>Ga0105048_10007856_pt1 | contig 17105 bp, 14 predicted proteins | sample MAT05_FD_78382 | JGI IMG/M metagenome (GOLD analysis project Ga0105048, IMG submission 78382) | Freshwater microbial communities from Lake Fryxell liftoff mats and glacier meltwater in Antarctica - MAT-05 | ecosystem: Environmental > Aquatic > Freshwater > Ice > Liftoff microbial mat | place...
GACATTGTTGCCGCCCGCCCAGCCGCCGTTCACTTCGTTCCGGATCGTCTGAATCCGCGGGAATTCCCGTTGCATCTCGACCAACCGGTTCACGTTCGACGCATTGTCGACCAAGATTACCGTGGCATCGAGCGGCTCAAGCGAGCGCAGACAGAGCCGGGTGTCGTCCCAGCCGTTGAAATTCAACACAACGACAGCGATCCTATTCATCGCAGCACCGCCCGAGCGACCGGCGCCGCTGACACGACCGCTTCACTTTGCGTGCCGCGCAGACGTTGAATGACACCACGGGTACCACGAATGAGCGGTCCTGGTGCAGAGCAGACAGCCAAAAACGCCAGACTCCGGGAATCGCCCCCGCAGATGCGGATCAAGCGGCCGAATCGCCGTCGGGCCTCGCGATAGTCGCCGCGATCGTACGCACGGTAGGCGTAGCCGAAGAGGTGATGCCGCAATTGTCGATCACGGATCGCGCGGGCGGCCGGCGTCAATTCCACCTGGTTCGTCAGCCTCAGCAACGCCTCGCCGAACTCACGGCTCATGCCGTCGTCGTCGTTCGACATGCCGCCGTCGTGCTTGGTGTAGATCGCCAGCGGCTCGGGGCGAAAGGCGAACGTTGCCTGAGCAGCAAGTCGCAGCCAGAGATTCCAGTCAGCCGCCCCGCAGAGCTCGGGATCGAACAGGCCCGAGCGTTGCAACGCCTCGCGGCGGACGAGCGTCGACCCGAGAAAGACGCAATTGCGAACGAGCATGCGTTCCAGCAACGCCGTGCGTTCGAGAATTCGACTGCCCGCGTCCGCCTGATGAGGAAGCTCAAAGAACCTCGCTTGCCCGGATGATTCGATCCACGAGCGGTAACCGTCGACCGCGTTGCCCATCCGCGCTTCGGCGAACAGGACGTCCACTTCCGGGTGCAGGTCGAGCCAGTCGAGCCCCGCGGCCGGTTGTGCGGGAAGCCAGGCGTCGTCGCAATCGAGGAAGCCGACATAGCGGCCGGTCGATCGTTCAAAGCCGAGGTTGCGTGCCGCGGCCGGTCCCTGATTCTTTTGACGCAGGTAAAGCGCACGCGGTTCGATCGCGGCGGCGACTTCACGCGTGTCGTCCGTCCCGCCGTCATCGACGATGATGACCTCCAGGTCCGCGACGCCCGATTCACGCAACGCCAGCAGGCAGGTGCGGACGAAACCGGAACGGTTGTACGTCGGGATGATGACACTTAACGAAGGCGTACTCATGCTGGCGCCTCCAAAAGGTCGAAATCGGTCCAGACTAGACCGTCTTCGTTCGGCCGCATGCGTGCTTCGCCAGGCGGCTCCAGGAGTTCAATTTCGCCGGCCGACTCGATCCAGTCGAAGACGGCCGCGGGCCGGCGTGCGAGCCAGAGACCGAGCGTGTATTGCCCGGGATTCAACGGCACGCGTTTGATGTGGAGCGTCACGTGATTCTCTCCACGCTCAAAGCGGATCGGCCGATCGAGCGACATCGTGTCCGCGTTCAACGCTTTCACGCCGGAACGGTCGAAGAGGACGACGGCAAGGCTATCCGCTTCGCGCGGCTCATCCGCGTGTAGCGTCAAGCGCACGGTCAGCGGGCCGTTGGCGAGAAACGTTTGATCGGGCGCCGCCCCGCGCACTTCCACGGAGGTGAAGCGAATCGTCCCCGATCCCCGGCGTTTCGTTTGTTCCAACGCCAGCGGCTTACCAGGTTGCAACAGATCGCAGTCGGTCGACAGATACTGGGTGACGACATCATTCGTAGTACCGGTCGCGGTCACGCGGCCTTGTGAAAGAAGAATGGCACGATCGCACAGTCGGCGCACGGCTGCCATGTCGTGGCTGACGAAAAGAACCGTTCGCCCGTCGTGCGAGACATCGCGCATCTTCGACAGGCACTTTTTCTGGAAGCCGGCGTCGCCGACCGCCAGCACCTCGTCGAGCACCAGAATATCCGGATGCAGATGCACGGCGATGGCGAACGCCAACCGCACATACATGCCGCTCGAATAGCGTTTCACGGGTGTATCGAGGAAGCCCGGAATGTCCGCGAAGTCGACAATGTCGTCGAACTGCTTGCGGATCTCGTTCCGGCTCATGCCGAGAAGGCTGCCGTTCAGGTAGATGTTCTCGCGCCCCGTCAGTTCCGGATGGAAGCCGGTGCCGACTTCGAGCAAGCTGCCAAGCCGGCCTCGGAGTTCGGCCCGGCCTGACGTCGGCTCGGTGATGCGGCTGAGGATTTTCAACAGGGTCGATTTGCCCGCTCCGTTGCGACCGAGGATGCCGACGACTTCACCCTGCTTCACCTCGAAGGAAACGTCGCGGAGCGCCCAGAAATCGCGTGTCCCTTCATGAGCGCGGCCGGTCAGGCGGCGCCAGTACGAACGGAGACCGTGCGACAGGCTCTCTTGAAGATTGCGCGCGTAGTCCGGCCCGTTCTCGAGTCGGAAGTGCTTGGTCAGATGTTCCACGCGGACGGCAGGCTGCATTTTTATATTACGTCGGCAAAGGAACGTTCAACACGGCGGAAGTAGGCCGCGCCGATGACGACCAGGGCGAGGCTAACCGCGGACGAAAGGGCCAGGGCGTACCAGTCGAGTGGTCCACCCAGGACGGCCAGGCGGAAATTCAGAATGAGCCCATAGGCTGGGTTCAACGGCAACCAGGTATGGGCAAGCGGGCCAAATGTTTGCGGCGTCATGTAGATGCAGGGCGTGGCGAACATCCAGAGTTGCACGCCGAAGGTCAAGACGTACCGGAAGTCGCGATGGGCGACGATCAGGGCGGCGAGCAACGACCCCACACCCGCGGCCGCGAGCAAAAGCAGGCCGAAGATCGCGGGGGCGAAGAGAATCTGCCATGAAGGCGCGACACCGTAAGCGGCCATGAAAATGGCCAAAAGGACGCAGGCGATCAGGAAGTCGAAGACGGCCGCGGTGATGGAACTAAAAGGGACGATCAGCCGGGGGAACCAGACTTTGGTGACCAGGCGCTCATTGGCGACGAGGCTGATGCCGGCCGTGCTGATGGCGTTCGAAAAGAAGGTCCAGGGCAGAATTCCCGCGAGAACGAAGAGGGCATAATTCTCGACGTTGCCGCCCCCCAAGCCGCCGAGCCGGCCGAGGAAGAGCGTGAAGACCAGCATTCCCGCCAGCGGTTGCAGCAAAGCCCAGGCAACGCCGAGAATGCTCTGTTTGTAGCGGACCTTGATGTCGCGCCATGCGAGGAAATAAAGCACCTCGCGGAAGCGCCAGAGTTCATGCCAATCGAGTAATTGCCAGCCGTGCCGGGCTTCAATGACCGTGATCGTCGGAGGCGCAACCTCCACGTCGGCCTCGGATCGCTCGGCAGGCATCGGCAATTCAGCGGGTAGGGAAGTAGGTAGGGTGGACATCGGGAATAGTCTGCAAGGCGTGAAGCCGGTTGGCCGCCAGCGAGCCAAGCCAGGCGCCGAACGTTTCGAGAATCAGGTCGCTCACACCGGGGTGATGATGAGGCATAAACAGTTGGCCGATCTCGAGCGTCAGCGCCAAGAAGAACGAGACGTTGAGTACGATCAGCGTATCCGACCGCGATGTGCCGGTTACACCGAGCAACAGGCCGAACGGAACGAACAGGAGGGTTTTCTGAATCATCTCGTTGAAGGACACGAGATAATTGCCCGCGTAGTAATCGGCAAACGGGATCAGTGACACCTGGCTCGTGCGTTCGCTCAGGTAATTCGCATCGGTTCGAAACGAGAACGGTTCCCAGTGAATGAAAACCAAGGCCAATACCCAAATCGACAGCAACGCGACGCGATACGCCACTGGAAAATGCGGTTCGTGCGTTTGATCGCGACGTTCCTGCCAGGCCATCATGAGTCGCCAACCAGCCAGGACCGCGAGGCCGCCCGTGATGATATCCGTGGTGTCGAAATACCGCGACATCACCAACAACTGCATCATTTCAATGGTCCCGGCCAGCAAGACACCGACGCCGAGAACTCGCCAGGCACCCGCGATCCGATAGGCGAACCATGGTGGAAGGCCGGCGATTAGCACTCCCGCGGGCAGAAACCAGGCGAAGTTGATCAAGCCCTTCTTGACCAGATCGAGCGGTTCCCCGCCAGGGACCGTGAAAGGCACTGGCAGGATCATGTGGACGTTGTACTTAGCCTTCAGGCAAGTTGGACTGAGTGTCAGGTCAAACGGCATCCCGTGAATGAACACGAGTAGAACGAGATAGCCGGGAATCAGCCGGATCGACCAATTGTGGACCGCATGGCGCGACCAGAACTGCCGGAGGTACTCCGTGGCGGCTTGCCCGACCGCCATCCAGATGCCGACGCCGATCGCGCCGCCCAGCGTCTCGGCCACCACGTCGTTCACGTTGGTGTGCCGCGGCGGAAACCAGACCTGCGTGAACTCGATCAGCGTGCTGAAGAGCGAACAGGCCGGCAGAATCATTAGCACGGGCGTCAGCGACTGTTCGTATCGATCGACTGACCGCCAACCCATCGCGATAAAGCCGAGCGGGATGAACAAAAGGATGTTCGCGAGCCAGTCCGACCGCTGCTGGATCGCCACGGGCTTGGAGAAGGCCGCCGCGAAGCGACTACAACCTTCGCTCCAGGAATACGCTTGAAACGAAAGCGGCACCAAGCTGCCGTAGATCACGAACGCCATGAAGGCCAGTAGTAGCCAGGCGTAGTGTCGGGGCGAGAGGATCGGGTGTTCGTCATACATGGCGGATATCACGCAAGTCCCAACAATTCGTCGAACGGTTGCAGGCAGCGATCCCAGTCATGATACGCTTCCGCGAACCGCCGTCCCGCCTGACCGAGCCGCGACCGCTCGTTCGCATCGTTCAACAGCCAATCAAAGGCAATGATCCATTCACGCGGTTCACGTGCCGCGATCGCCGGGATGTCCGCTCGAAATCCCGCAAGACCCGGCGGCGAAGAGATCACGGCCTTGCCAAGCGCCAGTGCCTCCAGTACCTTGTTTTGCAATCCGCGAGCGATCCGCAAGGGAGCGATGGCGATCGCGGCTTCGTGAACGTATGGCCTCACGTCGGCGACCGCTCCCGTCACTTCGATTCCCGGTAGCTGGGCCAGTTCCCGGACAGCCGGTGACGGGTTCCGGCCGACGATCTTCCATTGCAGCCCGGGATGGCGTTCTCGAACTTCGGGCCAGACATTCTTGGCGAACCAGACCGCGGCATCCACGTTCGGTCGATAGTCGAACGCCCCGACGAAAACAAGTCCGCCGTTCTCGCACTCTTGAGGTCGAAAGTAATCAAGATCGACGCCATTCGTCACGGCAATCGGGCGAGTTTCCGGAGCACTCTCCCGAAACAATTCGGCCTCGGCCTCGCTGACAAGCGTTGTGGCCCGCGCCCAGCCCGCAATCTTCCGTTCCGCTTTCGCCAGCCGTTTCCCTTCGAGCCGATAGATCCAGGATTTCGGAAAACCCGCCACGGCCGAATAGTCGCTCCACTTGCGACTATCCACATCGACCAGATCGACCACCGCTGGGACGTTGGCGAGGTTCCCTCGTTGCAGGTAACTCGCAACACCCGAAGAAGTTGCCAGCGCGGCGTGGTATTTCTTCTCCGCGGCCCAGGCCTGAATTTGCCTGGCGACTGCGGGCGACCGGAAAGCCCCTTCCGTGATGCTGCGGCCGAGGGCGACGGACCCCAAACCTCGCAGCCAACGAGTTAACGTTAACGGCGCGATGAAGACACGTTCGCACAGCGATTCAAGATGATGGCGAACTTCATCAGGAACCGGCTCATCCGCCAGCGTAGCCAGATGTACACGCGCCTTGCGGGAGAGATGCTTGAGCAAGTGATACGAACGGATCCGATCGCCTTTGTCGGGTGGATAAGGAACGCGATGGGCTACCACTAGCAAGGCGGGGCGATCGCTCACGCCGAAAGTTCCGAGCGGGATTCGAACACGATCGAGTCAATATTTTCATGAGGGCCCGCACGTTCCGAGGTAGGCGGAGCCACGCGCGGCGTCAGAAGTTCAACATGACTTGTTTTGGGCAGAAGCAATAACCGCTGCACGAAACGGCACGGTGCGCCGATCGCTTGCAAACCCGTGGCCAGCATCAGGCGAAGATCGAGAAACAAGCCCATGCGCCGGATGTAATAGAGATCGTACTGGAGTTTGCGGCGGACACTCGGGATGCCGGTATCCGGCGGAAGGTATACCTGCGCTAAACCAGTAACGCCGGGCCGAATCGCCATGCGCGATCGATAGTGAGGGATCGAGACTTCCAGAAGTGGAATGAACTCGGGACGTTCCGGGCGGGGGCCGACGAGGCTCATATCGCCGCACAGGACATTCCACAATTGCGGCAACTCATCCAGATGCGACATGCGCAGGAATTTACCGATCATCGTCACGCGCGGATCGTTCCGCGTGGCCCAGCGAGCGCCCGACGCTTTCTCGCAGTCATGAGTCATGGTGCGCAACTTCCAGATGCGGAACGGCCGACCGAAACAGCCCAGGCGGGTTTGCGAATACAATGCCGGGCCGCGCGAGGAGAGGCGGACGAGCCCGGCGCAGATGGCGATCACCGGCATGGCCAGGATGAGCATCAGTCCCGCCAAGAACAGGTCACAGCCGCGTTTAACGGCGGGCGCGGTCCCGCTCGGCGGCTGAGCGGCAACAGTCTCGTTCCCATCATTCATCGGAGTTCGTTCGTCCATGTCTTCCTTGGCGGTCACGAGATCACGCTTGTGAAACGGGCATGAGGTAGCGGCTGCTATGGCCGTACGATTCGACCTTCGTGCCGTGGACCACCGCCCCGAAAACACGAGCGCCAATGGAATTCAGCTTCTGACACGCGGTCTGAATGCGTTCGATCTGACTGTAATCGCACATCAAGGAGAGCAATACCCCGTCGACCGATCGAGCCATCAGAAGGGCGTCGGCCACGGGGAGGATGGGGCACGAATCGATCAACACGAAATCGTAAAGGGGGCGAACGTCGTCAAGCAGGCGTGGGAAACCGTCGCGGGCCAGTTCCTGGATCGAGAGCGAATCACATCGGCCCGCAGGCATGAAATCGAGATGGGCAATCGGCGAAGGCTGGATCGCTGTTTGGAAGACGATCTCGCGGCGGAGCAATTCGCACAGACCCGTGTTGTTGGGCATGCCCAGTTGCATATGGGCCGCCGGACTGCGGAGATCGCCGTCGATCAGGAGAACGCGCCGGCCGGAGCGAGCCAGGCTTCGGGCCAGTTGGCAAGAGAGAGAGGTCTTTCCCTCGCCGCCGACCGCGCTGGTGATCATGACAACATGCAAGGCGTTGGCGTCCGCGGTGTGCAGGAATAGCGTTCGGGCGGAATCGACTGATTCATTGATGAGATGCTCCCAGAGCACCTGTTCGGCCCCAGCAGGGCCAACGCTCGTTGATCGCGAGACCCGCTTTGGCCGGGCCGGCACGGTGCCCATGACGGGAACTCCCAGCCCAAGAGCCACCTCGTCGGGTGAGCCGATCCGGCGGGTGCGATACTCTGCGAACGCAAAGCAGATGAACACGAAGCCGGCCATGCCGGCGAACGCCATCCCGGCGAACCGTGTTTTTCGAGAGGATTCATTCGGGATGACGACGATGGCGTCTTCAAGCGTGCCGGCACGGATGGGGGCATCGCGTTCCGACATGAGCTTGTTGAGGGCTGTTTCAAGACTGTCCGACTCTTCCTTCAGTTTCTGCAAGGTCTTGTGTGTACCCTGGGCGTCGAGTGTGGCCGAGCCGAGGTCTTTTGCCTCGCCGGTCAGTTTCTCGATGCGGGCCGCCAACTTCTGTTCGTTGATTTCCCCGTCGCGGATATCGATCTTCAAACGCGACACGTCGGTGTTCAACTTCTGGCGAACACGCGATTCCAGGCTGGGCTGCAAGTCTTTCTTGCGATCTTCCAGTTTGGTCAACAGGTTGCGAGCCTCGACTTCGATCTCCTTGATCGACGGATGGTCGGGCGCCACGAGCCGCTTGCGTTCGGTGAGCTTGAGATCGATCTCTTTGCGTTGCTTGGTGAAAAAGACAATCTCTTCATCGGTCTGGAAGATCGAATCGTACAGGGCATCGTTCACGTCGAGTGGCTCGGTCAATTTGCGTGAAGAAGTTTGAAGCTCCCGGTTCATCTTCTCCAGTTCTTTTCGAGTGAACTGCAAATCGATCTCCGCTTGATCGCGCTGCTCCTGAAGCCGGCGCTGCATGAAGGCCACCGTTTGCGGATCACCGGAGCCCACGCCGTCGCCCTTCTTGATCGCGATCTTGAGGGCAACCTTGTATTCGTTCTCGGCCTTGGCATGCATCTGTCGCAGGCGGGCTTCGCGTTCATCGCGCCGATTCTCCGATTCGCTCTTGATCTCCGCGAGATAGACATCCTTCACGGCATTGACGATCGCCGGCAGTTCAGCCGGATGATCACCTTGGAGGGTGATCCGCATGATCTCCGCGCCCGGGGGGAACTCGATGGTCAGTTCGTGTGCCAAGTAGGCTACCGGGTCGTTCTTTTCCGTGATCGTGACCAGTTCCGCGATCTCCGGGCGTGCGACGACTTTGGCCAACATCTTGCGGCTCAGGATGCGTTCTTTTTGCGTCTGTTCCTTGAGCGGCGGGTCGGGATGCTCGTAATGAGTCCGCTCGGGCGCTGACGGGAAGTAGATTTTGGCGAAGGCGCCTGGCTTGGCGGGGGGAAGGAACAGCCAAATGCAAGCGGCTGCCATCGTGCCAAGAAGAACAGCGAATGCAAGGGCCGTCTTCCACGTCCGGCGCAAGCCGCGCAGCAAGTTCAGGAGAGTCAACGGCTGATGGGCGGGCAGCGGCGCCGCCTCAATTCGCGGCGCGTAGTTCGGCGCAACGGCCGGCGAGTTCACGGGGATGAGCGGTTGATTCGGCATAAAAAAAATATCCGTTCCTCGAACAAAGGTAGCTCGGCGCGCACTCCGTCCCCGTGGGATTCCACCCAACGAAGGTTGCCGGTGTCCGCCACCCCGAAACGGGCGTGGGGAAACTTGAAGACCGGCACGGCATCAATGCACTACCGACGCGCTTCGTTCCGTCAAAGCGCGGCCTCGGCGGAGGCCCAATCAGGGGGCCGCCTACCGAGGAAAAAGAGACGATTCGAGATGTCGGCCGGATCGATCACGCATCCAGGGGCCGAAACATCCAGCGTTCAATTTCCACCGACACGCCGCGTTGCAAGAGTTCCACTTCGACTACAAAGCGGAGCGCCTTGCCGCGGCGTACGACCTGACCGGTCAACCCGGCCAGAGGACCGTCGATGATCTCCACCAGCGTGCCAGGGCCGATGCGGTTCTCCGGATGCAAGGGCAGGTCTGCGAGCATTAACTGGAGAACTGCGGTCAGGCTGGTTTCGAGTCGCTCCTGATCGTCGACAGGCAAACTGCGAGCGACCAGGTTCGACTCAAGCGCGGCCACGCGGTCATCGTCGTCACCACGGAGGAAGAGGTAACCGGGGAAGAGCGGGGAGTGAGCCGTCCGCACGCGGCCGCCCACTCGTTGAACGCGGGTGAAGAGAGGAAGAAAGAAAGCAATATCGCGACGGCAAAGTCGTCGGGCGAGTGCTTTTTCCGCCCGCGGCCGTGTGTGCATCACCCACCACCGGCCTGAAGTCAAAGGTTCCCAAGCTCCGCCCGTCAGGAGTCCTTCTGGCGAAACAAACGGTTCCAGCGGCAGTACGGGCATTCCGATCACCTCTCGTTCCGTTTCGACCAGTGTGTAGACTCAACAGTTCATGAGTCATGCAGCCGACCCGTACCGGTGGACGCCCACTGGCAATGCGCGGACCGATCCCGCCTCTGAAAGGATCGTTCCGTGACAACAAGGGGACGGGTCGTGGGGCGAACATTCCGCTCAACGCGTTTCACGGTAGGCGGGAGGGCCTGTTGGGGGCCGCGAAACGCATCAAAAACAATCAATCCGTTGACATTGTCGCCGTTACTTTTTCTTCACGTGTATTCTAAGTCGACATGTTCCGAATGCAAGGGAAAACGCGGCTTTTCACCCCGTAGTTGATGTAGGAAATGGGAAGGAATTTCACCCGGTGTTGAATTTGACCAATCGGGTGAGCTCGATCGCCCCGGCGTCGCCGTAACACAGGTTGGATTTGCCGATTGCGCTGACTTTGCCGGCTCGCTTCAAGTTCGGGAAAGGTCGGAATGTTGGGAATAATTCCTCTCGAAATTCATCATTCTTAGGTTAGACTATAGGTCGACGATCCGCACCCAGGTGAACCCATGCCGACTCTGCTGACTGAACCGCCTCTTAATCCCGTTCATGAGATCTTCCACGTCGAACGGATTCTCGAGCCGGATTACCACAATCCGCCGAAGCGGGAACATCGTGTCATGGCTGTCCTACCCGCCTATAACGCGGAGCGTACCCTGGCGGCCACGCTGGCCGACTTCCCCAGCGGCTGCGTCGACGAAGTCTTACTAGTTGATGATGGCAGCAAGGACCGCACGGTTCAAGTAGCGCGTGAGATGGGCCTCACCGTCATCGTCCATTCCCAGAACCAAGGCTATGGCGGCAACCAAAAGACGTGTTACCGCTACGCTCTCGAACAGGGCGCTGACATCGTCGTGATGATCCATCCGGATTACCAGTACGATGCGCGCGTGATTCCGCATGCCGTCGGCATGATCGAACTCGGCATATGCGACGTCGTGCTCGGCAGCCGCATTCGTTCGCGGGCCGAGGCCTTGAAGTGCGGCATGCCCTGGTGGAAGTACATCAGCAACCGCGGCCTCACCGCGTTTGAGAACATCGCACTCGCTCAAAATCTCGGCGACTTCCACAGCGGCTTCCGCGTCTACCGCCGCTCGGTCCTCGAGACGATCCCGTTTGAACGCAATTCGAACGACTTCGTCTTCGACACTCAGTTCTTGGCCCAGGCCGTCCACTTCGGTTTCCGGTTGGCTGACATCCCCGTGCCAGTTCGCTACTTCGACGAAGCCAGCAGCATCAACTTCAAGCGCAGCACGATTTACGGCATCCGTACGCTGACGACGATGATGAAGTACTGGTGCCTTAATAGCCGGCTGTGGCGTTCGCCTCTCTTCAAGCCCTTGACCGATGCCGAACGCCAGGCCCGTCGCTCGGCGATTCAGCGTTCGTAAACGAATTGAACACACCAGCCGAGCCGAGCCGCGTGAGCGGCCGGGTAACAGTTTCTTTCTGATACCCGGCCGCTCACGCGACTCGGCTCGCTTTTTGTTTCAATAGAAATAATTGAACAGTATCCCCTCTTTCCTGTTCAAAGGATCTGCACATGTTCTCTCGTTTCCTCGTCTGCTCCATGTTCTTCCTTCCCGCCGTCTCGGCAGTTGCTGAAGAAGCGCCGCCGCTCAAGAAGGGCGACAAGATCATCTGCCTGGGCGACTCGATCACACAGGGCGGCGGCGGTCCCAAGGGATATGTCACGCTCATCAGGAACGCCGTGACCGAAAAGCACAAAGATTTCGGCATCGAAGTCATCAACGCCGGCGTCAGCGGCAACAAGGTGCCGAATCTACAAGCCCGGCTCGAAAAAGACGTTCTCTCCAAGAAGCCGACCCTCGTCATCATCTACATCGGCATTAACGACGTCTGGCATGGTGAGAAGAACCCGGCCAACGGCACCTCGAAAGAGAAGTTCGAAGAAGGGCTCAAGGACATCGTCGGCAAGATTCAAGCCATCGGCGGTCGTGTGGTGATCTGCACCCCCACGGTAATTGGCGAGAAAACCGGCGGCGCCAACAGCCTCGACGCCAAGCTCGACGAGTACTCGGACATCAGCCGTAAGGTCGCCAAGGAATTGAAGCTTCCGCTCTGCGATCTGCGCCAGGCCTTCGTCGATCATCTCAAGGCGAACAACGCCAAGAATGACGAGAAGGGCGTGCTAACGGGCGATCGCGTTCACCTGAACGAGGCCGGCAACAAGCTCGTCGCCGAGACCATGCTGAAGACGATCGATCGCTAATCACGGCGGCGTCCCGCCAGGCGGGTGGGACGCCTCTCCGCAGCTAAATCACAACAACTTATTTGACGGAAAAGTGCATCTGCTGTCGGGAATCCACGTCAAAGTATGTGAACTCGTTTAAAACATACACGCCTGCTCGTGCAGGCTGGCTCGCCCAGGCGACCGGCGCAAACCTGCCGCAGTTGCGAAATGGCAGCCACTTTCCGGATTTCTCCGGTCGGTACTATTGTCTGTTTCAGCAAATCGCGGCGGCGTTTTGCTTCTAGCAAGCTCATAACGCTGCCGATTCGCAAAATGCTACGCGCCGCTTCCAACGGGAATTCGCCTCACCATTCCTCGGTGGCGGCCTCGCATTTTTTTAGGTAGGCGATGCTCTCTCTCGCGATGGTCTCCGGATCCGGCGAGTAGTCGAATACTTCGACCGAGACCCAGCCCTGGTAGTCGATGTCCCGGAGAACCTGGAGGATCGGTACGAAATCGACAGCGCCGAAGCCGGGGCCGCGGCGATTCGCGTCGTTGGCGTGGAAATGCTTCAACCAGGGGGCGTGCTGGCGAATGACACTGGGCACCGGGTCCTGTTCGGACGACATGGCCTTGACGTCGAGTTGCAACTGCACGCGCGGGTGGCCCATACGGTCACGCAACTTCAGGCCCTCGGCAGCTGTCTGGAGGAAGTCGGACTCCGAGGGGGCCAGCGGTTCGAGACAGAGCCAAACCTTCGAGCGATCGAGTTCCGGCAGGGCGTGCCTCAACGTGTCAGCGGCGAAACTCTGCGCCTGACCGGCCGAGTGGCCGGGCGGGATCTTCCGTTGCAACGGCGAACCGAGTACGAGGATGTCGCCCCCCAAGTCGCGGCAGGCGCGGGCCAGTTCGGCCACGTAGAGCCCGGTTCGTTTGCGAACATCGGCGTCGGGCGAGGTGATCATGAACCCTTCGGTCTTGGCCAGCAGCCAATGCAGGCCGATGATCTTGAGGCCGGCCTTCTCGGCCTGCTTGCGCAGTTCCGCCCGGCGGGCAGCGTCGACGTCGGTAATGAGTGGGGCCAGCGTGAACGGCGCCATCTCGAGACCGGTGTAGCCGGCCTCCGCGACGAAGCCGCAAACGCGTTCGTGATCCCAGCCTTCAAAAGTTTCGTTGCAGATAGCGTAGCGCATGTTTAAGGGAAAGTGAGTGAACGGATGGTGGTTTCAGGGTTCTTGACGACCTCGACGATCCGTAGCTCGAGGTTCCCTTTGGCGGCCGCGGCTTCGCGGTGGAATTCCGCCGGAGTAGTGATCGGTTTGCCGTTGACGCTGATGACGATCCAACGGGCGCGTTCGAGAAGGTCCTTGTACTTCTTATCCGCTGGGCTGCCCTTGTCGAACTCGCGAATCCAGACCCCTTCGGGGATCGGTACGTCAGCATTCACGAGGCTGCCATAGTCGACACGCAGGCCATAAATCGGCGGCGGGCCGTTCGAGGCGATGACCGGTCCCGGGTAATGGAACTTGGCAAGTTTAACGGTGACTTCACGGGTCCGGCCGCCGAAAGCTTGTACCTTTAGAACGATTTCCGAACCGGCCAAGGCGGCGCCGACGTTCAGGAATAGGTCATCGTAATCGCGAATGGGGACGTCATTGACCGTGGTGATCGTTTCGCCCACTTGCAACCCCGCACGTTTGGCCGGGGTGCCTTCGCTGACTTGGTCGATGACCGCGCCGCCGCGATCGAACTGATTTTGCGTGTCGACACTGACGCCGAGAAAACCATACTCGACTTCACGACCTTGTTTCAAGATATCGATAATTCGTTTGAAGTTGGCGTCGATCGGCACGGCGAAGCCACCGGGGGTCTCGCCGCCGACAATGGCGGCCATGGAGCTGGTGAGACCAATTAGTTCCCCCTCGAGATTGAGCACGGCCCCGCCGCTACAGCCCAGGTTCAAACGCAGGTCGGTCTGCATCAGCGTGCCGAGATGATGGAGTGTGCGCAAGCGATCGGTTTCCTGACCATTGCTGGGCGCTCGCCGGCGAAGATTGCCGATGATGCCCTGCGAGGCAGTGGGGCCGCCGTCCCGGAAGCCGGCCGCGAACGGGTTGGCGACCCCGACGACGAAATCACCCTTCTTAGCTTTGGCCGCGTCACCCAGGTGGATCGGTTTCAAATCCGCGGGCGCGTGGATGAGTTTGAGCACGGCCAGATCACTTCGACCGTCGGCCGCGTGGATGTCCGCATAGCTGCCTTTCTTGCCGGGCAGGCGAACGAAAATCTTCGTCGCGTTCTGAACCACGTGATAATTCGTGAGAATCAAGCCGTTCGCGTCAAGCACGATGCCGCTGCCGTACGATTCGGGCATCGGGTCGGGATTGGCAAGATCGAGCCGGCGAAGGAGTTCCCGACGGGACGGGTCGCCGCCAAAGGGCGCGGTGTAGGGTCGGCTGTCGAATGTCCCGAGTTTGCCCGCGGGGCCGGTCGTGAGCGCGTTAAATTCCTTGTAGCGTTCGCTGCGTGAAACGAGGATGCAGGCGATCGAGGGCTCGGCTGAGCCGATCACCTGATGCACTGATTCTTGGAGTGCTTTGACTTCTCGGGGTTGCGCGTTCGCCCCCATGGGGGCTGCGAGCCAGATTGCAATCATCAGGATGCGCGACATCACAGCCGTCCCGATGGAGAAAATGAATGAAGTATCCGTACCTCTTGTTCTAATGCAATTGGCTTCGAAATTCTAGGTCCGAATCGCCCGTTCCATCTATTGAATGTCGGAATTGATGCTTTCAAACCGATCCGTCCATTGCCCCTGAAAGAGCGAGCTCTAAACCATTCTTCATGCAACCGTTACTCTGGTATTTCAACGCGGGCGGCGTACTGATGTGGCCTCTCATGGGGCTCGCGGTCCTTGGCCTCGCTGTCATCATCGAACGAATCGCTTGTCTTCGCCGGGCTCGGTTCATCGATCCGGCCGCGATTGACGACATCCAAAAACTCGTCGAAACAGGCTACGGAGCGCAGGCGATTGATAAATATCGCCTGACCCACGTTCCGACGACACGCCTCGTCATTCGCGGCCTGCAGGATCATTCCCGCTACGGCATCCCGGTCGATCGGGCGCTCCAGGAAGCCGGACAACGCGAGATCGCGATGCTGCCGAACCATCTGGGAATTCTTTCGATGGTGGCGCGAATCGCCCCGTTGATCGGTCTGCTCGGAACAATTGTGGGAATGATCGACGCGTTCGCGGTGCTGGAAAAAGGCGGGGCGAATCGGGCAGGGTTGATCGGCGCCGTGCGCGTGGCACTTATCACGTCAGCGGCCGGTCTGATCATTTCGGTGCCCTGTTTGATCGCTCTGTCGTATTTCAAGAGCGTCATCCGCCGTTTGGTTAGCGAAATTGAGGAGATCGCGCGGGCCGTCGGGCGCTCCGCCTCGGTCGGCATCCCGGCACAACCGACAGCCGCGCCGGCACTCGCTCACAAGGATGAGGAGCATTTTGAATTGCCCTCCATCCTCTCAGGAAAATGATTCTTCTTGGCGGAAAACGCCTTCCGGTTCATACGATATTACATGACTCCCATAGACTCCAAATCATCCATCGAAAGGTGCCCCATGGCCGTTGCGAGCCAGATCAAGGGCGAGAAGAGCCCACTAGACACAACCTGCATCAACACCATCCGCACATTGGCCATGGATGCCGTGCAAAAGGCGAATTCCGGGCATCCCGGCGCGCCGATGTCGCTGGCCCCTGTGGCCTACACCGTGTGGCAGAATTTTCTGCGGTTCGACCCGGCCGATCCGCTCTGGTTCAACCGTGATCGCTTCGTGCTGTCGAACGGCCATGCGTCGATGTTGATTTACTCGATGCTGCATCTGACCGGCGTTCGCCACGTGAAGCATGACAAGGTCGTCAGCGAACCCGCCGTCTCGATCGAAGACATTAAACTTTTCCGCCAGCTGAACAGCCGCACGCCGGGCCATCCGGAATATGGCTGGACCGGCGGCATCGAGACCACGACAGGCCCGCTCGGCGCCGGCGTCTCCAATTCCGTAGGCATGGCCATCTGCAGCAAGTGGCTGGCCGCACGATACAACAAGCCGGGCTTCGAGAAGCTCATCGACTTCAATGTCTACGTCATCTGCGGCGACGGTTGCATGATGGAAGGCATTTCCCACGAAGCCGCCTCGCTCGCGGCCCATCAGAAACTCTCGAATCTCGTCTGGATCTACGATAACAACCGCATTTCGATCGAAGGCCATACCACGCTGGCCTTTACCGAAGATGTCGGCGCCCGCTTCAAGGCCTACGGCTGGAACGTCCTGTATGTCAAGGACGCCAACGACATCGGCTCGCTCGGCACGGCCCTCGAACAATTCCAGAAGACCACCGATAAGCCGACCTTCATCGTCGTCGATAGCCTCATTGGCTGGGGTGCCCCGACCAAGCAGGACACGCACGGCGCGCACGGCGAACCGCTGGGCGACGAGGAAATCAAGCTCACGAAACGCTTTTACGGCTGGCCGGAAGATGCCAAGTTCCTGGTTCCTGACGGCGTCATGGAACACTTCCAACAGGGGATGGGCAAGCGCGGGAAAGAAGCACATGCCGCCTGGACGGCCCTGTTTGAACAGTACAAGGCCAAGCACCCCGATCTCGCCAAAGAGATCGAACTCATGGATCAGCGGGAACTGCCCGCCGGTTGGGACAAGGACATCCCCGTCTTCCCGGCCGATCCGAAGGGAATGGCCACGCGCGAATCGTCCGGCAAGGTGCTCAACGCTATTGCCAAGAACGTCCCCTGGCTCGTTGGCGGTTCGGCCGACCTCGCGCCGTCGACGAAGACGACGCTGACCTTCGAAGGGGCGGGGCACCTGCAAGCGGCTTCGCCCGGCGGCCGCAACATGCACTTCGGCGTCCGCGAACATGCGATGGGCGGCGTCATCAACGGCATGGCAACGACAAAAGTTCGGCCCTTCGGCGCCGGGTTCCTGATCTTCAGTGATTACGGCCGCGGGGCCATCCGTCTCAGTGCGGTCATGGAAGTCCCGATCATCTACATCTTCTCGCCCGATTCAACCGGCCGCCGCGAGCACGGCCCGACCCCCCAGCCGATCGAACAGCTCCTGTCGCTGCGGACCATTCCCGGCCTCACCGTC
>Ga0105048_10007857_pt1 | contig 17103 bp, 10 predicted proteins | sample MAT05_FD_78382 | JGI IMG/M metagenome (GOLD analysis project Ga0105048, IMG submission 78382) | Freshwater microbial communities from Lake Fryxell liftoff mats and glacier meltwater in Antarctica - MAT-05 | ecosystem: Environmental > Aquatic > Freshwater > Ice > Liftoff microbial mat | place...
CTGATGGTGCGCGAGTTGAAAACGCACGCGCCGGCGCGGCTGAAACGGCAAAGCCGACGGAACCTGAAAGCGCACGCGCCGGCGCGGCTGGGCGCAGCGCGAAATCGACGAAACCTAGCCGCGCTATCCCAAGGCCGATCCGCCGCCAAGTCTTCGAACGCGACGGCGCGCAATGCAGCTTCATCGGCGAACATGGCGAGCGCTGCGTCTGCCGCGGCGCTTTGGAACTCGATCACGTCAAACCGTGGGCACTCGGCGGTCCCGGCACCGCCCATAACCTGCGAGTGCTCTGTCGCGCCCACAATCAGTTGGTGGCCGAGGACTGGTTCGGACGCGCGCGCGTAAGGGACGCTCAGCGCTCGAAAAAAGCTGGCTGAATTGCACACCGACTGGGAACGACGCGTCTGTCTGCGGTCACGCGCGCCGGGTCAACGTCATCGACTGCCAGCAGCGAAAGGCTTTTGGTCACGTCAAAGTGTGGCCCGGGCGACTCGGTCGGCAGCCCGCATGCTTTCGCGCTCACGCTGTTTCAGGATCGAAATCATCGAGGCCGACAATGACGAAACCCAGCGGGGTCGGCCAATACCTTTTGGGTATGGTACGCTTGCCCCCGTGGGTCCCGCTCAAATCGAATACTTCGTGACCGTAGCCGAAGAAGGCCAACCGGCCCGCGCCGCCTTGCGGCTGCATGTGAGTCAGCCGCCGCTGTCGCGACAGATCAAGAGCCTCGAAGAAGAGCTGGGCGCGCCGCTGTTCGTGCGCACGCGCTGGGGCAGGGTGCTGTCGCCAGCTGGCGCCACCTTTTTGCGCCACGCGCGGCGCGTGTTGACGGAAGTCGAACAAGCCAAACTCGCTCTTTGGCCAGCGGAGCCGTCGTGAAGCGGCTCGTCTTGCTCGGCCTCAGCGGCTGGCTGCTCGTCGGCTGCCACGCCTCTTCACCCTCGTCGTCGTTCGTGCAGGTGCGCATCACCGACGTCACCGTGGGCCTGGTAAAGACGGATGGCCGCCCGTGGGACGACGTCGGAGTCGTCAGCGCACGAGACATCGCCGATCTGAGCTCGGCACTCGGGGCGCCGGACGCCGCCATTGCCGTGACCAACTTTTTGGCGCGCCCTGCACTCGAAGGCATCGACAAGCCTGACGTGCTCGGCAGCGCCACGCTGTTCCTTGGTGCGGCGCCGCCCGCCAAGCGCGAGTTCAAAGGCCAACCCAATTCGCAAAAACCCAGCCTGGACCCGGCGCCAGTTTGGCGAAACGTGCCGCTCGACGATTCGACCAGGATCGAGGTCACGTTGTTCGACGAAGATCTGGTCAACGACGACGCCCTCGGCACGTTCGTCATCCAGGCTGCCGATCTGGCTGCCGCGGCGGAAAGTGGCGTCGTCCACCAGCTCCAAGTCGCCAAGCAAACCGGCAACAGCGTACTGTTCGTCGGCCTATTGGTCGTGCCCGACCCTTGAACGGCGCTGCACGACGCGTCTACTTCTGCCCCTGCGCCCGCAGCCTTTTGAAGAACGTCTGCAGCCGCTCGATCGCTGCTTCGGGCAGCACGCCTGCCGTGACTTCGAAACGGTGATTGAGGCGCGCGTCCTGGCCGATGCCGAACAAAGTGTCGACCGCGCCAGCCTTCAGATCGGCCGCGCCGTAAACGACGCGCTGCATGCGTGTGTTGACGAGCGCGCCAGCGCACATCGCGCACGGCTCGAGCGTGACGTAGATCGTGCCCTCGACCCGCCAATGACCGATGGCAGCGGCCGCCTTGCGCAACGCATCGAGTTCAGCGTGAGCCGTCGGATCACCGTCGACTTCCCGGCGATTGCGGCCACGCGCAAGCTCCTGCCCGTCCGCTCCGACGATGACGGCCCCCACGGGCACGTCTCCAGCCTCGGCCGCCAAGTCGGCTTCGCCGAGCGCGATCTGCATCCAATCTTGGTCGATCACGGCTGACCCCCGGGCGGCGTCGGAGCCGTCGGTGGCGTGGGCAACGTGGGAGCGGTCGGTGGCCCAGCAGGCCCTTCGGGAGCCGAGAGGGGGCCACGCCCGGGCGGCTCCGCGGCTCGAGGCGGCTCGCCTACGCTCGTAGACGGTTGGCCGAACACCAGCTCTTCGGCTAGCGCCGCTTCGAGTTCGCCGTCGTTCAACCGATCACGTTTGCGCGCGATCTGAAAGAGCTGCTGGAGGTGGCGCTTGCGCGCGGGCCTGAGCTGACCTGCGCGGTCGAAGTAGTCGCGCGTGGGGGCGGGCAGGATGGAAGCCAAGAAGAAGGCCTGAGCGGTCGTCAGCAGATCGGGAGTCGTGCCAAAATAGTAGCGAGCTGCGTCACGAACACCGTAAACGCCTGGGCCAAACTCGACGACGTTGACGTAGAGCTCGAGCAGCCCGGCCTTGTCGAAGCTCTGCTCGAGCAGCACTGTGAGCGCAGCTTCCTGGATCTTGCGGGCCAGGTTCTTTTCGCGCGAGAGGTAGAGATTCTTGGCGAGCTGCATGCTGATCGTGCTGGCTCCGCGCAAGAATTTGCCAGCACGCGTGTTGTCGCGAATCGAACTCTCGATGGCGCGATCGTCGAAGCCGTCGTGCTTGAAGAAGCGACCGTCCTCGGTCACGAGCAGCGCCGTCTCCAGGTGGCGCGTCACCTCGGCGTAAGGCGTCCACCCGCGCGACTGCGGCCCGAAATCGAGCACGCTCGGCACCTCGCCGGCCCCCTGCACTTCCTTCTGAAAAGGACCCCGAAATCGCTCGGGATCGAGGCTCGCCGGCACGTGGTGGATGCGACAGTCGTTCTTGAAGTCCCAATGCACGGCCATTTTCGCGAGCTTGCGCGTGTCAGCCGCCAACGAAGCGTCGAGCGAGAACGTGCCCTCGAAACCCATTGCGCCCGCTTCGCCCAGCACCCCGCGCGGCGCGGAGTCGACCAGAGCCTGACAGGCGACGAGCGGAGCTTGCGCCGCCAAGTCCAGCACGACGAAGTCGTCGCCGCGCGTGACGGACAACTTGCCCAAAAACCGCGCCTCACCCAGACGGAGCTCGCCGTCCTGCACGTTGTAGCGACTGCCGTCGACGGCCAGCTCGACGCGCCCGCCGAGCCCGATTCGCGCGAAGCGAACGGGCTCCGGCGAAAGCTGAGCCTGGCGGATCTCGAGGGCCTCGAACGCGATTTGACCGTCGATGCCGAGCCGCTCGGCGTCTTCGGACAGCCCGAGCCGCACCGAACCCGATAGCGACGACTCACCGACGTTGAACAAGCCGAAATCGCCTTCACGAACCCCCAGAGCGCGGAGCGAAATCGGACCGCCCTCGAGCTTCATCGCCAGCGGCGTGCCTGGCGTGCGCGGAAGCGTGCCCGAGAGCGCGAGCGGCGTACCGCGCGCCAGCGCACCCGGCGACAGATTGAAGCTCACCTCCGTCGCGCTCTTCTTGATCGACAAGCGCTGCGGACCCATCTGCAGTCGCTCCTTGCCCTGCTCGAACACCAAACTGAGCGCTGCGACCACCGCCTCGTCGGGCAGCCGCGGCGCCACTTGATCGCGCAAGACGCTGAGCAGAGCGCGCAGCTTCGCGACGCGCTGGCGCTCAATCGGAAAGCGCTCGAGCAAACCGCGACCATCGTCTGCGTCGTCCTCGTTGGCTCCTGGAGGCAACGGCGGGACCGCGTCGTCGCTCGAAGGTTGAGCGGGCGCCGGTGCAGCCTCATCCGCGCGAAAGCCGACGCGCATCTCCGCCGCCTTGGCGAGGCGCAATTCGCCAGCATTCGGCCCCTCACCCCATTCGAGCTCGGTGCCGGCGACGGCCAAAGAAATGCCGCCCTTTTCCAGCGCAATCAGGTCGACGCCAAGCCGCTGTCCGCCTGGGCCCCGTTCGAACTGCACGCCCGAAAACTTCTGCGCGGGACCGTCCCCAAAAGCGCCCTCCCAGACGACGTCGATGCCGCGCAGCTGATCGTAGCGCACAGTCGTGCCCGCAGACTTTTCACCCGACGCTTCGTTCTTCTGTCGCGCGCGAACATCGGTGAGCCGCTGCTTCACTTCATCGACCGTGCCGCTGAGACGAACCATGCCGCCCTCGACCTCGACCGCCCGCAAGCGCGGTTTGCTCAGAGAGAAGCGCGCGTCCACGCGCTCGAGCTGGACGCTCACGCCTTCGACGCCGACGAGCTTCACCTTCACGTCGCGGAGTTCAGCCCCCAAGAACGAAAGCGACAGCTCGCCAGCCTCGATCGTCAGCCCACGGCGCTGGGCCTCGCCCCGCAAGACGCGGCGAGCCAGAGGCTTCGCGCTCACCAGAGCGAGAATTCCCAAGACGCCCAACAGGGCAACGGGCAACCAAATCCGCTTGCGCACCAGGCTTCCTCACGAACCCTACACGAGACTTTCCGCGTCCCCGAAGACAGACAACGCGCGAGGTCCGGGCCGCCGTCCAAAAAGCAGCGAAAGACCCGAGCCTGGCCCCATTCTCGCGCTTGACGCCACCTCCCCCCATGGTAAAGCCCCGGCCCCATTGCCGATGCCCCCGGGCAAAAGCAGACCGAATCGCCCCGAGTATTCTCGGACGACTCGGAGGCCCCTCGAAGGCCATGGGCCATTAGCTCAATTGGTAGAGCAGCGGACTCTTAATCCGTTTGTTGAAGGTTCAAGTCCTTCATGGCCCACCATCAAGCCCAGCGACACAGCTGGGCTTTTTCGGTTTGTGGGCTTGGTGGCTCGCCAGGCTCCGCCGTCGGCCGCCACCAGTGGCTTGTCGGCAAAGTCTCTTCTGGAGGCCGCAGTCCGCTAGGTACGCCCGCTGCAACACGCACGCGGTGCAACGCGAGTACAAGCAGCACCGACCGCTGGCTGAAGCGACAGGGGCACCTCGCCGAGATTCTCCCTCACCCGCGACGGCCAGATCGGCTGCGAACTCGAGCGCCCTATCCGCGGCGCAACTCACAGGTTGCTCACGCCTCTTGCCTTCCTGGCGCGCCTCTGCGCCCAGATACCGCCGCCCCGCCACCCGCTGATTCGCTTTCACGGCGTGGTCGCGCCGCACTCCGCGCTGCGGAAGAAGGCCGTCCCCCAACCAGAAGCCGAGCCCACCACAAGCGACGCCAAGCCAGTTGCGTCAATGCCAACGCCGCCGCCATCCGTCGTGACCCGTGGGCCCGACTGGAACGCCGCTCGTCTCGACTGGGCAACCCTGCTGCACCGCGTCTACGACATCGACGCGCTCGCCTTCCACTGAACCCGACCGACTTCTACGACCCAGCGCCGCCAGACGACCACGACCACGAGGAGCGCGACCCTCGCGACGTGGCCGCTGGAGGTCGCGCTTGCTGGCCCCATGGTCCAGGAGAATCGGGGCCAGCGACTTGAGGCAGTCCCGAACCGCGCTGGTGACGTCGCCGAAGATTTTCGACTCGCCCCAGTAGAGGAGGAGCTTGCCGGTCTTCTCGTCGACGCCGGCGTGAAGACCATCAGCACCGTGGATGTGCATGCGAGTGTTGGTATTCAGGCTCATCTTGCAGATGAGCTGGGGAAGCCGGAGGAGCTTCTCCGCAAGCGCGAACAAGAGAAGCTCGCCTCCTTCGCCACTCTGAACGAGGTCCGTGAACAGCTTCCGAGCCTTCGTGTGGAGCCGAACGACCTTCTGGCTCGAACCTGTGCGATCAGCGTCCTCGCGCTCCGAGGTCGTCGGAGTCGCGGCTGTCAACGCAGGCGTCGTCGCGGCATTTCCCGTCCCGTCAGCGGTCGTGGTCATGCATGGCCTCCCCCGGCGTCCGGCGCAGCAACGCCCACGTCCTTGAACCGCTCATGCAGCGCGAGCAGCAACTCGGCGTCGAGCGCGGCGTACCGGAGCTGGTCGGCATCGAGCGGCCGCCGACTCCAGTTCGAGGTCTGCGAGGACTTATCGAGGACGATGCCGAGCTCGCGCTCGCAGACCATCGAGAGGCTGTGGCCCCCGAGAGCGTCCGCCCCGCGAGCGCGGCGCGACGCCTCCAGCGTGTCGAACACGCCGTCGATCGCGATCCCGACGGCGGCGAGGACGCGGCGCTCGAAGCGGGCGTTGTGAATCACCTTCGTCGGCAGTGCGCCGTTCATGACGTCGAAGAGCGGCGTGAGGTCACCCACCGCGAAGGGGTCGATCAGGTACGTCCTCGCTCGCGTGGCGATCTGGACGAGGCACAGGGTGCCGAAGTCGAGCGCGGTCTCTACATCGAGCCCCACGACATCCACGGTCCGAAGCTCCTCGCTCACGGCGCGCAATCCTGCTGGGGTGTCGATCCACTGGACCTCGTTGCGCGGCGTCGCCGCTTCTCCTGGCGCGGCGGGAACCGCGAACTCGAGCGTCATCGGGCCAGTGGCTTCGACGTCAGCGAGTCGAACACCACTTGGTCTCGCTGCAACGCGAACGCCGTTGACCTTCACGCTTGCGAGGAAACGCAGCGCGCCGGGATGGTCGAGTAGGCGCTCCGCCAGGAGGCGGTCCTCGGCGTCCTCGGGCAGGCAGGGCTGGAACTTGCTCAGCATGCCGCGAGCCATGTCGCGCGCGGCGTCGGCGGAGACGCGCTCCCAGTCGAGGTCCGCAAGGCCGCGGATCGCATCGCCCGCCGCGGTCGCGGGCAGGTCCTTGCAGCGCACCGAGAGATTTCCGGCCACCCACTTCTTGCCCGACTTCTTCTCGAGCCCGGCAGCGAGGAGACGGTTCACTGCGCCGCCCGCGAACGTGTGCCACTGAACCCCGTCGGGATGATCCTCGAGTGGGGCAGTGCCCTCTTCCAGCAGCCCAGCGTAGCTCTCGCGCATCGAGGCCAGCTCGACGGCGGCGGTGCGAGTGAGCCAGCCGGCTTCCTGCTGCTCGTGCTCGTGCATGAGCACGTCCATCATGCCCTGGCAAAGCCTGGTCGAGAGCACGCCCGGAAGGCCCAGCCAGCTCGGTACGCGACCGTGCTCGGCGGGGCGAACGTGCAACACGCTCCTCGACCAGTCGATCTGGCCTACCTCCCACGCACGTCCCGACAGTCGAAAGCACAAGGGGCCCTTGTTGCGGTCGTGCATCGAGACGAAGAGCGCCTGGATGTAGCCGACGTCTTCCTTCCCGTGCTGCACGCGCATGACAGGCGGCGCAGTGAACACGGCGTAGAGCTCGAAGAAGTTCTTCCGGCCGTACAGCTTCTCCCCGCGCTGCCCGAGCGAAAGCAAGCCGTCAGCCTCGTAGAGGATCTGACGCTCGAGCATGGTGTCGATGAGTTCCTGGAGCCGCTCCGACCGGATGCTCGAGAACGGATACGCCGCCTCGACCCACGGCAAGAGCTTGTGCCTTGAGATCCCGCCTTCCTGGAGGATCAGCGCCATCACCTGATGGGCGAGGACGTGCATTGCGTGCGCAGCTGGTTGCACGTCCTCGACCCAGCCCGCCTCGGCAAGGCGCAGCAGAGCCACGGACTGGAGCAGCGACTCCGAGCTGAGGCAGAAGAACGTGCAGTTCGCGCGGGTGTTCGCCCGCCGTCCCGTTCGGCCGAGGCGCTGCAGGAACGACGCGACCGAAGCGGGCGCATCTACCTGGAAGACTTGGTCGAGATCTCCGACGTCGATCCCGAGCTCCATCGTCGAGGTGCAGACGATCGCCGTGTTCTGGCCTCGTGCGAACTGCTCCTCTGCAAGCGTCCGGTCGGCGCGGCTCACCGAGCTGTGGTGGATGAAGACCTCGACACCAGTCCCAGCCAAGGCGTGCGCGATCTTTTCCGCCTTCGACCGGCTCTCGACGAAGACCAGGCTCTTCTTCCCGCGTGCGAGCTGCCCGATTCCGGCGGCGGCCTCTGCGATGTCCGCGCACAGGTCCAGACGAAGGCCCCTGTCAACCTTGGGCCGGGGTGGATCAACCAGTCGGAATGGCCGCCGGCTCGAGCCCTGCAACCACTGACCGATCACTTGCGGGTTCCCGACGGTGGCTGACAGGCCGATGCGCTGGACATCGCGACCGCACATCGACACCAGGCGCTCCATCAGACTCGCAAGGTGCGCCCCGCGGTCGTCGGCGGCGAAGGCGTGAACCTCGTCGATGACCACCGCGGAGAGGCCTTCGAAGATCGCGCGCGCATCGGTGCGGGCGCTGATCATCATGACCTCGAGTGACTCCGGCGTGGTCATCAGGATGTGTGCAGGCGACTCGCGGAAGCGCTGCTTGCGCGAGTCGCTCACGTCGCCGTGCCACTTGAAGATCTCGAGCCCGACCATGCGCGCGTACGACTGCAGCCGCTCCTCCTGGTTGTTGAGGAGGGCGCGAATCGGGCAGACGTAGAGCACCGAGACGGGCTTGAGGTTCTCCGTCAGAACGCGGGAGAGCAGCGGGAAGATGGCGGCTTCCGTCTTCCCGCCGGCGGTCGGCGCCAGGACGACGGAGTTGCACCCGTCGAGGATCGCCTCGATCGTCAGATCCTGAACGGGCCGAAGGGAGCGCCACCCCAGGTCGTGGACGATGGCGTGCTGCAGATGGGGATGTAGGCGCTCGATCCCAGCCATGCTCTATCCGTCCAAGCGCTTGTTCGGCTTCTCGGTGGGCTCCGCTTCTTCAGCGATCTCCTCCTCGGCCACGTCCATCGAGCGGCCATGCTTCGCCGCAAGCTCCTCCGGCGTGAGCTTCCCGTCCTCGAGCTCGAGGCGGTAGTGCGTCGTCGGGTCGTAGTCCTCGTGGATGTCGACGCGATCCATGACGTCGATCAGTTCGCGCAAGAAAAGCCGAGGCGCCAGCGATACCTTGCCGCCGAAGCCCGCCGTCACCTGACTGACGAGCGCGCGCAGGAAGCGATCGTCGATACGCTGGCCGACCCTGTCCGGGTTCTTCGCTGGATAGAGGTCACGGATGCGAGTCCCGACAGTGAGGAGCCGCTCGTCGGTGAAAGGAAGGAGTCGCACCTGGGGCGCTCGCAGGTTGTCGAATCGGCCGTCTTCTCCGAAGTTCACCTGCACTCGTTGGTAGAGCGGCGCGAGGGCCTTGAGGCCCTTGTAGCCCTCGAAGAAGTCTCGCGTACCGGTGACGACCAGGTACAAACCCGGCAGCTCTTCCTTCGCGAGCATGTCCATCAGCTGCCGGAGCGCATTTAGCGACTTCTCGCGGGTCTGCGAGTTCATGCGCTGGACGGTTTCGACCTCGTCGAGCACGACCATCAAGCCCCCGTATCCGGACTGCTTGAGCAGCTGGAGGAGCCCCGCGAGGAACGTGAGCGACGCCTGACCGTCGACCTTGCCCTTCGTGCCTGCGGCCTTGAGGACAGAGCGGTCGGTGTGGGGTTGGCCAGCCAACCATGCGAGTAGGCCCTGAGCGGTGGCGAAGTCTCCTTCGTGGGTCGCCCGGTGGTAGGCCCGCAACACCTGCGCGTAGGCGGGATTGCGCTTCGAGAGGTCGGCGAGCTTGTCCTCGAGGCGTTGCTCCGTCGCGTCTGCGAATCCCGGGTCGTCCTCGGAGATCCCGCGCAGGCGGGTGACCTCGTCTCCGACCTGGTACAGCCACCCCTCGACAATCGCTTGAAACGCGTTCGGACCGTCGGCCGCGGTTTCGAGCCGCTCGATGAGGCGCCGGTAGACGGCTTCGAGATGATGCAGCGGTGTGTCGTTGATCGAGATCTGAACTTCGGCGGTTGCAAACTTTCGCTGGCGTGCCCTAGCGCAGAGGTACCGCGCGGCGAAGGTCTTTCCGGTCCCGTACTCACCGCGAATCCACTTCGAGAGCCCCTTGCCGCCGGAGACGAAGTCGAGCTCTTCGTTCACCGCGGAGACGAGCGGATCGAGGCCGGTCGCGAAGTGCTCGAGGCCTTGATTCGGCACGAGCCCGCTTCGAAGGGCGTTCACGATCGCCGCAGATTCAGAGACAACGGCCATTAGCGCTCCTCCTTCGCCTGGTAGCGGTACATCGTCTCGCCGCTTGGAAGCACCTCGTCGGTGAAGAGAACATGCCCCTCGGCGTGCAGCGTGCGCCGCAGCCCGCGCATGAGGCCGTTGAGACGGCCCGCGTTCTTCTTCAAACGCTCTGCAAGCTCGCTCGAGCGCGCGGAGCCGTTCTCCCGCAGGAGGACGAGGATCGACTTCTCGTCGACGCTGAGTCGTTCGAGCAGCGCCGGCGGAAGCGGCAACGAGCCCGCCTTATCGGCCGGATTGAACAGGGAGAGTTGCGCCTTGGGCTTGGGCTGAACCTCGTCCGAGGGCAGAGGCGTGACGATCGGCGGCGCAACCGGGCGGAGATCTACGCTGGCCTCCGCGAGCGTTCCGCGCCCGTACCACCACGTCGGCTCGTCGGCATGGAGGCCGTCGCGTTCGATCCACGCGAGGGGCACGACGACCTCCTCGAGTCCGCAACCGCCGTGGAAGCCGACCTGCGGGCCACCCAGGTACGCACCCGAGCGCCAGGCGAACGCGCGACGCTCCGGAGGCCCGCCGAGACCTGCCAGATCGATCTCGATGAACCCCTCGGGCACCGAGTCGTGCTTCCCCAGCGGGAGATAGCGGGGCGCCTTCCCATTGCCGGCCCGGAGGCTTTTGTCGATGTACGGGCTGTGGCCGTGGTCCGCGGTGACGAGCACCCTGCGACCCGCCTTCAGGGCCACGCGCAGCGCAGGCTTGAACGCGGTGATGTCTTCCGGCGTGAGACGCACGGTCGCGCCTGTGTTCGAGGAGCCGATCTGATCATCCACGGCATTGAAAACAGTCCCGACCACGGACAGCGACTCGTCCTCGAGCGCGGCGAGCAGGCCCTGTCCGCCGTCCGCGAGATCTGCCTTGAGGAAGAGGCGACGGCTTCGGGTGCCGAGCGCGGCGTTCTGGTTGAAGCGTGCCTTGTCCGTCTTCGCTTCGTCTTGATCCCGGAAGACCGTCTCGGCCACGAGTGGATCGTTGGGCAACTCGCCCAGGAAGATGGCGCCGCGCGCGTGACTGGTGACCGTGGGCAGCGGTGAGAGCGCGGGCAGACCGGCGACCCGTCCGTCGATATCGGGCTTCATGCCCAGCGGGAACGTGTTGTCCTGCGAGAGCGCGTGGAGCAGCTCCAGGAACACGGGGTAGCTGCAGCCATCGAGCACGATGAGAAATAGCCGAGCATTCGGTTCGCTCTGCCAGACCGGTGCGACTGTCCGCTTCCACAAGCGATGGAGCGGGGTGAGGCCTTCTCGGTGAAGCGCAGCCTCGTAGCCACCGGCGAGGCCCTCGGCGAAGTGCCGGTTCTCGCGGTCACGCCGCTCGCGGCACGCTGCGATGACCTTGTTGGCCTCGGCGTGGTAGTGGACGCTGCTCGCGAGCGCCCGGCGAAGTTGCAGCATCGCGAGATCGGCGAATGCGCCTCCGCGTTGGTAGTCCCGCACCTGATCGAGCAACTCGGTCTTCGGACTAAAGGGCTGATCGAGATAGCGCGAGATGCGCGCCATGGCCTCGAGCACAGCGAGATCGGCTCGGTGCATCCGAGCGGCGCGATGCCCGGCCAACCACGCGATATCCGCAGCGCTGATCGGCCTGCCCGCAGCTGCCTGCTGCGCCAACGAGTGGCAGCGATCCGAGAACGCCAGCGGGAGTACCCGACTCGTTTGGAGCTGCGTCGGGGTGAGGCACTCCCGACCAATGCGGTCCGCCCCCGAGAGCAACGTGGCGGCTCCGTCACCGAGCGCCGAGAGCGTCTCCTCTGCGAGGCGCGAGACCGTCCGCCTCAGGATCCTCCGGTCCATTTCGATGGGGGGCTCGGTCGCCGCCTTCCACAGCGAGCCCCACGCGGGCTTCGGAAGCTCGGGCGCTTCGACCGTTAGCACCGCACCATGGACGACGAGCTCGCGCAGCCGGACCTCCGGCTCGGCGAGGGCCCAGGAAAGCAGGCGACCCTCGTCGCCGTGGAGCGTGGGCATCGCGTCGCGCACGAGCTGGCTGATGTTCGGCGACCAGCGGGGCGGCTCCGCCACCCACGCCGCGAGGAGTTGAGCCGGACTCCGCGTCCGCACCTGCTCGCCCACGCTGACGTCGACGAGCAGCTCGGTCAGCAGCTTGCGGTCAACGACGGTCGGAAGGGTGCGATGGCTCATCGCCACGCCGAGGCGGTCGACGTTCTCGAGCGCGAGCTGCTGCATGTACGGCGTGTCGGCGCCGACCACGCGCACGCCGAGAACGACCTCGAGCACGTCGTTCACCGACAGCGCGTGCACACGCTGGTTGCGCGCGCGGCGAAGGAGGTCAGGGGCCTTCTGGATGCGACGCGCAACATCCTCGGGCATCACGACGATGAGCGGGGCCCCCTTGGCCTTCCACAGGAGGTGCCGCAGACCGAGCTCGGTCGTGATGCGATGCACGCCGTACGCGCCCTTCGGCGTCGGCATCTGGTCCGGGAGATTCTCGAGCCCCTCCCCGTCGATGACGAGCAGGTAGCCCGTCTCGGTGGCTCCGCCTGCCTGATCGAGGAGGCGACGTAGGAGTAGCTGAGCTGCACTCACTCAGAGTCCTCCTCGCGCGTCAGGACGACGTTGATGCTCTTCGTGCCCTGCTCGGAGAGCGCCTTTCGGGCCTGCGCGAGAAAGCTCGAAATGGCATCGGCGTCATTCGGATCCACGCGGACCTTCAGCAGGACCACGCGGGGCTCGCTCGGTGGTGGTGCGATGGGTGGCTGAGGCGGCTGCGGAGGTGTCGGCGGCTGCAGCGGTGGCTGTTCGATGAGCCGCTTGATGAGCTCCTGGGCCTTCTTGTTCCAGGTCGAGATCCAGTCCTTGGTCAAGGGCTGTTCGGCCTGCGCCGCGGCCATGCGCCCCTCGAGCGCACTCAAGTGCCCCCGAACCTCAGTGCCGATGGCCACGTGCTGGACGCCCGCATTGAGGTTTGCGCGCGCGTGCTCGTCGAGCTCACCCAGCGCGTCTCGGATCGTCTCCGCCTGCTGAACGATCGAGCGAATCGCGTCCGAGTTGTCATCGGGCCAGGCTGCGAGCAGCTCCGCCAGCACCTTGTGGCTGTCTGTCGTCGCCTGGGCCACGGCGCCAAGCCGGGTGTTCGCGGTGGACAGTTCCTTGAGCCGGTCGCCCTGTTCGACGCCGAGATGTACCAGCCGGGAATGCAGGCCCTGGAGCACCGTGCGCTTGGCCTGCCCGCGACCTCTGAGAGCAGTCGCGAAGCGATCCTGGCCTTGCAGTGAGCGGTGAGCAGGAGGGCGAGGCTCCTGGAAGAGCTGGTCGCCGAGATCACGCAGCCGATGCCAGTCCGCCGCACTCACGAGCTTGCCGCGTTGCAGACGCACCCGCGTGGTCTGCGGCATCCCGATGCGAACCTCGAGAGTCTCCCCATCGATCTCTTGCAGGGCCCGGTGGTCCCGCCGGCAGAGGAAGCATAGGAAGAGGTCGACGACCAGCGGCTGAAAGCCGTAGGCCTCTCGTAGGTGGTCAGCGATGGGTGTCCACGCGACGGAATCCTGGTTGGTGCGGTGCAGGACGTCCTTGATGTACCGGGAGTCGAGACGCAGCGAGGCCTTGGTCTGTCCGAGGTTTACGAGCTCGAGCGGCTGCCCAAGGGTCTTGAGCACCTTGCCCACCGACTCGTCGTAGGCCACCGAAACGTTGGTCTCTCCGGCTTGCACCATCCAATCGAGCAGCGCTTCGAGATCCTGCTTCTTCGGATCGCCGAGGAAGGTCGGATGCTGAGGGTAGCGGCGGTCCATGAGGAGCGCCGCTATGTGCTCGAGGTTCTCGGCGAGCGTCTCGCGCGGGCGGCTCGAATCGACGTCCGAGATGAGCGCGAAGAACTCGCCATGACGGACGTAGACCTCTTGCAACAGGTCCTTGAGCTGACCCTCGAGCGTCTTCTGGCGGATGCCCGCCTGGTCGAGGATCTTGCTCCGATCCTGCGTCCCGAGTGTCTCGAGCAGGTCCTCTTGGCCTGCGTCCGAGAGAAGGTACCGGACAGCCGCGAGCTCTGTCAGCACGCCGAGCTCGCTCGGGCTCATGTGCCTCGGCAACCAGCACACGGTGTGAAGAAGCCCCCGCTTCTTGCGCACGTTCGTCGCGCGGAGGCGATCCTCGTCGACGGTGTGTCCGGGCTCGTCCCATGGGTAGTCGACGAGCACCTTGAACGCGCCCTCGGGAGGCGTGAAGTCGTCGTTGGACATCTCGCGGACGTTGCCGAGCTTGATTCGCCCGCGCCTTCGCGTGCGTCGCCAGCTGAGGTCCCAATCGCCCTCGTTGGTACCGCCGTCCTCGAAGCCCTTGACGCCCTCGAGCGCGAGTCCCTGCTTCAGCGCACCCCAGAAGATCTTGAACCGCTGTGCCGGGTTGTCGACCTTGGAGCGCGCGCGCCCGAGCACCTCGCCGAGGCTCACGCGCCCGAGTACGAAGCGCACCAGCGCAGTCTTGCCCTGGCCCGCGACCTGGAGGTCGGGGACCCGCTGCGAGAGCGCGAGCAGATCCGTCTCGGCGACACGCACCTGGCCGCGGAAGGTCTCGCCTTCCACGTCGACGGCATTGAGCTGCACGAGGCGCTCGATGGTCAGCCCGCCCTGCTTGAGACGCGGCGAGACCTCGGCAAGGAGAACCGTCTTCACCAACTGGTCAACGGCGCGACGACGCTCTTCGTTGAACTCCGAGCCGGGCTCCTCGCCCATCTTCAGCATCGCTGGAGCGAGACGTGAGTAGTACTGATGGTGGATGTCCTGCATCAGGTCCACCTTCTTGCTCGCCTCGACCCCCGACTCCGGGAAGATGGCGGCGAAGGCAGAGCCCACCGGCAGGAACTCGCCGAGCGGCAGCTTCGGGTAGTGGATGACGAGCAGCTCGTAGAGCAGTCGCAGCGCGGAGCGCTCGCGCTGCATCAGCGACGTCACGTCCACGAGCATCTCGATCAGCGCAGGGTGAAACGGATAGACGTCGCGCAGGTAGTCGATGTCGGCACCGGCAAGCAGCGCCGGCAGCACCTTCTGGTGTCGCTCGGCAAGCGAGCTGACCGCTGCCTGCACCGCGCTCGCGTTCTTCGGGCGCAGCACGCGGCCGCGAACGATGTGGCGCAGTTCGACGTCCTGGAGTTTCGTCACCTCGAAGCGTTTGGCGTGGTGGTCGAGGTGCTCGTGAATCTTGCTCTCGTCGACGAGGTCCGGGAAGAACTCCTGCAGGTTCCGCTGGCGCGCGACGAAGACGAAGATCGGCGCGGGACGCTGGCCGGTGTTGTGGTCGACGATGACGTTGAGGTTGTTGATCTCCTGGACGAACTCCTGGCCCGACTTCTCCGCCAGCCAGAGCAGGAACTCGTCGATCATCAGGACGATGCCGCCAAAGCCCTGCGCCTTCGCGTGCTCCGCCATGCGCGAGAGGCCGTCGCTCCAGCGCGGGTCGATGCCTGCATCGGCGGCGTCGCGGCCCTTGTAGTTCAGCCACGTCCGCGCGAAGCGTTCACGGGCCTGCGTCGAGCCTGCTGCGATGGCATCGAAGTCCTCGCTGCCGCCGACGATGCTCTCTGCCTCGAGCCGCTTCCAGACGACGTCGCCGTACTCCTTCGCCTCGCGCCGGACCTCCTCGAAGATCGCATCGACGTTGAGGAACTCGAAGGGCGCCTTGCTGCGCCGCTTGAGCGCGGCGTTGAAGCCCTCGTAGACGGCGCGGTCGAAGCCGGTGCTCTTGCCGCGAACCGAGAGCATGTGGATGCGCACGACGAGTAGCCCGGCCTTGGCGAGCCAGGCCTCGTGGTCTGCCGAATCGCGGCCCTTGCTCGCCTGCGAATCCTTGTGCGCGTTGAGGAGCGGGCGGAACTTCTTCCACGCAGGCTGGGTGCCCTCGAGCAGCAGCGAGAGCATGGTCATGAAGTGCGACTTGCCGCTTCCGAAGCTGCCGTGGATGAAGCGCCCGTACTCCTCGCCGCGGTCGAAGACCTGCTTCATGTCGTCGAGGATGCGGGGCAGCTCTTTCTCGATGGCAGGGGTGATGACGTAGTCGTATACGAGCTGCTTGACCTCGTCGGAGCTGGGGTCGGACTCGCGCAGCTTGACGACGAAGCCCATCGCCCGGATGTCCTCGGGGCGCGGAAGATCGAAGGCGTCGGTGATGGTGGTGGTCATGCGTTCGCTCCCGTGATCCAGCCCTCGTCGGCGAGGCGCCTACCGGCGAGCAGGATTTGCTCGTCGGCGAACATCTGCTTGCGCAGATCCCAGGCGTGGATGGCGTCGACGATGCTTCGATCGCGCGCACCTTCGTGCGTCATCACCCAATGGACCGTGGCGAGCAGCTCCATGCCGAAGGACGACTCGAAGCCCTCGACTAGCTTCGACACACGGGCGAAGCGCTCCAGTGTGGCAGGGTGATCCCGCAGGAAGGCCCGTGCGTCGTCGGCCGCACCAGGCACCAGCTCGAGTGCCTTTTCAGGTGCGTCACCGCCATCGCCATAGCCCGAGATCATGTAGCCCTCGATGGTCGTCAGGACGTGTCGAAGGTTCTCGGCATACGGGCCATACGGCGCCTTCACATACCTGAGGCGCAGCGTCTCGCCCGCCTCCTGGGCGAAGTACATCAGCTTGTGGACCTCGAGCAGCGAGATGGACGGGTCGAGCAAGCCCGCGAGGTACTTCTCGAACAGGCTTACCAGCACTGCGCGCCCCGGCGTCATCTTCGGGACCTCCTTGGTCTTCGCCATCTTGTCGGCGGGTCCCACGTCGTTCGGCTCGAAGACCACCGTGCGCACATCGGGCAGTGCCTCAAAGGCCCTCTCGATCAGCGGGCGAACGTCGTTCCAGTCGAGACCGCCAAGACCGCAGCCCAATGGAGGAATTGCGATGGACTTGATGCCGCGCCGCTTCACTTCTGACACGAGGGCGACGAGCCCTGACTCGATGTCCTCGATGCGACTTGCGCCGCGCCAGTGACGCTTCGTCGGGAAGTTCACAATGAAGCGCGGGTTGGTGAGCTGGCCGGTCGCGAACATGAACATGCGGCCCGGGACGACCTCCTTGCGCTTGCAGGCCGACTCGTACGCCTTGAAGTTCGCCGGGTACTCGCGCTTGAACTGCGCCGCGATACCACGTCCCATGAAGCCAACGCAGTTCACCGTGTTGACGATGGCTTCGGTGTCCGCTCGCAGAATGTTGTCCTTGGTGAATTCCATCGTCTTCCCTCAGAAGTACCAATTCGGTTGAACCGAGATCTGC
>Ga0105048_10007858_pt1 | contig 17102 bp, 16 predicted proteins | sample MAT05_FD_78382 | JGI IMG/M metagenome (GOLD analysis project Ga0105048, IMG submission 78382) | Freshwater microbial communities from Lake Fryxell liftoff mats and glacier meltwater in Antarctica - MAT-05 | ecosystem: Environmental > Aquatic > Freshwater > Ice > Liftoff microbial mat | place...
CAACCTTCAGCCCAGGTTAGCAATTGGGTGCCGAGGCCCAGGCCTTGATGGCCGGGGTGGACGGCCATTGCATCAATCCAGGCATTCTCATTCACCACGGCACTGACCAACACAAATGCCACCGGCTTGCCGTTGACCATGACCAATTGGCCGGCCTGGATTGCGCTGGTGGTGGGGCGCAGGTTGTAGGCGGCAAAGCGTGGGCTGAACCACAACCCATCGCCACAGGCCGCGTTCCACACCTCGGCAATCCCTTCGTGGTGCAAATGATTATTGGGCTCGATTGGGATCCAATCCATAAATAATTACCTTAAATCATCAAAGCTTCATTTTAAGGTTGGCAATCCGGTTTGATGAAGCATCGACACGCGATTGTGAAATGATGCCCTGCTCCACCGCATCCACCAGCGCATCAAACGGAAGTCGGGCCTGGTGCAGCGTGGCAGAACGAACCTGTTGCGCAGCAGCCAGACCATTGGCGCTGACCGCGGAGGCAGTGCCTTCGGCGTTACCCATTGGCGTGCCACCCAAAGCGGCCACACGCACGCGCGTATGTATGCCGCCGCCATCGACACCGATTACATATTCCGGGGACATGCGAAGATTATCGGCGTTTGATGTGACGTTTGTAGTTCAGACCAGTGCTGTAAGGGGAATGTGCACTTCAATACGGGTTCCCTCTCCTGACACGCTCTGTATCAGAAATTGAGCGCCCAGATTTTCAGCTCGCTCGCGCATCCCAATCAACCCAAAATGCCCGGGGTGTGGAACAGATAGGTCAAATCCGTGGCCATTGTCCTGAATCTGCATCACAACCTCGTCGGCAGTTTTGCGCACCTGCATCACAATTTTGGTGGCCAGGGCATGTTTGATGGTATTTTGCACGGCCTCGACCCCAATCCGGTAAAGCGCCTCTGTAGCCTTGATGGGCAGGATCAACTCTTCATCGTCGACCTGCAATTCCACCTGCAAATTGTGGCGTGCCGACAAAGCGGTGGCCTGCCGACGCAACGCAGCAATCAACCCCTCGGCCTGGAGCGATTCCGGACGCAACTCATAGATCAACGCGCGCATCTCAGCCAGTGCCGCCTCAGATAACTTCAGCACATAGTTCATGGCTTCACTGGGTGGGGCGTTGCCGGCCTGTTCAGCCTGTTGAATGGCTGTGCGCGCTCCCAGCACCACGCCAAATAGTGCTTGTGAAACCGAATCATGCAACTCACGGGCCAGCCGGCTGCGCTCGGCCATGGCCGCCGCGTGCACTTTCTGCTCGTGTAGCAGGGCGTTTTCCATGGACACGGCCACCTGGCTGGCAAAGGCCTGTACCAGCATTACTTTTGACTCATCAAAAAAGCCGGGGGTGTCGCTGTGCAAAGCCAGGAAGCCGGCAACGTGATCGTGAGATACCAGTGGAACATAGATCGAAGCGCGAATCTGCTCTGGCAGCGCGCCAATGACACGCACCCAGCGTTGCCGATGCGCAATCGAGAACGCATCGCCGGCATCGACATTGTGGATGACCACAGGCCGCCGGCTGCGAATCATTTCAAGCAAGTGAACATCCTGATCGGGATCATAGGTCCACAACGCATCTGCCGAGATCTGTATATCAGGACTGGAGCGTGCCAATTGGCGAAGCTGGTTCTCAGGCTTGAGCTCCCAAATCCCACCCGCATTGACTGGAATCACCTCCTTCAAAGACCGCAGCACAATGGCCATAAATGTGGGGAGATCGAGAGCCAGGCTGATGGTTTTAGCAACCTCCAGCAGTTGGGCCAGCTCTTTGGTGCGCTTGGCCACCCGATATTCAAGTTGATTGCGTTCAACCTCCAGTGCCGCCGCAAGATGACGCAATTTGGTATCCGCCTGCTTGCGTGCCAACACATTTGAGATGAGCTCACTGACAACGCGCAACAATTGCAGATTCTCGGCCACGAATGGAATGGTGGCGCGCTGGCTGCTGAGACCCAAATCGCCCAGAATTTCATCACCCCGGCGCAGTAACACGTTAATAAAGGAGCGCACACCCAACGAGGACAACGCGTCGCGCAGGGTGCCGTAAGCCAGCGGCATATCCGCCACCTTGTTATAGTAAATCATGCCGTCCTGCATCAATTGCCTGTAGAGATATTCCCGGCCGGGATCGCTCATCGAAAGATTTTGCAGCAGGTGTTTTCTTGCAGGCTGCTGGCCTGCAAACCATTCATGGGTGTTGCTGACCGTCAAACCGTCCTCGCTCAAAAGAAATAACCGCGCCCCATCTATCCCGGAAAATTCGCAGATGCGCCTCAGGGCGTAGTGAATCACTTCATCCACCTGTTCGGGAGCAGCGGCATTAAATCGAGCTGAGATGTCTGCAATCAGATGTTCAAAATTCAATCGCTGCTGCAGTTGTTCATAGCTGTGTTTGCGATTGAGCGCGTTGCCAATGATCTCGGCCACCACCTGTAACAGGCGAATATTTTTGGGGCTGAAATCAATCTGATTTCGCAGCACATCCAGCACCATCTCGCCAAAGACGATGTCATCGCGCCACAACGCAACTGAGGCCCGGGATTCGATGCCGCGCAGTTCCAACTTTGGCCGGCAAATATGCAATTCTTCTGGCATGTCATCCAGCGTATTAAAGTAAATGAGCTGGTGCTGCTTCAGATAGTTGAACCAGGCAAAATCATTCGCCTCAAATGTGTAGTTTTGAATCAGGTGCATACGGGATGGCAACCCCTCGACCACCCACTCATGCGTATTCTGGATCGTCCATGCGTCCGTATTGAATTGAAACAGCCGACAGTAATCCGCACCTAAAAATCCGCCAATTTGCCGGAGGGTTTCAGTGATCACGACATCGGTCTGTTCCGGCGCAATTGATGCAAACCGGTTGGAGAGATCCGCAACCAGATTTTCAAAGGCCAGTCGATGTTCCAACTCATCGTGAATGTGTTTGCGCAACAGTGCGCTGTTCACGGCTTCAGCCATCAATTGCACGCAGGCAATCTCATCGGCCGGCCAATCCTTTTTGGCATTCAAGGTATCGAGGCCAAGCTCACCCACCACCACACCGTCGCGGTAGAGCGCGACGCCGAGCAACGATTGAACCCCCAGTTGCATCAGCGTATTTTTTACGACAGAATCTTCAGGCAACACCAGATCGGACACGTGAAAGCACACCACGTGCTGGGACAAAAATTGCCGCATCCACCATTCATTTTCAGCCTGGAGACCCTGCAAATGTTGTTTCTGCGAGGACACACCCGGCGCCACCCACTCATGCGTATTGCGGCTTTCCCGCCCGTCTGTACTAAAGAAAAATAAACGAGCCACATCTACTTTTGTGAACTCGCCCAGCCGCTGCAACGCATATTGAACGTTGTCATCCAACTGCTCAGGCGTGCTGATCGCAAACCGGCTCGACACGTCAGCCACAACGTGCTGAATGGCCGCCTGTCGCTCCAACTGGCGAAAGGCCCGATGCCGAAGCAGCGCACCCGAGATCAGCCGGCCCACAATCTGAGCCAGTTGCACATCCTCGTCAGACCACTCTCGCGCCGCGCTGACTACATCCAGGCCCAGATAGCCGATCCGATCCTGGCCGTGAACGAGCCCAACCACGAGAAATGATTGCAAGCCCATGCCGTGCAAGTCTTGCAAAATGGGTGAACGATCCATGATCAATGTCAGATCATTGACAACGGCAAATCCTTGTGCCATCAGCTCCCGGACAATGATGTCATCTCGGGTAGCCACATAGTTATGCAGCCGAAATTGATCTAGCTTCGCTGTGCCGCCCGACTCAGTATCAGTGTGAGCGCGCCACACATGCGTCAGTGTCGTGATATTTGGATTTAGACCAAACTGAATCAGCCGGCAGCTATCAACTCCCGAAAATCGGCCGAGGCACTCCAGTGCAAAATTAATACCCTCACCGGTTTGCTCAATGGGCAACGAGATCAATTTTTCTGATATATCGGCAATGACTTGCTCCAGAACACTTCTCTGGGGAACATCTTGGACATAATGCTTACGCGTAGTATTGATCATAATTGCCATTTCGCTTTGTAACAGAGATTAATCGCATGTTTAATCCTATCCTGTAGTTCTGCTGACTAATCATCACAAAGTTGTAGGAAACCCAACGCTCACTATCAATATTCAACCAAAAAAGCGTTCAAAACAACGTCCATGAAATATGAAAAATGTGATCAGAAACTTGAGCTAAAAAAAGCCGCCCATCTGAGCCAATTGGCAATTCAGGTGGGCGGCCTGCTGGTTGTTCAACCCTGGTTGAGCCTGACAGCCGCTTAGCCGTATTTCAAATACACCGTCTTTGTGCGGGTGTAAAACTCAATGGCCGATTTGCCCTGTTCTTTAAATGTGTTGGCGCTCGAGTTTTTGAAGCCGCCAAACGGCGCCTGCAAAGCCAGCCCCGTCGTCGGCTCGTTAATCTTGACCACACCTGCGTCAATGCCATTGGCAAACCGCATGGCCTTGTTCAAATCGTTGGTGACCACGCCCGCCGCCAATCCAAAGCCGATCCCGTTGGCTTTCTCCAGCGCCTCCTCAAAGTTCTTGACCCGAATAATGCCGATCACCGGCCCGAAAATCTCCTCCTGTGCAATTTGCATCTTCGAGTCCACGGCATCAAAAACCGTCGGCTGCACGTAGTAGCCTTTGCCACCGCCGTTGCTCGGCTTCACCAACTCACCGCCCACCAACAGTTTTGCGCCTTCGCTCTTGCCGATGCCGATGTAGTCGAGGTCGGTCTTGAGCTGATCATCGCTCACCACCGGCCCCATCTGCACGCCGCTCTCCAGACCATTGCCCACCACCAATTTTCGGGCGGCCTGGGCCAACGCCTCGGCATACGCATCGGCAATGCCCTCCTCCACGATCACGCGGCTGGTCGCGGTGCAGGCCTGCCCGGTGAGGCCAAACCCGCCGGTCACCGACAGCGCCACCGCCAGATCCAATTTGGCGTCGTTCAGCACCACCAGCGGGTTCTTGCCGCCCATCTCCAACTGCACCCGGGTCAGGTTTTTGATGGCTCGGGCATAGATGCCTGTGCCGACGCCAACCGAGCCGGTGAAGGTCAGGCCGCTGACCAGTGGGCTGCCGCTCAACTCATCGCCCACCTCACGGCCCGAACCCGTCACGAAGTTAATCACCCCAGGCGGCAAGCCGGCTTCAATCAGAATCTCGACCAGCACCTTGGCCGTCTCCGGCACCAGTGAGGCCGGCTTGAACACGACTGTATTGCCATACGCCAGCGCCGGCGCGATCTTCCACGAGGGAATCGCGATTGGGAAGTTCCACGGTGTAATGATCGCGATCACGCCCAGTGCCTCGCGCCGGGTATAGAGCAGTTCATCCGGGAAATTGCCCGGCAACACATCGCCGCCCATGCGAAAACCTTCGCCGGCGTAATAGCGAAAAATATCGCGCGCGCGCAAGACTTCGCCCTTGCTCTCGGTCAATGTCTTGCCCTCTTCTTTGGTCAAAATGGCGGCCAGCTCATCGGCTCGTGCGCCAATCAGTTGCGCCGCTTTATCCAAAATAACGCCACGGGCCGGGGCAGGCAAGTTGGACCATTGGGGCAATGCCGCCTTGGCCGCCTCAATCGCGCGGCGAGTGTCCTCGCGGGTGGCCAATGGGAAGGTGCCCAGCGTTTCATTGTTGGCCGGATTGCTGTTCTCGAAGGTCGCGCCGCTGGATGCATTCACCCATTCGCCAGCGATGTAGTTTTGGTAAGTGTTCATATGATGCAGAGTATCTAGTAGTCAGTAGTCAGTAGTCAGATTATGACAACGGTCGTCCGTCGTCACCCCACGCCCCTCATCGCGCTCGAATCTTCTCCACAGTTGCGCGCCAGTCTATTTCGTTGAATTGGACATCAAGTTCATCGGCAACGAGTTGGGCCACGGCTTGAGGGGTGCCTTCGCGGCTGTGTGGCTCGCCCCACCGAAAAGCATTCGTGTAGTCATCAGAGCCGATCAGCCCGGCCAGCATCGCCGCCGAGTCAATGGCCTCTTGAAAACGTTGCGGCAGTTGCACACTGGCCCGCTCAGCGCTGCGGCCGCGGCCTTCGCTGGCGCGCACTTGCGCCGGGATGTCGTGCCAGTACAGGATTTGATAAGTTGCCATGTTCGGGGTCTATGCTACGCGATTCTTCGGCCAAATGCGGCCGATACTGATCTTGGTCAATGTGCGCCATCAGCTGAACGAGGCGGGTTTCAAGCTCACCATAGCCGGTGTGCCGGACTTCCAACGGCAACGCCAGCCGCTCGCTCACCTGCCGCGCGCGTTCTAATAAATCAGGCGTTGGCTCCTGGCTCAGGTACACCAGCCGGGTGTAGTTCGCAAAATAGGTATCGCGCAATTCTGGGTATCGATCCAGCCCCAGACCCTTCCACATCAAGCCATCAAAACCACGCAACAAAAAATCAGTTAAAAAGAACGTACCCAACTGATCGGCCAACACCGCATCGTGATTCGCAGCACCGCCATACATCTCATAGCAATGCGGCCCGCTGATGCGCGGCACGTGATAGCGCTGCAACACCTCGTCCAAAGCACCGCTGGTGCCGCAATCGCCATACACCACCACCACGCGGTCAAAGTGTGGAATCAGCTCACGCAGTTTCTTTTCGACCAGCGGCCCAATGCGTTCGGGCCGCATGTGCTCGACCGCGCTGACGCCGTGTAGCGCCACATCCCAGGCATGGCTGCGCGCAATCGCAATGACTTCACGCGCCAGTGCGCCGCACAACACAAACGCAATTTTCACAGGTGCGCCTCATCAGTCGTACACGTGACACGTGTGACGTGCACGAATCCGCAATCACGGCTCACGATACGGGCGTCTCGCGCCGGGCCCGTCGTTCGCGCCGGCCCTCATTGGGTGCCGCGCGGGTTGCCATCGCCACCGTCAATTCCAGGTGGGTTACATCCAACGGCGGCAAGTCCGCCAATGCCTGTTTCATGGCCCGAATATGCACCGGCGTGCTACCGCAACAGCCACCAATGATGGTCGCGCCAAAGGCCCGCATTCGCCGCGCGCATTCGGCCATGACCTCGGGCGAGGCGTTGTAGGTCACCTGGCCGTTTTCCAACGTCGGCATCCCTGCGTTGCTCTTGGCAATGAGTGGGATATCGGTTCGCACCAGCCGCATGGCGTGAATCACGGCTTCCAACTCATCCGGCCCGTTGCCACAATTGCCCCCAATCGCCGCCAGGTTTAGCTCGGCCAGTTGTGTGATCGCGTCGGCTGGACTCACGCCCATCATGGTAAAGCCGCGCGTGTCAAACGTCATGGTCACCGCCACCGGCAAATTCGGCGCACCCTTGCGCGCGCCCTCAACCGCAGCCACCACCTCTTGCAGATCGCTCATCGTCTCGATCCACAACACGTCTGCGCCGCCGGCAGCCAAACCCTCGGCCTGCCTTGCAAATCCCTCCACCGCAATCTCGTGGTTGAGGTTGCCCATCGGCTCGAACAACTCGCCGCTGGGGCCGATGGAGCCGGCCACCACCGCCGCATTCTCGCCATCACCCGCCTCCAGGCGCGCAAGTGCGGCCGCAGCTTTATTCAGCTCAAACGTATTGCCATCCAGCCTGTGCAACTTCAACCGAAACGGCGAGCCGCCAAAGCTGTTGGTGAGAATAATTTGCGAGCCGGCATCGAGATAGCCGCGATACACCCCGCGCACTTTGTCTATTTTGTCCGGCATCACATTCCACTGCTCTGGCGGATCGCCAAACAGTAGACCCACGGCCATCAGTTGAGTGCCCATCGCGCCATCCACCATGATGGGAAGATCAAGGGCCTTCGCCTGGGCCAGTAGTTTTGAAAAACGATTTTCCATTTAAATTATGGGTTACAAACCTTCCCTAACCGGGTGCTTTTGTTAATCACTGGCGTCATATCCGTGCCGCGTGTCCACGCCTTCAGGTAACGATACGGCAACACGATACCGCGCCGCACATCCCAATCTCCTGCCATTGTGGGGCATGAAATCCCAAAGTGCACATGCGCCGGCGTAGTGCGCGCATTGCCAGTTTTGCCAGAGCGAGCAATCACCTGACCCGCCGTCACCCGCATGCCAACGGCAATGCCCGCCTCCACTGCCGACAGATGCGAGGTGTGATAACGAATGCCGTCGTCGCCGATGATCGTGACCCACAAGCCACCTCGATCCTGGCCCAGATTCGTCTTGGGGTCCCACCGATCCACCAGACTCACCTCGTCCACCACGCCATTGGTCACGGCCACCACCGTGCTGCCCACTGGCACAAAAATATCGGTGGCAGGGTAATCGTGGTGCCGATTGTTATATTTCGCCAGACTGGGCGGTTGCACCGGAAAGTAATACTGCCGACCCGGAATGATCCAGGTCGCCGCCGGTGCCGGTGTCTGCGCAGTGACCGGTTGCGCGGTCACGGCAATCACCATCACGATCACCAACCCTGCAAATCCACGCACGGCACGCCGAAATTCATTGCTCATACTGCCCTCCCCGGCCGTTCCAAAAACTCGCGAATATTCACGATCTGGGCCAGATGTTCATTATCATGTCCGATCAAAATCTCCACTTGTTTTCGCAGACGCGTAATGCCATACGTCTCATGGGTGCAAACGCGCAACCACTGCGGCTGGGTCAATGTTTCAAGATATGTTGTGGTTTCGCGGCGCTTGCCGGCAAATAACTCAATCAAATCTCCAGTGGCCATCGTCAAATCGTGCGCCGCTTCATTTGGGTTGATCAATGGCTCATGCGGATTATCAATCGTCACAATGCGCTGCAGCCGGCTCCTAAATTGCCCCTCAATATCGACCAGATGCGCCACCACATCCTTGATGCACCACTCAGTTTCGGCCGGTCGCACCAGCGCCGCCTGTGGACTCACCCGCTTCACCAGCCGCTGCAAATCGCGCGGCGTGCTGGAGAGGGCGTCGATGAGCATCAAATATCGCTGGTCCATAATTTGTCGAATGGGCAATGCAGCGGGCTACTTGTAAATGTTACGCATATGTTGATACCGCTGCATTGCCCCTACACATTAATTACCCCTTGGTTTCGCAATATATGAAGGATTCTCCGAATCAAGCTCCCACTTCAATGGATTGTCATCGATATATTTGCGAATGGTCTGTAATTCCTGTTGACCCTGACTCATACGCACAACATGCTCATAGTAATTGCGCTGCCACACTGGCGCACCCGGTGTTTGTCGTAATAGATTAATTTTCTTTGCCGACACAGACTTTAAATTTTGAACAATTGCTGGTATTGATTGAGGCGGCGAGCCAAACTGTAGGGGCAATGCAGCGGCCTCTTCGCCCAACGAGCTTTTAGAGACAGCCCGCTGCATTGCCCTCTCGATGACGATGATCCCGTGAACATGATTTGGCATGATACAAAAAGCGTCAAGTTCTATGCTCTTGAAAAACCAGGTTAACCGCTTCCAAATGTGTTCAACGATTTCTCCGGCATCTGAAAGCAAAACTTTGCCGTCTTTCACCTCGCCCAAATTAGTCTCACGTTGATGAGTGCAGATCGTGACAAAGTAAACGCCAACACTCGCATATTCATACTGTGGCAGCCGGATTGAGCGCCGATTCGGCCACTTTGATGAAGTCACCATAGAAATTTCTCAAATTACGGTCTCTCGTTGCCGTGCTTGAAATTCCCCGTGGCCTTGGCCAATATCAATTGCACCGTTCTCTCATCGGCCTGTTTCAACTTCACCAACATGCGCTCGGCCGCATCCCCCTTCACAATCGTCACCGTCTTGCCCTGCCAACTGATAAAGATCTGGCCATCCTTGCTCGCCCGATAGCTAAAGGGTTGCGCCTCCAGTTTGCCGCGCTGATCCACCGGTTTGCGGCTCATGATTCGCTTCTCACCCGGTTTTGCCGCTCACGCCGCCGCCGGTCGCGATCGTTCTCCACCACTTCTGTGGACTTATCCGGCAACAATCCCGCCTCGGCCAGATGTGGAAACGCATCGCGCATATGCGGCAAATACATCGCCCCCACAAACTCATCCTGAAACGCCGGGTCAATCGCCGTTTCGATGTAGTGGACATTCCGAGCCGCAATCGCGGCCTCGGCCCGCCGGCGCTGGCTCAGCAATGCCATGCGCGCCCCATCACCCGCTGCGTTGCCCACCGCCCGCACTTTGCTCAAATCGCAGTCTGGATACAACCCCAACACCATTGCCCGCACCGGGTCGATATAGGTGCCAAACGCGCCGGCCAGCACAATCTGATCCACCTGGGTCACCCCGCGCCGCTGCATCAGCAACTTGCAACCGGCATACAGCGCCGCCTTGGCCAGTTGTATGTTGCGCACATCGTCCTGGGTGATCACGATCTCGCTGCCCGTGGCCGACTGATCTGCCGTCGCGAGCACATACTCGCACTTCGGCCCATTCCAGCGCATGCGTGGATGTGGCCGAGCATCCTCGAAACGCCCATCGGCCCGCAGCAGCCCGGCCACAAACAACTCCGCCACCACCTCGATGATGCCGCTGCCGCAAATGCCGGTGGCTTGCACATCGTCGACTCGCTGCTCATCCGACCACAGCTCTTCGCCGATCACCTTAAAGCGCGGTTCACCTGTCGCCCGGTCAATCCTCACCCGCTCAATCGCCCCCGGCGCAGCGCGTTGGCCGTGCGTAATCTGGCCGCCCTCGAATGCGGGGCCGGTCGGGCTGCTGCAGCTCAGCACTTCCTCGCGGTTGCCAAACAGCAATTCGGCATTGGTGCCGACATCAATGATCAGCATCAGTTCGTCCTGTTGATCCGGCGCCTCGGCCACCAGCACACCCACGTTGTCGCCGCCCACATGCCCGGCCTCCAGCGCCAGAAAATGCACATTCGCCGCTGGGTGAAACGTCAAACCCAAATCACGCGCCTTGATATCCAGCGCGGCGTGAGTCGCCAATGTAAATGGCGCGGCACCCAACTCAGTCGGGTCCAGCCCCAGCAAAATATGGTGCATGACCGTGTTGCCGACCAGCACGGCCTCGTGAATATCCTGCACGGTGATACCGGCCGCGCGGGCCGCGCTTTCGGCCAGCTGGTTCAGCGTGGCGATGATCGCGAGATGCATCTTCTGCAACCCATCCGGCCGCATCATCACGTAGCTCACCCGGCTCATCAGATCTTCGCCGTAGGTGATCTGCGGATTCATCGCTGATTCAGTCGCCAGCACCGCGCCGGTTTGCAGATCGCACAAATGCGCGGCCACCGTCGTGCTGCCTACATCCACGGCCAGCCCATACAGCCCTTCGTGGTAGCCGCCGCGCACGTCCATCACCTCTTTATCATTGGCAATCGTAACGGTGACTTTGTGCTTGCCCACCTTCAACGCCGGCGTCAATTGCCGCAACGCGTAGAGGTCGATGCTCAAGCCGGTCAAATTCCACTCGCGCAGCAACGCCTCTTGCAAGCGCTCCCAATCGCCGCGCCGCTCGCCCAGCGCATGCGGCTCCACCTCCACATAGCGCTGCCGCAACACGGGATCAATTTCAATGGGCCGTTCGCCCGCTCCCTTGCGCACCACCTGCTTGCGATGGGTGCTCTCGAACGGCACCGTGATCAGTGCATCGCCGGTCACACACGCCACACAAGACAACCGTGCACCTTCGCTAAACTGGCGCGGGTGCCGCAGAAAATACTCGCGCTCAGTCTCATCGACCGGGGTGAAGTGGTCCGGCGTTGAGACAATGCCGAGCTTGGCAAAGGCACCAGCCTCAACAATGACTTTGCACTTGCCGCAGGTTTGGCGACCGCCGCAAATGCTGTCCACATCTACGCCGAGTTGGCGCGCCGCTTCCAGCAGACTGGTGCCTTCGGGGATGCGACCTTGCCGGCCGGAGGGTTGGAAGACGATGAGTGGGTCAGACATTTACGTTATCGTTAATCTTGTTTAATACTAACTGCATGTTCCGCTCAATTTCCTCATTGCTAAATCGCAAAATGCATAGACCTCGTTTGGATAAAATTGCGTCTCGTTCCAAGTCACTTTCCTTCTGATATAGGTGCACGAGCCCATCCACTTCAATCACTAATCGTGCAGCATGAGAGTAGAAATCAACAATAAAGCCATCAATAATCTGTTGCCGGCGAAAGTGCAAACCATGAAATCGATTGGCACGCAACTGCTCCCAAAGCACCGCTTCACACACTGTCATTTGCCGACGCATCTCTCGTGCACGAACCAATTTGGCTGGTCGAATGGTTTGGCCCGTAATGATGGATTTACTTTTCACAACAATTCCGCTGAAGAGACCCCCGACCCCTAAAGGGGAGTCGTTGACCTTGCTAACGACTCCCCTTTAGGGGTCGGGGGTCCATTTACAAAGCTCAATCATCTAACCATGCTGAAAACGCAAATCCAGACATTTACGCAAACACCATCACCCGGCTTCCAAACACCAGCGTCTTGCGTTCCAGATGCCGGCGAATCGCCCGCGCCAGCACGATTTTCTCCACATCGAAACCCTTGCGGGTCAGCTCGGCAATTGAATCCAGGTGGCTCACCCGAATCACGTCCTGCTCGATGATCGGCCCCTCGTCCAAGTCCGCCGTCACGTAATGGGCCGTTGCGCCGATGAGTTTGACGCCGCGCTCATACGCCCGGTGATACGGCTTGGCTCCAATGAACGACGGCAAGAACGCGTGGTGGATGTTGATCACGCGCTGCGGAAACGCCTCCACAAATGCGCGGCCGACGATGATCATGTAGCGCGCCAGCACCACCAAGTCGATATTGTGCTCTTTCATCAGCGCAATCTGGGCCTGCTCCTGCTCGGCCCGATTTTGGGGCGTGATCGCAAAGTGGTGAAACGCGATGCCGAACGCTTTGGCGATGGCGGCGTGATCAGGGTGATTACTGATGATCAGCGGCACCTCCACATCCCACTCGCCGCCCTGCACCCGGCTCAAAATGTCATACAAACAGTGCGAGGGTTTGGACACAAACACGGCCATGCGCTGCCGCTCGTCCGAGAAATTGAGTTGCCAGGTCATGCTGAAGCGCTTGGCAATCAGCACCTCAAAGAACTCGCTGATCTTGGCATCGGGAATGGCGAACTGGTTCAGATCCCACTGCACACGCATGAAAAACTGGTTGATGAGCGAATCGACGTGCTGCTCCAGCGACAAAATGTTGCCACCGTTCTTGGCGATAAATTCCGTCACGGCCGAAACCAGCCCGCGTTGATCCGCGCAGTGAATCAACAAAGTAGCCGAATGCAATTGCGTCAAAGTTGTTATCTTCCTCTTCTCAGAACTGCGTTGATCTCCAAAATCAGCGTCATCCGCGTACGAATCTGTTTAAGCAGGTTGTCAGACACAGCTACGCCGTCTTCTCCTGCTTCCAGGTCATATACTTCCGAGCGATATCCACGGCCGTTGCAGCATCCCGCCCATACGCATCGGCCTCGATCTCCTCGGCAAACCCCGGGCTTACCGGCGCGCCACCCACCATCACAAACAGCTTGTCGCGCAGACCCTCGTCCTTCAACGCCTGAATAATCACCTTCATGTATGGCATCGTCGTCGTCAACAACGCGCTCATGCCGATGATGTCGGCGTCGTGCTCTTTGATCGCGTTGATGAACTTATCAGCATCGTTGTTGATGCCCAGGTTAATTACCTCGAAGCCGGCGCCTTCCATCATCATCGCCACCAGGTTTTTGCCGATGTCGTGAATGTCGCCCTTCACCGTGCCAATCACCATCGTGCCGATGCGTGGCGCGCCGGTCTCAACCAACAACGGCCGCAAAATCTCCATGCCCGCTTTCATGGCATTGGCCGCCATCAACACCTCAGGCACAAACAGCACGCCGTCACGAAAGTCCACGCCCACGATGTCCATGCCAGCCACCAACCCCTTGCCCAACACCTGGGTCGGCGTGTAACCTCGGCGCAATGCCTCATTCGTCTCAGCCGCAATCTCGGCCTTCATCCCGTCATACAGATCATCCTGCATCTGCAACCACAACTCGTCATCGGATATGCCCTCAAAATCTTCCATCGACTTCCATTCTCCTTAAAAGCCCCTTAAATAATGCAGCAGATAGCGGCTGGCGGTTAGCGGCTAGCAGCCAATTGCCAGCCGCTATCTGCCAGCCGCCTCTCTACTCCCTCCGCAACTTGCCAGTCTGAATCTCCACCCGCCGTTTCGCCACAAACTCCAACAACGCTTCCTTCTTACCCTCGTCCAAAGCCGGCGGTTGATAGTCATTCAACATTTGCTTCCAAATGCCATTGGCCCGCTTATACGCATCAACACTGCCCTCGGCTTCCCACTTCTCGTAGTTATCCATATTGAAAACGGTATGCTGGTAAAAGGCCGTGTCGTAGTGCCGCATGGTGTGCGCGCTACCCAAAAAGTGGTTGCCCGGCCCCACCTCGGCATACGCGTCCCAGGCAAAGCTCTCCTCATCCAGATCGATGCCCTTCACGTATTTGGCCATCATCCCGCACATCTCCAGGTCGAGCACAAACTTCTCATAGCCCGCGATCAAGCCGCCCTCCAGCCACCCAGCCGAGTGCAACACGAAGTTCACCCCACCCTGCAACGTGGCCATAAATGTGCTGGCGCTCTCGTAGCCGGCCTGTGCGTCCGGAATTCGGCTGGCCGTGAAATTGCCGCCGGAGCGATACGGCAGCATGTAGCGCCGCGCCATTTGTGCGCCGCCATACAACGCCAGATTCGCCTCGGGGGTGCCAAAACAGGGCGCGCCGGTCTTCATGTCAATGTTCGACAGGAACGAGCCGTAGATCACCGGCGTGCCAGGGTTTAGCATCTGCGCGTAGCAAATGCCAAACAAGGCTTCAGTGTTCTGCTGCGCCAGCGTCGCCGCCATCGTCGTCGGCGACATCGCCCCGGCCACAATAAAGGGTGTGATGAGCACGGCCTGGCGCGCTTTGGCATACACCTCAACCGCGCTAAACATGCGGTCATCGAAGCGCAACGGGCTCGATGCGTTGATCAACGACAGCAAGGCTGGCTGCTGCCGAATCTCCTCCGCGCCAAACAAAATCTCGGCCATCATCACCGTGTCGCGCGCGTTCTCCAGGTGGGTGACGCTGCCCATGAAGGCCTTGTCGCTTAGGGTGATGTGCGCCAGCAGCATGTCGAGGTGGCGCTCTTTCACATCGATGTCGTTCGGCTCGACCAGCGTGCCACCCGCGTGGTGCAGATGCTCGGCCATGTAGGTCATCTTGGCGAAATTGTGGAAGTCCTCCAGCGTCGCCTGTCGCCGGCCACGGTCGTAGTCGGCCACAAACGGGGGGCCATACACCGGCGCAAACACGGTGTGCTTGCCGCCGATGGGGATGTTGTTGGCCGGATTGCGCGCCAGCTGGGTAAAGGTCGAGGGAGCCTGCTTCACAAAATGCATCAACAGGTCCTCGTCCATCTTCACCAGCGTGTCATTCTCGACAATTGCGCCATGCTGCCGGAACGTCTCCACCGCCGAGGGGTAATCAACAATGAGCACGCCAGTCTCCTTCATCAGCCGCATCGACGCGCGATGAATCAACTCCACACCCTCCTCGCTCAACACTTCAGTCAACGGCAGCCGGTTCAGCAGCGGCACGACCGAGGCCACGCGATGAAAGCCGCGTCCACGCTTCTTTTCATCGCGGCGTTCACGCCTCGCGCGCCGGTCTGGGTTGGCTGCTTCGGCGGGTTGAGCGGGCGGGGTTGGGGCTGGTGTTGAAGTTGACATCGCATCCATAGTCATTGCTATTTTTAAGTTTCAAACAGATTTGGAATCGCTTTTACTGGGGTGAAGTGCCGGCATGGGCGACGCAAGCGCAGTTGTAGTTCGTGACGAGTGCGCCACCCGCATCCGCGAGCTGATTTTGTCGGCCGTCTCGCTGGTCATGTCGATCAGCCGACCCGCCTTCATCTCACCCGGCCAGCGGAACGCCGCGCCAAACAGGCAGATCGACGCCACCACCTGACCCAGCTCATCACGAATGGGTGCCGAAACACCGACAATATCGGCATCAAACTCGCCGTTCGTCCACGCGTAGCCCTTTCGGCGAATGTTGCGAATCTCTTTGCGCACGGCCGTGGGTGTGGTGAGGGTGCTGCGTGTGAAGCGCTGCAAGGGCCGGCGCACATATCGCTCCACCTCGTCATCACTCCAGTTGGCGAGATACAGTTTGCCGTCTGAGCACGCGTGCACAGGCAGCTTCTGCCCCACCCAGTTGTGCACCTGCAACACCCGGCTGCTGTTCACCTGATCCACATAGTGCGCCAGATCGCCATCTGGCATGCACAGGGTCGCCGTCTCACCCGAGGTCTGGGACAACTGCTGCAAAAAGGGCTTGGCAATGGCACTCAAGGTCCGTGGATACGTCACGTTCGAGGCGATGGCGATGAGTTCATTGCCGATACGAAAGCCTTCGCGCTCGCTCATTCGCTCCACCGCGCCCACGCCGGCCAGGGTCGACAACATGCGCGATACGGTGCTCTTAGGCAATTCCACCCGCGCCGCAATCTCCGTCAGGCTGGCGCCCCCGGCATTCGACGAAACGGCTTTCAAGATGTCAAAAGCACGGCGCACCGACTGGATGTCTGACATGGCAGGTGTTCGTGAGTGTCTAAATCGCGAGTGCCGATCAAAACACATATTTCACGAAATGCAACTGTTTCACATCGTGGAACTGTCTCACGACCCAGATGTCAGACGTCTGCTAGACGTCTGACATCTTCACTAGCATCGCCTTGCACGCCTCCACCTGACTTTCCTCCAACCCATGCAGCACCAACGGCCCCGCAAACGCATACTGCGCCAGCAACTTCAGGTAATGCCGGTAGTCCAGCGAGCCTTGACCCGCCGCACGCCACACAATGCCGCCCTTCCCGTCGCTCACCAGATCCTTGGCATGGGCCATGACGATGTCTTTGTGCAAGAGGGCAAAGGCCGCATCCATGCGCTTTTGTTGGTGCGAGAAGTCGCCATCCTGAAACAGGTTCGCGCCATCCATGATGATCTTGAGATTGGGTGAACCCAGCTCATCCAACAGCCGGCGCGCCTTGTGCGCATCGGCCATCACATTGGAGCCTTCAGGTTCAA
>Ga0105048_10007859_pt1 | contig 17101 bp, 19 predicted proteins | sample MAT05_FD_78382 | JGI IMG/M metagenome (GOLD analysis project Ga0105048, IMG submission 78382) | Freshwater microbial communities from Lake Fryxell liftoff mats and glacier meltwater in Antarctica - MAT-05 | ecosystem: Environmental > Aquatic > Freshwater > Ice > Liftoff microbial mat | place...
CGCTTGGGCATCCCGCTGAGCAGGAGCATGGACATGATGACCGGAATCCAGACGAGCGTCATGCCGACGTCGGGCTGCTTGAGGATGAGGAGCATCGGCCCGCCGACCATCGCGCCGGTGAAAAGCAGCTTCATCATGGGATGCAGCTTGCGAAATTGACTGAGGAAAAGGGCGACGGTGAGCACCCCGGAGATGACCGCCAACTGCGACGGCTGCACCGTACCGACCCCGGGAACGGGCAGCCAGCACTGGGCTCCGCCGATTTTGAGACCGAGCTTCGTGTAGGTCAGAATGATCAAGACAATGCTGGCCAGATACATCGGAAGCGCCGCCCATTTTACCCAGCGGTAATCAACGACGCTGGTGACGATGAAAATCAGGGACCCGATCCCGACCCAGATCGCCTGTTTGTGCCAGTAGGTATCGTCGCGGAAAGCCGAGGCGCTATAAACGGCGAAGACGCCGAGGATGCAGAGCCCGATGCTCAGCCCGACGATCACCCAGTTCATGCCGAGGAGTTTTCTGATGAGCGGGGTCATGGAAAGTTGAGAGTCATTTTCAGAACTGGGGAAGGGTGTGAGTTGCGGAGCGAGAGGTCCATTTGGAAAGCGCAGCGCTCGACTCTCAACCAATAACTCTCAACTTCTTCGCGTCAGGCAAACTTCGGCACGGCTGCCAGCAGCTTTTTTGTGTAGTCGTGCTGCGGGGCTTCGTAGATGGCTTCGGCGCTCGCGCTTTCGACGATTTTGCCGCGATACATGACGAGGACGTGATCGCTCATGTGCTCCACGACGGCGAGGTCGTGGGCGATGAAAAGGTAGGTCAGCCCGAGTTCGGCTTGGAGGTCCTGCAGCAGGTTGACGATCTGCGCCTGGACGCTCACGTCGAGCGCGCTCACGGGTTCGTCGCAGACGATGAACTTCGGCTTCACCGCCAGCGCCCGCGCGATTCCGATGCGCTGCTGCTGGCCGCCGCTGAACTCGTGCGGATAGCGCTCCATCATCTCCGGCTTCAGCCCGACCTGCTTCATCAGTTCGTTCACGCGATCGCGGCGGTCGCTGCGGTTCATCGTGGGGAAATGGATTTCGAGCGCCTCGCCGACGATCTGAAAAATGGTGTGCCGGGGATTCAGTGAGCCGAAAGGATCCTGGAAGATCATCTGCACCTCGCGCCGCAGTGGACGGAACTCGTTTTCGCTCATCGGGAGAATATCGCGCCCATCGAAGACGATCTGGCCGCTGGTCGCAGGCACAAGCTTGAGGATCGTTTTGCCGATTGTCGATTTGCCGCTCCCGCTCTCGCCGACGAGACCCACAGTCGTGCCGGACTCGACGGTGAAACTGACATCATCGACAGCTTTCACGTCATCCACATGCCGGCGGAGCACGCCGCCGAGGACAGGAAACCAGGTGCGGAGGTTTTTTACTTCGAGCAGAGCCATAGCATCGATAGCGATAATGTTGGAAAATCTCGCCGCACAGTACGAATCCTCATTTTCTATTCGGGCGGATGGTCGCTGTGCCGCTTCTCGCCTGTTTGCTTCCACCACTCCAGCCAGCGCTGCTTTGCAGTGTGTGCGGAGCAAAAGAAGAGCTTGGCTGAGTAGAGCGCAGCACCCGGCTGGTTCTCGCCATAGTAATAGAGTGCGTGTCCCGAGGCGCAGTAGTCGAAAACTGGACTTAAGTCCTTCAATCGATCCACAAGCAGGGCTTCCAGCTTGATTGTGACGGGTGTCTGTGTCGGGTTCTCATAGCGGCTGGTATCGCCCGTCTCCAAATCCTTGTAGAGACGTTCCTCGACAACCACTTTTCCGGGAAACTTCCGGCCGATGGCCTCCAGCGCCAGCCGGGCATATTGCGAGAAGGTGTATTCCTTTGGGACGAGAAACTTGATGGTGCTTTGCTCCTGTCCAAACTCCTCCAAATCATCCACAGGACGGTGGGGAATCGGATAGCGGTCCAGCGCGTTTAGCGCCACCGGGCAGTCGTCCTGAACCGCTTGGAAAGCGCGGAAGTAAGCGGGGAGATCCGCCGGCCACGGATCGCGTTTGAGGAGCATGGCCACATCGTCCGTCAGGCCCTCGACGCTGAGCAGTTCCCAGAGCGCCTCGCGGGCTTTGCGGTTCGTGAAGGTCTCCGAAAATCGGCCGGTGACGGCGCTCTCGGTGCCGATCAAATTCAGCGTCAAGGCCGCGGCATGGCGTGCTTCGCGTTCCGGGTGTTCCCTGGCAAAGCGGACCAGCAGCGGGATCGCCGCGTCCCCGCGATTGGCGATGGAGAACATGTGCTCGTTGTAACCGATCCAGTAGCCCTTGCCGGTCTCGCGCAACCGGGTGTGCCTGGCGAGGTCGCCCACGAGTTGATCCAGCGGCGTGGTCGTGTCGAGCTCGGACAGAAGCAGGCCGCCTTCGACCACCAGCCCCGCGAGCTTTTCCTTCGTCAAACCCGCTTTCGACAGGCGCAGCAAGTCGCTTTCGGCGAAAGTCTGCTCCCGGATGGCGACCGCCTTTTTATACCAGCGCACCGCTTCGTCGATACTGCGCTCCACGCCTTTTCCATTCTCGTAGAATTGGCCGATGCTGCGCATGGCGGCACCGCTTCCGTGCTCAGCCGCTTTTTGATACCAGACGAGGGCCTGCTGCGGATTGGCCTCGACGCCTTTTCCCTGGGCATAGGCCCGGGCCAGCGCCAGCTCGGCATCCTTCTCGCCCTTTTCCGCGAGCTTTTTCAGCTCGGGCACTGGGATATCCCAGACGCTGGGTGAGGCGTGAAGCAGGCCCGTGCCGGTGCCGAGCAGCAGCATGACCGCCAGAAATGGGCAGGGGTTCATTTGGTGGAAGTTTTAGCGAGACAGGTTCAGGAAAGCGGCGAGCGGGCTGGTCGCGGAGGCAGTATCGAGACGGTCGGCAAGGCCGATTTCAAAAGCGTCGCGTCCGGCTTCGACGGCGGCTTTGAAGGCGCGGGCCATGCGCGCAGGGTCGGCGGCGATGGCGATGGCGGTGTTCACAAGGACGGCGTCGGCTCCCATTTCCAGCGCTTCCGCGGCCTGGCTCGGCGCACCGAGACCGGCATCGACGATGACGGGGACGGTGGCCTGCTCGATGATGATCTCGATCTGCGCGCGGGTCTCGATGCCGCGATTGCTGCCAATGGGCGAGCCGAGGGGCATGACGGTCGCCGTGCCGACATCCTGCAGGCGTTTTGCGAGCACGGGATCGGCATTGATGTAGGGGAGGACAGTGAAGCCTTCGCGGACCAAAATTTCAGACGCTTTCAAGGTCTCGATCGGGTCAGGAAGGAGGTAGCGGGGGTCGGGATGGATTTCGAGTTTGACCCATTTTGGCAGGCCAGCGGCGGCGGCCAGGCGGGCGAGGCGGACGGCTTCCTCCGCGTTCATGGCACCGCTGGTGTTCGGCAGCAGCAGGTATTTTTTCGGGTCGATGAAATCCAGGATATTGGCAAACGGATCGCCTTTTCCCGAAAGATCGGCACGGCGCAGGGCGACAGTAACGATCTCGCAGCCGCTGGCATCCAGCGCGCCGGACATCGCGGTGTTGGAGGAAAATTTTCCTGTGCCGAGCAGCAGCCGGGAACGAAATTCGCGTCCGGCGATGGTCAAAGGGGCAGATGGGCTCGGCATGTCGGGCAGACGGTAACAAAGGATGTCCGCGAGACACGCGAAAAGACGGACGGACTCGGGCTTGCAGAATCGCCGGTCATTCCTACTTTCCGGGCGTGCGCGAATTCCCTTCATCTTCGCTCGAACTGGCGGGTTCGCTCCTCATTGCGCATCCGAATTTGCGGGATCCGAATTTCTGCAAAACCGTCCTCTTTCTCTCTGCGCACGATGCCCACGAGGGTTCGTTTGGCCTCACGCTGAACCGTCCCGCGGGCCGCACGGTGGCGGACCTCCTGCCAGATCGCGATCTCGGTCCGCTCGCGAGCCTGCCGGTGTTTCTTGGCGGGCCGGTGTCGGAGGACCAACTCATTTTCGCGTCGTTCCACTGGCGTCCGGAAAGCCAGCGGATCGAGTGCCGGCATCATCTGGTGATCGATGAGGCGGAGCAGGCACTGGCCGAGGAAACAGCAACGGTGCGCGCCTTCGTCGGCTATGCCGGGTGGAGCAAAGGCCAGCTCGAAAACGAACTCACGCAGCGCTCGTGGCTGGTGCAGAAGGCCGAGCGGGAAGTGCTGGAACTCGATCGCTGCCCGACGCTCTGGCGCGAAATCACGAGCACTTTCGGCCCGTGGTTTCAGCTCGCGGCGGAGGCTCCGGACGAGCCGGAGAAAAACTAGACGCCCCGTCATTCTGAACGGAGTTCCGGGAGTCTGCGACCGGGACGGAGTGAAGAATCGCTGACTGTAATGGGCGGAGGCGGTCTGGTGCGCGAACCGCATTCTCTTCCACCGCCTCCGCCCGCGATAGAGTCAGCGATTGCGCCCGCCTTCGCCCACGCGCTGTCTCGCGGACTCGGCTCTTCACTCCGCCTTTGTCGCAAAGCCTCCCAAGGCTCCGTTCAGAATGACGGCAGCTTTTTTCTCCAGCACCATCACGCCGCGGGATACTCCCAGCCTTTGCGGTAGTCGCGGCGGAGCAGCTTGTTGGCGGCTTCGTCGCCGATGATGGTTTCCTTCACGCCATCCCACTCGATGCTGCGTCCCAGCTTGAGGCTGAGCATGCCGAGGAGCGCCACGTTTGTGGAGCGGTGGATTTCCTCGATGTCGCTGACGGGCTTCGCGCCGGTGCGAATCGCGTTGAGGAAGTCGGTCCAGAGTTCCTGAATATTTTGTGAATCGGGTTCGCGGAGCTGCGCGCCTTCGTGGATGACGGGGTCCTTGTCGTTCACGGGATAAAACGTCCAGCCCTTCTGCCAGCCTTGGTGAAAGATCCCCTTTGTTCCGTAGAAGTAACACCCGACATTTTCGCCCTTGTCCGTGGCGTTGCCGGCGAACTGGCGGTGCTCCCACTGCACATCGAATTTTTCAAACTGGAACGTGGCGAGCTGGTGATCGGGCGCGTCGCTGGTCTGCTCGGATGGCGTGAGCACCGGCGGGCCTTTGATCGGTCGACCGCCGGCCGAGAAGACTTTCTTGGGATACTTTTCGCCGGTGATCCAGAGGATCTGGTCGAGCCAGTGGATGCCCCAGTCCCCGAGCGTGCCGTTGGCGTAGTCGAGGTAGTTGCGAAAGCCGCGCGGATGAATCGCACCGCGCCACGCCTGGTTTTTCACGCGCGGATCGCCGCCGTTGTAGGGCCGGAGCGGCGCGGGGCCGCACCACATTTCCCAGTCGAGTTCCTTGGGCACTTCGACGGTGGGCAGCGGCTTCTCCGTGCCGCCGCCGTAGTGGACGAAGCAGCGGACCATGCCGATGTCGCCGGCTTTGCCCGAGCGGATGAACTCGCGTCCGCTGACATTGTGCGGCGAGACGCGCCGATGCGTGCCGACCTGCACCACCCGACCCGCGGCCTTCGCCGCGTTCACCATCGCGCGACCTTCCATGATCGTGTGCGAGATGGGTTTCTCGACATAGACATGTGCGCCCGCTTGCAGCGCCGCGATGGTCGTCAGTGCGTGCCAGTGGTCGGGCGTGCCATTGATGACAATCTCGGGTTTCTCCTTCCCGAGCAGTTCGCGGTAGTCCTTGTAAAGCTTCGGCGTGTCGCCCGTGCCTGCCTTCACATTGGCGAGCGTGGGCTCGATCTGCCGCTCATCCACATCCGCGAGAGCCACGATCTCACACGCGCCGCTGGCCATCGCTTCGCGCAAAATGTTGTTCCCCCACCAGCCGCAGCCGATGAGCGCGGTGCGGTATTTTTTCCCAGCCTTCTCATCCGCACCGAGGATGTGAAAGTTGAAGGTCGAGAGCGCGCTGGCGGCGGCGGTGGTGCGGAGAAAGGTGCGGCGGTTCATGGAGGGGAGGGGCAGTGTGCAAAAATCATGCTTTGATTCCGAGGCCGATCTGCTCGCGGAGATACTTGATGGAGCGTTCGAGTTCGCCTTTCTGATATTCCTGCTCGGCGAGCTTTTTGTCGGTGCCTTCCGGGGCTTTGAAGGACGGGATCGCGCGGCCACGTTTGGCCAGCGCCTCGAAGGCGTCGAGGCGTTCGGGGCGCTTGTCGTAGTGCTTCCAAAATTCTTCTTTCTTGTAGGGAAAGTTTCGCGAAAAGCCGGAAATCGTTTCGATCATGATCGGCACCGTGGGGCAAAGTTCAGCCCACCGGGCGGCGTATGCTTTCCAGTCGATGAGGCCCTCGCCGCAGGCCGTCCACTGCACGGCCGCGCCTTCGGGCGTCTCCCAGATCATGTCGTCGCGCAGGGAGGAGCAGATCGTCAGCGGTCCGAGGGTGGCGAGCACATCCATCGGATCCTCGAGCGTCCACGCGCCGTTCCCGGAGTCGATATTGGCGCCGACAAAATCCCGGCCCGCTTCCTCGATGAGCGCAGCCAGTTCCCACGAGTGCATGTCGCCCGCGTGATTCTCGACGGCGATCTTCACGCCCGCGTCTTTCGCGCGGCTCTCGCTGGCCTTGAGCACTTTCACGGTATCGGCGATGCGCGCCTTGATGCCGCCCTCGCTTTTCCGATCCTCGGCGTTTCCGAGGATCACGCGGAAGACCGGCGCACCCAGCGCCTTGGCCACGCGGATACCGAGCGCGATGTGCTCCTCGGCGGTCCCCCACTTGTTTTTGAAAGACTTCGACGTGGGGCAAATGCTCCAGCTTCCGGAAAACAGGTCGATGCCGAGATCTCGCGCCTTTTTGCCGATGTCGCGGAGCGCCGCGTCATCCAGCGAGTCGTAGGCCTCGAGGTCGGAAATGAGGAGCGCGTCGAGCTTGAGCGAGGCTGCGTAGTCCAGCAGTTGCGGGGCTTTCCAGCCCATTCCGCGCACGGCGAAGTTATCCATCCCGAGCTTTATCTTAAATTTCGACGCGGCTCTTTCCGCGGCGAAAAGTGGCGTGCGCAGCGCTGCGATGGCGCTGGTGGCGGCGAGGATTTTGAGAAAGGTGCGGCGGGCGACGGGAGGATTAGGCATGGGCGCCCGGGGATTAGAGGAGCCAGTGCGTAGCGGGGTCAATCGCTTTTGGGCGAACGCATTTTTGCTGGGCTCGCCAAGCGTCCGCCAACCTGTTTGCATGAACACCATCAAACCCTGCATCGTAACGCCCACCCAATGAACGCGCCGGAATCCACCGAGGCTTGGCTGCAACCCGAACGCGGGGAGCGAATCGTTTTGGACGGCAATTGCCGGTTGGGCCGCGCACCGGGAAATCAGGTCGTCGTAGATACCTCGAACGCCTCGCGCTATCACGCGACGATCCACGCGCAGGACAGCGACGAGTTTTGGCTTTTCGATCTCGATAGCGCGAACGGCACCTTTCTAAACGGTCATCGCCTGCTCCGGCCGGCGCAGTTAGGTGATGGTCAGCGGATCATGATCGGCGGGGCCACTTTCATCTTTCGGCAGATGGTGAAAATCCAGCCTGGCAACCGGCGCGCGGAGAAGAACACGGCGACCATCGTCGAGTTCAAGGAGCAGCCGACATGGCTCCTCATGGCGGACATGGAGGGCTTCTCCGACCTGTGCCGCAATGAGGCGATGCGCGACGTCGCGGTCAAACTGACGGAGTGGTATCGAGAAAGTCAGCGGCTCATCGAGCGTCGCGGCGGGCGCATTGGAAAGTATCTCGGAGACGGTTTTCTCGCGTATTGGACGCCGTCCAATGGCGGAGCCGCGGCCGTGACGGAGACGCTCCGCGAATTGAGCGGGCGCGACCACGGACAGGCGCTGAAGTTCCGCTTCGTCGTCCATTATGGATCGGTGACTTTCGGCGGCGCGGCGACCCTGGGGGAAGAGCGAATGATGGGGCCGGAGGTAAACTTCATTTTCCGACTGGAAAAGCTCGCGGCTCAACTCGGGCTCCCGTTTTGCCTCAGCCACGCAGCCCATGATCGGCTTGCCTCGCTCGTGCCCTCAGCCGCGGTCGAGGGCGAGTATGAGCTGAAGGGCTCGCCGGGCCGCCACCGCTGTTTCCAGATTGTCTGGCCGCAAAGCTAGCCCGGGATCATCCAGGGAAAGACGTATGCCTGGAGCAAGACGACCACCCCGACGAGGAGCGCGAGAGCGAGGCTGTGGAAGAAAACCGCGCGCAGGATGTCGCCGGCGGCCGGGCTTTCCGCGGAACCGGCGGTCGCCACGCTCGCGCCGCAAACCAGACACGCGGGCCAAACCTCGCGCATCCCGCGCCAGCCGACTTGCGCAGCGACCAGCCAGAACGGCACGAGCAGTGAGAAAACCGGCAACTGCCGCCCGACCATTGAGCTCAGCGCGTGCAGATCGAGGCCGGTGACGCTGTGCAGCGTCGTCAGCGGGATGCCGAGCGAGCCAAAAGCGACCGGCGCGGTGTTGCCGATGAGCGCGAGCTTCGCGGCTTCGAGCGGCTTGAAACCGAGGCCCACCAGCATCGCCCCAGATGGCCACCGGCGCACCAAAGCCCGCGCAGCCCTCGATGAACGCGCCGAAACAAAACGCGATCAGCAGTGCCTGAATCCGCCGGTCATCCGCCAGCCCGGCGATCTGCGTTTTGAGCGCCGCAAACTGCCCCGTCTCGACTGAGAGCTGGTAGATAAAAATCGCGTTCAGCACGATCCACCCGATCGGGAAAAGCCCGAACGCCGCGCCATAGCCCGCGGATGCGAGCGCCATCTCCGCCGGCATCTTGAAGGCGAACACCGCCACCGCCAGCGCGCTCGCCAGCCCCGCGAGCGCTGCCCAATGCGCCCGCCAATGCGCCAGCCCGAGCAGCCCCAGCAGCACCACCACCGGCACGGCGGCCACGAGCGTGGAAAGAAAGCCGCCGCCGAGCGGCGTTTAGTTCTGGGGCCAGGACATGCGCGGGAGTTGTGCCCGCCCGACGGCAAATAGGGAATCGCGAATCGCCGCCGCACATCCTTGCGGCCGCTGCGGGTGGGCGCGTGCGTCCGCGATCCAGGGAGGCCGCGGTCCGCGGAATTCCGGGGAGCACACGCGTCCCGCGGGTTGGTTTCGGCGTCCTCGCCGAAACGAACTTTGCGGGGTGGGTTCTGCCGCGGCGGAGCCTCTTGCCCGGACGACGCGCCGCACTCGCGCAAGAGCTCCACACCCGCGGACGCCCCCCGCGAAAGTCCGCGAAGGCGGGGACGCCTTCGCCAGCACGCGGGACGCTGGTGAGCAGGCGGGCTGCGGGCCGGGCGTTTGAGCTTGGTCATTGCTTCGGCCTTCGTCTTTACTCATTCGTCATTCCCGCCCGATGTCCCGCGTCCAACGTCTCGAACTGCTCCTCTTCGTCGCCACGTTTTTTGCGTTCGCCTATTTCCATCAGGGCGGCGGCTGGAACCAGAACTCCCGCTTTGCCGAGGTGCGCGCGATCGTGGAGGAAGGGCGCTTCGCGATCGACAACTTCCTGATCTATCAGCGCGATGCGGACGGCGGCGGACTCCGCCGCATCCCCACGCGCAACGCGGGTTACGAAGTCGGCGGTCAGCACTTTCGCCTCGCGTGGGTGGATATGGCGTGGACGCTTTACCCGATCAATGAGACGCCTGCGGGGGAGGGGGTGAAACTCGCGCCGATGATCGAGGTGTGCGCGTCCGGCGATCTCGGCTACGTGCCGCAAACCGGGCATTTTCATCCGAACAAACCGCCGGGCACTTCGTTCCTCGGCGTTCCGGCTTACTTCGCCGCCTACCACATCGAGCGCGCGCTCGGCATGAATCCCGACGCCTGGTGGACGCTCACCCTCAATGCGTGGATCACCACGATCGGCTCCATCGGCCTGGTGTCGGCGCTGGCCTGTGTGCTGTTTTTCCGGCTCGCGTGCGCACTGGCTGGCGGCGCACTCCTGCCCGCGGCGGCGGCCACGCTCACCTTCGCCTTTGGGACGACGTTCTTCCCCTTCGCGACGATCTTTTTCGACCATGCGGCCACGGCCTCGCTGCTGCTCGCGGCGTTTTACTTTGTGCGGAGGGAAAGCCCGCGCGCATGGCTGCTGGCGGGTGCGTGCGCCGGGCTCGCGGCGATCACGAATTATCTCGCGGCCGTTCCGGTGGCCTTCCTCGCCGCCTACGCGCTGCTCGCCAGGCTCGATCAGAGGACGACCGATTACCGGCGCACCGCTTTCTACCTCGCGGGTGTGCTCCCATTTCTGATCCTCATCTGCTGGTACAACGCGTTGAACTTTGGCTCGCCCACCCGGCTCGCCAATGACTTCCAGAGCCCGCTCTTCAAGGATACGGGCGCATTCCTCGGCATGTTCGTGCGGCCCAATCTCCTCGTCGCCGGGCTCATCACCGTATCGCCCTATCGCGGCATTTTTTTCCTGGCCCCCGTGCTGGTCATGGGTGTGTACGGCATCGTCGTGTGGCTGCGCGAAAGGGAGCGCGCCCCGGAGGCGCGGCTCTGCCTGGCGATCTTCTGCTTCTTCTTCGTGGTGAACACCTGCTTCAACGGCTACCACGGCGGCTTCTCCGCCGGCCCGCGCTATCTCGTGCCGGGGCTGCCCTTCCTGGCGCTGCCGCTGGTCGTCGCATTTGCGCGATGGCGTTTCACGACGGCAATTCTGGCGGTTGTTTCCATCGGCATCCAACTGCTGCTCACCGCGACGGACGCGCAGAATCCGCTCGCCGTCGGCGGTCACGCGCGGAATGACCGGCGGCAGGATTTTCGGAACAGCCTGGTCGGCGACTACGCGTGGCCGCTTTTCGCATACGGACGGGCGTGGCCGATGCTCGATCAGTTGCTCGACGTTCACTTGGAAAACGAAGCGAAGAAGCTCGAAGACGCTGCCGTCGAGACCGCCGAACGTGAGCGCCGCATCGCGGGACTGCGCAGCGAAATGCGGGGAGGGATTGCGCGCGGTGACGCGAGCCCGTTTCTCCTCGGCGCGATCGAGGGGCCGGTGAGCGTGAATCCGATCGGCTACTACGAAGGGTTGCTCGACTTTCGCCACTACCCCCCGCACAGCCATGAGACACGCTGGAATTCCTTTAACGTCGGGGAGTTTGCCTGGCCGCTCAATCGCTGGAGTCTCCTGCCGCTGCTGATCATCACCGGAGGCCTGAGTGGATGGCTGCTAGTTGCATCCCGCCGCGAGGAGGGTTAGCTGCGGAGATACTTTATGAGCACCGATACCCAGTCCCTTCGCGGCGTCGCGCACGCGCATATCATCGACATCGTGGCGCACGACGCACCGACCGGCACCGTCGCGCTCATCATGCTCGAACCCAGGCCTTGGGATGGAACGGAGCTGCGCCTCTTCCAGCTCCAGGAAAAGATCAACGCGTATCTTTCCTTCGCGCTCGATGGGGAAATGGCGGAGGCCTATCCGGCTCTCGTGGACCTGCCGCTGCGGCTCCAACTCGACTGCGCGACGACGCCGGATGCCATGACGGTGAGCTTTCTAAGTCATGTGCGGGAGCAAATCGCTTTCCAAGACATCGACCTGCAAGTCCGCGTCATGGGTTCCGGGGGTTGCGGGCCGGATTGTGGATGCCATCCCGCGGATGGCGGTTAGCAAAGGTGGTCGGCTAGGGTTTCACCGTGACCGCGGTGCCCAGCGGCGCGTTCTCAAAGAAGTGTTCCGCCATGAAACGCGGAAGTCGCACGCAGCCGTGGGAAGCCCGGTATCCCGGTAACCGCCCTGCGTGCATGCCATAGCCTGCGTGAAAACGCAGAAAGAACGGCATTTTGGCTCCTTGGAAACTTGCGCCCTCCGGCGGCTTTTCCTTCGACGCATCCACATCACGTTTTACCACCTCCCCCTCCTCGTCCACGAAGTTACCGTAAAGGTTCGAAACGTGATTCTTGTCCTTTTGAATGACCTTGTATTCACCCGGAGGAGTTTCGAAGCCTTTCCTTCCGCTAGAGATCTTCGCCTGACCCACTTCACTGCCTCCCCTAAAGAAATGCGCGCGCTGGTCGGTTAGGTTGATGATGATGGACGGATTGCCCACGATTCCGTCAGCCTGCCAGTAGGACTGTTTGGCCACCGGCTGCGGCGTCGGCGGTTTCGGTGGGGGAGGGGGCGGAGTGACGCATCCGGCCAGCGCAAGCAGCAACACAAAGGCACCGGCACGCGGATGAGTGTAAAAATGTGACATAGGAAAGACAGAGGGAACAAATCACAGTTTCCGAGCCTTGCCCAGCGGGGAAAAGCGCGACCTCAGCGGTCGCGGTGTTACTTTCACGCCGGCAGGCGGATGAGTATCCGCTGACGCGTGGGATTCCATCCTGTCTCCAGTGTCCCAGGTAACCCGGGGTTAGTTATTGACGAAACGGTTCGGCGGTGAACCGCAACATTTTTGTGGCTAGGGCGCATCGACCAGCTTTGATCGCTAGTAAATGTAGGGCTCTGGCAGGCCGAAGGCATCCTTTATGAGGTTATAGGCAGGGCCCGATTCGTTGAAGACGATTTCCACGATGTCGAAGCGAAAGAGGATGTCTGGATTATCGAGCAGCCGCAGCCATGCCAGTGCCCCGCGGGCGATCAGCTTTTGCTTGTCCCGTGTTACCGCTTCGGCGGGCGTTCCGTAGCCGAGGCCGCGCCTTGTTTTGACTTCCACAAAGACGAGCGCGTGGCATGCCTTGTCCCGACACACAAGATCGACTTCGCCGCCGTGCGGTGCGCGAAAGTTCCTGTAAAGGATCTTATACCGATTCCTGCGGAGGAAACGTTGGGCGAGGCGCTCTCCCTCGCGTCCCAGCCAATGATCATCATTCTCGCCCGGCTCAGGTGAGTGGGAGAAGCGACTGCTGAACGGGGAAAAAAGATTTCCGATGGATCGCGCAAGGCCCATGCGCACGAAGCTTAGCAAGGTGGAGCACGGTGCCATAGCCTTTATGCTGGGCAAACTCGTATCCCGGATGCCGCGAATCCATCTCCACCATGATCCGGTCGCGCGTGACCTTGGCGATGACGCTCGCCGCCGCGATGCTGAAGCTGAGTCCGTCACCGCCGACGAGCGCGGTTTGAGGAATCGGGAAGGGCAGCACCGGCAGGCCGTCGATCAAAGCATGGTCCACTGTCATAACCAGTGCGGCGACCGCGCGGCGCATCGCTTCATGACTGGCCCGCAAGATATTCAAACGGTCGATTTCCTCAGTCTCGACGACGGCCATGGCCCATGCGATCTCGCTGTGGCCGGTAATTTCCGCAAAGAGTTGCTCGCGCTTTTCTGCGGTCAGTCTCTTGGAATCGTCGAGATCCGTGTGATGAAAATCACACGGCAAAACCACCGCCGCGGCGACGACCGGTCCAGCTAGAGGACCGCGCCCTGCCTCGTCGATCCCCACGACACGAGTCCAGCCTTGCTCACGCAGCGAGTGTTCGTGCTGCAGACTGCATTTCACCCCCGACGAATTCGGCGGGAACGACACGGCTTAGGCCGCCGTGGTCGCCTTCTCCCGCACGGCCATGGCACTCTTGCCCTTTCGGTTGCGGAGATAATTCAGTTTCGCGCGGCGTGCCGTACCGGCGGTTTCCACTTCGATCTTCGCGATGCGGGGCGAGTGAATCGGAAAAACACGTTCGACACCCTCGCCGTAGCTGATGCGGCGCACGGTGACGGTTGCATTCAGTAGGGTGCCTTTGCGCCCAATCACGATGCCCGTGAAAATCTGCACGCGCTCCTTTTCGCCTTCCTTGACGATCGTATGCACGCGCACGCTGTCGCCCACACTGAAGTCGGCGACTTCCTTCTTCATTTGTTCCTGATTGATCTTGGCGATGATAGACATGGCGATGTGTTCCTGTGATGGGTGGCTTTGGAAAAGGGACGGGAGTAATAGCTTGATTCCCAAGTGGCGCAACCAGAATTTCGTCACTTTATGGACGCCTTCATCGACCTTCACAGCGACAGTTTTTTCATGGCTGAGGCACTGCGTCAGGCGCGGCGGGCGTGGGAGTGCGATGAGGTGCCCGTCGGCGCGGTGATCGTCCTCCGCGGGCAGATCATCGCCCGCGCTTTCAATCAGGTGGAGACATTGAAGGATGCGACGGCCCACGCCGAGATGCTCGCGATTACCCAAGCTGAAAGCGTCGTCGGTGACTGGCGGCTTGGTGATTGCGAACTGTACGTGACCAAGGAGCCATGTGCGATGTGCGCCGGGGCGCTCGTCCATGTGCGCATGAAACGGGTAATCTTTGGCTGCCCCGCCGCCAAAGATGGAGCCGGGGGAAGCCTAATGAATCTGCTTCAGCATCCGCAGTTGAACCACCGTTGTGAGATCACAAGCGGGGTGCGGCATGATGAGTGCGCGGCAATGCTTCAAGCATTTTTCCGCGAGCGCCGCTCAAGTAGCGCTCGTGGTAGCGCTGAGCCTTAAGCGGCGGGTTGAGCCACTTTGGCCGACCGGCTGACTTTCTTCGCCGCAGGAGCCTGGGCGGTTGCGATCGCCGGGCTGGGCGGACGGCGGTGGGTGCCGGCGGCGAATTTCGCATTCAATTCGGCGGCAGTCGCGAGGAAGCTGGCCAGTGCGGCGGGAACACCCCGGTATTCCTTTGCGTTCTTTTTCACGATGCCAGCTTGCACGAGGTTCTGAAGCTTTTCATAAGCTCGCAGCCGTAGCATCTCCTCCCCACCTCCCGCCGCGTTCCGCGCTCGCAGGTTGGCAAACAGGACCGTAAACAACGCTTTGAACTCAAAAGACGCGTTGGTGGAAAGGACGGCGGCAAGTTCTTCAGCGACGCGGTCCGGGCCCCGACGCGAAAAACCGTAAGTGGTTTTCATATTTCCCACTATAGCCCGGATTTGGGGAAAAGTTTCGAGAAAGTTGCCTTAACGTGATTTTGTAACGGGAACTGCAAGCTGAACAGTTCTCGGTTTGTGGGATGAGCATCGCGAAGCATTCGATAGGATCGGACGCGGGCGCAAACTGCGACGCCTGAGCCTGTCGTTTTCGCGCGCAACTTTTGCTTCCAGCGGCATAGCCTCAGCGAGTGTCAGCTTTCAAACGATCTCCGCTCCTTACTTCGCTCCAAATCGTTCTACTGCTTTCCGGCTGGGCGGTGGCTTTGGTGCTCGGTCGGCGTCTCTGGGAAATGCCAGCCGGGACGGTGAGCGTGAGCCCAGAAATCGCGTCCGCGCCGGAGGGAAAAATCGATCGAATCTTTCGCGAGTGGTCGGCCGGCCCGCAACTGGAGGGGGCTTTGATCGGATTCTGTCTGCTCGATGAAAACGGTCGGACCGTTTTCGCCTCCCCTCTCGCCGGCACCGCTCTCTGCCCGGCGTCCTCACTCAAGACCATGACCACCGGCGCAGCGCTCGGCGTGCTCGGATCGGAGTTCCGTTTCGAGACTGTCCTCGCCGGCACTGCGCCGCTGAATCCAGCGGGAATCCTCGACGGCAATCTCGTGCTCGTCGGTGGCGGCGATCCCACTTTCTCACAGGCCGATCTCGCGCAGCTCGCTGACGCCGCCATCGCGAGCGGTCTGAACCGCGTAACCGGCCGAGTGCGTGTCGATACCTCCTTCTTCCCGCACGATCCGATGAGCGATCATTGGAACTGGGGCGACATCGGCAATGCCTATGGGGCAGGTGCCTTTGGCTTAAATCTCGATCACAACCGCCTCGAAATCCATTTCGAGCCCGGCGCGCAGCCCGGTGCGCCCGCGAAATTTCTCGGCGGCGGACCCGCACTGCGCGACACCCGCTGGGAAAACCACGTGGTTACCGGCCCCGCCGACAGCGGCGATGAGGTCGTCGTTTACTCCCAGCCGTATGGCCGCACGATCACCCTGCGCGGCACCGTGCCCGCCGGGCAAAGCCGCTTCACGGTTTCCGGGGCGATCCCCGATCCGCCTGCTCTCGCCGCCGAAATGCTCCGCGCGCGCCTCGAAAGCTCCGGCGTGAAATTCACCGACCGCGCCGGTCCGTTCGCCACTTCCGCAACAATCCCCCTCGCCCGTCATCGCTCGCCGCCACTCCCCGAGATCATCGACCACCTTCACAAAGTCTCCGACAATCTCGAGGCGCAATGCCTCTTCCTGACCATCGGCCAGCGGCAGGCCGCCACTCCCGCCGACTCCGTGCGGCAGTATTGGGAAAATGCCGGCATTGCTTTCACCGGGCTGCGTCAACTCGACGGCAGCGGCCTTGCCCGCGCAAACATGATCCGCCCGCTCGACCTCGCGCGCGTCAACTTCGCCGCGCGACACGGCCCGGAAGGCCAGCGTTTCTACGAAAGCCTGACCGCCTCTGCCAACGGTGCTGTCCGCGGAAAAATCGGCGGCATGTCCGGCGTGAAAACCCAAGTCGGTTTCCTCCGCACCGCCACCGGGCGTGATCTCACGTTCGCCCTTATGGGCAACGGCCTTCCGGCGAGCCGGGAATTCTGGGCACGCTCGGGAGAACTGCTCGAAACGATTCGCACCACTGAGCCGTGAGGCCCGATCTGGGACGCGAACTCTCCGTTACACGCTTGCCGGGGCGGCGAGTCCGCCGTTGCATGGCTCCATGTTTCCCCACATTGCGCTCGCCGAAGACAAACCCTGGCAGCCCGGCCCATATGAAGGCGTCGAGTTAAAGATCCTTCACACAAACGCAGACACGGGCGGGGTCGTCGTCCTGCGGAAATTCCACGCGGGCACGACCATCCCCGCGCACACCCATCCTGTGGCTAACGAATGGGCGTGGATTCTCTCGGGCGAGTGGCAGGAAAGCGACGTGAACTACACGCCGGGCACGCTCTTCTTTGCGCCGAAAGGCGTGCGGCACGGGCCGCATATTGCCAAGACCGAAGTTATCAGCCTGACGATGTTCGACGCACCCCTGACCGTAGCGTGAGCTTCGCCGTTTGAGACCGGTTCTGGGATCCGGGCTTGAAGTGGCTGGTTTCGCGCAGACCTCGGGCTGGCTGATGTTTTTTGCGCAACCGGACGACTCGCGCGGGTGGCCTGGATGAGTCGGTTCCAGAGTGAAAGGGCAAGATTTTGCCCGTGGCATATCGGGTGCTAAGGGCACGGCAGACGATTCGCCGCCACCTTGCGCGCCTCACTCCGGTGAACGCCGACAGGCATTTGCCACGAGGCAGGGAGGAGCGGCGAAGCCACCTGCAAACCACCACCA
>Ga0105048_10007860_pt1 | contig 17101 bp, 16 predicted proteins | sample MAT05_FD_78382 | JGI IMG/M metagenome (GOLD analysis project Ga0105048, IMG submission 78382) | Freshwater microbial communities from Lake Fryxell liftoff mats and glacier meltwater in Antarctica - MAT-05 | ecosystem: Environmental > Aquatic > Freshwater > Ice > Liftoff microbial mat | place...
ATTAGCTACCTATCGTTATGATAAGCGTATTACGGCCGAAGAAGGTAGGGGGGGCTTTAAGCGCAACCAGCACGGTAGAAGTGCCGAAGATCTTATTGTTCTTCTTCCAGTAGGCACAACAGTGGTAGATGAAGATGGTATGGTTCGAGCCGATCTACATGAAGAAGGTCAGCGAGTAGTTATAGCTCATGGTGGCAAGGGGGGGTTTGGTAATGCACACTTTACTTCAAGTGTTCGTCAGGCGCCAAAATTCGCAGAAAAAGGGGAAGAGGGAGATGCATTTACTGCCGTACTAGAGCTTAAAATGATCGCTGAAGTAGGTATTATAGGGCTTCCAAACGCAGGTAAGTCAACATTCTTAAGCGTAGTCACAAATGCAAAACCCGAGATTGCCAATTACCCATTTACAACTTTGACTCCAAACCTTGGTGTAGTAGATATGAGCGAAGGGCAGAGTATGCTTCTTGCAGATATACCCGGTCTCATTGAGGGAGCATCCGAGGGCAAGGGCCTTGGCGACGATTTTCTACGCCATGTGGAACGTACTCAGGTGCTTGTACACTGTGTAGATGCTTATAGCAACGACATCGCTCATGACTACAAAGTAATACGCCACGAACTCGCTCAATATTCAAAAGATATTGCTACAAGGCCAGAAGTGCTGCTACTAACAAAGATTGATGGACTCGACGAAGATGTAGTTACTATGCAAATTGAAGAACTAAAAAAAGTAACCAAAAAAACTAAGATCTTCCCGATTTCTGCTGTGTCACATACTGGTATTAAGGACGTGCTATGGGAGATTTATAACCTAGTACAAATCCAGAAAAAGAAAGTAGTTGCCGAAAAAGCGGATGAAGTGACAATTATTCGTCCTGATTTTAAAGAGCTCGAATGGGAAGTTGTTAGGTTGGATGAAGAAAATACCTTCTTGGTTACGGGACGAAAGATAGAGCGCTTTGCCATGAGAACCGATTCAGAAAATGACGAGGCTGTAAGGCGCATGAAAGATATTATGCGTAAAAAGGGCATTTTACATGAGTTGAGACGTAAAGGTGCGCGCGTTGGGAGTATCGTTATTTTCGGTAAACGTAAAACACTACAGATAGTTTTATAGGTTATGTAGTGAAGTATCGACACATAATCACTAACGCAACTCCATACATCGGTATTCTGGGGGCTATCACTTCCATAGTGCTGTTTATATTCAGGCCGAGTTGGCCAACACCAGATAAGCTACTAGTATTCCTGACATTTGTTTTTATGGCTTTCAAAAAGGCTATTTCTATGCTCAAAAAGCTTGGTCCATTTGTCGCTACACTTCTTGCCTATGAGTCATTTAGAGGGCTTGCGCCACATCTCAATGGGCGCGTGGAGTACTGGCTCATGATTCACATCGACAGATTTTTAGGAGGAGGCATTCTGCCTACGGAATGGTTACAGTCGCATCTATGGACTGGGAGCGTGAGATGGTTTGATTACGGTTTATATATGGTGTACATGCTCCACTTCATCCTCCCACTTGGCGTAGCGTTACTCATCTGGCGCTATAAAATACAGCTTTATTGGCGCTATGTATTTACATTCGTATTGGTTTCCTTCATGGGTTTTGCAACCTTTGTCGCGATGCCCGCCGCTCCACCATGGATGGCTTCACGTGATGGCTATATACAGCCAATTACACGAGTATCAACAGAAGTATGGTTTGGGCTAGGAATAAAAGATTTCCCCTCAGTATATAATAAAATTTCACCCAACCCAGTAGCAGCTGTTCCGTCTTTACATGCAGCGTATGCTACACTCTTGACACTATTTATTTGGAAGGCTTTCGGAAGAAAATGGGGGCTTTTATCACTCATCTATCCTGCCTGTATTTATTTTGGGACTGTTTATCAGGGTGAGCACTATCTTATTGACGAAATTATTGGTTCGCTTTACGCGCTTGTCGCATATGGTAGTATGTTACGAGGGTACCCGTACATAAGACAATATATTTTGTCAGTGTATCGGCGAATCCGCTCTATATGACGCAAACGTTTTATTTTTATGACCTTGAAACATCTGGCTTTAACCCACGCACACAGCGAATTATGCAGTTTGCGGGCCAGCGAACTTCTCTTAACCTAGAAACTGTTGGCGAACCTCACGATGTACTTATTGAGCTAACTGGTGACGTTCTGCCTGACCCAGATGCTATTTTAGTAACAGGAATTACTCCACAACGAACAAAGGCTGAGGGTTTAAGCGAAAAGCAATTTTTAGAACTATTTCACGAAGAAATAGCTATTCCAGGGACAATCTTTGTCGGATTTAACTCAATTCGCTTTGATGATGAGTTTATGAGAGCACTCCATTACCGAAATTTATATGATCCATATGAATGGCAGTGGAAAGATGATAGGGGTAAGTGGGATCTCCTAGACGTGGTTCGAATGACAAGAGCTTTACGTCCAGATGGTATACAGTGGCCATATTCATCTGACGGCAAACAGGCAAACAGGCTAGAGCTCATCGCTGCGGTGAATAATTTAGAGCACACGCATGCACACAATGCGCTCAGTGATGTTGTTGCGTCAATAGGGGTAGCAAAGTTAATACTTGATCAGCAACCAAAGCTTTTTAACTACCTACTAGAACTTCGCGAAAAGCCAAAAGTCAAAGCGCTTGTACAAAATAATACCCCATTTGTGTATACGTCCGGGCGGTATTCCAGCCAGTTTGAAAAAACCACAGTAGCAGTGGTTCTTGAAGAAATGCCAGATAACTCTGGAGCGCTCGTGTATGACCTACGAGTTAGCCCTATGGAGTGGCTTTCTAATCATGATAAGGCAGATAAACCCTATAGAGGACCACTAAAAGTGATGAAATATAACCGTTGTCCGGCTGTAGCGCCTCTCAGTGTGCTCGATAAAGATTCTTGGAAGCGAATAGGTCTTAGTATGGAAACCATAGTTACGAATCTAGCCCAGGTAAAAGAGCAAAAAGAAGCACTTCTTGCTACATTCGAGGCCACATCCATTCCCCTACCATTGCCGATGCTCGAATTGCCTTTAGAAGAGGTAGATAGTCGCATGTACGACGGATTTTATGGGGAAAAAGATCGTAGAATGTGTACACGCATTAGGGCAATGACCACCGATGAGTTATTAGAGTTCGAGCCTGAGTTTGAGGATGTTCGACTGCCAGGGTTATTCTTTCTGTATAAGGCAAGACAGTTTCCAAAAAGTCAGCTTGCCGATGATCGCATACTGTGGGAACGCTACGTCGAAAAACAATTTTTAGATGGTGCGGACAACTCTAAATACCAGCTATATATGAAAAGACTGCAAGAACTAGCAAAACTAGAGTACCTTGATGCCGATAAGCGCTATATTCTTGAAGAACTCGCACTGTATGCACAGTCTGCCGTACCCCTACAGAGTTATTAGTTCGATAGTTTTTGAGTATTGGTAAAGATGTAGAATCTTTTTAACTCTACGCTTTTGTGTATACACAAGAAAACTAACGATAAGAATGAAGGAAACTATAGCAAAAACTAGTGAACCTCTATATCCTAGTTCAACTTTAGTGCCAGGGATATCTCCGACAACTATAAGTCTAAGTAATGCGTTTCCCATAGATAAAAAGTATAGTACTACTTTAGTGAGAATATGTCAAATAAGTTGTACTAGTATAATTCTAACGCTTAATTTTACGTTGAAGAGCTTCAATTCTTGATCTATTACTCAGAAAAAGTACCAGTGCCATACATGCTAGAGATGTAGGTAGAATACGCTGTATCCAACCACCACTATATATTCCTACGATCATTGCGCCGATAAATAACAGTATCGTGATCCCGTCCCAAAGTCGTTGAATGTTTTTACGCTCCGGAAACAGTAATATTCTGAACGACTTACTGTGGCGATCGACGTACTGTAGTAGCTTTTTTGCCCATGGATTATGCTGTGCCAATAATCCAAGTCCGGCAATTATTAATGGAATACCGCCAGGACCGGGAAGTAGCCCAACAGGGAAGGCAATTATTATTAGTCCATATCCGGCGATATCTCTGCCGAATCGCTTCATAAACGTGTTGAACTTCATCTACTCATTATAGAGCACTGGTCCATGTAATAGGTCTTAAAATATGCTATAATGCGCCTTGCCCTTCGTGAATTATGTATCTGCTTTTAGTGGGATGATGATTTGTGAGGCAGATTTGTGGTTAATTTATCAGTTGTTTCGACATACTGGTGATAAATTAAGTGCAAATGTAACCGCAAAGGGCAGTTCACAGAAATAGGTAAGTAGTTTATGAAGGGCATAGCATGAGTGATTCAATTGTTGTTAAAGGGGCCAGGGAACATAACCTCAAAAATATTGATGTCACTATTCCTCGTGACAAATTAGTGGTTATCACGGGCCTTTCCGGTTCGGGTAAGTCTTCTCTAGCATTCGATACCATTTACGCTGAAGGTCAAAGACGCTATGTAGAGTCGCTAAGTTCCTATGCGAGGCAATTCTTAGGAATGATGGAAAAGCCGGATGTTGACCAGATAGATGGACTAAGTCCTGCAATATCTATTGACCAGAAATCAACTTCACGCAATCCCCGCTCAACTGTAGCCACGGTAACTGAAATATATGACTACTTGCGACTTATGTTTGCACGTATAGGGGTTCCGCATTGTCCTGAGTGCGGTAAGTCTGTAGCGCGTACAACGGCTCAGCATGTAATCGATAGTGTACTTGGTGCCTATAGTGGGAAAAAGCTGCTGCTACTCGCACCAATAGTTATAGAGAAAAAAGGTGAATTTATGCACATACCGGAGCAATACATGAAGCTCGGTTTTGCTCGAGTACGTGTTGATGGAATAATATATGCGCTAGATGAATTCCCAGAGCTGGATAAACAGAAAAAACACTCTATCGATATTGTTGTAGATAGACTCATAAGTAATGAAGAAAATATGTCTCGTTTGAGCCAGTCCGTAGAGCAGGCTTTTCAGATTGCAGATGACAAGCTTATCGTTGTAGACTCAGACAGTAATGATAGCCAGTTATTTTCACTCAAGTATGCCTGCATTGATCATCCAGATGTACAAATTCCAGAACTTGAACCACGCACATTCAGTTTCAATAATCCTCAGGGTGCATGCCCTATGTGTACTGGTCTAGGTAACCGACTAGAAGTAGACCCAGACTTACTTCTTAACAGAAATCTAACAATAGCCGAAGGCGCAATTCGCCCATGGAACCGCTTTGCAATCGATGCCTGGTATATGAAAAAGGTGACTGCTATAGCTGATGAAAATGGCTTCACTGTACACATTCCAGTGAAGGATTTAACTGAGGAGCAGCTGCACACACTCTTATATGGAACGGGCAGTAAAAAATTTGATATCGAACTTGCAAAAGGGCGAAGCTACGAAACGACATACGAAGGAATTATCCCAAACTTAGAACGACGACATAAAGATACTGAGAGTGAATTTATGCGTAAGGATATAGAGAAGTTCATGATAGAACGACCCTGCCATGCCTGCCATGGAAAGAGACTTAAGCCAGAGGTGCTTGCAATAACAGTGGGCGAAAGATCAATTATAGATGTATGTGAAATGAATATAGACGTTGCATTTCAGTATGTAGAGACATTAAAACTCACGGGGTCCGATGCCGTAGTCGCGGTAATGATCTTAAAGGAAATTAAAAATCGCCTCGGCTTCTTGATTGATGTTGGCTTAAACTACCTCAGCCTATCCAGGAGTGCCACAACACTATCAGGTGGTGAAGCGCAACGAATTCGCCTTGCAACTCAGATTGGTTCTGGGCTCATGGGGGTACTCTATGTTCTTGACGAGCCATCGATTGGCCTACATCAGCGTGACAACGAACGCCTCATTAAGACGCTAAAGCACATGCGTGATTTAGGAAATACTGTACTAGTTGTAGAACACGACGAAGAGACTATTCGTACTGCAGATTATTTAATAGATATTGGTCCTGGTGCTGGAGTACATGGCGGTCAAGTTATTGCTGAAGGCACGCCGAGTGAGGTTGCAGAAAATAAAGAAAGTATCACGGGCCAATATCTTGTAGGGGCTCAAGCCATTGAAGTGCCAAAAAAACGGCGTAAAGGTAATGGAAAGTCACTAAAAATAGTTGGTGCTACAGAAAACAATTTGCGAAATGTAACAGTAGAAATTCCGCTTGGGCAGATGGTTGTTGTGAGCGGTGTTAGTGGCTCTGGGAAGTCGAGTTTAATCAACGATATTTTGGCGAGTGAATTATCTAGCAGACTTCATAAAGCTCACGTGGTACCTGGTAAGCATGAGTCGATAGAAGGTATTGAGTACCTCGACAAAGCGATAATCATTGACCAGTCACCGATTGGGCGCACGCCACGTTCTAACTCGGCCACTTACACGGGATTGTTTACGCCAATTAGAGATTTATATGCATCCTTGCCAGAAGCTAAGATTCGTGGGTATAAATCTGGTCGCTTTAGTTTCAATGTTAAAGGTGGGCGATGCGAAAATTGTCAGGGTGATGGAATTATAAAAATTGAGATGCACTTTTTACCAGATGTGTACGTGCAGTGTGAGATCTGCAAGGGTAGACGCTATAACCGTGAAGCGCTTGAAATTTTATATAAAGGTAGATCAATCGCTGACATACTAGAAATGACCTGCGAAGACGCTGCTAAGTTCTTTGAAAACCAGCCGGGGATTGCTCGAAAATTACAAACACTAGTAGAGGTTGGACTTGGGTATATTAGCCTCGGGCAGTCAGCTACTACACTATCGGGCGGTGAAGCACAGCGTGTTAAATTAGCCACGGAGCTAAGCAGGCGACCTACGGGACGTACGCTCTATATTCTTGACGAGCCAACGACAGGGCTACACATTCATGATGTTAAAAAACTTTTAGAAGTACTTCAGGCACTCGTCGATACAGGAAATAGCATGATTATCATCGAGCACAATCTAGACGTCGTTAAGTCGGCCGACTACGTTATTGATATGGGTCCAGAAGGCGGTTCTGGTGGAGGAATGATAATTGCAAAAGGAACTCCAGAGGATATTGCAAAAGTAAAAGAATCCTACACCGGCCAGTTTTTAGTATCAATGCTATAGGGAGACCGCTTTGAGTCATCAACAAGCACATGTTGGAATGGGGATCGCACAATTTGAGAGGTATATTAGGGTCGTATAAGCGTTACATAGGCCAACTGAAGAGCAAGCCAGCACACTCCTTAAAAGTGATAACCTAGAGCTTCAGTTGATGCATGGCTATCGGGTATTACGTTCTGTTCTAGAACTTTGTGGAGGCGGACTGCGTCGTGCTACGGGTAATAGGATCTCCCTTAATTCGAGTTGGGAAGATTATGTTGTGACAGTACATGACGGAGCATATCTAGCATCACGTACGGCCGAACGTGATTACTCACCGCTTGTAATGCAGTTTACGCCGAATCCTTTGCTTTCAGCGAATGTATTGTCTCGTTTTGGAAGACCTCAGGGGTTTCTGTTTGGTCACTTAATGGATGGTGTGCCTATAAGTGACTTATTTACCAAAAAGACATCGAGTATAGATTTTAAAAGACAGGAAATTAGAAAGAATGGCATCAAGGGTGTGTCTAAACCTAAAGAGATCGGTTTTTAGTAAGTTTAATCTTAATTTTTTCTCTTGTAGATGGGTTTTTAAGCAGATGATACGTCACAGGTGACCAGGTTATGATGTTTGCAAGGACAAATATAGGAAGCACCAACTTTTCTATATTAGGTATCTTGTTGCCAAATACATAGCCAAGTAAGGTAATGCCTCCTCCCCATAGTATCCCGCCTACAATGTTGAAAAATATAAAATTTTGGCGTGGCATTTTTCCTACACCAGCTACAACTGGAGCAAATGTACGCACAACTGGGACAAAACGGGCTAAGATTATAGTTTTACCACCATGTTGTTCATAGAATTTTTCGGCTTTCTCGATATATTCGGCTTTAAAAAAGATACCATCCTTTTTTTTGAAAATACGATGCCCAGTTTTTTTGCCAAACTGATAACCCACATTGTCACCTACAATGGCTGCAATAATGACAGTAAATAATAGGGCAATGATGTTTAGCTTTCCTGTTGCAGCAAAAATACCAGCCGTAAAAAGTAGTGTATCGCCTGGCAGGAAGAACCCCGCTAAGAGGCCTGTTTCCGCAAACACTATTAGCCCAATAGCTATAAGTCCGCCACTCTGAACAATCGTCTCCACGTTTATCATTAGCTACATTGTATCAGTTATGGTCATTACTAATGGAGTAAGTGCGGAGACTATCAATTGATGGTGTAAAATATATACTGAGTAAACTCACTATTATGCAAAAAGTTATATTATTCTATAAGTTCGTTCCTATATCTGATCCTACTACGGTGATGTATTGGCAACGCGCCCTTTGTGAGAAACTAGGCATTAAGGGTCGGATATTGATTAGTTCGCACGGGATTAACGGTACGCTGGGTGGTGATATCAAACAGCTAAAATATTACACGCGTGATATGAAGTCGCACCCTCTTTTTGAAGGAATAATGTATAAATGGAGTGATGGTACAGGTGGTGACTTTCCAAAGCTACGCGTAAAAGTTAAAGATGAAATCGTAGCATTCAATGCACGAGAAGAAATTAAGGTTACCGACAAAGGAATAGTAAATGGCGGTAAGCACTTAAAGCCGGCTGCGGTAAATAAGCTTGTAGAAGAGCGTGGTGATGATGTTATATTTTACGATGGCAGAAACATGTATGAAGCACAGATAGGACGTTTTAAAAATACAATAATTCCAAATGTAAAAACCAGCCGTGACTTTAAAAAAGATATTGAAGAAGGAGAGATAAGCAAATACAAAGATAGGCCGATTGTAACCTACTGTACTGGTGGGATACGTTGCGAAATTCTGAGTGCTATGATGATTAATCGTGGCTACGAAGAGGTTTATCAAATTGATGGTGGCATCGTTAAATATGGTGAACACAGCAAGGACGAGGGACTTTGGGAGGGCAAGTTATTCGTTTTCGATGATCGCATGCAAGTAGGATTTTCCGACAATGCAAAAGATATTGCTGAATGTGAAACTTGCGGTGTAAGAACATCGCGCCAAGTTAACTCAACTAATATCCGCAGAAAACTCACCGTTCGATGCGAGGAATGTGATAAAGTCACCGTAGAATGAATCTTGCACTCATTGACAAACTTAAAACTTTGCCAAAAGAGCCGGGAGTCTATTTTCATAAAAATAAAAAAGGCGACATCATATATATAGGCAAAGCGGCTGTTCTTAATAACCGTGTACGGCAATATTTTCAGAAGTCTCGCATACGTGACCCAAAAACTGATGCGTTAGTAGCAGAAATAGAAGATACCGATTGGATAGTGCTAGATAGCGAAATTGATGCGTTATTTCTTGAGGCAGAAATGGTGCGTCGCTATCTTCCCCCATATAATATTTTGCTTCGCGATGATAAGTCACTTAGTTACGTGCGTATAGACATTAAAAGTGAACATCCAACTGTAACAATGACTCGTCGACCAATAGATGATGGAGCTGAGTATACAGGCCCGTACATAAACGCCTTTGCTGTTAAAAAGTCACTACGTCTTCTACGGCGGATCTTTCCTTTTGCTGTCATGACCGACGAAGCCACTATGGGTAGCAGGCTGTATGAACAAATTGGACTCGATCCAGGAGTCGAAAGTGGGCGTACATCACTAGAGGCCTATCGTACATCACTACGTCAACTTATGAAGTACCTTCGTGGTGATAAGAAATCCATCATTGTTGAATTAGAAAAAAACATGAAACGATCAGCGAAAGAACACCGTTTTGAAGATGCAGTTCGGTTTCGTAATCAACTCAGTAGTCTGAATGGGCTACGAAAACAAATTATCTTTTCAGACAGAGAATTCATGGATCTTTCCAAAGATATGGGGCTACTTGAACTATCTACACTACTGAGTCTGCCTAAGCCTCCAAAACGCATAGAAGGCTACGATATATCACATATGAGCGGAACCGACACCGTAGCTAGCATGGTGGTGTTTGAAAGTGGTATGCCTGCAAAGAGTGAATATAGAAAATTTAAAATGCGTATTCCGGGGAACGACGACTTTGCTCATATGTATGAAGTCATTACGAGACGTACCGGCGCAAAGAACATAAAGGCATGGGGTGTACCTGATTTATTTCTGATTGATGGTGGCAAAGGTCAGCTTGGTGCGGCGCAAAAGGCCCTTGCAGAACAGGGTATAATAAAACCGAGTATAGGGTTGGCAAAGCAGTATGAGCAAATAGTTGTTGCCAAGGGTGACTACACAGGCACAATGGGAGTGGAGCTTATCGACCGCGCAAAACGAATGAAAGCTACTATTGAAGAATCTGATGATTTCATTCTGATAGATCTGCCAGATACGAGCCATGCTGTGAAGTTACTACAAAGAATTCGTGATGAGTCCCATAGATTTGCCATTAGCTACCATAGTATTCTCAAGATAAAACGACTCACTAAAAGCTGGTTAGACGACGTACCTGGAATTGGTCCAAAAACAAAGAAACAACTCATCCGAACATTTGGGTCATCGAGAGGCATCTTACAAGCACGAAAAGGTGAACTAAACGAGATACTAGGTGATAAGAAGGCAGTTATCTTGCTTCAGTACATCCGTCTACACAAAAAGCAAAACGAAGATGATGCACAAGCTCCTGGTGTGGTACTATAGGTGTAAATACATCTATGAAAAAACAATTTAAACAGTTTTTGTTGCGCTGGGCAGTCTGCAGTGCAGGGCTATGGATCTCATCCATGTTGTTCACTACAGTTGTACTCGGAGGTCGAAAAGTTACTGTACTTATTCTAGGCGGTCTTATACTTGCCCTTGCGAACGCAATCGTAAAGCCATTAGTAATTTTATTATCATTACCGGCAATTATGCTAAGTCTTGGCCTCTTTACCGTTATAATAAATGGATTGATGGTAGCTATAGCTAGTTGGCTATATGAACCACTCAAGGTAGAGACGTTTGGCGCGGCCGTGTTAACGGGGGTTGTTATCGGTCTCCTCAACTTTGTTATTACTAAGTTATTAGAAGGACGGAGTTTAAAACTATATGAAAAGCATATTTGATTACGCAGTTGTCATTTTAGCGGTTTCTATATCACTACTTATTCTTGTACAAGTACGAGGGGCCTCGATAGGTGCTGGATTAGGTGGTGGCGGTGAAATAAATACTGTACGCCGAGGTTCAGACAAAACACTACATCAGTTTACAATTATCTGTGTAATTTTGTTTGTTACTTCAATCATCGCTAGCATTGTTGCATAGGCTCCTAGAATTATGGTGGGTATAAAAGGGGATTAAGTGAAAATTCGAAAGTTTTCTAAAGTAAAAGCACGCCGAGTATTCCGCAGTAGGAAACGGCAAGTTGGCGACATGACTGAGTCTGCATCACAGCAGATAGATAGGCATGTTTTTCGACGTCTTGGTAATTTTGCTGACGTAGGCAGATTTATGATAGCCTGGCTTTTGCTTATGGTTACGCTTATAGGTGGTGTAATTTACCAAACGAGGGGACTTTCCGAATACTATTTATCTAACCAGCCTGTAGACGGAGGAATCGTAAGTGAGGCAATGATTGGTACGTATACTAATCCTAACCCACTATTTGCTAGCTCTACAGTAGACGTTAGTATTTCAAAACTAGTCTTTAATTCACTGCTCACATATGACGACAAAGGCGAGCTGGTAAATGACCTTGCTTCTTCAGTAAAACGCTCTGATGATGGGCTAACGTACGACGTTACTATTATAAATAATGTACTTTGGCAAGACGGCCAAAAGCTTACCGCAGATGATGTAGTCTATACCTATAAAGCAATACAAAACCCGGATACGCGTTCACCGTATAGTGTGAGCTGGCAAGTTGTCAAAGTAAGTAAAATCAGTGATTATGAGGTTCGTTTTCAGCTACCAAGCCCACTTAACTCTTTCCCAGTTTCGCTTACAGGCGGTATACTTCCGGCCCACGTCTTAGCAAAAATTCCTTTTTCTGAGCTCCGTAGTACAGGATTTAATTCACAACCAGTGGGAAGCGGGCCATTTAAATTATCGAATGTAGTTCGTCTCGATGATTTTGAATCAGTCACTAAAAGACAACGTATAGAGTTGGTTAAGAATCAGCAATACTTCAAGGGTGCTCCTAAGCTAGATGCGTTCGTACTCTATGCACTTTCGAGCGATACTGAGCTTCGTCAATATTTAGAAACCCGCCAAGCTGATTCGGCACTTTTCAATAGCAATCCAGATATATCCAACAATGCCAAGGATTATACAACCACCTCTATACCACTTCTTGCAGGCACCTATGCTTTCTTTAATACGTCGATAGCCCCATTTGACACTACTGAGTTTAGGCAAGCTTTGCTTTTAGGTACAGATATCAATAAGCTGACGAGTAATTTAGGCTACCCGGTTCAGGGCGTACGATCACCGCTTTTATCAACAGATGTAGGATACGATCAGACTCTTGTTCAGCAGAGCTATGACAAGGTTAAAGCCAACCAAATACTCGACACCCTGGGTTGGGTACGTTCCGCAGACAAAGGAACCAGGTATAAAGATAAAACCGAGCTAGAAATATCGCTAACTACCTTAGACGGCAGTGACTTTGCGCTTGTTGCGAGTATGCTTCAACAAATGTGGGCTACAGATTTGGGCGTAAAGGTAAATATTACTACCAAGAACCCCGCGGATATGCAACCTATACTTCTACAGCATACGTATGAAGTATTACTCTATGGCATCACTATGGGTTCAGACCCAGATGTATACGCGTATTGGCATTCGTCACAGGCCGTTGTAGACAGGTATAACTTGTCACTTTATAAGTCAGAAGTAGCTGATCGGTCACTTGAAGCTGGTAGAAGCAGGCCAGACATAACACTACGTGCCCTAAAGTATAAGCCATTTCTTGAGGCATGGCGCAAGGACGTGCCTGCAATTGGGCTGTATCAACCACCAGTTTTTTATGTATCTCGTACCAAAATATTTAATTTCGAACCAAAAAAGCTAAACTCCACTCCAGAAAGGTTTTATAACATACACAACTGGCAGGTGCTTTCTGCAAAGCGTCCAATCGTTAAGTAGTGAGTCATTTTGTACCCTGAGGTAATCTTCGAAGATTATTAATGTAGTGTTGGGGTATTAACCTTGGGGTATTTTTTATGTTATGCTTACGTTTAGTAGAAAGTAAATATAAAAGGATATGAATTAGTGGGTAAGGTAGCTGAGTATCTTAGGTCTCATTTAGACGGAGAAATAACCGACGCAAGTGATGTGCGTGAGCATTTTTCGACAGATGCTGGTCTTATTAAGGTTATGCCAGCAGTGGTGGCCTATCCGTTTAATGAACAAGATGTGCGTAAAGTCGCCCGTTTTGCCTGGCAACTCGCTGAAAAAGGTAGAAAAGTATCAATTACACCTCGAGGTTTGGGGTCTGACTGGTCTGGTGGAGCGGTAGGCGAGTCGCTTATCGTTGCCATGTCTACTCATATGAATAAAATATTAGAGCTAGATTCTCGCAAGGGTTTGCTCACAGTAGAGCCTGGTGCAACTGTCGGTAAGATCAACCAAACGCTCATTACCCATGGCTTATTCGTGCCTTGCGAACCTCTCTCTAGTGAGTTTGCATCGATTGGTGGCAGTATTGCTACAAACGCATCGGGCTTACGTAGTGCCAAGTACGGATCATTTTCTAAGAACGTCGTCTCTTCTAAAGTAGTTCTCAGCAACGGAGATGTGATACAAACCAAACGCCTCAGTAAGCGTGAGGTAAACAAGCGAATGGGACTGGCTACTTTTGAGGGTGAAATCTACAGAGGCGTCGATGCAATTCTCAACGAGAATGCCGAAGCTATCAATGCATATACAGGTCCTTCAGACTTCATGCCACTCAATATCTTCGATATTAGGGGCAAGGATGGCTCTGTAGACCTCACACCACTGTTCGTGGGCTCACAGGGCACCCTAGGGTGTCTTACGCAGGCTGTTGTGTCCGTAACTGCTTACAATCCAGGCCTGACACAGGTAGTAGCAGGGTTCTTTAGCGAAGAAGAATTCTACGGCGTAGTAAACGATCTTAAAAAGCTCAACCCTAGTATTTTTACAGTAATAAGTAAGTCTACGTTCCAGTTGTATGCTAGTTTAAACCCGCTCTATGTTGGTAAAAAGTTTGGCGAAACACTGCCAGAATTTGTTGTGTTGCTAGAGTTTGATGAGTTTTCAGTGCGAACACAGAAGAAATCTGTTAAAAAGCTCAAGAAGCTTTGTTCAAAATTAGATGTAAAGCTCTTACTAGGTACAAACGAAAAAACAAAAGAAGAGCTATCGAAGTTATATAGGCTCCCAAATATTCTTATGCAGTCTGAAATAGAGCAAGCTCGTGTCGTGCCAGGACTCGACTCGTCCTATATATCGAGCGACAACTACCGTGAGGCATTAAAAGATATAGATGGTATGTTCCACCAGAATGCAGTGCGATATATCTCTTGGTACGACTATGTAAGTGGAGTGGCCCGCTTCTTTCCTTTCCTAGACCTTCGTCAGCTTGGTCAAAGACAAAAGCTTGCAAAATTGATTGAGTTAATGAGCACTACGGTGCTTAAGTATGGTGGCTATGTGGGCATACAGGGTGGTGGTAGAATCATGGCTCAGTACCACCGTGAAATGTGCGGTGATGTACTGTACGATATTATGAAGAAATTCAAAGACTTGTTCGATCCATACAACATCATGAACCCAAATGTTAAGTTCGACGTAGAAGCAAAAGCTTTCTCGTCGAAAATGATTCAAGGCTACAGTCAAGGTCATAGACACAATCACCTGCCCAAGTAAAAGAAAAAACTCCAGGAACCTGGAGTTTTTTGATTGGTGCGCGGAAGAGGACTTGAACCTCCACGCCTTGCGGCACATGCACCTCAAGCATGCCTGGCTACCAATTACAGCACCCGCGCAAAGCTAGGTAAGTATATCACCTCTACCACCGTTGATAAACCCCTCTAGTTTATTTCTTTTTCTGCTCAATGCAATAACGTCATGCGAATGGTACATTCTTACTGCAAGCAAGGAGGCGTCTTTTTTTGCGTAGGATAGTTTAAATACACCCGATGCCTGAGTTATGTTTTTATGCTGGACTCCATAGTGGGTGAATATTTTCTCGTCAATGTATATAAGAAACTCTTTACTCGCCGATATAAAACATAGGTAATACATAAAGCTAGACTTCCATCTTTTGTCTCTAAACCCGTAAGTTGTGCCGTCGCCATCAAAGTTGCCTCGTAAAAAATCCACAAAAAACTCATCAGGGATATTGAGTGCCGGCATGGTCAAGCTTTTATTTGGGGTAATACCGGCCTCTAGTAGAAAATCGTATAGAGAAGTATCACTAAACTGCACCCTAAAGGCTAAGCTCCCACGACCGTTAGGTTTTGTCGAAATAGGGATGTCTCTTCCTAGTGACTTGTTAAAATTACAAAGCTGCTCATAGTCTTTTGAAGTTAGGTCTATATGTCTACCATCCTTACTGAGGCAACCATCACTCGAAATTAGTCCTACCAAGTAAGCCATATTCGCAGACCACGTATATATGCGCTTTTTTTGGTATCTCATAACTAATAGTATACCATTAGCTTGATTTATCTCGAGAAGTTGTGTAGTATTACGCTGTTTGGGTGATTAGCTCAGTTGGCTAGAGCGCCTCGTTTACACCGAGGAGGTCGGGGGTTCGAGCCCCTCATCACCCACCATATAAATAGTCCCATCGCAAGATAGGGCTTTTTATATGGTTATGTGTCAGGCTCGTACTCCTGATCTCCTCTGGAAAAGCCGAGGAGTCGGGGTGAGAAATGCCGGTGGCAATCTTCAAGGAAATCTTCCTCATGCAACTACGTTGCATGTGGTGAAGTTTCGGGCCCGCAGAATGCAGGTCGAGCCCCTCAGCGCCTACCAAGTAGTCCACTCCCAAACCCCCGAAATATACATTGCCGGGGGTTATTTTTTATTTATGCTCAATCTGGTGGTATAATCGACTAAGCGAGTCGGTTCACTCGTTCTTAGAATAAAACTTTAAGATTCGAGCCACTTAGAAGGAGAGTTATGGAATTTATTATTGGGTTATTGGGATTAGGTAGTTTTTTACTAGTGCCGTTATTCTTCATATTGATAAGTGGTATACGAATTGTGGACCAATACGAAAGAGGTGTCGTTTTTAGACTAGGTAAGGTGATGCTTCCCATAAAGGAACCGGGACTTAGATTTATTATTCCTGTAGTCGATAAAATGCGTAAAGTATCTATGCGTACGGTAACCTTACCTATCGAAGCTCAGAAGATTATTACCAGAGACAACGTATCGATAGATGTGTCGGCTGTGTCGTACTTTCAGGTGGTAGACCCAGTAAAATCGATTGTAGAAATCGAAAACGTAGTATCTGCAACGTACCAAATTGCCCAAACAACAGTTCGTAACGTTGTTGGCCAGTCTACGCTAGACCACGTACTTAGCGAAACAACAGCCCTCAATGAAAAAGTAAAAGCTATCTTAGACCAGGCCACAGAAAAGTGGGGCATTTACGTAAGTAATGTAGAGCTCAAAGATATTCAGCTACCAGACAGCATGCAACGCGCTATGGCCAAAGAAGCCGAAGCCGAGCGTGAAAAGCGCGCTAAGATCATTGCCGCAGAAGGTGAAGCTTTGAGTGCCGCTAAGCTTGGTGAAGCCGCAGATATTATTCAGGCACACCCAATTGCACTTCAACTTCGTAACCTGCAAGTACTAAGCGAAATTGCTGTAGAAAAGAATAGTACTATTATCTTCCCAAGCCAGTTTATGGACACAGTCGATAGCGTGAAAAAGTTTATGATCAAAGAGGGCGTAAAGTAGCATAGTAGTACTTAGGCCTTGAATGACCACTGTATTTAAGGTAAAATACAATGGTCATTTACCTGGCTCTTTAGCTCAGTTGGTAGAGCAGAGGCTTGAAGAGCCTTGTGTCCCCAGTTCAAGTCTGGGAGGAGCCACCA
>Ga0105048_10007861_pt1 | contig 17100 bp, 16 predicted proteins | sample MAT05_FD_78382 | JGI IMG/M metagenome (GOLD analysis project Ga0105048, IMG submission 78382) | Freshwater microbial communities from Lake Fryxell liftoff mats and glacier meltwater in Antarctica - MAT-05 | ecosystem: Environmental > Aquatic > Freshwater > Ice > Liftoff microbial mat | place...
ATCAGCGCTTGTGCTTCTTCCACGCGGATCAGCGCTTGTGCTTCTTCCACTCCTCGACGAACTCCCAGTCGGCGATCAGGTGCTTCTTCAGCAGCACGCTGAGGAGCGCGGCGAACATGGACTCCCAGGTGGCGTTGCCGAGCACGTCGGTGACGTCGGCGCCGGCGGCTTTGGCGCGTAGCGCTGCGACGAGATCGGTGGCGGTGAGCGCGTCTTCGGCGCCGTCCACCGTGGCGGCGCCGGACTCGACGACGCGCTTGTCGCCGGGCGCTGGCAGCGACACTGAAGTGCCGTCGAGCAGCGTGATCGAGATCATGCGCGGCTTCTTCGCAGTGCGGATCATGCCCGCGGCGGGCGTCATGCGCGCCGCGGATGCCGGCGCGGCGGCGGAAGTGGGATCCGCTCCGAGCGCGGGTGCAGACGCGGGCGCAAGCGCGGCGGCTGACGCTGTCGCTGGTGCGGTCGCGGACGCCGACGCTGCCGCTGGTGCGGACGCTGCCGCTGGTGCGGTCGCGGACGCTGACGCGGTCGCTGGTGCCGTCGCTGACGCCGTCCTCGGCGCGGACACGGGCGCCACTACCCCGCTCGCCGCCGTCACCGCCGCGCGCTCCGCTGGCGCCGGCGTCGGCATCGACGCGCGCGGCGGCGCGTAGCCCGGCATCGATGTGCGCGGCGCCTCGCGGCCTCCGCCGTAATACACGCGGATCACGTTGCGAATCTCGCTCGGCGCCGCGACCATCGGCTTCACCGGCAGCACGGCGGCTGCAGCGACGGCGGCGATCGCTTCTTCGTTCGTCGGGTCGTCCATCGCGACGAACAACGTGTCGCCTTCGCGGCGCACGGCGCGCACGTAGACGGGGACCAGACACCAGCGCTCGGCGAGCTCGCGCGGCACGTAGTTGAGCAGCGCACGCGTGAAGTCGACGTGATAGAGCGACACCCACGGCACGCTGAGCTGATTCGAAAGCGTCTGCGTGAGCTGGCCCTCGGTGACGAAGCCCTGCTCGACGAGGATCTCGCCGACGCGCTTGCCGTGCTGCTTCTGCAGCGCGAGCGCCTGCGTCAGGTTCTCGGCCGTGAGCATGCCGGCTCCGACGAGCATGTCACCGATGCGTACGCGCGTGCTCACTGCTCCCTCCGCGTCACTGCGTTCCCCGCGTCACTGCGCTCTCCGCGTCACTGCGTTCCCCGCGTCACTGCGCTCTCCGCGTCACTGCGCTCCGCCGTCGCTCGCGTCCTCGGGGCGGGGCTCGCGGCTCAGCGCCGCTCCGGCAAGAACGGCAGCTTCGTCGCGATCCTTAGCCCTCTGCGCGCGTGCCGACGCTGCACCCGCCTCCTGCCGCTTGCCCACCGCGAAGAGCACCCACGCGATGACGCCGACGACGACGAGGAACAGAAAACATCCGACGAACAGCAGTAGGTAGAGAGCGCCAGCGACCACGAGGCCACTTTTGTGCAGCGCGGTCGCGGTGGGGTCAAGGGATGGCGGTCTCGGCGCGTGCCGCGGGGCGCCGCAACGAGGGCATCGCTACGGCACGAGCGCCGCTACTTCGCGGCCTCGATGCGCTGCTCGACGGCGGCGAGCTTCGCTTGGAGCAGCGCGCTCTCTGGCTCGTGTTTCATGGCGATCTGCAGGTTCAGCCGCGCGGTCTTCAGGTCGCCGGCCCGCAGCGCTTGATCGGCCTTGGTGACGAACGGCCGCGCGAGCGCGTTCTTCACGCTGATCGCGCCGCTCGGCGTCGAAGCGCGCTGCTGCTTGCCAGCGCGCTCGGCGTCGAAGCGCAGCTTGCCGCCCGCGAGCTGCGAGTCGTAGTGGCGGCGCAGCTCGGCGTCTTGCAGCACGCGATAGGCCTCCGCGCCGCGTCGGTAGATGGTCCCGGCGCGCTCGCGCTTCTCAGCGCTCGCGGCGGCGTGTCGGTCGGGGTGAAACTTGAGCGCGAACGCGTGAAACGCATTGCGAATCGCGTCGACGTTGGCTGCGTCATCGACGCCGAGCAGCGTGTAGTAGTCGAGCTGGTCGAGGCGATCTTCGTCGCTCATCTCAGCGCCCGAGCTTCTGCGCCTGCCGTGCGGCCGCCTCGGCGATCGCTTGCTCGCCGAGCCCGCCGACGAGGTTGATGCGCACTGCCTGCTCGCGCCCCGTCTCGACGTCGCGCGCGCGCACGCCGAGCGTGCCGTCCGCATCGAGCACGAAGGTCACAGCGATCCCCACCGCGCCGCGCGGCGCCGCGCGCAAGCCCGACAGCTCGATCGCGCCGAGCTCTTGGTTGTCCGCGAGCTTGCGCGACTCGCCCTGACAGATGCGCACGCTCACCGCCGTCTGCGCATCCTGCCCGGTCGAGAATACGCGCGTCTGCTCCACCGGGATCGCTGCGTTGCGCATGATCACGTGCTCGCAATAGCCGCCCACCGTCTCGATGCCGAGCGAGATCGGCGTCACGTCGAGCAGCAGCGGCGGCGGCCGCACCGACTGCGGAATCGGCGCCGGCGCGGCCTGTTGCGCGCGCGCTTGCTGCCGCTGCGGCTGCGTCGGCAGCGCCGCGCTCTGCGGCAGCGGCGGACCTTGCGGCGCGCCGTGCAGCGGCATCGGGGGCATCGGCCCCGGCTCCGGCAGCTCCATCGCGCCCGTCTGCCTGCCCACCGGTGCGCGCGGCGCCGCGGCCTGCTCTGGCTCCATCAGATCCGCGAACGAGAACTCGCTGCTCGCCTCCACCAGCGGCGGGAACGACGGTGGGCGTGGCGGCTCCGGCGGGCGCGAAGGCAGCGGCGGCGGCAGCGCGCCCGGATCCGCGGCGCCCGTCCCGAAGCGCGCGGTGACGTCGCGGCGCGCCTGCGTGGCGGGCAGCGCGGGAGGCGCTATCGGCTTGCGCGTCGACTCCAAGCGCACGCCGGGCTGCGAGCCCTCGATCGCCACCTGACCAGCTACGAACACCGACGACGGCGAGCTGCGCGGGCCGCTCGGCGCAGGCTTCGGCGCGGACGCGGACATCGGCGCTGGATCCGAGCGCCGCACGACTGTCGGCTCGTCCTGCAGCGGACCTTGCGACGCCATCGCGCCGGGCCGCGTCAGCGCGTCGTGCGCGTCGAGATCGAAGTCGTCGAACAGCGAGTCGGTTCCCGGCGACGATCGCTTCGGCACCGGCGGCTTGTCCGGCGCGCCTTGCTCGCGCGGCGCGAACGCCGGGCCCTTCGGAATGCGCACCTGCGAGTCACGCAGCTCCTCGACGGTGACCTTCTTCAGCGCGACCTTCGCCACCTGCTGCGTCGGGCGCCGCGGCCGCTCGACCGCCTGACCCGCGAGCGCGAGCCCTTGAATCGCTGCGCCCTGCGCGACGACCAGATCCGGATCGATGTGCCCGAGCGGATCGCGCGCGAAGTAGTCGCGCACCATGCCGCGCACGAGCGGAATGCGCGTCGAGCCGCCGACGAGGATCACGTTGTCGAGCTGCGTCGGGCGCAGCCCGGCGACGCGCATCGCGTCCTCGCAGACGTCGAACGAGCGCGCGACGAGCGGACGAATCAGCTTCTCGAGCGCGGCGCGAGCGAGGCCGAACGTCAGATCGATCGGCCGCCCGCCGGTGTCGTAGGCGAGCTCCTCGACCTTGAGCTGCACTTCGCCTTCGCTCGACAGCTGACACTTCGCCCACTCTGCAGCTGCGCGCAGGCGCTCGTACGCTTGCGGATCGCGGCGCGGATCGTAGCGATGTTGCTGAAGCGCCGCGGCCGCCATTTGATCGGCGATCAGCACATCGATGTCGTCGCCGCCGAGGAACGTATCGCCGGCCGTCGCGATGACCTCGAACACATCGCCCGAGAGCTGCAAGATCGTCAGGTCGAACGTGCCGCCGCCGAAGTCGAAGACCGCGATCCGCTCGTGCGAGCCGAGACCATAGCCATACGCGAGCGCGGCGGCCGTCGGCTCGTTGAGGATGCGCAGCACATCGAGCCCGGCGATGCGGCCTGCCGCCTTCGTCGCGCTGCGCTGCAGCTCGTTGAAATTCGCCGGCACCGTGACGACCGCGCGCGTGCACTCCACCCCGAGCGCAGCCTCGGCGATGTCGCGCACCTTGCGCAGCACGAACGAGCTGATCTCCGGCAGCGGATACGTCTCGCCGCGCGCCTCGACGACGGTCGTCCCAGTCTGCGGCGCTGCGCGCAGGATGAACGGGAAGCGCTCTCGCGCGCGCGTCACCTCGTCGCTCGAGAACGGACGACCGATCAGCCGCTTCACCGAGTAGATCGTGTTTTTCGCATCGAGCAGCCGCCGCTCGCGCGCGGGATAGCCGACCAGCACCTCCCCGTTCGGATGAAACGAGACGACCGAGGGGACGAGGCTGTTGCCCTCGGCGTCGCGCAGCACGCGCACCTCGCTGCCGATCGCGACTGCGACGGCAGAGTTGGTCGTACCGAGATCGATTCCGAGGACTGGGCCAGACATCGCGCTTGCCGATGAGTGTCTACACGCTCTGGTGCCGCGGCTCTACTCCCCGGCCGGATTTTTCCCGCCGTCGCCGACACAATTTGCCCCGTCGTAGGCGCGGCTCGCGCTCTATGGCGCGCCGCGCAGCTCCGCTAGCACCGCGTCGTACCAGCGCGACACGACGCGCGGAAACGGCCACATCCAGCCATACGCCGGCCCGGTGAACTGCAGCACGATGTGTGCGCGCAGCTCCGGCGCGTCTGCCGCCGCCACGCCGTAGACCTCCGCCGTCGCCCGCAGCGTCTCCGCATACGCCTCCCACTCGAGCCGCGCGCGCCCCCAAGCGAGCCCGAGCGGCCACAGCGGCAACAAGTAAAGGAGCGCCATCCCGACGCGCCCAAAGCGGCGAAACTGGCGCAAATGCACGGCTTCGTGGCGCAGCACACAGTACCGCGCGAGGTCGTCACGCTCGGCCCAGCCCGCGGGCAGATAGATCGTCTGCCCCATCGTCGTGACATATCGCGTGAGATACGCCGATTGCCCGCCGAACGTCACGACGCGCAGCGCACCGTCGACCAGCCGCGAGAAGCCGTCATCGCGCTTGTCGATGAGCCGCAGCCGAGGAAATTCGCGGCGGAGCGCGTCGAGGTAGATCGCGCTGCGCTCCGCCACGTCCGCCACGCGCTACTCGTCGCTGCTCGGCTCGTCGCCCGCATCGCCGCTCGGCTCATCGCTGCTTGCGCTCGCATCGGCCGCGCTGTCACCCGCCTGAGGCGGAACGCTGACACCGGCTTCCGGCGGCACCGGCACCAGCGAAATGCCGGCTTCTTCTTCCTTGTCCGCCATCGGCTCGACGTCCATGACGCGCTCGCCCTCGCCGAGCCGGATGACGCGCACACCCTGCGCGTTGCGGCCGGTCTCGCGGATCTGCGAGACGTGCGTGCGGATGATCTGCCCCTTGTCGGTGATGACCATCAGCTGATCGTCGGGCCGCACCAGGCACAGCTTCACGACGTCGCCGTTTCGCTCGCTCGCGTCCATCGCGATGATGCCGATGCCGCCGCGATTCTGCAGGCGCCACTCGCCGACCGGCGTGCGCTTGCCATAGCCGTTCGCGCTGACCGCGAGCACCTGCTGCGTCGCCTCGTCCTCGACGACGTCCATGCCGATGACGCGATCGCCATCGCGCAGATCGATGCCGCGCACGCCGGCAGAGACACGCCCCGTCGCGCGGACGTCGGTCGCCTCGAAGCGGATCGACATGCCGCGCGCGGTCCCGATGATGACGTGCGCGCTCTCCGAGACGATGCGCGCCGCGAGCAGCGCGTCGCCTTCGTCGATGAGCACCGCGATGATGCCGGTCTGGCGGATGTTCGAATAGGCGTCGAGGCTGGTCTTCTTGATCGTGCCGAGCTTGCTGCACGTCAGCATGAACGCGCCCTCGGTGAACTCCTTGACCGAGACGATCGCGGCGACCTTCTCGCCAGGCTCCATGCCGACGAAGTTCACGATCGCGCGGCCGCGTGAGGTGCGCGACGCCGGCGGGATCTCGTAGACCTTCTTCAGGTACGCCTTGCCCTTGTCGCTCAGCACCAAGATGAACGAGTGGTTCGTCGCCACGAAGATCTGGTTGACGAAGTCCTCGTCGCGCGTGTCCATCGCGCGGGTACCGCGGCCGCCGCGACCTTGTGCGCGGTACTCGGTGACCGGCACGCGCTTGATGTAGCCGAGGTGCGAGACGGTCACGACGACCTCCTCGTCGGCGATCAGATCGGCGATGTCGATCTCGCCTTCCTGCGGCACGATCTCGGTGCGCCGCGCGTCGCCGTAGCGATCGCGGATCTCCTGCAGCTCGTCGGAGATGACCTTTTGCATCACGGCGGCGCTCGCGAGGATCGACTCGAGATACGCGATGCGATCGGAGAGCTCGCCGTACTCCGCCGCGAGCTTCTCGCGCTCGAGGCCGGTGAGGCGCGACAGGCGCATGTCGAGGATCGCCTTCGCCTGACGCTCGCTGAGCCGATAGTTCACGCGGCCACGCGCGATCTCGATCTCGCTCTCGGGCCTCCCTGCGCGGCGCACGAAGTCCTCGAGCCCGGCGAGCGGCAGCTGCATCAAGCGCTCCCGCGCGACGTCCGGATCGGACGACTCGCGGATCGTCCGGATGACCAGATCGATCTCCGTCGTGGCCATGCCGAGGCCCTCGACGATCTCGCGCGCGGCGAGCGCGGCGCGCAGATCGAAGCGGGTGCGCCGCGTGACGACCTCGCGGCGATGCTCGATGAAGTGCTCGAGCGCCTGCTTCAGGTTCAGCATCTGCGGCTGACCTGCGACGATGGCGAGCGTGTTCACGCCGAACGTCGATTGCAGCGCCGTCAGCTGATAGAGCTGGTTGAGCACGATCTGCCCCGGCGCGTCGCGCTTGAGCTCGACGACCATGCGCATGCCGTCGCGGTCCGATTCATCGCGCAGATCGCTGATGCCCTCGATGCGCTTCTCACGCACGAGCTCAGCGATCTTCTTGAGCAGCTCGGCCTTGTTGACCTGATAGGGCAGCTCGGTGACGACGATCATCTCGCGATCGTTCTTGTTGCCGGGGATCGGCTCGATCGTCGCGCGCGCGCGCATGACGATGCGGCCGCGGCCGGTGTGCAGCGCCGCGCGGATGCCGGTGGTGCCGTAGATGAAGCCAGCCGTCGGGAAGTCCGGGCCCTTCACGCCGAGGCGGCCGCGCTCCGCGTCGTCGACCATCAGCTGATCGATCGAGATCTCCGGGTCCTCGAGGATGCGCAGCGTCGCGTCGAGGATCTCCGACAAATTGTGCGGCGGGATGTTGGTCGCCATGCCGACCGCGATGCCGCCCGAGCCGTTGACGAGCAGGTTCGGGAAGCGCGCCGGCAGGACGCTCGGCTCTTCTTCCGTCTCGTCGAAGTTGGGGCCGAAGTCGACGGTCTCTTTGTCGATGTCGGCGAGCAGCTCCGAGGCGAGCCGCGCCATGCGCACTTCCGTGTAGCGCATGGCGGCCGGCGGATCGCCGTCGACCGAGCCGAAGTTCCCCTGTCCGTCGATGAGCGGATAGCGAAGCGCGAAGTCCTGCGCCATGCGCACGAGCGCGTCGTAGACGCTCTGATCGCCGTGCGGGTGATACTTGCCGAGCACGTCGCCGACGATGCGCGCCGACTTTTTGTGCGCCTGGTTCCACAGGACCTTCTGGTCCTGCATCGAGAAGAGGATCCGCCGGTGCACCGGCTTGAGCCCATCGCGGACATCCGGGATGGCTCGGCCGACGATGACGCTCATCGCGTAGCCGAGGTACGAGGAGCGGAGCTCTTCTTCGATCGTGACGGGGATTTTCTGCGCTGATTCGGCCATCGGGGGCGGACCGTATCACGCGCGCGAGGGGCTCCCAACGGTTGGATGCGCTGCGCGCGGCGGATAGGCTGCGCGCGGCAGCTACTCCCTTGAGATTGATCACTTTTTCGAGCCTCAATCGTGCGCTCCCGCGCTGGGAACCTCCCCCAGCCCCTCGTTCGAGGGGGGCTTTCCGATGGCGTCGGTGGGCGTCGCGTGCACTCGAATCGCGGCGGTGTGAGGCACCCCCAACCCCCTTGGAAAGGGGGCTTTCGGAGGGGGGCGCAACGCGATGTCGCAACGGAGTTGGCAGGTTAGCGGCAATGTTGTTGGCAGGATGGAAGTCTGGGCGGTGAAAAGCGACGTGATCTCGTGGGCGATGGTGCGGCCCTTGGTTTGCTTGGTGCGGGGATGGCGCGAGATGCGTCTGGAGGCTGGATGTCGACTGGAGTGATCGCAGGCAAACGGGCTGGGCTGCTGGGCGCAAGGGCGCTGGGTGCGATGGCGCTCTGGCTCGGGTTCACTGTGGCCGTGCTGGTCGGTGGGTGTGCTGCGCCGACGCTGCCACTGCCGCCGCCGGCCGCGCTGCTCGTGTCGAGCCCGGATCCGGTGACCGGTCTGGTGACGATCTCGGGCGAGGCGCTGCCTGGCGCGTTCGTCTCGGCGGTGAACTTGCGCCTCGAGTCTGGCGTCATCGTGCGCGCGGACGATGCGGGCCGGTTCAGCTTGGAGATCGCGGCGCAGGCTGGCGACTCGATCCTGGTGTGGCAGCAAATCGACAATGATCGCGGGCCCTTCCTCGAGGTCTGCATCGACTGCCTCGCGGGGGATCGATGATGGGGCGATAGGCGTCAGCGACGTACTTTGACGCTTATTTGACGACATGTATTCGAGTGTCCTACATCCACCCTCAGGGCGTCAGCACTGGAGGCGGAGATGGACATGACGATGCGAGACCTCGAGCAGATCAGGGAGCGGGATGACGGCGCGGGCCGGCGCCTGGGGCTCTATGCCCTCGGGACCGTGGCCGCGGCTGGCTTGGTGTTCGCGGTGGGAGCGTTCGTCTCCGATCGCGCCGATGCGTCCGATGGCCCGGCGCAGGACCCGCTCGCGCGCCTCGACGCGATGGAGGGCCTCTCGGCCGCTCCCGCCGTCGCGGCCGCACCACCGCCCGTCTCGCGCGAGGCGCTTACTTTCCCCACCGCGCTCACCGAGGACGACGACGCGCGCCCCGAGGTCGACCGAGCGATCGCCGCGGCCGGCGCCGAAGCCGCCGCCCTCGTCGCGCCGCCGTCGATGCGCGAAGAGGCAGCCTTCGCCGTGCCGACCTCGCTGCCAGCATCAGTCGCCGCTGGCAGCGCTGGCCGCGTCTTCACGCGCACGACCACCGACGCGCTCGTCGCCCAGGTGCCCGCCGCGAATCGCGCCGCGACGCCAGCCCTCGCGCGCGCCGGCAGCGAGGGCGCGTACACGGTGCAAGTCATCTCTGGCACCGAGCGCGAAGAAGCCGACGCGTTCGCCGCCGCGCTGCGGGTGCGTGGCCACCACGCGTTCGTCACCACCGCGGACATCCCCGGGCGCGGCCGCCACTACCGCGTGCGCATCGGCCCCTTCGATGCGTTGCACGAGGCCGAGACCTACCGGCACACCTTCGAGGCGCAAGAGCGCATGGCGACCATCGTCGTGCGTCGCCCCGATGAAGCGCGCAGTGCAGCGGAGTGACCTGATATCCTCCCGCGTCGATGGACGAGTCGACGTTTCACGCCCTGCTCCAAAAAGGTGAACAGCACCGCGCCAGCGATGTCCTGTTCAAGGTCGGCCAGCCTCCCGCGTTTCGCATCGGCGGCGAGCTCCACTATCTGCAAGGCGACAAGCTGCGCCCCGACCACACGCTCCGCCTCGCGGAGCACGTGCTCGGGGCGTCGCGCTTTCGTGGCGAGGTCGACGCGCTCCAGCAGTTCGACACCGCATACAGCGTGCCCGGCATCGGCCGCTATCGCGTCAACGTCTATCGCCAGCGCGGCACGCTCGCTATCGCGATGCGCTCGATCCCGCTGCGCATCCCGACGTTCGAAGAGCTCGGCTCGCCGGCCGTCGCCGCGACCCTCGCCGAGATGGAGCGCGGTCTCGTGCTCGTCGTCGGAGCTGCCGGCAACGGCAAGTCCTCCACGCTCGCCGCGATGGTCGGCCACCTCAATCAGACGCAGCGAATTCACATCGTGACGATCGAGGATCCGATCGAATTCCTGCACTCCGACGTGCTCGCCTCGATCTCCCAGCGCGAGATCGGCCTCGACACCGAGAGCTTTGGCACTGGCCTGCGCGCCGCCCTCCGCCAAGACCCCGACGTCATCCTGCTCGGCGAGATCCGCGACGAAGAGTCGATGGACATCGCGCTCAAGTCCGCGGAGACCGGCCATCTCGTGCTCTCGACGCTGCACACACCCGACGTCGCGCGCACCGTCGGCCGCATCATCGCGCTTGCCGGCGAACGCCAAGTGAGCGAGACGCGCGAGCGCTTCGCCGACAACCTGCGCGGCATCATCGCCCAGCGCTTGCTGCCGCGCGCCGATGGACAAGGCCTGGTCCTCGCCGCGGAAGTGCTCGTCGCCACCGGCACCGCGCGTGAATCCCTACGTCGCCCCGAAGGCAACGTGCCACTCAAAGACGTCATGGAGCGTGGCACTCACCCCTACGGAATGCAGACCTTCGAAATGGCGCTGAAAGATCTGGTGAAGAGCGGCGCGATCAGCGTCGAAGCAGCGCGGGCGGCGATGGGGTGAGTGGCGACTACATCGCAGGACCGAAGCGCGCGACGAGCTCGTCCCACCGACGTGTGCGCTCGTCGGTCTCGCCCATCATCTCGACGATCCAGCGACGTACGTACGCGTGGTCGAGGTGCTCGCCCCGCACGGCGACGAGGCGCTCGAGGTCGACGATGTCCTTGCCGCGGAAGAACAGCAGCTTGAACACGGTGATGGCCTCGGGCGCGAGGAACCATCCGCTCCATCCGTCGGCGGTCGTCACGCGCACCCGCGTCCGCGCCGCCTCGTGTGCGAAAGGGATGCTCGGTAGAAATACGTCGATGCGCATCCCGTCCCAGTGACCGATGAACATCCCGTCGCGTGCGGCACGGCTACTGGACGCCTCGCGGTCGATGACGATCCCAAGCGAAGCGAGCGCATCCATCACCCGACCCAGCTCGCTATCTGGGACGAAGGTGTTGACGTCGACGTCTGCGGTGCCGCGCGGCACGCCTGCGACGGCGAGCGCGAGCGCACCGCCAATAGCGTAAGAGATCCCGCTCGCCTCGAGTGAATCGGCGATGCGCTGGGCGGCCTCGGCCGCGCCGCGGTCAACGACTGGCACTTCCCCACCCTGCGGCCCGCCGCAATCGCTCGAGCGCGCGATTCGTGCTCTCAGGGACCGGGTCCACCTGCGCGAGGATACGTTCGCGCAGGCCGCTCGCCTGAATCGCCCACATGGCGTCGCGTGAGCACAGCACTGCAAGACGCCACCGGGCGGCCGGCGTGGTCGACACGAGCTCGCGCACCTCTTCGCGCACGGAGGTCACGTCGTCGACGACCCATCCTGGGAGACGCGAGAGCATGGGACGCAGCGTAGCAGACGGAGCGCTTTCGCCTGCGTGCTTCGCGTTCGACGGCACGCTCGCTTGGCCCGCTGGAAATTCCAACGAGGGGCGGGCTGGGCTGAGCGTGATTGCCCTTGGCCCTCCTTCGCTACGACTCATTCCGCGCCGCGCGCGATCGACGCCAATCGGTCGAGCGCGCCGGTGTTGGCGCGCTGCTGGAGGCGGCGGACGAATGGGCGGCCGAGCTTCGCGAGGAGCGTGCCCGGCTGCGACCAAGAGCGGAGTGCCACCATCACCTCGCCGGTGAGGAGATCTTTCTCCGCGCTGAAGGTCTCTTCGCCGAGCTCGGGGTGGCCTTCGAGCGTGCGGTAGGTGAAGCCGGTCCACCAGCGATTGCCGCGCTGCTCGTCGAAGCGCGCGGTGACGCGCGACGCGAAGAACAAGTGCACGCCGGGCAGCAGCCGGTAGTGCGGGCCGACGTCGTCGCCGACCTCGAGCGGCGCTCGAGCGAGCACTGGCTGTACGACCTGGGGATCGAAGATGTCGTAGCGCAAGAGCGCGTCGGCCACGCGTCGATGTGGACCATTGGCGAGCGGCGCGCCCGGTGGCTCTTGGGCGACGACGCGCTCGAACTGGTCCCGGTAAGCGCGTGGGCCCGGGCCGCGCTCAATCGCGGTGTAGATGGCGCGCGCGCGCCAGCGCTCGAGCTGCGGATTGGCGCCGAATAGGAGGATGTCCACGCGGCCGTATATAGCAGCAGACACGGAGTCGCGAGGGCGCCCTACTCGACGCTGTAGTCGCAGTGACCCTCACCGTTGAAGTGGCCGACGGTGCGCGCGTTGGCGCGGATGAACTCGCGGAGCGTCTGGGCCGCGAGCGGCGCGGCTCCCGGATCGTAGACGATCGGCGCGCCCGCTTCGTCGACGAGCGGATCGCCCGCGGTGTTGCGCATGTCCGTGAGGCTTTGTGTCGTGAGGTCGTCGAGCGTCACTTGGTTGGTCGCGTTTGCGGCGGCGCCAATGGCCTCGAAGCGCATCACCGCATCGTCGGCAAGCGAGTCGAAGAAGAAGTGGTCGAGGTGAAGGGTGAGCTCGACATCGTTCACGGTGTTCGCTGCGACGACGACTCCGTCGGTGTCGTCGAGGCCGCTGAGGCAGCGATCCGCGGCGACGGCGTCGGGCAGATAGAGCTCGAACGTGACGGCGCTGCCAGTCGCTGGCGTCGCGGTGCCGGCGACGTAGAGCGCGGCCCCGAGAGTACGCATCCGCGCGAGCGTCGTCTCGCTCACCGCGCCGAGGTTGCGCGCACCCACTGGTGGGACGCGGAGGTCGTAGCTGACGCGGTCCCAGCGACGCGCGGGGATGCCCTCGAGGGTCCACGCCAGCGGATCTTCGACTTGCAGCTCGGCAACGACATCGTCGACGTCGACCACCGCCTCCTCGCCGGACGCGGTGCGCAGGCGTAGGCCACCGACGCCTGCGACGACGGTATCGAAGGTGAGAGACCAGCCGTCGACGAAGCCTATTGTCTCCCCGTCTGCGGTGAACGGATAGCCAACCTTTGCGCCTTGCTCGGCAGAGAGCCTGACGCGGAGGCTGCCATTGCCTCCCGTCTCATCACCTCCGCATGCGGTGAGCGCGAACAGCGCGGCAAGGGTAGAGGGACCGAGTACATAATTTTTCGTGGAAGTCATCATCGTATTCTTTCGGGTCTGAGTGGGTCTGAGTGGTTCGAGTGAGGGGTGGAATCAGAGCGCGGGCTCGTGGGTTGTGCTGAACGCGGAGAGGCTGCGGGCGCCGAGGTACCAAGCGGTGTGCACCTGCGTGGTGCTGCCAATCGCGTAGGTGCCGTCTGCGCTTTGCTCGGTGAGTCGATCGAACTGCGCGGCGGCGAGCCACGCGCGCAGGTGCAGCGCGACGACGACGGTCACGCCGTCGTCGACGGCGACGTCCATCGGGACACCGTCGACGTGTCGCAGGAGTGCCTCGTCGGGGATGTCGAGGCCGCCCTCGAAGGTGACGCGCGCGCCATCCTTGGTCGCGACGCCGTGGACCCAAGCGCTGTGTGCGCGAAGCAGCCCGGCGACGTCGGCGGCTGGGTCAGCGATGTCGACGCGCAGCGTGCTCGAGTGTCCGGCGCGACCGCTCACGGAACCAAGCGCGCGGCGCTCGGGCGCGAGCGCGTCGAACACGACGGGGTCGAGGTATTCGCCGCGGACGATGCGGCCGAGGTACATGTCCGCACCGCCGTGTGCGTGGGCGGTCGGCACGAGCGCGCGGCAGATCGTACGCAGCGAGAGGGCGCCCGGGTCGGCGTAGAGATAGATGGGGCCAAGCGCGATGCGCGCTTCGTCGAGCACGACGTGCCAGCCGGTGTCGGTGTCGAACACGCCGCGCTCGGTGCCGCCCGCTGACACCGCGCTCTCGAGCGCGATCTCGAACGTGACAGCGCGTCCCTCGGTGCCGCTGTCGCATGCGACTGCGCCTAATGCTGTGAGCGCGCCGACGATGAGCGCGACTGTGAATACGCGTCTGGTTCGAGCCTTGGTCATGGGGATTCTTCCTCTTCTTCGCCTGTTGGGACCGTCACGGAGAGCGAGACGAAACATGTGAATGGCGCGCCGGCGGCGATGTGGGTCGCGGGCAACATCGACGCGGTGCCAGAGCCGAAATTCGACTGATAGGCAAGCTCGTATGCGTGCCATTGTGCGTCGAGCAGATTGCGCCCGACGACGGCGAGCTCGAGCATCCGCCAGCGCGCGCGCACCGACGCATCGACCAGCGCATACGGCTCGCCGAACGTGCCGAGCGGCAGCGGTCGCGCGGCGAGCACCGTGAGCCCGATCGACGCGCCGAACTCGATGGGCTCGCCGGCGATGCGCCAGGTGCGACGTCCGGCGACGTCGGCGCGACCGACGAAACGCGGCACGTAAGGCAGCCGCGCGCCGGCCGCGAGATCGAAGACGCTGGCGCCCGCCGGTGCGAGGTGCGCCTCGGTCCAAGTGCCGCTGATCAGCGCGTCGAGCGACTTGCCGACGCGCAGCCGCCCGGACACGAGCGCGCCATAGCGATTCGACGGTCCGACGTACGAGTTGCGGCCGCGCTCGGCGTCGAACACGAGGTCTTGCGTGACGCGCGTGTCGAACGCGGCGGCGCGCAAGTCGAGCGCGATCTTGCGCGCGCTGCCGTGGCTGAGCGCGAGGCCGGTCTCTACGCTAGTGGCCTGCGCGAATGGCGCCCGCTCGCCGTCGGAGAGCGCCTGCGCGTCGGAGCTGCGCGTGCCGACACCGGCGCTGGTGAGCCAGTGCAGCGAGCGCACGAGGCGCACGTCGATGGTGCCGCGCGGCGCGAACGCGAGACCGAGCGCATCGGCGCGCTCCACGTCGAGGCGCGTACCTTCGCGATCCATCGTCGGCAGCGAGCGCCGCTCGAGCGCGAAGCCATACGCATCTACGCGCAGGCCGCCGCGCAATGCCAGCCACGACCACGGCCGCACGTCGAGCGAGACATATGCGCCGATGTTCGTGAGTCCGATTCCGTCGTCGAACAGCGTCGCATACGGCGCGCCGCCGCCCGCGCGAAGGCGATCTTGGCGCGTCTCGCCATCGGTGCGCCGCGCGATGAAGCCGAGCTCGAGCGCTTGCTGTCGCCCGCCGATGCGGCGCTCGATGCGATAGCGACCGCGCGTGCCGACGGTGCTCGTGTCGTAGAGCTCGTCGAGGCCATCACCGCGCGCGTCGACCAGGTTGCCAGTGAAGTTCTCGCGGATGCGCAGCCGCCGCGCGGCGAACCAGATCGTCTGTTCGTAGCGTGCGTGGCCTTTGCGCCACGCGATGCGCGCACCCACCGACGCGCGACTGCTCGCCCCGCCCTGCGCCTGGTCGGCGACGCAATAGAACGGATCTCCACCGCTCGGGCAGGTGAGTCGATCGGCGGCGATATCGTCGAGCCGCACCACGCCTGCAGAGGCGAAGTCAGAGATGTAGCCAGTCGCGAACAGCGCACCACGCCAGCCGCGCCCGAGCGAGCGCGCGATTTGCGCCATCGCCGACGCGGACGCGTACGCGCGATTGGGGCCGAAGCCGTCACCGCGGCGCAGATCGACGCCGACGAACGTCTCGTGCGACATCGCCTCCGGCCCCCAGGTGAGCAGCAGCCGCTGGTGCCCATACGTGCCGGCCTCCGCCGTGGCGCGCACGCCGCGCCGCGCCAGGCCAAGCGTGTATTCCGCGCTGCCGGCGAGGGCAAAGTCGCCCTGCGACGGGTCAAAGGGCCCCTCGACGAAGCGCAGTCGCTCGACCAGCTCCGGAATGATGAAGCCGGCATCTGCGTAGCCGTGCCCGTGCGCGTTCGACGGATCGTTGAACGGCACACCATCGACGAACATCTCGACGTCTTGTCCCTCGCCGGCATCGAAACCGCGCAAGAACAGCGAGCTCGCGTGCCCCTCTCCGGCGTGGTTGGTGAGCAGCACGCCAGGCGCGAGCGTGAGCAGCTCTTCTGCGCGCGTGCGCGGCACGTCCTGCAGCCGCGCGAGATCGAGATCCGTGTCACTCGTCGCGACGCTGGCGCGCTCATCCGGGCGCGGCCTGCCGCGCGCGCGAGCGCCGAATGTCGGGATGCGCCGCGGTGAATCCGCCGCAGTCGCCGACTCTGTCGCTGACTCCGTCGCTGACGCTGACTCCGTTGCTGACCCTGACTCCGTTGCTGTCTCCGTCGCCGACTCTGTCGCTGTCGCCGTCCCCGTCTCCGCCGCCCCCACATCCGCCCCACCGTCCGCCGCACGCACGCCCGCATCGCGCGTCCCGAGGTCGTGCACGCCGCCATCATCTGCGCGCGCCACGACGGCATGCGCGCTCATCACCCCGCCGAGCGCACACGCGCCGACGAGCCAAACGATCGAAACACAAGCACGCATCGCGGCCCCTGCGACCCACGCGGGTCGTCAGCCGATGTCGAAGATCAGGCGGAACGCGCAGCGAGCTTCGCCGCACATGGCCACCGCACGGCGAGCCTCAGGCCGGCGGGCCGCGCGGCTGAGCGGCGCGAGCGACGCGATGCGCGTAACGCGGTGCTGCTTCGACGACGCCTGCGAATTCGACGAAGGGCGCAGGCGCGAGCGGCGCGAGCGAGGGCGTCGGCCGCTGGAACGCGAGGCCGCGATGCGCGAGGCTCCCGGCGCCGTGCGCGCGATCGACAGCGCGCGCCGTGTCGTGCAGATCCGCTGGGCGATCCCAGCCGAGCGCAGAGCGACGCGCCGCGCGATGACAATGCGCGCCCGCTTCGTCGTCATGGCAGCGCGCGCCCGCGGTCGGCTCGCCCGGGCCATCCGCGATCGTCGCCGCGCCCTCGTGCGTGTGGGCCGCGAGCGACGAGTGCATCGCGAGGTGCGCGCCCGGCAGCAGTTCGACGAAGGCGACCCACAGCGCGGTCACGGTGAGCGCCAACGAGACACGCAGGCGCTGCATGCGCCGCGACCTCGTCGTTCCTCGCCCCCGTTCGTTCACCGCGCGAAGTTACATCACTGTCGCGCGAGGCGCTACGCGGCGGAATGGCGCGGCCGAGGTCGTGGACGCGGCTTCCTCACGCCCGACAGACGCCAACGTCGAAAACGACGACAGCGTCAGTCGCGGTCACCGACTAGCGCCGCGACCCCCCGCTCACCACGACGGAGTTTCGGAAGTCGCCGGCGCTGGCGCTGCGCTCGGCGCGGCAGGACCCGGCGCGGCCGGCGCTGG
>Ga0105048_10007864_pt1 | contig 17097 bp, 13 predicted proteins | sample MAT05_FD_78382 | JGI IMG/M metagenome (GOLD analysis project Ga0105048, IMG submission 78382) | Freshwater microbial communities from Lake Fryxell liftoff mats and glacier meltwater in Antarctica - MAT-05 | ecosystem: Environmental > Aquatic > Freshwater > Ice > Liftoff microbial mat | place...
GAAGTTCCGCCGTCGATTCGGGACTTGCGGGTGGGCTCAGGCGCGACGGTTTTCATGGCGCGGCAGGTAGGAAAGGCTTGCGCAGACTACACCACTGGCTTGACGTATCTTCGTGGACCACACACGAACCGTGGCGCGACCGCTTATTCCGGCTCGATACCGGCATCCTTGATGCGCTTGCCCCAGATGACAAGTTGCGCCCGGACGAAGCCGGCCAGTTGTTCCGGAGTCGAAGGCGTCACGTCGGCGGCGAAGCCGGCGATCTTTTCACGAATCTCCGGCTTGGCCAGCGCGCGGCGCACCTCGGTACTCAGGCGGTTGACGATTTCCGCCGGCGTGCCGGCCGGTGCGAACATCGCCACCCAGGCGATCAACTCGAAGCCGGCCAGCGCCGGGGTCTCGGCCATGGTCGCAAGCTCCGGCATGATGCTCGAGCGCTTTTCACTCGATACCGCCAGCGCACGGAGCTTGCCGGATTTCACCAGCGCCTGGCCGGCCGCCATGTCGGTCACCGCATAGCTGATCTGCTCGCCCAGAAGGTCGGTCATCGCCTGCGGCGAGCTTTTGTAGGGGGTGGCGATCACGTCAAGGCCGGCGGCCTTGGCAAAGGCCGCGCCGGTGACCTGGCCGATGCTGTTGCCATAGCCGTAGGAAACCTTGCCCGGGCGTGCGCGGCTGTAGTCGATCAGTTCCTGCAGCGAATTCACGGGAAGCTTGGGGTTCACCACCACGATCACCGGGATGTGCATGATGCCGCCCACCGGCGCGAAATCGCGGATCGGGTCGTAGCTTAACTTCTTGAACAGATGCGGGTTGGCCGAATGCGAGGTGTTGGTGGTGACCAGCAGGGTATAGCCATCGGCCGGCGCCGCGGCCACCAGTTCGGCGCCGATGCGCGCCGAGCCGCCGGGCTTGTTGTCGATCACAAAATTCTGGCCAAGCGCCAAGCGCAGCTCATCGGCCACCAGGCGTGCCACGATGTCGGTGGCCGCACCTGGAGCGAAAGGCACCACGACTTTCACCGGGCGCGCCGGATAGGCCTGGGCGCAGACTGTCTGCGCTGCTGCGAACGAGGCTACAAACGTCGCGATGATCAACAAGGGCTTGCGCATGACGCCTGGCACTCCTCTATCTGGTGGGACAACATTGATTCGGGATCAATGCCCGCTTCACGATACCCTCAAGCCCCGGGCTGCCGCCGATCCCTTGAGAAACACACCTGCCTCCCCGGAAGCTTGACCACGCCCGATCATGGCCGATAGTTCAATCTTTTGCAACCCTGCGGCGCGCTGGCGCCGGGCGCCGCTATACCGCATATCAGGCCCTCCCCCCGAATACACGGTGGGCAGGCAGTGGAGGACGCGTTTGCGCGTGGTCGGCGCGAGCAAGGTCGAGTTCGATTCGAAATACACCTTCCGCGCTGTCGCCAGGGAGCGCATCACGGTACCAGCCGGCGGCTTCAATGGTTGCCGGGTCGCAGGCATTGGGGTTAACCGCCCCTGGTCGGCTCGTCTAGTATTACGAACGAGCGCATCGCCTACGGCGCGCGCGGACCCGGCGTTCTGGAGAACGATCGCCATGAACTGGAGTCGTTCAGGCAGGCCTGATCGGCCCGCACCGGGCGCCGGGTAAAGTGGCAAGACCGATTCCGGGTTGCCCCCGGCCGGCCTGGTTCATTCGCCGTCGCCAAAGACAACTCCTTCGACCCAAACCGGTTACACAGATGAAGCAAGACCATGTTGACGTGCTCATTGTCGGGGCCGGCCTCTCCGGCATCGGCGCGGGCTACCACCTGCAGAAGAATTGCCCCGGCAAGAGCTTCACGATCCTCGAAGGACGCGAATCGATCGGAGGCACCTGGGACCTGTTCCGCTATCCCGGCATCCGCTCTGATTCCGACATGTATACCCTGGGCTATTCGTTCCGGCCGTGGCAAGAGGCCAAGGCGATTGCCGACGGCCGCTCGATCCTCAACTATGTGCGCGAAACCGCGCGCGAGAACGGCATCGACCGCAAGATCCGCTTCGGGCACCGCGTGACCTCCGCCGCCTGGTCGTCGCAGGATGCGCGCTGGACGGTGGAAGCCGTGCGCGCACCGGACAATGAAGTGGTGCGCATCACCTGCAATTTCCTCTTCATGTGCGCCGGCTACTATAGCTACAAGGGCGGTTACGAGCCGGAATTCCCGGGCCGCGCGCGCTTCGCCGGGCGCGTCGTGCATCCGCAACAATGGACTTCCGACATCGATTACGGCGGCAAGCAGGTGGTAGTCATCGGCAGCGGCGCCACCGCCATTACCCTGGTGCCTGAACTGGCCAGGCAGGCCGCGCACGTGACCATGCTGCAACGCTCGCCCACCTACGTGGTATCGCGCCCGGCGGTCGACCGCGTCGCCGACTTCCTGCGGCGCGCCCTGCCGGCGAAGCTCGCCTATGCCCTGGTGCGCTGGAAAAACGTGCTGTGGGGCATGTTCATCTACAAACGCTGCAAGAGCAAACCGGAACGCATGAAGCGCTTCATCGTCGCCATGGTGCGAGCTCAACTGGGGCCCGACTACGATGTGGCCAGGCACTTCACGCCGCGCTACAACCCGTGGTCGCAACGCATGTGCCTGGTGCCCGATGGCGACCTGTTCGAGGCCATCAAGTGCGGGCGCGCCTCGGTGGTCACCGACACCATCGACACCTTCACCGAGAAAGGCATTCGCCTGGCCTCCGGCGCCGAACTCGATGCCGACCTGATCGTCACCGCCACCGGCCTCAAGCTCGAAGTGCTGGGCGGCCTGGCGGTGTCTGTAGATAGCCAACCGGTGGATTTTTCAAAGGCGATGACCTACAAGGGCATGATGTACGCCGGCGTGCCCAACCTGGCTTCGGCCTTCGGTTACACCAATGCCTCCTGGACCCTCAAGGCCGACCTCACCTGCGAATACGTGTGCCGCCTCTTGAACCACATGGAGAAAACCGGCGCGAGGCAATGCACGCCGCGCTTGAACGACCCCGAAGTCAAGCCGCAGCCGTGGGTGGATTTCAGTTCGGGATACTTCCTGCGCGCAATCGACAAGCTGCCCAAGCAGGGTTCGAAGCGGCCGTGGAAGCTGTATCAGAATTACGCGCTCGACATCGTCACCCTGAAGTTCGGCGCGGTGACTGATGAGGCGATGGAGTTTTCCGGCGGGTAGCGGCACGCATTCCTGTCGGTCGGCACAGCGCCGCGCGCGCTTGTGCAAATCCGGTGCGTGTTGTCAGGCCGAGAGGCCGCAGTCGCCACCCTGCGGGCCCCTATGTCCGACCAGCGCGAGCCGTGCCGTCAAGATACGCTCGCGGCGGCCTCGACGACACCACGCTCGCATAATGCCGCGATCGCCTGGGCGTCATAGCCAATAGCCGCAAGAATCTCCACCGTATGCTGGCCCAACAGGGGCGGCGCGCTTCCCGATTGCGACGGCTTGCCTTCGAAGCGCACCGGAAAGGCCACGCTCGGCAATTCCCCCACTAGCGGATGGCCGGTTGTCTGCAGCAGACCGCGCGTGGCCACCTGCGGATGATGCAGGGCCTCTTCAAGGGTGTGAATCGGCGAGCAGGGCACGCCGGCCGCCCGACACTGCGCGATCCAGTGCGCCACCGGCTTCTCCCCGATCTTCGCCTGCACCAGCGCCACGGTTTCGTCAAAACGGTCGACCCGCGCCGTGTTGGTGGCGAAACGCGGGTCATCGACCACATCTTCCAGGCCCACCAGGGGGCAGAAGCGGCGCCACTGCGCGTCGTTGCCCACCCCGATCATCAGGGGCCCGTCGGCAGCATTGAAGGCCTGGTAGGGCGTGAGCGCGGGATGGCCGGTGCCCATCGGCACCGGCGACTTGCCGGTAGCCCAGTAGTTTTGCGCCATGTAGCCCATCAGCCCCATCGCGGTGGCCAGGAGCGAGATTTCGATATAGGCGCCGCGCCCGCTGCGGCCGCGCTCGATCAGCGCCGCCAGCACCCCGGTCAGGGCGTGCGCGCCGGTGCATAGATCCACCGGTGAAAAGCTCGCGCGCGCCAAACCGCCACCGGGAACACCCATGGTGCTGAGCATGCCGGAAAACGCCTGCAACATGACGTCATAGCCCGGGCTTTCGCCCAACGGGCCATCGCGGCCATAGCCCGACACTTCAACATAGATCAGGCGCGGGTTGAGCGCGGCCAGAGTTGCATAATCCACACCGAGGCGCGCCGCGGTGCCGGAGCCGAAGCCTTGCAGGACGATGTCGGCCGATTCGACCAACTGGTGCACGATGCGGCGGCCCTCGGCGGTCTTCAAGTCGATGGCGAGACTCTTCTTGTTGTGATTGACCGAGAGAAATGTCGCGGAAAGCCCGGCCATCTGCGGCAACCAGCCGCGGGTGTCGTCGCCGCTTCCGGTCGGCTCGACCTTGATCACTTCCGCGCCGAGTTCGCCCAGCGACTGGCCGCACAGCGGCCCGGCGAGAACTTTGGAGATGTCGATGACACGCAGGCCTTGCAAGGGGTACATTTTTGTCAATCCCGGTTTGGTTTGGCGGCGTACGCCCGCAGGCGAAAAAGCCGCGCAATGTTCTGTGCGTCGATCACTGGCATTGCAGCGCCTGCGTGCTCAATTTCTGCGACTGATGCGCGAAAGCAATTCGGTGCGGCCCTGGAAACCCTGCAACCTGCCTGGCGGGTAGCCTGACCAATACATCCTTGCATTTTGAATTCGCCATGTTGAATATGCAAGGATGCTGCGAGGGCGCAGAGCCTGACGGCAGCGGACCTGCACCGCGGCCAGGTGCCTTACATGCTGCGCCGATATTGCCCGCCGACCTGGAACAGCGCGTCGGTGATCTGGCCCAGCGAACACACCCGCGCCGCGTCCATCAGTACGGTGAACACATTCCGATTGTCAATCACCGCCTGCTGCAGCTCGGCCAGCAATTTCGGCGCCAGCGCCTTGTTGCGTTCATGGAAGGCGGCCAGCCTGGCAAGTTGCGACTGCTTTTCTTCGTCGGTGGAGCGGATCAGCTCGATTACCTGCGGCATGCCGGAATCGTGCGGATTGCGGAAGGTATTGACGCCGATGATCGGGTAGGAGCCGTCGTGCTTCTTGTGTTCGTAGAACATCGACTGCTCCTGGATCTGGCCGCGCTGGTAGCCGGTTTCCATCGCACCGAGCACACCGCCGCGCTCGGAGATCGCCTCGAATTCCTTGAGTACGGCCTCCTCGACCAAGTCGGTCAGTTCCTCGATGATGAACGAACCCTGGTTGGGGTTCTCATTCTTGCCGATGCCCCATTCCCGGTTGATGATCAGCTGGATCGCCATCGCACGGCGCACGCTTTCCTCGGTCGGGGTGGTGATGGCCTCGTCGTAGGCATTGGTGTGCAGCGAGTTGGTGTTGTCGTAGGTCGAGATCAGCGCCTGCAGGGTGGTGCGGATGTCGTTGAAGGCGATTTCCTGGGCATGCAGGCTGCGGCCGGAAGTTTGCGAATGGAACTTGAGTTTCTGGCTGCGCTCGTTGCCGCCGTATTTGTTCTTGATGGTGGTAGCCCAGATGCGCCTGGCGACGCGGCCGATGACCGAATACTCCGGGTCCATGCCGTAGGAAAAGAAGAACGACAGGTTGGGCGCGAAATCGTCGATGTGCATGCCGCGCGCCAGATAGGCCTCGACGAAGGTGAAGCCATTCGACAGCGTGAAGGCCAGTTGCGACAGCGGATTGGCGCCGGCCTCGGCGATGTGATAGCCGGAGATCGAAACCGAATAAAAATTGCGCACCTTGTGGTGCACGAAATACTCCTGGATGTCGCCCATGACCTTCAGGCTGAACTCGGTCGAGAAGATGCAGGTGTTCTGGCCCTGGTCTTCCTTGAGGATGTCGGCCTGCACCGTGCCGCGCACGTTCTCCAGCACCCAGGCGCGGATTTTCGCGGCTTCGTCCGCGCTCGGCTCGCGGCCGTTGTCCGCCTTGAACTTGTCAAGATTCTGGTCGATCGCGGTGTTCATGAAAAACGCCAGGATGGTCGGCGCCGGGCCGTTGATGGTCATCGACACGCTGGTGTTGGGCGAGCACAGGTCGAAGCCGCCGTAGACCACCTTCATGTCGTCCAGCGTTGCGATGGATACGCCGGCGTTGCCGACCTTGCCGTAGATGTCGGGCCGCAGCGCCGGATCGTTGCCATACAGCGTGACCGAGTCGAAGGCGGTCGACAGACGCTTGGCCGGCATGTCCTTTGAAACATGATGAAAGCGCCGGTTGGTGCGAAACGGATCGCCTTCGCCGGCGAACATGCGGGTCGGGTCCTCGTTCTCGCGCTTGAAGGCGAACACCCCGGCGGTGAACGGGTAGGAGCCCGGCACGTTTTCCAGCATCAGCCAATTGAGCAACTCGCCGTGGTCGGTGAAGCGCGGCAACGCAACCTTGCGCACCTTGGTGCCAGAGAGCGAAGTGTAGGTGAGAGCGGTGCGGATTTCCTTGTCGCGGATCTTCACCACGTATTCGTCGCCGGCGTAGGCTTTTTGCATGTCCGGCCACTGGGCCAGCAGCTTTTTGGCCGCAGCGTCCTGCTTCGACTCACGCTCGGCCACCAGGGCGTCGAGCGAGGCTACTTGCTCATTGCACTCGGCCGCCAGCATGGCGGCGGCGCCTTGCAGTTGCTGGCGCTCACGCGCCAGGCGTGCCTGCAGGCGCACATGCGCGTGATAGCCGCGCACGGTGTCGGCAATCTCGGCCAGGTAACGCACACGCTGCGGCGGCACCACCGGCGTCTGGTTGCTCGAAGCCTTGACCCTGGCCCTGGGCAGGCGGCCCGCGCCGACCTGCAAGCCCAGTTCCTGCAACTTGGGCAACAGGCCCTGATACAACGCGGTGACGCCGTCGTCATTGAAGCGGCTGGCCATGGTGCCGTAGACGGGCATGTCGTCCGGGCTCGAACTCCAGGCCTCGCGATTGCGCTGGTATTGCTTGCGCACATCGCGCAAGGCATCGGCGGCGCCTTTGCGGTCGAACTTGTTGATCGCCACGAAATCGGCGAAGTCGAGCATGTCGATCTTTTCCAGTTGCGAGGCGGCACCGAATTCCGGCGTCATCACATACAGGCTGGTGCCGACCAGCGGCACGATGGCCGCATCACCCTGGCCGATACCGGAAGTCTCCACCAGGATCAGGTCGAAGCCGGCCACCTTGCAGGCGGCGATCACGTCGGGCAATGCCTTCGAAATCTCGCTGCCGGCTTCACGCGTGGCCAGCGAGCGCATGAAAATATTGGGGTGGGCGATCGCATTCATGCGAATGCGGTCACCCAGCAAGGCGCCGCCGGACTTGCGGCGCGACGGGTCGATCGAGATCACTGCCAGTTTCAGGGTCTCGTTGTGATCGAGCCTGAAGCGACGGATCAGTTCATCGGTGAGCGAGCTCTTTCCGGCGCCGCCGGTGCCGGTGATGCCGAGCGTCGGCGTTTTAACCTGGGCGGCGGCGGTGAGCAATTCCTCATGCAGGGCAGGATCGGCCTTGCCATTCTCAAGCGCGGTGATCAGTTGCGCCAGGGCGCGGCGATTGGCTTGAGCCGAACCGCGAATCGCGGCCAGGCTTGCCGGCGCGTAGGTCGAGAGATCGACGTCGCAGCGCGCCAGCATGTCCCAGATCATGCCCAGGAGACCCATTTTCTGGCCATCCTCGGGCGAGTAGATGCGCGTCACGCCATAGTCGTGCAGTTCCTTGATCTCGGCCGGCACGATCACCCCGCCGCCGCCGCCGAATACCTTGACATGCGCGCCGCCACGCTCCCTGAGCAGGTCGATCATGTACTTGAAGTACTCGACATGCCCGCCCTGGTAGGACGACATGGCGATACCCTGGGCGTCCTCCTGCAACGCCGTGGTGACCACATCGTCCACCGAGCGGTTGTGGCCCAGGTGGATCACCTCCGCGCCCTGCGCCTGCAGGATGCGCCGCATGATGTTGATGCTGGCGTCGTGGCCGTCGAACAGCGAAGCCGCGGTGACAAAGCGCACCTTGTTGGCAAGCTTGGGGGATTCAAGCTGCTTGTGGACGGAAAGGTCGGTCATGGCGGATTGTCTCGTTGGTAGTTCGGTGCGTATCTAAAGCGGATAGCCAGCGACGTTTGATTGTATGCCCCGGTGACGCCTTGCGCGGATATTGCAGGCCCGCGGTCAAGGCCTGGCAGGGGCCGCTCCCCGAGGGCAGGCCGCTTGGAACGACCCGCGATTTACCTCATCGAGAAGGCGCAAGACTACTTAACGTTTACGTAAACGTCAATTAGAACACCTCCTCTCGACCTTGGGCAGCGCTTTTCCCGGGCCTGCGGCGGCCAAACGGCATCACGCTTGACCCGCCGCGAGCGGCCGACTACATTGACCGCCCCGCCACACCACACCGAAAGCCCGCGCCATGAGTATCGCAAGCACGCCGCAGGACCAGGCAAGCACGCCCGATGCGATGAAGAATCGCTGCGCCCGTTTCGAAGCCCTGACGCCGCTGCCGATCCAGAAGGATGCCTCGATCCCGCTGGCGGCGCTCGACCTGGTATATGCACGCAAACTGCTGCCGGTGATCGGGCTCGAGGGCGGCGCCGCTACCCCGATCACCAGCAGCGCGCCGATCCTCGGTGCCGCCGGCATCACCATGACCTACGCGGTGTGCCCGCCGGGGCAGGGCCCGGGCCTGCACGCCCACAAGGCCACCTATGAAACGTTCGTGGTGATGCAGGGCGAGTTCGAGTTCACCTGGGGCGAGACCGGCCAGGAGGCTCTGCGCCTGCCGCGCCTGGGCGTGCTGTCGGTGCCACCGGGCGTCACCCGTGCGTTTCGCAACGTCGGCACCGATGAAGGCATCCTGCTGGTGGTGATTTCCGGCGGTGCGCACAACATGCAGGACATCCACATGCCGGCTGCGGCCGCCCACGCGATCCACGCGGCCTCGCCGGCGTTCATGCGGCGCCTGGCTGACAGCGGCATTACCTACAGCGGCGAATTGGTCTGAGGTAAACCTCCGCGACGGTCAGTGTCACGCGCGGCCGGCCCTGCGCGTTCCAGCGGCCACGCCCCGGGCGGCCAGCCCTCGCGCACTCGCGCACTGAACCGGCAGGCGAAGAAATCGCAGGGGCGTTGACAGCTCGCGCTTGGCGGGCGTAGGATACGGTTTAAACACTGTATAAAACAGTGTTTAAACCTTGCTCCAACCAGCCCCAGCCCTTTACCAGCCCCCGGCCCTTAACCAGCCCCAGCCCTTAACCAGCCCCCAGCCCTTAACCAGCCCCCAGCCCTGTATCAGCCCCCAGCCCTTTACCAGCCCCTTGATGCTCCCATCCCCCGAGATTGCGCGCAGCCCCCTGTCGAAGCCGGTTCCCGTGGATGACCCGAGCGCGCGCATCCTCGCATCCGCCACCAGGCATTTCGCCGAGTTCGGCTATGACGACGCCTCGGTGCGCAGCATCGCCGCCGATGCCGGGGTCAACCCGGCACTGATCAACTACTACTTCCGCTCCAAGGATGACCTGTATCGCGAAGTGGTGAGCCACTCGGTGCAGCGCCTGGCCGAAGCGCGTATCGAAACCCTCGACCGCCTGGAGCACGACGCCGGTGGCGCACCGATTCCGATCAAGACGCTGTTAGCCGCCACTGCAGGGCCCATATTCACCGAAAGCCGCGAGCCCGGTACCGATCGCCGCGCCTATATCAAGTTCCTGAGCCGCCTGTTCACCGATCCCGGCCCGCACACCGTCGATGTGCTGTTTGGCGGCCTCAAGGACCTGCGTTCGCGGCTGTTCGAGGCCCTGCGCCGCAGCCTGCCCCACGTGCCGAAGCGCGAACTGGCCTGGCGCTACCTGTTCCTTTCGGGCTCGGTGCATTTCACCGCCGCGCAGGTCGGCTATGTCGAGGTGATCTCGGGCGGCGATTGCGACTCGCACGATCTGGATACGGCGCTGGCCCATTTCATCGCCGCGCAGTCCGCCATGCTGTCGGCGCCGCCCACTGGCGCCACCGAGCGGCGCCTGGCGCGCAAGTTCGCCAAAGTGCCGCCACCAGCGCCAAAGCCGACAACGCAGCCCGGCCCCAGGGCACGCAAACGTAGCAGCACCAATTCCTGAACATCGCTTGTCGTCAATCGTCACGCCTCTCACCGGAGATCACCATGCAAACCCGCTCACTGCGCATCGCAGCGCCCATTCTGGGTGCCGCCATTCTCGCCGCTCACCTACCCGCCCGCGCCGACCTGGTTGACGACTGGCTGGCAGCCAAGGCCCCGCCGGGCGCGCCCACCACCTTCGCAGGCCCGCCGTTCGAGGCCAAGTTCGGGCACCCCGCCCCGCCCACCTCGCTGTTGCCGCCGGTCTGGCAAAAGGCGTTTGCGCGCATGGCAAAGTTGTCCAACGGCAAGCTCATGATCAAGGAGCAGGGCGCCGGCACACTCCTGGGCGCGCGTGACGGTTTCAAGGCGGTGCGCGGCGGTGTCGCCGAGTGGGCGACCTGCTATGTGCAAAACGAGGGGCGCGGGGTGCCGCTGTCGCGCGTGTTCGAGCAGCCCTTCATCGCGCCTACCAATCCGCTGGCCGGCGTGCGCATCGCCCAGGAGCTGGCGCCCAAGTACTTCATGCCCGAATTCCAGAAGCAGGGAGTGATATGGGGCTCGGCCATCATCGCCCTGCCGGCCGATCTGATGAGCAAGAAGCCGGTGCGCCGGTGGGAGGATCTGGCCGGCATGAAGATCATCGCCCAGGGGTTCCCGCCCGAACTTGCCAAGGCCATGAACGTGACGCTGGTCAACATTCCGTTTCCGGAAGCCTATGTCGCCTTGCAGCAGGGGCTGGCCGACGCCATGTTCTGGGTCGATGCCGGCTTCGTTCCCTACAAGATTTTCGAGGTGGCCAAGTTCCACACCAGCGTGGGCATCACCAGTTTCGCCATCAACACCTGCTACAACAAGGATTTCTACGACAAGCTGCCGGCCGACTTGAAGGATCTGTTCTACAACACGCAGGAGCCATTGGCGATGGCGGCCACCAAGGTCTCGATGTTCGACTTCAACAAAACCGCGCTCGCCACCTACAAGGAACGGGGTGTCGAGATGATTACCCTGGCTCCGGCTGAGCTGCAGCGCTGGCGCGACTTCGCAGCACCCACTGTCGAAAAATGGGCGGCCGATCTGGAAAAGGACGGCCAGCCGGCCAGGGCGCTGCTGGCAGATTTGAAGCGCCTGACCGAGAAATACGCTCGCATGTCGCCCGATGAGCTGATGAAGTTGTCGGTGGAGAGCCCGGTCAAGGGTATTCGCTGAACTGCCGGCCACGCCCATGCAAGCGCCGCAACCCCGGGATCCGCGGTCCGCTCCGGATCGCCCGCCGCCCGCCGTCGGCATTGCCGGCTGGCTGCATCGCGGTGTGGCCTATGGGCTGATACCGCTGATCGTGGTGGTGGTATCGGCCGAAGTGCTGGCGCGCTACGTGTTCCGTTCGCCCCTGCGCTGGAGCGAGGAGATCGTCACTCTGTCGCTGCTGCTGGCCTTCGTCGGGGCCATACCCTACTGCATCGCGCGCAATGCCCATGTCAAGGTCGAAACACTGTATGAACGTTTCGGCCCCGGCGCGCGGCGCCTCGCCGATGCCATCGGGTCCGTCTGCGGCGCGGTGTTCATGGGCATGCTTGCCTTGGGAACCGGGCGCGAGATGCTGGGCATGATGAAACGCGGCGACGCCACCGAACACGCCGGCATCCTGCACTGGCCGCTCGCCGGCGTGGTCGCGGCCATCTCCGCTTACACCACACTGTGGTTGCTGTGGCGCGCCTGGCAGAGCTTGCGCGGTCGCGGCGGAGCCCCGTCGTGACGCCCCTGATGCTCGGCATCATCGGTGTGGTGATGCTGTTCGTGCTGCTGGGGCTGGGGGTGCCCATCGCCTGGGCAATGGGTGTCATCGGCGTGGTCGGCAACATCGTGGTACTGGGATTCCTGCCGGCGGCAGTGCAGGTCAACCTGGTGGTGTGGGAGAACGGCACGTTGTTTCTCTTTATCGCCCTGCCGATGTTCCTGCTGATGGGTCAACTGGCATTTCATACCGGCATTGCCAACGACCTCTACGATTGCGTGCACAAATGGCTGGGGCGCCTGCCCGGCGGGCTGGCGGTGGCAGCGGTCGTTTCCAACGCCGGCTACGGCGCGGTCACCGGCAATTCGATCGCCGCTGTAGCGACCATGGGCCCGATGGTGATGCCGCAGTTCCGCAAGTATGGCTACAACCTCTCGCTTGCCACCGGCACCCTGGCCTCGGCCGGCACGCTGGCGGTGCTGGTGCCGCCTTCGACCCTGATGATCATTTATGGCGCCTGGACCGAAACCTCGGTCGGTGACCTGTTTCTGGCCGGCATCGTGCCGTGCATTCTGCTGGCTGGCGCCTACTGCCTGACCCTGATGGTGTTGTGCCATATCTGGCCGAAGCTCGGGCCCAAGGGCCCGGCTTATCCGTGGAACGAGCGCTTCGCATCACTGACCAAACTGGCGCCCACCCTGATTGTGATGGCGATCGTCATCGGCGGCATCTACGGCGGCATCATGACCCCGGCGGAGGCCGGCAGCGTGGGCGTGGTCGGCGTGCTGGCGGTGGCGCTGGCCTACGGCCGCCTGACCCTCGCGGCCATCGCCGCCTCGCTCAGGGAAGCCGCGCTCACCAGCGCCATGGTGTTCGCGATCCTGGTGGCGGGTGTGCTGTTCAGCCGCTTCCTGGTGCAAACCCAGGTCACGGCCAAGCTGGTGGCGGCAATCTCCGACATGCAGTTATCCAAGGGCGCGCTCCTGGCCTGGCTGCTGTTGTTCTACTTCGTTCTGGGCACCGCCCTCGACACCTTCGGCATGCTGATCCTATCGCTGCCCTTCGTCATGCCGGTAGTGATCGCCGCCGGTGTGGATAAAGTCTGGTTCGGCGTGTTCGTGGCGGTGATGGTGGAACTGGCCGCCGTCAGCCCGCCGGTTGGTATCACAGTGGCGGTGATGCGCGGGGTGGCGCCAGACGTACCGACCGGCGACATTTTCAAGGGCTGCTACCCATTTCTGATTCTTACCCTGCTGCTCACCGCGGCGCTGATCGCCGCGCCGGATATCGCGCTGTGGCTGCCGCGAATAGCAAAATGATGAGACTGGCAGCAAGCGTCGCGGTACGCCTACCTTGCTGTATTCATGCAACATGTACCGACACCCACGGGCAACCAGGAGAGAGTCATGCATAGCGCTGCGACAACCCAGGCCACGCTAAGTATGCAGAATATCGACGAGCTCGACTCCGCCCTGGCGCTGGCCGACCAGCCGCAGGCGACTCTCGCCTGCATCGATCGCCTGGGTGCGACCGCGCTCGGTCACTGCCTTTTCAGCGTCAACGCCTTCAGAATCGAAAGCATGCAGGTCGAGCGCCTGTACAGCAGCAACCCGGAGGCCTATCCGGTTGGCGGGCGCAAGAACAAGCAAGCCACAGTCTGGGGCCAGCAGGTTCTGATCGAGCGGCAATTGTTCATTGGTGAAGGCGAGGCGGCGATTCGCGCCGCTTTCGATGATCACGCACTGATGCATTCGCTGGGCGTGCGGTCCATCATCAACGTGCCGGTGGTGTGGCGCGACGCCTGCCTGGGCGTGCTCAATTTCGCCTGCCCGCTGCCGCGCGTTGATGCGCGCCAGGTAGCGAACGCGCGCCTGTTCGGCCTGATCGCGGTCGCCGCGTTCCTGCCTTAAGCCGCATACCAACCCTCGCCCCATGCGCCCAATGATTCACGGCTACTGCGAGCCGGCCTTTGCCAAGGTTGGAGAGGCGTTCGCCGCCAGCTTCGACGCAGAGTCACAAGTGGGCGCCTGCGTTGCCGTTGTCGTGGACGGAAAGCCGGTGGTCGATCTGTGGGCCGGCTGGCGCGACGCCGCCTGCACGCTTGAATGGCAGGCAGACACGCTGGTGTGCATGATGTCGGTGGGCAAGGCAGTTGCCGCCCTGTGCGTGCTGCTGCTGGCCGAGCGCGGCAAGCTCGACCTCGACCTGCATGTCGCGCACTACTGGCCCGAATTCGGCGCCGCCGGCAAGCAAGGCATAACGGTGGCGCAGGTATTGGGGCAGGAGGCAGGGCTGCCCTATGCCGATGGCGCCGCGCCGGGGTCTTTGTGGCAGCCGGGCGCGGTGGCTCGCGCGCTGGAAATCCAGGCGCCGGAATGGCCGCCTGGCAGCACTCCGTGCTACCACTCGTTTACCGCCGGTATGCTCTATGGCGAACTGGTGCGTCGCGTCGATGGGCGCTCGCTCGGCACTTTTCTGCGCGAGGAAATCGGCATCCCGCACGGCATCGACTTTCACATCGGGCTCACCGCCGAGGCCGACCTGCGCCGTGCCGAATACATCCCGACGGCCGGCACGCCATCATGGGAAGGTATCAAGCGGCGCATCGCCTCACCGCTCAATCGCGCCTGGCGGCCGTTGCCGGATGACGAGGACGGCAACTCGCAGGGTTGGCGGTTCGGCGAGTTTCCCTCCGCCAACGGCCACGGCAATGCACGCGCCGTCGCCCGCTTGTATGCGCTCCTGGCCGCGCCGAGCGCGCCGATTGTCAGCACCTCTCTCCTGGCGCGTGCCATCACCGCGCGCTGGGACGGCATCGAAGCGATGACCCAGCGCCATTTCCGCTACGGTCTGGGATTCATGCTCGATTGCCCGCCATTTCCACTGGCCGGGCCGCGCAACTTCGGCCACCCGGGCATTGGCGGCCCGGTCGGCTTTGGCGACCCCGACCGCCGGCTCGGCTTCGGCTATGCCTGCAATCGCATGGCGCCGGTGGCCGATATCGGGCCGGCGCGCGCGATGATCGCGGCGGCGTACGATTCAATGACGTAGCACCCCCTCAACCACCCCGGGAGATCAGCATGAAAACCGTGCAAATGACGAAAGAAGAAGTAAACCAGCGCACCGCGCGTTTCGACAAGCTGCAAGCCATGTCGACCCTGAAGGACAACCCGGTTGTATCGGAAGCAGCGCGCGACATATTCCTCGCGCGCAAGATCATGCCGATCGTGCTGGAGCAAACGCAAAATGCCTTCGGCAGCGTGGCCGCGATCTACGGCGCCGCCGGCCTGACGATGAACATCTCGGTGTGCCCGCCGGGACAGGGCCCGGGCCTGCACGCGCATCACAAGACCTTCGAGACCTTCTTCGTACTCGAAGGCAAGTTCGAGTTTTCGGTGAATGACGACGGCGCCGAGAAAGTCGTGCTCAACAAATGGGACACGCTGTCGGTGCCGCCGGGGGTATGCCGCGGCTTTCGCAATATCGACAGCAAGGAAAGCACCCTGATGACGGTGATCACCGGCGGCGTGCACGACCGCAACGACATCAGCCTGCCGCCATCGATCGGCGCGGCCATCGACGCGCACGGTCCGGGGGTGTTGGACGAGGTCAAGAAAATCGGATTGACCTTCGACGCCGGTGTTGAAACCGCAACCTGAGGGCGCGCCATGTCGACTCCGCTGAATGGCACCTGTGATTCCAGGTTCACTGCGGTACGCGACGCCCTGGAACGCAATATGGCGTCCGGCGAAGAAGTCGGCTGCGCGGTGTGCGTGACGATCAATGGAGAAACGGTAGTCGACCTGTGGGCCGGCTACCGCGACCGCGCGCGCACCCTGCCGTGGCAGCGCAATACCATCACCGACATGAAGTCGGTCGGCAAATCGGTATTCGCGTTGTGCGTGCTGCGACTGGCAAGCCAGGGTCGCATCGCGCTCGACCAACCGGTGGCCCGCTACTGGCCGGCATTCGGCGCCGCCGGCAAGGAGCGCATCAGCGTGCGCATGCTGCTGGCGCACCTGGCCGGCCTGCCTTTCCCGGACGCGGCGCCCTTCGAATCGCTGTATCAGCCCGGCGTGGTCGCAGCAGCACTCGCCGCGCAGGCCCCCGAATGGGAGCCGGGAACACAACCCTGCTATCACTCGTTCACCTACCCGCCGCTGCTGTCCGAACTGGTACGCCAGGTCACTGGCACCAGCGTGCACGATTTCCAGCGCGACGAGATCGCCACACCGCTTGGCGCCGAGTACTGGCTCGGGCTGGAAGACCCGCAGTTCGAGTTGTGCGCCGAATACATTGAAACGCCCGGCACGCCCAGCCTGGAGGGCATGAAGCGCAACCAGGCATCCCCGCTGTACCGGGCATGGCGTGCATTGCCGCGCGACGAAAACTACAACACAGCGCAATGGCGCCGCTATGGCGGCCACGGCAACGCCCGCGGCATCGCCCGCATCTACGCCGCACTGGCCTGCGGCGGCACTCTCGATGGCCATGAAGTACTTGACGCCGGCATGCTCGCCGAAGCCACCCGCGGTGAATGGGACGGCATGGAATTCATGACCAAACGGCATTTCCGCATGGGCCTTGGATTCATGCTTTCATGCCCGCCATTTCCGATGGGCGCCGACAAGCATGCATGCCCGCGCAACTTCGGCCATCCCGGCGTGGGTGGCGCGGTCGGTTTTGCCGATCCGGACCGGCGCATGAGTTTTTCCTATTCGCCCAACCGGATGCTTCCGGTGGCCGACGCCGGGCCGTATGCCACCGCGTTGATCGACGCGGTCTACACATGTATCGGTTAGCAGTTCAGCCGACCTCTGAGGACAAAAATGAAAACGACACGACGCAATACCCTGGCACTACTGGCCGCCCTGACGATGGCATCGACGGCAGTGAGCGGCCAAACCTGGCCCAGTCGCGCGCTGCGCATCATCACCCCGTTCGCTGCCGGCGGTGCCACCGACATCTATGCGCGCGGCGTGGCACAGCAACTGCAGACCGCGCTCGGTCAGCCGGTCGTGGTCGACAACCGCCCGGGCGGCAATTTCGCCATCGGCACCGAAGCGGCGGCCAAGGCGGAACCCGACGGCCACACCATTTTCACCGTCACCAGTTCGCATTCAGTGCTTGAAGCACTCGGGGTGAATCGCGAAAAGTATCAATTGATGCGCGACTTCGTTCCGGTCGCCGCGCTCAACCAGACCACCTGTGTATTGATGATCCATCCGCAAGTGCCGGCCAATTCGGTGCGTGAGCTGATCGCCTTGTCCCGCGCCAAACCC
>Ga0105048_10007865_pt1 | contig 17095 bp, 13 predicted proteins | sample MAT05_FD_78382 | JGI IMG/M metagenome (GOLD analysis project Ga0105048, IMG submission 78382) | Freshwater microbial communities from Lake Fryxell liftoff mats and glacier meltwater in Antarctica - MAT-05 | ecosystem: Environmental > Aquatic > Freshwater > Ice > Liftoff microbial mat | place...
TATTGGTAGATTATAAAAGTTATTCAGGTGGAAAGTTAGTACTAAACATAAAAGACCCAAATGCTTCTGATGAAATTAAAAAAGAAGCAACTGACGAGGCCTTGGCACCAATAAGCTTTGGCTCTAGAAGTAATACTTCAGCTCAAGTAGTTCAAGGATATTTAGGTTTAGTAATAAGGTATAAAGATAAAAAAGAGACTCTAAGCCTGGTTGATCTAAATAATAATAGTTTAGTTTCTAACCCTGAATACGAAGTGACTAAAAGAATTAGAAAATTATCCAATGATAGCTTAAAGAAAATTGCATTTGTCTCAAATAACGTTGAAGCAACTCGCGAGGGTAACTTTACGGTATGGAATAAAGAATTATCACAATTATATGATGTTGTTGATATTGAATTAACTTCTGACGCTGATATCCCCTCAGATATTGGCACTTTAGTTATTGCTGCACCCGGAACTAAATTTGAGGATTCTGTAATTCAAAAAATAAAGAACTTTTTTGATAATGGTGGATCAGTTTTCTTACTGTCCAATACTGTCCGAGTCAGTGATATTCAACAGCCTCCAGCATTAAATGAAGGTAGTTTGGCAAGTTTGTTTTCTGATTATGGTGTGACAATTAATAATGATATTGTTTACGATTTAGACAGCAATAATCCAGTGAGACTTCAAGGTTATGTATTTCCAGTCAATTATCCATTCTGGGTAATAGCTAAAGCTGCAAATTCTGAGATTAGTATTCTTAATGGTGTGAGCCAGTTATCAATGTTATGGGCAAACTCAATTTCATTGGAAAAGAAAGAGGGTACTAATTATTGGGAGTTAATAAGAACATCAGGTGCTTCGAATGTAGAAAATCAAACTTCAGTTAATTTAGCATTAGATAGGGAGTACAGTTATCAAGACTCAGATAGTTCAAAGTTACTTGGTGTAGCGTTAGAGAATGCTAAAGGCGGAAGATCTATTGTATTGGGGGATTGGAAGTTGTTTGGAGATACTTTTAACCTCGCAACCTTAGCAGATAACTTAAATTTTGGAATCTCAAGCATCGAATGGCTAACTAAAGAGGATGGTCTGGCTTTAATCAAGGCAAAAGATAGAGCACCGCAAGTATTAACCTTAAAAGATTCTCAAGGCACTACACTTTTAATAGGTAGCTCGGTAATCCCTCTAATAGGATTAATTGCTATTGGTGGAGCTCAGTATTATTTACGAAGAAGAAGAGATTAGCAAGCAATTACTCTAAGTAATAATCCTAGTGAATAATTAAGTTCTTACGATTATAATGAATTCTGAAATAATTAATGCGAGATATAAAGAAATTAATAATAGACCTTCGAGTCTAGTTACCTTTCGACCTGTCCAAGTAGCAATACCAAACAGAATTATTGTACAACATAAAATTGCTATTGCTGGAACTAGAGCTACAAAATTACTAATTCTAACTCCACCAGCCAAGATAGCTAATAATCCGAGGATGCCTGGATTAACGCATGCACTTCCGAAAAAATTGCCTAATGCTAGGGCTTCATCCCCTTTTGTATTCTTTGATATAAAAAGAATTGTAAGCTCGGGCAGATTCGTACCAATGGCTAATAATAAAATCCCAATTATTGCTGGTGGAATATCTAGAATGGTTGCTAGTTGAGATGCAAATCTTACTATCATCGATGATGAGATTAGCAATAAAACTATACCTATACCAGCACTTCCAATTGAACGGTAAAGCTTTTTAACATTTAAGGATAGATGTTTTTTAAGATTATTGTAATTAAATTTTTGATTTAAGTAAATAATGTATGCACCGTAAGATCCAAGCAAAAGAAAGCCCTCAGCTACACTGATAAATCTATCTAATAGTACAACTATCATTGAAGCAATGATGGCAATCCCTATTAAAACTTCTTTCTCTGAAAATTTACCTTTAAACTCTAGTTTGCCATATTTAACTGCTGATAAACCTATTACTAAAGTTAGTAAAACTGTTGTGGCTCCAATTAGGTTACCAATGGCAAGTTCAGGGACTTCTTGACTGGATAAAATTGCAATAGAAATTTCAGGAAGAGAAGTTACAATACTTAGAACAACAAATCCTATAAAAAACTCACTTATGTGAATCTTTCTTGCTAAGAAAACAAAAGCTCCTTCGACTAGTTCAGCTGATTTTACTAGCAAAAGTAGGAAGAAAAAAATCAACCCAATTAATATTAATACCTCCATATACAAAGTTCTGTAAATAACGTAATTATTCTAGTATACTGTAATTATTAAGTAAACATAATACCTATGGATAATAATGACCTAATAAATATATCAAAAACAATTCGATATTGGATATTAAAATCTACTTCAGAAGCAGGCTCAGGTCACCCCACATCATCATTATCTGCTGTTGAATTAATGTCAGCATTGATGTTTAGCGAGAATTTCAAATATGATGTTAAGAATCCTAAGAATATTAATAATGATAGATTAATATTTTCAAAAGGGCATGCATCACCTTTATTCTACGCTTTATGGGCAGCAGCAAAAGGTATTGAGTATAAAGAATTAATGACTTTAAGAAAGTTGGATTCTCGATTAGAAGGTCACCCTACTTTGAAATTCCCATTTACTGAAGCTCCTACAGGCTCTTTGGGGCAAGGATTATCAATTGGAATAGGATTAGCCCTAAATGCTAAATATTTAGATAAAAATAATTATAAAACATATGTATTGCTTGGCGACGGTGAACTTGAAGAAGGTCAAATATGGGAAGCCGCAAATATCGCTGCTAAATATAAATTAAATAACTTAATAGCGATCGTTGATGTGAATAGATTAGAGCAGGTAGGCGAAACGATCGATGAATGGAATTTAGAAACTATATCCAAAAAGTTTAAGGCATTTGGTTGGAATACAATTGTGCTTAACGATGGACATAATTTAGAAGAGATTAATAAAGCTTATCAATATGCTAATACTGAGTTAAATCAGCCAACTATTATTATAGCAAAAACAATTAAAGGCAAAGGTTTCTCATTGTGGGAGAATCAATTAGATTGGCATTCTAAGACTTTATCTATAGATCAACTAAGTTCAGCGCTAAACGAACTGGGCGAAGTAGATGTGAATTTGACATTTTCGTTAAATATTCCAAATTGGTCATCTCAATCATTTGAACCATCGGTTGCAAGTCTACCTGATAAATTAATATTTAATCCTTCAGAAAAATATTCAACAAAGAAAGTTTATGGTCAAAGCCTAAATCTTTTGAAAAAACATAATTCTAATATTGTCGCGCTAGATGCAGGTGTAAAAAACTCAACTTCAGCGCTAGATTTTCAAAAAGCCAACCCTGAAAGCTATTTTGAAATGTATATCGCTGAACAAAATATGGTAAGCATAGCAGCAGGGCTTTCAAGAATGTCAAAAATCCCTTTTGTATCAACTTTTGGAGCTTTCTTTTCAAGAGCCTATGATCAAATTAGGATGGCATCTCAATTTAATGCAAATATTAAGTTGGTTGGTTCTTATAGCGGTGTTTCGATTGGTATGGATGGTCAATCTCAAATGGCTCTAGAAGATATTGCCATGATGAGATCATTGCAAAACTCAGTCGTTTTGTATCCTTCAGATGCGTACTCTATGAAAGCGGCTATGCAATTAGCAAAAGATTATGATGGTTTAGTATATATTCGTGCAAGTCGACCAGAGACCGACATGATTTATTCTGAAAATGAATCATTTGAAATTGGTGGATTTAAAATCTTTGATTCCGAGTTACCTTTCCAATTTACGGTTATAGCTGCAGGTATTACATTACATGAGGCTTTGAAGGCTCAAAGACTGTTAAAGATGCAAAATATAGGTATTCAAGTTATCGATTTGTACTCACTAAAACCTATCAATTTTGAAAAACTTAAATCTGCTATTAAATCTAGTAATATCATTATGGTTGAAGATCATTTCCCTGAAGGTGGTTTAGGTGAAGCTGTAATGAGTGGATTGATGAATCAAAACTATAAATTTATTCACCTTGCTGTACGCAATCAACCTATGAGTGGTAAACCTGAAGAGCTACTTAAGTACGAAGAAATTGATGCTGAAGCGATAATAAAAAATATTCCCATTAATTATTATTAACAATATATTTCTGCAATCTGGATTCTTTGCTAGTTCAGTTTATAATCTAAACCCATGCTTCGTGACTAGACCTAAAACACCAGTAGATATTAATGATTGGGTAGATCATAAAATGGTATGGAGTGTTGATAATTTAGGTAATCAAAAGATAATTTTAATAGTGCTAAATAGATAATGCAAAATATAAATTTAGAAATCATGAAATTAATAAGTATCTCCTTTTATAATTCCCAACTATTTCTAATGAAGAAATAATGACCAAATTATCAATAGTTAGAACTTATCCAAAGATGAGTTAGCTTGCAAAACCAAATGTGGAAGATAATTTAAAATATATAAACAAGATTAAAATGATTTATTCAAAAATCAAACCTAAAATCTTAAATCCTTAACATTCTTAATTACTTTTGGATATGCTACATCGTCAAACCCAATTCTTTTAGCTTCTTTTACTCTTTTATCCTCAAAATATACTTTTCGAACTTCACCTGTCAAACCAACTTCCCCAAAATATACTTTGTTTGAAGAGATCGTTTTATCTTTAATTGAAGAAACTACAGCAGCAATAACTGCTAAATCTAATCCAGGATCAGTAATTTTAATGCCCCCCGTGATATTTACATAAACATCAAAGTCCCATGTCGGTATCTTTAGCTTCTTATCAATAATAGCCAAAAGAATATATAGTCTATTCAAATCAAAACCTGAAGTCGTGCGTCTGGGGTTAGGAAAATACGTTTTTGTTGCCAAAGCCTGAACTTCAATTACAACTGGTCTACTACCTTCCATGACAAGAGAGAATACTGAACCAGGTTCGTCATTTTTATTTTGATTTAATAATTCTTTAGTGTCCCTTACCTCAATTAAACCCTTATCAGTCATTCGAAAAATCCCAACCTCATCAGATGGGCCAAATCGATTTTTCTCGATACGTAAAACTCTAAATTCGTAACGTTTCTCACCTTCAAAATAAATTACCGTATCAACCATATGTTCCACAATTTTAGGTCCTGCAATATCTCCTGTCTTTGTAACATGGCCAATCATTAAAGTAGTAATATTCAACCCTTTAGAAAGGCCTGTTATGCGATTTGTTGCCTCTGCAACTTGTGAGATCGAGCCACTTGAAGAAGCAATATCGGGGCTTATTAATGTTTGTATTGAGTCTATCACTAAGAAGTCGATATCTTTTCTGTGAGAATTAATATATCTTTCAAGATTATCTACATTAACCTCCGATAAAAAAAGCACATTTGTTAACTTTAGATTAAGCCTATCAGCTCTCTCTTTGATTTGATGAGGAGATTCCTCACCGCAAATATATAAAACCTTCAATCTCTGTTCAGACAAAGCTTCAATAATCTGTAATGTCAAAGTACTCTTCCCAATTCCTGGCTCACCTGAAAATAAGGTAACTTGCCCTTGAACCATTCTCCCACCTATTGCATTGTCAAATTCATGAATTCCAGTTTTAATAGCAGACTTTCTATCTGAGTTATCAAGCTCATTTAATTTAACGGCTTCAACTGAGGAGGCTGATCTTGAAGATTTATGCCCTTTTTTATTAATAGAACTATTTATTTCAGGAACTTCTAAAATTGTATTCCATAATTTACAACTTTCGCACTGGCCTTGCCATTTGCTATACTCTTTTTGACAATTAGAACAGATGAACATAGATTGATTATAAATGATATCTAGAAAATAATACCATATAACTTTTAATTAATACTTACATTACAAAATTAGATCATGGAAGTTCCAGAGAATTTGAAAGAGCTATTTAACCATTGGGAATATCAAATCGAAAGATCTAAGCATATTAAAAAACTAAATTTAAAAGTTGATGATAAACTAATTCTTAAAATTTCTGAATTTATGACAGAAAGGCAACTGATATGGCAACGTAAAGTTCAAGGTCAAACTAGACCCTATACTCAAGATCAAATACTGCAAAACTATCGTTTTTGTAACATTTATCGAGAATTAGATAAACAAACTATAGAATTTCATTCGATGTTAAAGCCTTTAACCCTAGATTTTGAATTATGGCTTTTAAATATGATGTATTGTAGATTTGTAAGTAACCCTCAAACTGTACTTTTAACAGGCTTACTAAATTTAGAAGATAATCAAGATGTTATGACAAAACTATTAAACTTACCTTCACCTAAATATGGATCGGCTTATATATTTCCTATAAGTATTATTCAGAGAAGTGAATATGACACTAGAGAAAAGTTTTTTACAAAGTATCTAGGACTTAAAGTCAAAGAATGTGCAATGTTAATTCAGAGTTTTGATGCAATAGGAGTTAGTGAAGCATTAAAAATGATCTTACCAATCTTTGGCTTTAACTTTAAATTTCATTGGACTGAGATACTTATAGACATTGCTTATCAATATCCGAAGTTTGTTAATTTATTTAAGCAATTTCCAATTGGACCAGGTTCTATGCCGACTATAAAGAGCTTAAATTCAAAAGAGGATAGTGAGCTGGTGTGCTTATCATTATTAACTTATAGAATAGATAATTTCCCGTGTTTAAAATATAAGGATTCTGAAGTCAAATTATCAGCTGAAAACTGGGAAGGTATTGGATGTGAGTATAGGAAATATGTTAACCTAAGAAATGGAGATGGAAGAAAGCGAAGATATCATAATATTTAAGTACCAATGGCATATCTTTTGCGTAACATATTGCCTTTGTATCCTATAGAGTATTACTGAAAAAGTTAAAACTGGTGATTCTTGGATTTAGCGTAACTATTATATAACCTAAATGTGGATAGTCCGAATAAATGAAAAATCTTAAAATTCTATCTAAAAACTTTTATTCAGAACAATTAACAATTGATTTAGCCAAATCACTTTTGGGGAAATACTTAGTTAGAGAACTTAGCGGAACTGTTTTAATTGGTAAGATAAATGAAGTTGAAGCGTATATTCAAAACGATTCTGCTGGACATTCATTTGTTGGAAAGACACAAAGAACTCAAGCTCTTTTTCAAGAAGCTGGGACAACATATGTATATAGATCATATGGAATTCACTGGAGTTTTGATATTGTATCAGAGGGGATAGGTATTGCCGAAAGTATTCTTATTCGTGGTGTTGAACCTATTTTAGGAATTGACTACATGAAGAGAAATCGTCAATCAGATAATTTAAAAAACTTAACAAATGGACCAGGTAAAGTTACTCAGGCCTTTTCAATCGATAAGAGTTTTTATGGTCATAAAATATGGGAGCCCCCACTTTATATTGCCGAAGCTGAAAGTGTTTCACCAGAGTTAATAAAATCATCACCAAGAGTAGGTATTTCAAAAAATAAAGATGCAATGCTTAGATTTTATATCTGAATTATTTAATGTCACTTTGATAAATTTCAAACAAGTGCATGGTTTGTTTTTAATATATTGACCCATTAATAGTATTTAGTTTACTCAATACCTTTAAGCTTCATCTTATTCGAATTTGATTGTTGCAAAATGCTTGAATCAAAAGTATAGGTGATTTTATTTTTTCGATCATGTTTCTCTTGTGCAAAAATAATTAACATTCTTAACAAATCAACTAGCTCAATACCAGACTTTTTCCACAAATGGTGATAAATAGTTCCAGGCATTGGGTTAATTTCATTAATATAATATTTTTTAAAAGTCTTACTGTACAAGAAATCAACTCTTGCAATCCCAGAGCACCCAATAACTTTATATGCTTCAACAGCCATATTCTGAATCTCTTCGGTTGTCTTCTTATCTAAAGTTGCAGGTATTATTAATTTCTTCAGTGCATTACCCAATTGTGCTCCTCCATCATTAATATATTTATCTTCATAAGTAAATAAGTCTTTACTAAAAGCTGATTCTTGAATCAAAGAAGCTCTAGGTTCTGCATTTCCTATAACGCAAACTGTTAGATCCATTAAATCCTCAATAGATTCTTCAACTATAACCTTGTAATCGTAATGAAGTGCAACTTCGATGGCATTAATTAACTCCTGATCGTTACTCGCTTTAGATATCCCAATAGATGAACCAAGATTTGCAGGTTTAACTATCATTGGCCAAGGTAGGTTTTTATTAATTTCGTAAAGTATCTTTTTTGTGTTAGCTAGATAATCTTCTTTTTGAAAGTGAATAAAGTTTGCAGTAGGCATATTAAACCTTTGGTATATTAATTTGGTTAATCCTTTATCCATTGTTATAGCTGAAGCGGTTACATCACAACCTATATAGGGAATATTTAGTAGCTCAAATAAACCTTGGATTGTTCCATCTTCTCCATTTTTGCCATGCAAAGAAGGGAAAGCGATATCGATATTTATTGTTTTACTAAATCTTCCTTTAGTTTTAAATTCTACACCGTTACTTGTGGCTTCAGTTAATGAAAGTTTGAGGCTTTTAGCTTCATTAAGGTCTTGTTTCGGGTCAATATTCTTGAAAAAATCAATGCTGTCCATCTTAGGATCTGAAAACCAGCTTCCATTTTTTGCTATGTAAATAGGAACAGGGTTGTATCCAAGTTCCTTTAGTCCTGAAATAATCAATTGTCCAGTAATGATTGATACATCATGTTCTGTATTCTTACCTCCAAAAAAAACTCCTATATTCATATATTATTTTAAACAATTCATTTTATCATACTTGTGTTTGATCATATATTAACCTTCATTCAAGTTGTTATTGCAACAGTAAATGATTAAAGATTATTTATGCAAGAAATACTCTAAATATCTTTACCTGTGGGCAGTTTCAACATGTCAAAAATACACCCAGAGTCTTTGATTATAGGTGGTTTTAACATGCCAAAAAAATAATATTTTACAAGGTTAAGTAGTTTTCAACAAGGTACAAGTTTAGATCACTCTCACCTACAATGCATTAGGGTTGGCTCAATAGGTTTTCTGTATTAAATTTGAGTGAAAAGGCAAAGAAGTTGTACCCTAATATCTTGGCTAATCTGGCTTTGCCGATAGCTTAAGTAATAATGCAATACTGCAATTAATTAACCGCTTTGCACCGTACAGTGATGATGATCATGTTGAAGCATAATCAAACATAATTATCACTCCAATCATTTTGCATTAAAACTACATCGTTGGGTTGTAAGTGTTCTCTTAATTTTTCATAAGTTTCTTTTGAGCTGTAATACCAAACTATCTTACTTTTATCAAACCCGGCTTTAACAAGGCCATCAAAAATAAAAGGTGTAACTGAGTTTTTAGTAAGAATAACTAAATCCACAACTGAGGCTAGCCATTTTCCAATCTCATTATGGATAGGTTCTGCAACTGCTCCAGTTTCGACTAGTCCTGGAGTTACATAAACTTTTCTACGATCTTTAAACTTCTTCAGAATAGATATACCTTCTTTGATACCATTTGAATTCCCGTTGTAAGTATCATCAATTATTAAAATATTGTTAGGATTAATCTTAGCTTCAAGACGATGTTCAAAGGGCTTAATTTGACCCAAAGCAAACTTAATCTCACTTGCCGTCATACCAAGTTGTAAAGCTATTAGTGTACAAGCTGCTGAATATCCAATAATATACTCACTTATAAAATTCGTATTTATATTTTCAATTTCTGTAGCGTTATGTTTTAAACTAAAAGATATTCCAGGTTTTTTAGTGTCAAAAAAGATATCTTTGGCTTTAATTTCTGATAAATCATCATTTCTTGCACTAAAAAAATTCACTTCGAGATCTTTTGCAATGAGTCTTTTATAGTTTTGCTTTGTAAGCTCATCGTCAGCATTCAAATATATAGCTGGATTTGGTTGCGTAATTTCTGTAATCTCAAACTTAGTAGAAATAGCATTCTCCATGCTACCATACCTCTCTAAATGTGCCTCATTAATTCCTGTAATAATTGAAATATGGGGAGGTGCTATTGTACATATCTCGGCTACATCACCTTTCTTATATTCACCCACTTCAATAATTAATATTTCAGTATTGTCAGTTACATTATTAATAATTGTTCGTGCAACCCCGAGTGGAGTATTATTATTGCCTTTAGTAGCCACTACCTTAAATCTTTCACTCAGTACTGTCTTTAGAACTTCTTTCATAGAGGTTTTGCCATAACTACCAGTAATTCCAATTATTTTTATGTTTTTAAATTTACCCAATTTATTTTTAGCCTGTTTGATCATTCTTTTTTTGGCAATACCCTCAAATGGTGAAGTTATCCAAGCCGCTTGAATAGCAAATGCAAAATGAAAAATATCAGTTACATAAAAGAAAGCGATGCATAATAAAATATAAGTAAAGGTCGAACTTATATTAAAGAAAGGGCTTGCTAAATAGGCTAATGCGATAGATATAGCTAACTTGATTACCAAAGCAATGGCAAGATTTAGCTTTACTTTATTAGTTAATACTAAATTTTTGCGTAAATCTTTGATTGGAAAGAGTCCTTTACTAAATAGTGATTTTAAAAACCTTTCGTCTTCGTATTCTTCAAGTTGAAATAGATATAATTGATATCCTATTATCTTCCAAGGTAAAAATCTAGTCATGATCAAGTATTAGTAAAATTAATAAGTGCCTTTAAAAATTCTTCGGGCTTGTCTAAAAAACTATAATGTTTTGCACCTTCTATAATTACAAATTGGGAATTTGTTATCAATTGGTGCATCTTGGCTCCGTCTGAAACTGGTGTATATTCGTTATCATCGTCTTTGCCCCAAATTATGAGAGCTGGAAGTGTAATTTTGCTTAAATATTGAGTTAAATCTTCTTGTATTACTTTGATGAATGTTTTTTGAAGCTTTGAATTATTTAAGTAATCTTCAGCCTTTAATATTTTATATATGGCCCGTCTGATTCCTTGCATAAAACCTGCTTTAAATAGAGGTTTAACTATTTTTGAAATCTTTGTTATTAATTTAGTAGAATTTGATGTGTGATAAACACCTGCAGCATTGACAAGCACTATCTTTGAAATATTTTTGCAATCGTTTGCTGCTATTTTAATTGTGATTCTTCCTCCAAGAGAGTGTCCTATTAGTATTACCTCACTTAGGTTCAGCTTTTGAATGAATTCTTGAACAAATTCTCCGTAATTTGACACGTCAAGATCATAATCTGGTGTCTCTGATATCCCAAACCCTGGCAAATCAATGCAATATAAATTGTTTTGGCTTAGAAATTCACTAGTAAATGCTTTAAACCATAATGTTGAGTTTGAGCCCCATCCATGAAGAAATATTAATTCAGGTTGACCCTTTTTGATATCATTTACGTAATATCCTATTTGTACACTTTTAATGATTAATTGTTTTGACTGCATAAATGTTATTTTACACTGTTAAATGCGAAAGGAAAATGATTAAATTTGTTGAATTTTTTATTAAAAGCGATTATTATTAATGTATGTCAAATTTACCAGAATCTATCGGCTCTCCCGATTCAAATAAGCCAAGTGTTAGTTCTAGTGACACGATGAACAACGTTTCAGGTTTGGTACTTGGAACAGTCTCAGAGATCTTAAATTTAGCCAATCCATTTAGCTGGTTAGGATTAAGAATCTTTTAATGAACTTATCTTCTAAATATAAATTTGTTGATGATTGTAAAGATGCTTTTGATAAAATATTAGAGCTAATTAGCCTCGACTCAGGTCCCCAAACTTTCAAAGATGATTTCTTTAAGAACGTTGCGTTACTATCTATTGCAGAAATGTATAAATCCTTACCCCAAGATATTAAAATTAAGGTTAAACCTATATTCCAAAGTAATGATTTTATTGAAATAAGTGAAACTTTTCTTCCACACTTTAGTGAAGATGTTATTACTAAAATATATAAGTCTAGTTTTAAAACGCTTACAGAGAAAGCATTCTTAATTTCTAATCTAGTATCAATACACCCTAAAGTTAATGAAATTTTAGCAACTCTAGATTCTCCAGTACCTTCAGTTGCTATATAATTTATGTTTATCTTATTATCCTATCTACTTCTCGTACTAGTTCGTCTTTTTTTGATGTTAATCTGTTGGTAATATCGCTTTGAAGCTTCGCTAACTCGTTTACACTGCTTGTCTGTAGCGCTTGATACTCTCTAACTAACTTATCTATTCTCTCTCTATCACTTGGCTCCCTTGAAGCATCTAGTAAGACTCTATTTGCTGCTGCAGTGACTTCTGATGCTAAACCTTGTATTGACATATCCATATTCTTTATAATAATAACTATACCTAGACTATACAGCTATATCTCAATTTAACTGTGAAAAATATGTGAAGATTTTGTAAAGATTGTTCTATTAAAGAAGACATAATATTTGTGCAGACTAGCATAGACTATTACTGATCAAAGCAAAATTATTCACTATATGAAACTATGTTTTGTATTCCATAAATTCTAAGGTATATTATGATAAGTATAATTCATCAAATTTTATGACTATTAAATCTGGACTACTATTATTTAGAAAATTAGATCAAAAAGTTCAAATTTTTCTTGTGCATCCTGGAGGTCCAATCTGGAGTAAAAGAGATTTAGGAGCTTGGAGCATCCCTAAAGGATCACTAGACCATGGCGAACTGGCTGCAGATGCTGCAATAAGAGAATTTAAAGAAGAAACAGGTCATAACCCAAAAGTAAATAAAAGCCAATTAATTGATCTAGGCCATATTCCTTACTTTTCAAATATCATGTATTGTTTTGCATTAGAGCAAGATATTGGAGAAATTAAGGTAGTTAGTAACCTTTTTGATTTAGAATGGCCTCCTAAAAGTGGAAATATGCAACAATTCTCTGAGATGGATCGGGGTGGTTATTTTGATCTTAATACGGCTAGGTTAAAATTGAATCTAAAACAGGTTGCGTTTATTGATAAATTAGAAGAGTACTTGGCTTTAGATTTTGGGCAACGAGAACCTTTTCGACAAAACTCTTAAGAAATCTCATTAATTAGAGTTTCAAGTGAATAATATAAAATCCGCTCTCGTCTTGCGACTCAAGCGGATCCTCCTATTTGAAAGCCTATTAAACTTACTTAACGAACTACTAAGGTTGGAAGAAACCGACAGTTAGACGATTTAGATTTATACATACTGTAGATTACCTCCTTTTTGATTCAAAAATAAAATACTTTACTTCAAAAATTATATCCTTAATATTCTAAGAAATGCAAACCCCCCTTAAGTTTTTCAATTTAAGGGGGGTTGAGTTTAACTTTAACTAAAGCTTATTCGTTTCTTTTTCGAGTTGTATAAGCTGCATATCCTCCACCAGCTAAAAGAATTAACAATATTATCAGTAAGATTAACCACCAGTTGAATCCAGCTGTTATACTAGAATATACCGCAAAGTTAACATTTGATTTATCCTCTTGATTTATAACTGTAAATCCAAATGTGTCAGATCCTCCTGTGTAAGTATTGTCTGGTAAATCTTGGTTATTGATTCTAATAAAGTACATTCCTGCACATAAATTAGTTTCCCAATATCCAATAGAGTTTGTTTTTACTTTTACAACTTCAACTTCTTGGTTTTTATCGTTAATTACAAATATAGTTAACTCAACACCTTCTATTCCATCTTCTGCATTATCCTTTCTATTATTAACTATTGAAGTATCAGAGAATACAAAACCAGAAACATTTTCTGTTGTTGTACAAGTCTGAGCATCTTCAGCTCCTAAGACATCTCCATCAGTGTTTGTATCTGTATTACTGTTTACATTTCCATTAACAGGGTTAGGAGTTATTGTTGGACCAGGTGCTCCAACTCCTCCAGCAGTTATTATTACTGGAACCGATGCTAAAGCAATATCTCCATCAGTATCAGTTACGCTAACTGTACAAACATAGTTACCACCAGATAAATTAAGAGTATTACTATCAAATATATTGCTTGAACTATTAGAAACTGTTCCAGAACATATTCCTCCAAATGTGTAACCATAATTAGGATTACCTAAGTTATTTAAACTTGCTCTAATATTGAAATTAGTATTTGCTAATCCAAAAACACTTCCTGCAGAATTTGATGATGGTAAAAGACCAAACATAATTACTGTAGGGTTTAAATCTGTAGTAACAGCAACTGGGTTTACAACAACTGTTTTGATTGCAGTAGCTTGATCTCCATTTGCATCTTCAACCGTGACTTTACATGTATAACTCCCTGCTAAGGCAGGTGTTACGACAGTTGATGAAGTTCCTGTACAAGCTGCAAAATTGCCATTATCCCAAGATATAATATTAACAGGTGCATTACCACCTAGGATATTTGCTGTCATAGTAATAGCTTGCACTGTAGTACTATCACCTGGAGTAGTACTAATTGTAACTGTTGGAACCAGATCAATAATTACACTTTCGGTATATTTAATACTACCTATTGATTGATCAAAGTCATTTAAGAATGTAGCTAGATTGTTGTTATCACATAAACCATGTAAAAATGGTGAATTTGTACAGTCGTGAACCAGTCTTGCCTCAACTAAGTCAGTGGCATAAATCTCATCTCCTCCTGACCATGATAAAGTACTCATTGCATCCAAATTAAATGTAGGGATATTATATAAAATATCTAACGTATTACCAGTGAACGCATTTAAATTAAATGCGAAGTTTGTAGTTGGGTTGATCGGTGGATTGTTAAGAATGTAAGATTGTATCGCTTTTGTAAAACCAGAATTTTCTATAGAACCAAAATCTAAAGCAGATTCCAAAGCACCATTGAATGTATTACTATTTAAGAATAGATTTCCTACCCCTTCAGTTGGACCTGATTCAGAAATTGATTGCTCTGTAGCTTGAATACTAAAGAAGTTTTTTGTTGTTCCATTAGCATTAAATGTATTACTAAATACATTAAGGTTATTTAAACTACTTCCATTTTTATAGTATTTACCAAAAACTATGCCATATTCATTTGAAGTGAAAGTGTTATACCAAATAGATACATTCGTACCAACTTCCATATAAGTTGGATATTTTATATTTTGAAAAGTAGAGTTGTAAATACCTACTCCATCAAATGATGGATTGCCGAAAGATGGAATGAAATTCTCTTCTCCTGCGACATAAATACCGTGTGTGCCTCCATCTAGAATGTTTCGAATAAATACAAATCCAGTAGAATAAGTCCCAGGTGCGAAAATAGCTCCTAATATAGGGTCAATACTTACGGGATTATCTCTAGAAACTTTAGTAGTAGTAGATACTTTTACTGAAGTATTATTATTAATAAATACACTATCTTCAACTCTTAGTCCTTTGATTAATGCATTATTATCTAAACTTAAAGCAAAATTACTCCAGTTCTCAAATCTAACGTTATCTATAGTTAAACCCCATACTTGAAAAGCTAAATTTAAACCTCTAAGTTGACCAACGCTACCTCTTAATGTGAAATTTTGTAGTTTTTGATCAACTGTGTTTACGCCTCCATTAACTCTAATTGTTCCTTGAATTACAGTTGTACCTATTCCTGTACCATTTATAGTTAGATTTTTTAATTGTAAGTCATCATTTATAACAAGATTCTCTACAAATGTGCCAGCACCTATATTAATAGTGTGTGGTAGATTTGCTATATCTATAGCTGCTGCATTTATTGCTGCTTGAATAGTGGCATAACATACAACTGATCCACCAATTGTTGCTGTAGCACATGAATTATTTGAAGCATTACCATTTCCAGCAGGGTTAGGATTTACAACAAAAAATACTGTAAAGTGGTCTAAACCTCGAATTGTAATAATTTCTTGAGTTGCGCTTTCACCAGTAATTTCTGTTGGATTAGCAATTGATGTCATATCTTCTACGTATTTTACTTCAGCATTTTGTAAATTTGAAGTATTTGGTAGTGTTAAATTATATTCAAAAGTACCATTAACCATATTTGAGGTAATTTCGTAAGCAACTTCTGATACTGCACCTGATAACTTAATTTCATCATTAGTTAGCATTACTTCTCTAATCATTAAATTGCCAGATAACTCTGGTAATTTTGTAAATTGGATTGTAACTTTGTTGTCAAAAGGATAAATATATGTTTGATTTAATTGAATATCATTTATTTCAAAACTATTATCTGTATTTGGTAAGGTAGTTTCTAATTCAGTAGACTGAAGAGGCATATTGATTACGCTTTGTTCTGTTTGTGTAGATATTGTTTCAACAACTTCAGAGTTATTCACCTCAATATTGGAGGTGTCTTCTACAACTGTAACATCTGTTGCAACTTTCTCTAAATTTTGGGTAGTTGCATAAGATAATGGAATTTCATCTGCCATTATTGCGGAGACAGGCAATACGAATGGATTTAGCATCACAATAAGTATACCCAATGCGCTAAGTGTTTTGTTCATATTTTTTGTATAACATTTATATACGGGATTTTACTATATATATGTGCTGCAATGCAAGTTTATTGTTCCCCCCTATGCCCCGTCCGTCACTACAATGGATGTAGGTGATAGAAAGCAGAGCTGAAGGTATCTGATATAATGGGAATATCCGATCGCACCCAGAGTGCCCTTTGGGTGAAAGAACCTCTTCGACGTAAGGTCGTGGGGACTCTTAATTGCTTTAAAATCCTGATTGTATATTTCAGCCATTGCTCCTCTTAGTTGGCATTACTGCACCTTCAAGAGATCCTCCCAACTGGTTGTGTATTGGGGAGATCGATGTTCATTTTTCATTTTCCAAGCTTGATTCACTCCCATAGATGCATATTTTACAACCTCTCGCCCAAATCTATTATTGAGTCCATCGAGGCGTTGCATAAGATCTTTTTTCTTAAGGTAATCAATATCGTTAAAAAAAAGCCCCATTGGAGCTTGAGCATAGGGTACTAGCCCTAGCAACATAATCGTAGCCTTCTTATATTTGTATCCAGGTTTAAAAATCTTCCTTAAGCCCTCAAGCCCAGTTTTTAGTAAATCAGGGTTATAGGCGGTGGGGGTTTCGGTAGGTAGAATGATGTATTTAAAATATTGA
>Ga0105048_10007868_pt1 | contig 17092 bp, 20 predicted proteins | sample MAT05_FD_78382 | JGI IMG/M metagenome (GOLD analysis project Ga0105048, IMG submission 78382) | Freshwater microbial communities from Lake Fryxell liftoff mats and glacier meltwater in Antarctica - MAT-05 | ecosystem: Environmental > Aquatic > Freshwater > Ice > Liftoff microbial mat | place...
GATGTGAAATAAGTAATGGTCCAATTCCGTTTCTCTGCATTGCACCAAACTTCTTTCCAATCGGCATATACCACTGTAAGATTTATAATTATTGGCATAATTTCTAAATCACATTGGTATTACATCACGTATTTTGCACGATTATAAAATAGAGTGGCATTCCAATTGTAATATTTATCGGAAATGTTACCGCAAGTGCCATAGGTAAAAAAAGACCTGGATTTGCTTTAGGTACTGATATTTTCATCGCCGCTGGAACAGCAATGTACGAAGCACTAGCGGCTAAAATGGCAAACATAAAACGATTGGTAATGTCTGGCGTTATAAAGGAACTTATTAGTGCAACAACACTTCCATTTATCAATGGAATTAAGATTGCAAAAATTAAAGGAAACCATCCAAATGAAAAGAATGCTTTTAACTTTTTACCACTCGTAATTCCCATATCTAATAAAAAGATAGCCAGAAACCCTTTAAACAAATCGTTTGTAAAAGGCCTTATACCCTCAGCTTGTTTGGCACTAGCTAAATAACCTATTACTAAACTTCCCAAAATAAGTAATACACTTCCGTTTGTAAAAGAATGTTTAATAGCTGTTCGTTTTTTTATTTTTTCACTGTCATCTTTATTGAAAATTGAAATAAGTAAAAGTCCCATAATAATAGCAGGTGATTCCATTAAAGCCATAATTGCAACCATGTGGCCATCTAGGGTTAGTTGTTGAGATTCAAGATAAGAAACAGCCGTTACAAATGTGACGGCACTAACCGACCCATAAGCAGCAGCTATTGCCCCAGCGTTAAAAACATTCAGTCGCTTTTTTAGAATAAAGAAAGTATACAGTGGAATTAGCAATGAAATAAGGATTCCAAATAACATTGACCAGCCGATTTCACTTGTAAATGTCTCGTGAGATAATTCTTGCCCTCCTTTAAATCCAATTGCAAATAAAAGATAAAGTGAAATAAATTTGGAAGAGTTAGGAGGGATTGCCAAATCACTTTTCAAATAAACAGCAATGATTCCAAGCACAAAAAACAGCAATGCGGGGTTTGTTAGGTTTTCAATGAGTAAGTTAGAATTCATAAATTTTATCTGATATATTTTCTAGTTTTATTTCGTTAAATATCATGTTGTCTTTTGAAGTAATGAGGCCTTTTATTTGAACCTCAGATTCGGTCAAGTAGTTTCCAATTATTGAAGAATTTAAGATTTCGTTGGCTTGTTTTTTAATATTCAATTCGGCTAATTTTTTTTGTTGATGTAATAAAGTTTGATCTTTAAAATCCGAGAAATAATGTTCGATATATAAGGCTTCAATTACTTTTTCAGACGATAAACCAACCGATCTTTTCTTATTTATAATGCCATTAATGAACCTGCATGAAGTATCGTTTACGACATAGACCGTTTTTATTTCTTCTTGAATTATGAAGTCTCGTAATGCTGCTAAATATTCGAATTCTTTATTCTGGAATACTGCACCAGAAGAGGTAAGAAAGAAAATATCTTTTCCATATTTATTCTTTAAACAAGACTCCATATAAGAGAATGGGCAGATGATGAATAGTTTATTTGACATAGTTATCTGATTTTTGAAAAAGTCATTCGTCTTCCTTTTGAGTTTTCTTTGAAATGTCCGTCGTTATAAATTACTTTGCCGTTTACAATGGTCATGAGAACTTTACTTTTAAAAATTTGATTTTCAAAAGGCGACCAATTGCATTTGTATAAAATATTTTCAGCTTTCACTTTCCAATTATTATTCAAATCAACTAAAACTAAATCGGCAAAATATCCTTCTCTTATAAAACCCCGTTCTTTAATTCTATAAATCTCAGCCACGTTGTGACACATTTTTTCTACAATCTTTTCTAGGCTAATTTTTCCTTGATGAAAAAGCTCAAGCATTGCTGTCAACGCGTGTTGCACCAGTGGGCCACCAGATAGTGCTTGGAAATAATTTCCGCTTTTTTCTTGAATGGTATGCGGGGCGTGGTCCGTAGCAATGATATCTAGTTTGTTTTCCAAAAGTGCGCTTAAAAGTCCTTCTTTATCTGTCTCTGTTTTTATTGATGGATTCCATTTTATTTTTGCTCCAAGGTTTTCATAATCTTTATCCGAAAACCATAAATGATGTATACACGCTTCGGCAGTTATTCGTTTATCCTTAACTGGTAATTTATTGTCAAATAAATTGGCTTCGGCCAAAGTTGAAACATGATAAATATGCAAACGATTATTATGTTTTTTTGCGATTTCTAAAACACGCTGAGTTGCTTTTAAACACGCTTCTTCACTTCTTATGAGCGGGTGAAATTTAAACGGAATTTCGTCTTGATAAATTTCATGATATTTTTCAGTATTTGATTTGATGATTGCATCGTCTTCGCTGTGCAACGCAATAAGTGTTTCGCTTCTTGAAAAAAGTTTTTCCAAGTAATCTGGATAGTTCGCTAATATTCCTTCATCATTATTAAAATACAATCCGTCATCGGTTATTCCACAAACAGTTTCATTATCGGTCTTTAGTGCTTCTTCCAAATTATCTTTATTTATTCCCATAAAAAAGGAATAATTGGCCAACGAACTTTTTGCCGCGATTGCATATTTTTCTTCTAATAATTCCAAAGTGAGGGTGTTTGGAATCGTGTTGGGCATATCCATAAAAGAAGTAATGCCTCCAGCTATCGCGGCCTTCGATTCAGAATAAATTGTTGCCTTATGGGTTAGTCCCGGTTCACGAAAATGCACTTGATCGTCAATAATTCCTGGCAGCAAATAAAGCCCTTCTCCGTTAATCTCTTTGTATGATTCAGTCATAGGTCTGGAGATACAAGATTGTATCTTTTCTATCCGGTCATTTTTTAAAAGAATGTCGCTGGTAACAATTTTACCCTCGTTGACGATTAATACATTTCGAATAATTGTTTTCATCATTTTGATTTTGACGCACGTTCAAGTCGGTCGTTAATTGTTATACCCAAACTTTCATTCGGAAATTTTTCTGCTATGATAACATCAAGTTCTAACCGATCTAAAAAGTGTATAGATTGGTATAGTTTGGCTGCCGCTTCGTGTAAATTTCCATTCGCTGCTAATACTTCTTGATGTACTATTTCAGGTTTAATAATTTTAGTTCGAAAAACAAGTAGGCCTATTCGTTTTCCTTTAAAGCTTTTTATTAATTCTTGTACATTATTGGTTAGATAAATTGGTGTTTTTGGTGCATAGTGTTTTGATAACATTCCAGGAGCTTTTGGATTTTTGTTTTCAAGTGTATTTAAACGAATAGGCCCAACAACTTTTTCTAATTCTTCAATAGATAATGCGCCAAATCGGTATAGTACTGGCTGATCGTTTTCAAATCCAATGATTGTAGATTCAATACCTTTTTCACATGAGCCACCATCAAGAATCACTTCGATGTCGTTGTTAAAATAATCTTGTACATGTTTACTTGTAGTTGGACTTACACAACCAAATGGGTTTGCGCTTGGAGCAGCCAAAGGAAAATCCAGTTGGTTTAGTAACGCAAGAGTTAGTGGGTGATTAGGTACACGAACGGCAACTGTATCATGTCCAGAAGTTACAATGTTGGGAATTTTGGAATGCTTTTTTAGAACTAAAGTAAGCGAACCTGGCCAAAAATGTGTGGCCAATTTTTTTGCTAAGGGAGGTATATCTAGCGCAACTTTAGATAATTCATCGGTAGATTTAATATGAACAATTAATGGGTTGTGAAGCGGTCTTTCTTTTAAGTCAAATATTTTTTTAACCGCTTCCTCATTCAAAGCGTTTCCTGCTAACCCATAAACGGTTTCTGTTGGAATTGCAATGACTCCATTCTTAATCAATTTTTCTTTGGCAATATTAATATCTGTTGTTATCACTTTTGTTTTTTTAGGGATTGCAAACATCGCAGTACATGGGTTGTTCAGTTTTTTTTCCATTCGGATATTTTTCCTCTTTGCTAAAATTGCATTTGCTGCACGTGTATATATAACTTAAAGTTGATCGGGTTGGTAAATTGCACCACTCACACGGTAGCCCTTGCTTCGAATCTGTAATGCCAAAACCAGGCAGGTTACATTGTGGACAGTGGCAATTTATTTTGTCTGCTAATTTTAGCGCAGCTTTTTCAATCACTTTCATTCTGCTTGGATTGTTCATTGCTCGCATATCAGTTTCAATGTAAACCAATGAACCAACTTTAATGATTTTGTTATAAGCTTCTAATAAAGTTGTCCAATCTAAAATACCTTTGATAACTTCGGTGTAATCGTCTTTATGTTTTCTAAGAATTAGTCCGTGTGAAGGAAATTCTGCAGCATCAGCAAAGTCTCTTAGTTCTTTTTCTGATTTTATTTCTGCCCCATTAAAATTAGTTTCTGTACTTAATTCACGCACAATAATTTCGATACCATTTTTCTTGTCCAAAAAAAGCAAAAACTCATCATCAGCAGCAACAAAATAAATTGTTGGATGTGGACCAAACGATCCTTCGCTTGCTATTGCCATGTCACAATTATATAATTCCATTGCAAGTAAACATTTATTCCTTGCCGTAGTAATTGGATCATCTTTTCTTCCAATTTCTCCGGTGAATGTTCCCAGTTGATCCGTGTCAAAGCTTGAGGATACAATGCACGTTACACCAAGCGCTTTTTCTAAGATAGGAGCAATCACTTTTTCTTTTTCGTGCTTGGTTGCAATAAGCAATTTTCTTCCACTAAACATTTTTCTTAGACTTAATAAAGTTTATTTGTAGCGCTGCTTTTATTTCAACTAGTTCGCCTTTCTTTTGCACACCATCAATTGCTTTTAGTGTTTTTTCAATATCTTTTTTGAGTTGTTCAATTCTTTTTAAGGCCGTTTTATCTTCTTTTCCAAAACGTTCCAGTGAGCGCACATTTTTTACTTGATGAAACTGAATTTTATTCGAAAATAAAGTCATCAATATTTCACGCATTTCGTTGGGTGAAAAATTACCATCAATTAACGTCAGCGATTGCAATTTTTTCATCCCGCGATTAGGTCTTAATGGAGAATAGATAAGAACTATAGGCTCCGGTTAGAATAGCAAGTGAAGCAAAGATTTGACTTTGTACAGCATCATCGGTCAACAAAGCCAACGCCAAAAATGACGTTATTATAGTCAAACAGAAATAGGTTTTCAGTTTAATTGTTTTCATACTTAATCAATATTTATGATTGCATTTATTGTATGATGGTTCAAACTAGAATCAACATTGTTTCTGAAATTGTACAATTCTTTCTGAAGCCTTTTAATTTTAGCCTCTCTGGCTTTAGTGTCTTCTTCATTTTCACTACTGCTAATTTTATTTTCTTGATACTTTATTTTTATATGTATCATTTGTGTTATCAAATCCAACGTATCGTGGGAGTTGAAATTGCCTTCTATAAGTTGTATAATCATTTTCTTAGTGTTTAAATTCGTAATGTGTTTTCTTTGACTAATACATCAAAATGAGTGTTTGAGCCTACTATTGGGGTTGAGTTAATCAATACTTCCGTTCCAATTCTTTCTTCTACAGCCTTAATGATATTGGTTAGCAAAAGCGACTTTGTCTTCGCCGTTATCACGCTGTATATTTCCTTCTTTAAATGGCCATCATTGATTCTGTATGAGACATTGTTTTCATCAATTGATGCAGATGCAATTAATTTTTCTATAAGAAGAAACTTTACTATTTCCTCAGCTTGGAATTCTTCTTTTAAATAAATAATAACGTTGACCATATTATATTTTATTATTGTCCTTGACCTAATGAATAAGCTGGTTTGCCGTCAAACTCATATAAATTTTCAGTTTTAATTGTGTCGATATTTTTGTTTAGCGCATTTTTTAAAAGTTCAATGATGTGAGCTTTGGTCATTTCTGTTCCTTTTTTTGGTTTGAATCTGCATCTCCAATGGTCTGTGCAAAATGTTTCTTTAAAACCATCAGGCCAAACCTTAATCCCTCTATTGGTTATCATAGCTAAAGACACGCAATTGCTTTCAAGCATTTTAAGTTTTTCTGCCAATTCATTTGGATTAGTGCCAGCCCAGTGAATAAATATGTCAACGCCTGTCAACATTTTTTTTGCCGCAGGTTTACGTTTGTATTTTGGAAGATTTAAAGCAGCATTATTTGCGAATACCACCGGTTTAAAAAATGCCGGCTCTTTACCTAGATTGTCAATTATTGCTTTTTTAAATTGAGATGTAGTTACCTCTTTTTTACTTATTCCTTCTTTGAAAATATCTTTCGTGTGTATGCCATCTTCGATTGTTTTTAACCAAGCATTTTGTATTTTATTTGCTACATCTGTTTGTCCAATGTGATTAAGCATCATAACCGCACCTTGTATTAATCCTGAAGGATTAGCAATGTTTTGCCCAGCAATTGTTGGGGCCGATCCATGTATGGCTTCAAACATAGCACACTCTTCACCAATATTAGCCGATCCAGCTAATCCTACTGATCCAGTTATTTGTGCGGCTATATCTGAAATAATATCACCATATAAATTGAGTGTCACTATAACATCAAAATCTTCAGGTGAGTCCGCAATTTTTGCCGCTCCAATATCAATAATCCAATGCTCGGTTTTTATTTCTGGATATTCTTTTGCAATTTCATCAAACACTTGGTGAAACAAACCGTCTGTTTGCTTCATGATATTGTCTTTTGTAAAACACGTTACTTTTTTTCTGTTTTGCTGTTTAGTATATTCAAATGCATATCGAATAATTTTTTCACAGCCCGGTCTGCTTATTAGTTTTATGCATTGAATTACTTCATCCGTTTGTTGATGCTCAATTCCTGCATACAAATCTTCTTCATTTTCTCTTATTATGACAAGATCCATTATTGGATGCTTGGTACTTACGTAAGGATGTAAACTCTTGCACGGTCGCACGTTTGAATAGAGCCCCAAGAATTTTCGCGTGGTGACATTTAAGCTTTTATAGCCGCCACCTTGAGGAGTAGTAATAGGGGCTTTTAGAAATATTTTGTTCCTCGTAATTACTTCCCAAGATTCTGGAGCAATACCTGAAGTGTTGCCCGCTAAATAAACTTTTTCACCAATTTCAATTTCGTCAATTTCAATTCTAGCTCCTGCTGCCGCTAAAATATCTAACGTTGCATCCATTATTTCTGGTCCTATGCCATCACCTTTAGCTACTGTTATTTTTGTCATTGCAAGTATTTTATTTATTGTTGAGACAAAATTGAGAATCTTAAATCATATATTTTTATTTATCTTTATAATGATATACATTAAATATATTTATGAATTATACCTTGAATCAACTTCAAATATTTTTAAAAATTGTACAAACCAATAGCGTGACTAAGGCAGCTGAGGAGCTTCATTTAACTCAACCGGCTGTTTCAATACAATTAAAAAATTTTCAGAATCAATTTAAAATTCCGTTAACTGAAGTAGTTGGCAGAAAAATTTACATTACAGATTTTGGAAAAGAAATTGCAGAAGCAGCCGAAAATATAATTAATCAAGTTTATGCGATTAACTATAAAACATTGGCTTATAAAGGCCAATTAATAGGCAGATTAAAAATCTCAATAGTGTCTACTGGCAAATATGTAATACCTTATTTTTTGGCAGACTTTTTAAAACAGCACGAGGGGATTGAACTATCAATGGATGTGACAAATAAATCAAGGGTGGTTGAAAGTTTGGAAAATAACGAGGTTGATTTTGCGCTTGTATCTATTTTGCCCGCTGCATTAAAAATTGAAAAACTCGACTTACTTCAAAATAAACTATACTTAGTTGGTAATGGAAATCGCAAATTCAAAAAAGGAATTACGGCAAAAGAACTTTTTGCAGACTTGCCGCTAATTTTTAGGGAAAAGGGCTCTGGAACTAGACAAACGATGGAAAAATTTTTCGAACGCAAAAGCATTTCTGTTGTGAAGAAAATCGAACTTACGTCCAACGAGGCTGTAAAACAAGCTTTGTTGGCAGGTTTAGGATATTCTATTATGCCTTTGATTGGAATTAAAAACGAATTACAAAATAAAGAATTACAAATAATACCTGTTAGTGGTTTACCCATCAAAACAACATGGAGTTTAATTTGGCTAAAAAGCAAAAAGCATGCTCCTGCTTCTGAATCATTTCTGAATTATCTTAAAGAAAAAAAACAACAAATTGTTTCTGATAAATTTAGTTGGTATGAACAATATTAAGTTATTTATGCTGTCAAACTTTAATACTCGACATCACCAAATCATTAAGAAAAGTAATCAACTTGGTTTTATCTTTCGATTTTCCAAAGTCGGTTAATGAAGGTAAGTTTTGCATAAAGAAGTTTTGAAAATGAGCCATCTCTATAATCGTTGTTGCCAATGATTTTGGAAATTTGTATTTGGGATTGCACTCCGAAATTAAGTTTGCAATGACAGCACACAAGTCTTTATAAGGTTTAAAAAATTGATGTTTGTTATCTTCGTCAACATGTTTTGTGAGATAAGCTTTCGAACCTTCGGATATGACAATTTCATGAAGTAATTGCTCATTCACATAACTAGTTTGCTCATCATCTTCTACTTTTGACGCGAGTAGTTTGATTACTTTTTTTAGCCTCACAACGGGGTCTTTAATATTATTGGTTTCAAATACAATCTGAAACTCAACCCACGACCAATACCAAGCCACAATATAGATAAGCAGTCGATGCTTATTCTCAAAATAGCGGTAAATGCCAGCTTCTGTTGTGCCAATATCTTCTGCTAGTTTTTTGAACGTAAATAGTTCAAACCCATTTTTATGAATAAGCTCTATACTATGCTTAATTATCTTTCTTCCCAAATCTGAGTCGTCAGGATTCTTAACAAACAAAGCTTCATTCATGCTAATTTGCAAATGCATTTTCATAAGATTTATATGCTATTAGTTTTAAAAGTACAAATATATAAATAAATATTGATATAATTATTAATGATAGTAATACTATCATTAAAAATAATTACTATATTTGCAGCCTATTAAAACTAAACTATAACTATCATGGCGTCCTTAAACACAACTCCAAGCCCTTTACAACGATTTTGGATGTTACTTAAACCAGATCAACGCGAAATAACAAACGTGTATATCTACGCCATCTTTAATGGTTTGGTATATCTTTCATTGCCTTTGGGTATTCAAGCTATTATTAATCTTATTCAAGGCGGCCAAGTGAGTACATCGTGGGTTTTGTTGGTGATACTTGTTATTGTTGGAATTGCAGTAACAGGTATTTTAAACATCTTTCAGTTACGAATTACAGAAATTTTGCAACAGAATATTTTTACGCGCGCGGCGTTTGAATTTGCGTATCGCTTGCCGCGCATCAAGCTTGAAGCAATGTACAGGCATTACGCTCCTGAACTGATGAATCGTTTTTTTGACACACTTACAGTTCAAAAAGGCCTTGCAAAAATTTTAATTGACTTTTCAGCGGCTATTGTTCAAGTGGTGTTCGGACTTATTGTTTTATTTTTTTATCATCCGTTTTTTATTGCCTTTAGTTTGATTGTGATAGTAATCGTTTATTTTTTATTTCGATTAACGGTAAAAAAAGGATTGACTACCAGTATGATTGAGTCTAAACATAAATATGAAGTGCTTCATTGGTTACAAGAACTTGGAAGAACACAAACGTCATTTAAACTTGCGGGAAATACAGATTTACCATTATCAGGAACAAATTCAAGAGTTGAATCTTACGTTGTAGCGCGCGAAAATCATTTTAAAGTGTTGGTTAAACAATACTCTTTATTAGTCTTGTTTAAAGTTCTTATTGCAGCTGGTTTGTTGGTTATGGGTAGTCTTTTGGTGATGGAACAACAAATGAATATCGGTCAGTTTGTCGCTGCTGAAATCATTATTCTACTCATTATTTCATCCATTGAAAAGTTGGTATTTAACATGGAAATTATTTATGACGTACTTACCTCAATAGAAAAAATTGGTCAGGTAACCGATTTAGAGTTAGAAAATAATTTTGGAAGTGATATGCCTTTCGAAACTTCTGGAGATGGAATTGCTGTACAGTTAGAAAATGTCTCTTTCGCTTATCCCGGGCAATCAGAATTTAAATTGAAGGCCGTTTCACTCGATATTAAATCAGGTGAAAAAATAATGATTGCAGGAAAAAATAATTCGGGAAAAACAACACTGCTTCATGTAATCGGAGGACTTTATGATTCGTACAAAGGCCATTTATCTTATAATGGATTTCCAAAAAAGAGTCTTGATTTATTTAAGTTGCGAGATAATATTGGCGAGTGTTTAATGGAAGAAAAATTATTTCAAGGTTCAATAATGGATAACATTACAATGGGACGACCAGCAGCTTCTATTGAAAATGTAACATGGATTGTGTACGAAATGGGTCTTGAAAATTACATACGTCATTCTGAATTTGGCTTTCAAACTATGTTAGATCCTGAAGGAAAAAAAATATCACGTGGTATTGCGCAAAAACTTTTGCTTGCAAGAGCAATGGTTGTTAAGCCAAAACTATTATTACTGAATGACTGCTTTAACGCAATTGAATCTGAAGAAAGTGAAAAGATTATCCAATTTGTAATGAATACTAATAATAGATGGACTGTAATTTCTGTTTCGAACAATGATTCAATTGCAAAAATGTCTGATCGTATTGTTTGGTTTGAGAATGGTGTAATTGTGCAAACCGGAAATTTTGAAAACTATTTATCGTCGCTAAAAAAGTAAAGTTGTTATGTTAAACATTTCTTCAAATAGTATTAAAGAGCGCGTGAATAATTCTAAATTTTCGGCGTTAAATAAAGTTGAAAATAGAAAAACCGGAAGAGTTTTAATTCGATTATTGATTGGATTATTTGCTGTTGGGCTTGTTGTGATTTTTTTACCATGGACTCAGAACATAAAGTCGCAAGGAAACGTAATTGCACTTAAGCCAGATCAAAGACCGCAAACAATTCATTCCGTCATAGCGGGTCGAATAGAAAAATGGTATGTGCAAGAAGGAGATTTTGTAAAAAAAGGAGATACAGTGCTTTTTATTTCTGAAGTTAAAGATGAGTATTTTGATGCTAATCTTGTTGATCGTACTAAAGAACAATTGGGCTTTAAAGAAAGTGGAATTTTAACTTACGATGAAAAATTAAAAGCGCTCAATGATCAAGTTACTGCCCTTAAAATGACAGCGCAATTGAAAAATGAACAATCGGAAAACTACATCAAACAAGCGCGATTAAAGGTGTCTACCGACAGTCTCGAGTTCATCACAAAAGAAATAAATTTTCAAACTGCACTTGAACAGTATGAGCGTTTTCAAGAACTATACGGCCAAGGATTGAAATCGTTGACAGAAGTAGAAAATAGAAATCTTACGTTGCAAAAATCGCGCGCTGATTTAAACGGTACAGAAAATAATCTCTTATCAAGCCGAAATAATTTGCTCAATGTAAAAATGGAACTGTTCTCTATTCAAGCGCAATACGATTATGAAATATCAAAAGTTGAATCTGAAATTAATACGGTTCTATCTTCAAAATTCGATGCCTCTTCGGATGCTACTAAACTAGAAAATCAAATTGTGAATTATTCGAAAAGACAAAGTTTATATTTTATAACAGCACCGCAAAACGGTTACATCACCAAAGCCATTCAAAGCGGTTTGGGTGAAACTATAAAAGAGGGAACACCCATTGTAAGTATTATGCCAGAAAAATATGATCTAGCTGTTGAAATGTATGTTAATCCAATTGATTTGCCTTTGATAAAAAAAGGGCAGCATGTGCGCATTCAATTTGATGGTTGGCCTGCAATTGTTTTTTCTGGTTGGCCAAATTCAAGTGTCGGAACATTTGGTGGATCAATTTATGTCGTAGATAATTTCATTAGTGAAAATGGAAAATATCGTGTGTTAGTTATTCCTGACAAAAATGATGTGCCTTGGCCTAAAGAACTAAGAGTGGGCGCAGGAACATCAAATATGTTATTGCTAAATGATGTGCCAATTTGGTATGAATTGTGGCGACAAATTAATGGATTTCCTCCTGAATATTATCAACAGAAAATTCAATCCGAAGACAATAAAAAGGACTAAGTACTATAAACTATGAAATCGTATTTGTTTATTTTTTTAATTTGCGTGAGCAATTTTTTTTTCGCACAAGAAGATAGTATAAAAATATTTTCATTCGAAGAATTTTGTACAACTGTGCGCGATCATCACCCTGTTGCAAAACAAGCCAGACTAAAAATTGAAACTGGCTACAGTCAAGTGAAATCGGCCAAAGGGGCATTTGATCCTGCCGTTTCATCTGATATTGGGCAGAAATATTTTAGCGGAGATCAATATTACAGTCTTATAAATGCCGGCTTGCAAATTCCAACCTGGTTTGGTATTGAACTGTATTCAGGTTACGATCAAAACCAGGGAATTTATTTAAACCCACAAAGCACTACTCCACAAAACGGTTTATTTTACGCAGGAATTTCAATCCCGCTTGGTCAAGATTTGTTCATTGATAAACGCATGTACGCGCTACAACAAGCAAAAATATATCAGCAAAGTTCGTTGGCAGAAAGTAGGCTTGTTTTGAATGATTTAATTTATGAATCAAGTTCATTTTATTGGCAATGGTTTTTAGCTTTTCACAAAGTTCAAATTTATTCGCAAGCCTATTTGGCCGCGCAAGAAAGAGCAAATGGAATAAGGCAATCTGCATTGATTGGTGACCGCGCCATGGTTGATACTTTGGAGGTTGGTATCCAAGTCCAAAATCGATTATTTGGTTTAAATCAAGCAAAACTTGAACTTGAAAAAGCAAAAGCAAATTTGTCTTTATTCTTATGGTATGATGGCAACGTGCCACTGGAATTAACGTCAAACGTGAATCCTATTAATTGGTTTGCTCTCAACGATTCTCAGTTTGATAGGATTGAACCGGCATTAGCTGATAGCTTAATCAACCAGCATCCGTTGATGAGTGTTTATGCTTATAAAGCAGATTTACTCAGTCTCGATAAAAGATATAAAGCAGAGCAGATTAAACCTACGCTGAATTTGAAATACAATGCCATTACTGAAAATACTGGAAGTGATGTATTGACTAATTATAGTTCGCAAAATTATACGTGGGGAATTGAATTTTCAACGCCCTTATTTTTAAGAGAAGCGCGGGCAGATTTAACGTTAACAAAAATTGCTCAACAAGATATGCAGTATGAAATAAATAGTCAAAGACAAAAATTACTGGCAGATTATAATTACGCCTTAGCTGAATGGCAAATAATAGCCGATCAAATAAAACTTTTTAGAACAACAACCTTACATTACCAAGTTCTATTACAAAGCGAACAAACAATGTTTTTAAATGGTGAAAGCTCACTTTTTTTAGTCAATTCAAGAGAAATGGATTATATAAACGCTCAAATAAAATTGGTAGAATTGATAGCCAAAAATCAATTGTCTAGCATACGCATTCAATACTCCTTAGGAAACTTAAATTAATTTTAGTGTTAATTTTTAAATTCAAAAAGTTTGGCTTGAAAACTTTCAGTTATTTTTTCGTTGTCAACGGCTCAATCTGAATATCCGAAATAGAATTGCACAATGATGAGTGCGTTATCTGAGTTAAACGATAACCTTAGTAGTTACTCTTTAGTTTTTTGAATTAACCAACCAGATTTAGAATTAATGGTTATTTTAGAGGAAGAAATCTAAAAAAGTTTATGCCCTTAAGTTGGAATGAAATAAAAGACCGCGCCGCTGCTTTTTCAAATGAATGGAAAGTTGCAAGCAATGAAGATCGCAATGAACTCACTGAATTGAAAAAAATCGAATCCTTATGGTAATATTTGTCGGTGGCATACACGGTTCTGGAAAGGGTACAATTTGTGTTCAACTTGCTAAGAGCATTAATTACACTCATTTTACTGCTAGTGAATTGTTAAAATGGAATGAAGTAAGTCATGATAAAAACAACAAATATGTTCAGGATATTTCTGACACACAAGAAAAATTAATCAAAGGGCTAGAAGAAGTAAAAAAATCTCATTCAAAAATAATCTTGGACGGTCACTATTGTCTTTTCAATTCTAAAGGAATTCCTGAAAGGGTACCGATTTCAACATTCGAGAAGATTGACCCAAAAGTAATCTGCGTTGTATATGCTGACCCAAGAGACATTCTTGCCAGACTTCAAGAACGTGATGGGAAAATTTATGATCTCGCTGTTATACAAGGTATGCAGCAATTAGAACTAGACTACGCTCAAGAATTAGCTGAATATTTTGGAAGGAGGATAAAAAAAATAAATTCTGAAAACTTAAATCTAGAGGAACTTATTGCTGAATTAAAATGAGAATATTACTTGATACAAATATTATTATTCATCGTGAAGCAAACAAAGCGCACAACGCTGATATTGGCTCTTTGTTCAAATGGATTGACAATTTGAAATACGAGAAATGGGTTCATCATCTTTCAATTAGTGAAATAGAAAAATATGGAGATAACGAAGTAGTCGAAACGATGAAAATAAAAATCGAAAATTATAATATTCACAAATTCGATTCAACAGACAAACCAGAAATAACTGAGCTTAAAAAAAGTGACAAAAACCTGAATGATGAAGTTGATACGGCAATTCTTAAAGAAGTATATTCAGGTAAATTTGACATTCTTATCACTCAAGACAAAAAGCTTTATCAGAAGTCGGTTCGATTGGGCATACAACACAAAGTATACTCCATAGATCACTTCCTGAACAAGGTTACAGCTGAAAATCCAGGGCTACGTGAATATAAAGTATTAGCGGTTAAAAAAGTTCATTTTGGAAATCTAAACCTCAATGATTCGTTCTTTGATTCTTTCAAAAAAGATTATAAAGAATTTCAGGATTGGTTTTTAAGAAAGTCCGAGAATGAAGCCTATGTTTGTTTAACAGATGATGTGATTAAGGCTTTTTTATTCTTGAAAGTAGAATACGTTGATGAAAACTACTCAAACATAAACCCAGTCTTTCAACCAAAGAAAAGACTAAAAGTTGGAACATTAAAAGTTGAATCAACGGGATACAAACTTGGCGAAAGATTTCTGAAAATAATTTTTGACATTGCATGGGATAACAAAGTTGACGAGATTTATGTGACAATTTTTAATAAACGTGAGGAGCAATTGAGATTAATTGAACTTCTTTCCTCTTGGGGGTTTGTTGAGTGGGGCTCTAAAATTACTGATAACGGAATAGAAAAAGTATTTATAAGAAGCATAAAGAATATAGTTGATAACAATCCTAAAAACTTTTACCCATTTATAAAAAGAAGCGCGAAAAAGTACTTCGTCTCTATAAATCCAAAATATCATTTTGATTTACTACCCGATTCAAAATTAAACAATGAGAAGGGGTTGGACTATACAGAACAAAAAGCACATAGAAATGCCATTCAAAAAGTCTATATATCGCGAGCATTAAGTTCCGAAATAAAACGTGGCGATGTATTATTATTTTATCGAACCAAAGATAACGGGCCAGCAAAATTCACCTCAGTAATCACGAGTTTAGGTGTCGTTGAAAATGTTTTTTTCAACATCAAAACCTACGATGATTTCCAATCTCTTTGCCAGAAAAGATCTGTATTTACTGATTTGCAGTTGAAAAAAGGATGGGACGGAAAAACTAATAAACCATTCGTTGTGCATTTTTTATTCAATTATTCACTTCCAAAAAGACTAACTTTGAGTAGATTGATTGAATTAGGAATAGTAAGTGATGTAATGAATGTCCCAAGAGGCTTTCATGAGCTTAACGATTCTAAATTTAATCTGATTATGAAAGAATCACAGGCAGATGAAAGTATTATTATCGATTAAACCGCAATACGCCAACAAAATATTTGATGGTTCAAAAAAATTCGAATTTCGTCGTTCAGTTTTTAAAAATACAGCGGTCACAAAAATTGTTGTTTATGCATCAGCACCCGTTAGCAGAGTTATTGGTGAGTTTGAAATCGATGAAGTCATTCAAAATGATTTAGAAATACTCTGGAAAGAGACCAAAAAATATTCAGGAATCACTAAAGATTTTTACGACTCTTATTTTGAAGGCAAAGAGCAAGGTTTTGCGATTAAAGTAAAAAACACAAAGCTCTATAAAAAGGATCTTTGTATTCGTGAGCGTTTTGGAATTGGACCTCCACAGTCCTTTGCATATATTAGGTAGGACTGAATTTTTGCAGGCATTATTACCACCGGTGGAAAAAACTAGTACAACTATATATCCAAAGTAAAACTGTATACGACATTTTTGTTTTAAGCGTTAGCAGATTTATATGATCCTTTAACCATGCCGCCGGCTTTGGTAAAAGCGCACAATGAATTAGACAAAGCTGTTGATTTAGCCTATCGTGCACAAGCCTTTACCAGTGATGCCAAACGCATGGAGTTTTTATTTGACTTGTATGAAAAGTACACAGCTGATTTGTTTATGGCTGAGACTGCGAAGAAGAAAAAAAAATAAAACGCAACAAATTCACTAGACAAAATTGAGCGCTTGCATAAAATGCATCAAGATGGTATTTTGAGTAAAGAGGAGTTTGAAATGGAGAAGAAGAAGTTGTTGGGATGATTAATTTAAGTTTGTTTGCAACATATCTTGGACAAATTAATTAATAATACCGATAAGTGTTAAATAGCATTCGCATCGAATATCAATGAAAAAAAAATTGCTCAGTGTACTTTTAGTCGTGATGATTGGTATAGAGCAATTTTAAATTGATTTGGATCAAGCGCTTCTATTCTAATTCTTTCTTTTCGTCTATCACTCGCTTCTGAAAATTCAGCAAGTGGGTTAATTGAAATTTGAATTGGTTTCATTTCGTTTTGGCTTTTTATTTGGTTTATTCTTCGTTTTAAAAAAGGGAGATACATCATCATATCTCCCAATTCATCTCTAATACCGATACGGTATCTGTATTCGTCCAATATCAAAATGGATATTGAACTCAAACAGCTACTCTCCAGGCATTTACATTACTAAGTCCAAATTGTCCTTTGGACTAATTTGATCTA
>Ga0105048_10007871_pt1 | contig 17085 bp, 17 predicted proteins | sample MAT05_FD_78382 | JGI IMG/M metagenome (GOLD analysis project Ga0105048, IMG submission 78382) | Freshwater microbial communities from Lake Fryxell liftoff mats and glacier meltwater in Antarctica - MAT-05 | ecosystem: Environmental > Aquatic > Freshwater > Ice > Liftoff microbial mat | place...
CGACTGTTTTTCGCTGTTATCGGCGCGGCGGCCGCCGGGGCGGATCATTGGATTGAACGGATGGCTGAAGGGTTATGCCGCCAAAGTTGGGGCGGTTTATGCGGATGTCTATTCCGTGCTCGCGGAGGGACGGAACATGAAGCAAGAGTTGACGGTCGATGGACTGATTCCGAATGCGGCTGGGTATGCGCTGATGGCGCCGGTGATTGAGAAGGCGATTGCGGCGGCGCTCGCCTCACCGCAGATTTGATCGCTTTGGCTTTCGGATCCTCAGACCAGCAATAGCCAGCAAGGCTGAACCGGCTAGGACGAACCCGGATGGCTCCGGCGTTGCGATGGGGACATTATTGAGAGTGACCTGCCAATTGTCTATTCCAGTGGTGTGATTTATGCTGCCGCTGATGGAGTTCAGGACCAGGTATCCGAATTGAATGTTCGACCCGGCGAGTGTGAAGTCCGGATGAGAATTGACGTCAAGGTGCGGGTACGGGCCAGAGTCCAGCATTTCAATAAAAGTTGACGACGTCAGCGCCGAATGGCTGAACGGGGCCCAACTCGCCCCGGGCAAGTCACCGAAGTAAGCCCGATAGTTGCGTCCGTTCTGGACGATACCCAACCCGTAACCAGTATTTCCGCCAGCGATTCGAAGGAGATCATAACTGAAGTCAACAGTCATAATCGCTCCTTGAGCCGACGGGTTGTAAGTCGCGGCTGAATAGAGAACCATCCAGACTCCGGCGGCCAGCGAAGCGGAGGAGTTTTGAACCATCGTGTGGTTTTCCTGCCGGAATGCCCCGGTATTGCCTCCGCTTACGGGGTTGGAGGGCAGGTAGGTGAAACTCGCCAAATTCTGGTTCACGACCATCGTATCCGTCCAGCCGGTGGTGAAATCACCGTCGGAAAAAATGACAGCCGCGGGCAGAGTGCCCGCGGCGATTGCTACTAAGAGAAATTTTCGTAGGGCCATCCGGTTTCCTTTTGCAGGCGAAGCGTCGCCTACTTGGTCATGCGGGAATTGGCCCAAAGCGAGGACAAATTAATTTAAACCTGTCGGCGTGACGGCAAAAGTAGCGCTAAGGGAGACGGTGACGGTCGGTCCATCCGGTGAAACTGCGGGCGCGGAGAGTTGGACGACAGCGCCGAGCGTGGCGTTCATGGCGACAGCGAGAATCTCGGCTCGCTGGCGAACTTTTTCCATGAGGCCGGGCATCGCTTGTTGCAACGCGGCGGTCAATTGCTCGTCGGTATTCGAAGACGAACTGGACCAGCCGATGCCTTGGGTCTGAGACGTGGTGAGATTGCGTTGGACAGTGATGAGCTTGTCGCGCGTGGACGCGAATTCTCCGGCGGGCACGGGGACGCGGAAATCGTAGGTGGTAAGAAGGAAGCCCTGGCTGATTTCGACGCTGACGGAGGCAAGTTGCGAAGCGGAAATACCGGCGGGGGTGAGGGCCGCGAGGGCGGAATCGACCGTGGACGAGATGCTGGTTTCGACGAGTTGAACGCGGAATAGGGCCGTGCCGGCGGGGATGTTCTGCGTGACCGCGACGCTGGCGGTAACGGTGTTAGGTTGCTGAGCGGCGAGGCCGGCGGCGAGGGCGAGACCGATGAGAATAATGCGCATAAAGACTCCTAACACCGATCGTATCGCCGAAGCGCGCCAATATTGGTTGACTGAACGTAAAATCGCCGCCGCGATCCTGCAATCACGGCGGCGATTTGGTTGAACGGCGCATTTAGAACTTAAACCGGACCGCGAGGATGATGCGGCGTGACTGAACCGCCGCGCCGTTAATAACCCCGAATCTCGCGTTCGTCTGTGCTCCGGTGGCGAAGTTATACGTCAGCGCGGTGTTGGGGTTGAAGTGGTTGAAGGTGTTGAACGCCTCGCCGCGGAACTCGAGGATGCGATTCGATCCCCTGCCCACTCGGAATTCCTTGGCGATCGACATGTCCAGGTTGAACGCGCCGGGGCTGTAGAAGAGCGTTTGCGGGGTATTGCCGATGCCGAGGGAATTAATACCGGGCGACTGGAAGTTCGCACGGTTCAAGGCCCATTGCAATTTGGGATCTTCGGCTTCGCTATAATCAACGATCAAAATGACGCGCCGCTCCTTCCTCGCCTCCGCCGCACTCGCTCAAGCGCAAACCCGCCGCCCCAATATTTTCATGATCGCCGTCGACGATTGGAACGACTGGGCCGGAGCCCTCGGCGGACACCCCCAAGTCAAAACTCCCAACCTCGACCGCCTCGCCGCCGCCGGCCTCCTCTTCACCGACGCCCACACCGCCGCCCCCATCTGCAACCCTTCCCCGCGTCGCTCTCCTCACCGGCCGCCGCCCCTCCACCACCGGAATTTACGGCAATGACGAAAAGCCCTGGCGCAATCAACTACCGGACGTCGTCACACTTCCCCAACACTTCCGTGCCAACGGTTACAAGTCCCTCGGCGGCGGCAAAATCTTCCACCACGGTAAAGGCTTCAACGATCCCCAAAGCTGGGACGACTACTACTTCTGGAACCCCAACGGCCGTGCCAACGGCTGGTTCGATAACTATAGCTTCCCGCCCGATCCCGAACCCAAACGCCCCGTCACCCCCATGCCTTCCGTCAGTTGGCGTAACTTCGATTGGGCGCCGCTCGACGTTCCCGAAGAAGACATGCCCGATTGCAAAGTCGCATCCTGGGCCGCTCGGGTCCTTGAATCCCGGCACGACAAACCCTTCTTCCTCGCAGCCGGTATGTTCCGCCCACACATTCCCTGGTTCGTCCCGCGCAAGTACTTTGACCTCTATCCGCTCGATTCGATCATCCTTCCGCCCGTCAAGGACGACGACCTTGACGATGTCCCTCCTTTCGCCCGCCGCGTCGCGCTGAATCAACATTCACGCCACGATCTCCTCGTCAGCACCGGAAACTGGAAACGCGCCGTGCAAGCCTATTTGGCCTGCATTTCGTTTTCCGACGCAATGATCGGCCGCATGCTCGACGCGCTAGACCGCAGCCCCCATCGCGCAAACACCATCGTTGTCCTCTGGTCCGATCACGGCTATCACCTGGGCGAAAAATGGCACTGGCACAAGCAGAGCCTTTGGAACCGTGCCACTCACGTGCCATTCGTCATCAGCGCGCCCGGCGTCACCAAACCCGGCTCCCGCTGCAACCGTCCTGTCGGCCTCATCGATCTCTATCCCACTCTCACCGAACTCGCCGGCCTTTCCACGCCTGCGGCGCTAGACGGCGTGAGCCTGCTTCCCCTCCTCAAAGACCCTCAACTCCCCTGGTCCCGTCCCGCGCTCATCACTTACTCCAAAGGCAACCACGCGCTCCGCAGCGAGCGTTGGAGTTACATCCGCTACCACGATGGCTCCGAAGAGCTCTACGATCGCATCAAGGACCCGAATGAATGGATCAACCTGGCATCCAATCCCGCACACCAACAAACCACGAAGGAACTCCGCCGCTGGCTCCCAACCAACGAAGCTCCGGGTGGCAGCATCCCAACCGGGGTCCCCGATTAATCTGACGTACTTCTTGCGCCTGCTTTCCCTGATCCTCACTGCAAAGTTCCTCCACGCCGCTGACCGCAACCGCCAGTCGAATTCCTTCCAGGTCGACGCAGCCGCGGGAGTCCCCATCCGCGTTGAGATTCCTGTTTCCAGGGTAGCGATTGTGGGAGTGGAACGGCCCGCCCCGTCCCACCGCGAAAATTTGAGAAACAGTCTGGTGGCGCGGCACTACATGTTTGTATGCCGAGAACTGCTCGACGTGTACTGCCTGGATTTCCTCATCACATCCCGCAGCGCGGGACGGATCGCCCGACCCATTGCTAAATCCGCAAATCGACCGATATGACCGAGGGACGCAAATCCTCAGGGGAGATGCCCGCCTATAAATGGCTGCTCATCTACCTTTCCATAACGCCGGTTTATGTCTTCCTGACGGATTGGACACCGGTTGGCGTGGTTATCTTCGGCGGCGTTCTCTCCATCCTTACCCTCCCCGTGCTGACCTTCATCGTTTTTCGGCTTACCAATGACCGCAAACGAATGGGCGAATACGCCAATGGATGGATTACCAACACCGTCCTGATCCTGACGTTTATCAGTTCGAGCCATCTCTCCTGGGAGGACACGTTGGATCTCATGCAGGACATCAAAAAAAGCTAGTAAACATCGACTTGGCGACCCCGCCGTTCATCAATCGGCTAACCTGAAATGGTGCGCCTCTTTTTACTTCTGACCGTTGCTGTCTACGGGCAGGATTTTCCAATTCGAACCTATGTTGCGGACCTCGACGACACCAGTGTGACTCTGGCTTGGGGCCGCGCGGATGGAACTACGCGCAATACAATCGGCAGGGGCGCGGCGGGCGCCGGGACGGCCGAAATAACAATTGACGGGCGGACACTTCCCGCAAGCGGCAGTTGGCTGCGCGTGACGGGATTGAAGCCGGATACCGCATACCCTTATTCCCTGGCAATTAACGGAACAGAGGTCGCGCGAGCCTCCGTTCGCACGTGGCCGGAAAAGAGCGATTCGCTCACATTCTTCGTGATCGGGGACTTCGGAAACGGATCCAGAAATCAGTTCGAGATGGCCGCCCGGATGGAAGAGGAGAGGGGCCGTTTGGAGAAATCCAATCGGCATGTGCGATTCGTACTGTCCACCGGTGACAACATCTACGGCAAACTTTCGGATGGCGGAGCGCAGGACCGGGATTGGGAGAAGAAGTTTTTTGCGCCCTATGCGGAAACGCTGCGAGCGATTCCGTTCAAAGCGGTACTTGGAAACCATGACGGGAATGAATCTGAGAGAGCAGCGGACTTGGGGACGTGTCTGGATAATTTTTTCATGCCTGACCGCTGGTACCGCTTTGAGTACGCGTCTTTTGTAGAGTTCATTAACCTTGATTCGACTACGAACCAACCAACCGGCCGCCCCGCTCCCGTCTACCTTCCGGACGGAGAGCAGTCGAAGTGGCTCGGGGATAAGCTGTCCAAACCGCCGCTCCCCTGGAGGCTCGTCACGGTGCACCATCCCATGTTCACCGCCGGGCCAAACCACAAGCCATTTTTGGACAGCGCTCCCCACTGGTTCCTGGCGCTGCGCAGCGCCGGCGTACAGGCTGTGTTCTCCGGTCACGAACACAACTTTCAGTTCTCCGAACGTTCTCCCGACACGGGCAACATGCAGTTCGTCGTTTCCGGAGCGGGCGGAGAATTGCGCGCGAGCTCCGTTCGCAAGAAGATGGCCGCGCGACACATCGCGGCGTGGGGTAATCAAATCCACTTCCTCGTCGTTCATATTTCGGGAAAACAAATGACAATTGAGCCGATCGGTATCGCTCCTTTTAAACTGGTTAGCGCCGGCGACAACGCCGCGACCATACCACTCTCGGTTCCATCAACTAGATAACGCCTTCATGTCTCAGTACCTCGCACTTCTACTCATTCTGACTGGAGCGCTCCATGCGCAAGAACCGAATTCCCGGGCGGCGGTTATTGAAAAGTCTCGCGACGCCAAAGCGGCAAAACTGGAACCTGATGAAGTCAGTCCGGCGGAGAAACGCCTTCGGATGTTCAAGGACGCGAAATATCTGGAGCGTATTTCGTCCGGCTACAACGGTCTGCGAGTAAAGTTGGGCAATATGGTCACCGGGGGCGGCTTTGCAGTCGGCCCCGAGTATTTCCGCGAAGACCTCTTGCGCGGTCAGTTGACTACCCGGGCGTCCGCCCAATTCTCTACGAGAGGCTACCAGAAGTACGAGGCGCAGGCGCTGCTGCCTCGCCTTGCCAACGGCAAACTTTCGCTGGAAGGAATAGCGAGTCATCGCAATTACGCCTCGCTGCAGTATTACGGAACGGGGCCGGAGCGGACCAAAGATTTACGGACGAACTACCGGCTGGAGGATACTTCCATCGACGGGATCCTGGCCGTAGAACCGAAAAAAGGCGTGAAATTCGGCGCGTCGCTTGGTTATTTGTGGACTAACGTCGGACCGGGTAACGACAAACGATTCGCTTCAACGGAGAAGGTGTTTAGTCCGGCCGCCTCTCCGGGCATCGACCGACAGACGAACTTTCTGCGAAACGGCCTTTTCGCCCAGTATGACTATCGCGATGATCCGCTCGGGATGGCCAAGAGCGGCGGAAACTACGTTTTCCAATACTCGTGGTTTCATGACGAGCGTCTGGAACGATTCGGTTTTCGCCGCATGGACATCGAACTCCAGCAGTTCATACCGTTTCTCAACAAGACGCGCGTGATCGCATTGCGGGCTAAGACCACGTTGACCGAGACGGACCGCAACGAACAGATTCCGTTCTACCTTCAGCCGATCCTGGGAGGCTCCGATGACCTGCGCGGATACCGGTTCTTCCGCTTTAGCGATCGCAACAGCATGGTGATGAATGCGGAGTATCGCTGGGAAATTTTCAGCGGTCTGGATGGCGCGGTCTTCGCCGATGCCGGCAAAGTGTTCCCGCGGCGCGGCATGCTCAACTTCAAAAACCTGGAGTCTTCGGCTGGTGTCGGTCTTCGATTCAATGCCCGCAACGCAACGTTCATGCGGCTCGACGTAGCGTTCAGTCCCGAGGGTTTTCAACTCTGGATCAAGTTCAACGATATTTTTCTCTCCCGTCGATTTGGCACTTCGACCGGGCAGCCGGTGTACTGAACATGAAACATAGTTTCCTATTACTGTTGCTGGCCTGCACCGCTTTCGCGCAGCCGAAATTCTATCCCGACGATCCCCTGGACAAGGAACCGGCGCCGAGGAACGTCGACAAAGTTCTTAGCCGCAAGCTGAGCGACTATTACGACTTGTTCTCTCATCAGTTCGGCAAGACCGGTGAGCGCCAACCCAAAATGGGCCCGCCCATCGTAGCCCGTGCCTCCGTGAACACATTGGGCGAACCAATGGACGGGGTCTGGTACGTCAAAAGGCACTACTATCGTCGAATGCCGGCGGAAGAATTAAAGCGCGGACCCGGTGATAATCGTCCTCCCGCCGGAGCAAAATGGACCGTTGTCGGCGCCAAGTCCGAAGGTATAACGCCGGGCTTTACAATTTTGGACGAGAAAAAGCAGCGCTACTTCATTAAGTTCGACCCGTTGTCGAATCCGGAGATGGCGACGGCTGCCGACTCCATCACTTCCCGGTTCTTCCACGCGCTTGGCTACCACGTTCCGGAAAACTACATCGTGTTCTTCCGTCCCGAACAGTTGGAATTGGGACCCGACGTGCAACTTGCCGACGCCACTGGCAAGAAGCGCAAAATGACGAGCCGGGACATCTACGAAATCCTGGTGAAAGTGCCGAAGACCAAGGACGGGCGGTATCGGGCGACAGCGAGCCGGGGTATCGACGGCAAACCCGTCGGCCCGCCTCGCTATTATGGAACGCGCAAGGACGACCCGAATGATACGGTGCCCCATGAACACCGCCGCGATCAGCGTGGACTGCATGTATTTTCCGCCTGGCTGGACCATGACGACTCCCGGTCAATAAACAATTTCGACGCCCTCGTGAAGGAAGACGGGCGGCAGTTTCTCCGTCACTATCTGCTGGATTTTGGATCCACTCTCGGAAGCGCGAGCCAGAAGGCAAACAGCCCCCGTTCCGGCGCTTACTTCTTCGGTTGGAAGTCATCGGCACAACAGCTCTTCACGCTTGGCCTGGCTCCGCCCTACTGGGCCTTGGCGAAGTATGAAGAGTACCCATCGATCGGTTTGTTCGAAGGCGATGTGTTCGATCCGGAATTGTGGGTTGCCGAGTATCCGAATCCGGCCTTCCTGAATAGGCTGCCGGATGACGAATTCTGGGCCGCGAAACAGGTGATGGCGTTCACGGACGAGGACATTCGCACCGTTGTCTCCACGGGGCTCCTGACCGATGCGAAAGCCGCGGAATACCTGGTGCAGTGTCTGATTAAGCGCCGCGACAAGATCGGAAAGGCTTACTTCGCAAAGGTATTGCCTCTTGACCGGTTTCGCCTGGATTCCAGCGGGCGGTTGATCTGGGACGATCTCAGCAAGAGCCTCAATGACGCGCGAGTCGCATGGTTCGCTTTTGACAACGTGACGGGTGCGCGGACTCCCGCCGCCGGACCATCCGCATGGGCTGTCGCCGAAGTCACCGCGCCGTCGCGCCCAAAACAAACGGTTCAGGTCTTCATTCGCTCGGGTACAATTGTGGGCTTAGATCGAACATGGTGACCGATGGCGCAAAAGCCCGACTATCAAAGCATACCTGAACTAAGAAGCCAAGTCTCCTTCCCCTCTTTCGTGGTCGAGGGGGAAAAACCGCGCGGACCGATCGAAAAATTCCTGTCGCTATTCGCCGATGTTCGCGCCGGTGAGGGCGCCGGTGCGCTGATCCTCACCGTGAATGTGCTGCTGTTGTTGGGATCGTACTACCTGCTGAAAACGGCAAGAGAGCCGCTCATTCTCACCGAAGGCGGCGCTTCGGTGAAAGCGTATTCGTCGGCTGGGCAAGCGGCACTGCTGATGCTGCTGGTGCCGCTGTACGGACTGGTGGGCGCAAAAGTGAATCGGTTGAAACTCGTCGTTGGACTCACATTGTTCTTCGCGTCTCACCTCTTAATCTTCCAATTCCTCGGACTCGCCGGAGCCAGGATTGGCGTTTCGTTCTACATTTGGGTGGGCATTTTCAATGTTTTCGTCATCAGCCAATTCTGGGCATTTGCGAACGACATCTACACCGAAGGCCAAGGAAAACGGCTCTTCCCGATGATTGGCGTGGGGGCGTCGCTCGGGGCTCTGGTTGGCGCTCAGGCCGCATCCTGGTTATTCAAGACCTACCAGTTCACCTCTTACGCTTTAATGACAACGGCAGCCGGGGTACTGGTGATTTGCGCCGCGCTCGTCTATGCCGCCGACCGCGTTGAAACAAGCCGCGGCGACCAGGTAATGAATCAACACGCGAACGATCCAATCACTGGCGAGAACGGCTTCAAGCTTGTATTCCAAAGCCGCTATTTGCGGATGATCGCGCTCTTGATCGTGCTCCTAAACGTCGTCAACACCACCGGAGAATTTCTGCTTAGTTCCGTTGTTGAAGAGGAAGCGACGCGCCTGTTTGCCGGCGACAAGGCGGCGATGAGGAGCTTCATCGGCGCTTTCTACGGCGACTACTTTAGCTGGGTGAACCTGCTGGGACTGCTGCTCCAGACTTTCGCCGTCTCTCGGATCTTCAACTTCATGGGCGTTCGGGGAGCGCTCTATATCCTGCCGAGTCTGGCATTGACGAGTTACTCCGTGATGGCTGTCGCCCCCGTGCTGGCCGTGGTTCGCGGCGCCAAAATATTGGAGAATGCCACCGACTATTCGCTCCAAAACACAATTCGACAGGCACTTTTCCTGCCAACCAGCCGTGCCGAAAAGTACAAAGCCAAGGCGGCCATCGATACGTTCTTTATGCGGATGGGCGACGTCCTGCAGGCCGGGCTCGTCAAAGTTGGCAGCGAACTATCCGTCGGATTTGCCGGTTTCGCGTGGTTCAATGTCGCCATGACGGTCGTCTGGCTTTGGGTTGCTTCGCGTCTCGGCCGTGAACATCGCCGGATGGGGTTCTGATTTTCGCAGTTGCATGATGATCGACGCGTTGGTGTCGAGCAGCGCCTTCATGATTGTGTCGTGATCCTGCCCGGACTTTGCCGGCGGTGATTCCTCGATCACTTCCCACAATCGCTTTCTGACGTCATCGGGCAGCGTATTTTCCAGGTATTCCAACGCCAGGCCCCGATACATTCGGTCATCCTGATGGAGGGCGCGGAAAGCGGCCATCAGCGGTTCGCGAGGAAGTACGACCGCGAAAAGCGAAAACACATGCTCCAGGCTGCGATCCGCCCGGTCCTGGAGGACTTCGTCCAGGTATTCGTAGCGATCCCGCAACGCTTCTTTGGTGTCGATTCGCCTTCGCGAACTCCAGATTGCCTGGCTCACCAGCAGTTCCCGGCTCACCGCCGCCATAACCGCGTTCTTCCGGAAATCCAACTCATTATGGCTTCGCTTCAGGCGGTCCAACGCCCGACCGCATTGGTATCGAATCTCAAATCTCGGATCCTCCAGCGCTGTCAGCAATCCATCCACACTTCGCTGTTCACCCACCCGCGCCAACAATCGCGGCAAGCGCCGCCTAATGCTGAAGTCCAAATCCTGATCCGCCAGCGCGTCCATGATCTGCCCGAGAATTCGGCTCCCGCCGCGTTCGAGATATTTTCTAGCGCTGGCGCTGACCTCATCCCAAGCCAGTAGTCGAATGACCTGGGGAACCAATACGGGATCAAAACCATCATTGCCCAAGAGCGCGCGCTCGACACGACTTTTATCGCGGCTTCGGAGGTCGGCCATACGATCGATCACCGGATCGAATACGGCCACCGGGATGGAGGCTACCGTCGGGACTGGCAACTGCTTCGTTTTCGCGGCGATCGTGCGAAACTCCGGCATTGATGGAGCGCCATCGAACATGGTGTTAAGCACAGAGTTTTCGCCCTCGCTTCCATCGTCGTCCTCGCGCGCCCGTTCCACCAGACCGCGTTCAAGAACTCCGCGGTACGCTACGTCCAGCCGTAGAGCGAGCGTCGTGCCGAGGGCCGACAACACCATGGCCAACCCCAATATTTCCGGACGCGCCAAAGCCGGCCCAAGCCACATCATCAACTGCACCGCGCCCGCGCCGACGGCGTCGCCCATGCGATCGAATCCAACATCCACAATGGTTTTTACAGCGCGCTTGTCGGCCGGCGGAACGGGCGTATATAGGAACTCATAGCCGGATCGAAAGAGCGACCCGCGAAGGATCACTTCCGTTGCGCGCAGTCCGATTACCAGCGGATAAACGGGGATGAGCAACGCCGCGGTCGAGCCAATGCCCACTGCCACCGGCAGGCTGGCGACCGACTTCGCGATGCCGAGGCGCTCCACCGCCTGCCTCGCTAGAAAAGTCTGGAGTAGGAACGTAAGTATCTGGCAAGCCGTGTAGTAAAACGCAAAATAACGCACGAGCATTGGGCCCTTGCCCATGGAAAGCGTGGCGCCCAGCTTGAAAAGATAATCCAGCAACGCCGCGGTACAAGTACCCAGAAAAACCAGCGCCGCTAACTGCCATAACAACGGTGTTTCCCGGAACGCCGCGCTTATGGTCACCCGTTTCTGCGGCCGGTGGACGCGCCGTTCCGCGGGACGCAACTGCATCGCTATGGCCGCGCACGCGATGTGAAGTATGGCCAAGAGTAGCAACAGATGATCGCTCCATGACCATGCCGCCATCCGCTCGGCCACCAGACCGCCCGCGATTCCCCCGACGGTACCGACACCGGCAATCCGGCCAAAGCGCTTCTTCGCCTCCCGCAGGTCGAAGACTTCGCTCATCAGCAGCCAAAAGCCGGAAAGTAGGATTGCGCCCAGTCCCACAACATGCAGATAGAAGAACACCACGACCGCCCGGGAGGCATGCGGCATCCAAAGCCACTCCGCGGCGTGTAGCAGCGCGCTCGCTGTGAAGGACCATGGCACCAGCCGTCCCGGTCCGAACCGCTCGCTGGCTCGTGAGAACGCAACCGCCATGGCAATGCTCAGCAGGGCCGCCAAAACAACCATCTTTGGCAAATCCGTGGGTTCGAACCGCTGAAGAAAAAAACCGTCCCGGGCTGCTTTCGCCGCCACTTGGTGGGCAATCATGGCTCCCGTGCCGGCCATGGCCAACAGCATCGGAATGCGCAGGTCGGATTCCGCGGTCGCGACTCGCACTTACGCCCGCGCGCGCTCGAAGCGGATGGGTTCCTCGGCGTTTGTGGAACTCAAATCGAACATCGCGCTCGGATCCGGTACGTTCGTCTCCCACCAACTTGCCGCCTGATCGCGGCAGAAGATCGGGACATCGCGTAACGCTTCCAGTTTTCGGGCCAGATCCTGCGCCGATCGCGGTCTGTTCGCCGGATCTTTCTCCAAACACTGTAAAATTACGCGCTCCAGGCCTTCCGGTATCGCCAGTTCAGTTCGCTCTGACGGTTTAACCGGTACTTTCTGAACGTGCGCCAGTGCAATCGCGGTTGGGCTCCCCTCGGCGAATACCAGTTCGCCGGTCAAAATGAAATACGCAACGCATCCCAAACTATAGAGGTCTGTTCTTCCATCCACTTGCGCGCCGCCCAATGCCACCTCGGGAGCCATATACGCCGGAGTTCCCGTGGCCGACCCATCCATCGTCATCAGAGATTCGTCTTCCCGGATTGCGGTCTTTACCAATCCAAAATCCAGCACTTTCGCAAAATCGTGTTGCCAGCCCATTTTGCTGAGGAAAATATTGCGCGGCTTCACATCGCGATGGACCATCCCCAGCCGGTGTGCCTCTTCAAGTGACTCGCAGATTTGGATCAGAATGTTCTTCACGCGCCCCGGATGCATTGGACCGTACTTGTCAACAAGTGTCTGGAGATCGATTCCTTCCAAAAGTTCCATGACGTAATAGAACATGTGATCCTGCGTCACGCCGAAGTCAAACAGGGCCACCGTATGTGGATTCCGCAGCGCGGCAGTTGCCCGCGCTTCCCTTTCAAAACGCTTTCGGATCACCGATTCCGCGCGCATGGTCTGCCCGGACAAAATTTCGGGTCTGATCAACTTCACAGCGGCGTTTCGCGCCAGCATGCGGTGGCTCGCCAGCCAAACTTCCCCCATTCCACCCTGCCCGATTATCCGTTCCAACTTGTAACTGCCAAGATCTTCGTTGTAGGTCGATTGCACTTGCATCGAATACAAGTTCCGGCTCAAGAAATTGGTCCAAAACAACGACATTGCCAGCGGCATCATCCACATCGCAACTCTGTTCCAACCAATGAACTCATAGCCGAACACCTGCACCGCCGTCCAGTACGCGGCGGGCCACGCCAGCACGGTGAAAATCCCCGCGATGAGATTGGCCAACGGCGTATTCGGAATCAAAACGCCGCACAACACCAGCCACAATCCGGTAGCGGAAACGCCGATGACGGGTTGGTTCGGGCTACTAACCAGCGTGCATTCGGCTAACGAAATGGCGAAAGCGATGAGAACTTGGAAGCCGCCACCCATGTGCAATATGGTCTGCTTGGAGAACCAGCCGGCCCGTTGCAAACCGAAAAACGCGAAAGAGAGCAGCACCATTGACAACGCGAGCAGGCGCATGACCAGGTGTTTTTGCACCGCCGCCGCTTCAGGCTGCAAAAGTCCGTCGGCCAGGAAAAACAGCACGGTCGAAACAGCGCTGATCATCGCGATGTAGCTGAGCCGGGAGACCGCCTTGTCCAACAGCTTGGGCGGCAAAGTTAGCCCCTGCTTCTTCACCAGATCTCCGGTGTTCGAAGAGGGCGCCCGCACCATGTGCCGTGTCATGATTCCAAAGGATCCTTATTAACAAAGATAAGCGAAAACGGGAAACGATTCCGGCCAATTACAACATGCCGCTATTTCCCACGATACCGCAACCGGTACACCCGGAAGACCACCGCAGTTTTGTTCGAAAATACATCATGCGCCTAAGCAGTCTATTTTTTGCGCTGCCCATTTTTGCGCAGGTCGATTTCAACACGGGCATTCAACCGATTTTAGCGGCCAATTGTTACGCCTGTCACGGCCCCGCAATGCAGATGGCCAGCCTCCGCCTGGATCAGCCCGACACAGCCCGCGCCCTTCTCTCGCCCGGCCATAGTGGCCGCAGTCGCTTGTTTGCAAAGATTTCTACCGGCGCAATGCCACCAGGCCGGAAACTGCCGCCGACCGATATCGCGACGATTCGTCAATGGATCGACCAGGGCGCGAATTGGCCTCAGCCCGCCGCGTCCCGTTCGGCTCATCCTCTTCCCTGGTCCTTCCGGCCGTTGATCAAACCGCCGGCGCCGATCGGACTCGCAGCGACAAAGCCCGAAGCGCCTCCCGCCGTCCTCCTTCGCCGTGTCTATCTCGACTTGATCGGCCTGCCGCCGGCTCCGGATCAAATCGCCGGCCATCGCGGCCAGCCATTTGAAAAAATTGTCGACTCGCTTCTCAGTTCCCCGCGTTTCGGTGAAAAGTGGGCGACCCATTGGCTGGACCTCGCCCGCTATTCCGACAGCGAAGGCGGCTCCAGGATTAACCGCGCCCGTTTGCCTGGCGTTATCGCGAATGGGTCATCAATGCCTTCAACAGCGATATGCCGTTCGATCTCGGCCGCGACTTTCGGCTCACCGACGTTGCCGGGCGCGTCATCACAAAAGCTGTTTGACCTTGTTCTATCCCGCCATACGCGATATCCTCACAGATATTCCCCCGTCTGGCACAAACCCGAAACCAGGAGATCCAAGCCATGAATTCACGCCGCCAGTTCCTCACCGCCAGCGCCAGCTCCCTGCTGGCCTCAACCATCACCCGAGCTAACCCCGCAAAATTCCCTTATGCGGAATTTGAACAGCGGATTGCCCGCAAAGACTTTAAGGGCATGACCAAGGATGTATTGCCCACGCCCTGTATGGTCGTCGATATCGACCTGTTCGAGAAGAACCTGAAAACCATGGCGAGCTTCGCCAAGACGGCGCCGATTCAACTGCGCCCGCACGTCAAGGTTCACAAGAGTGTCGATATCGCTAAGCGCCAAGTGGCCCTCGGCGCTATTGGCATAACCGCCGCCACCATAGCTGAGTCCGAACTGATGTCCAACGGCGGCATTAAAGGCGTTCTGTGGACGAAACAACCCGCCAGCCTCAACAACCTTCTCCGCGCCATCGCGTTGACGAAGAAGGATCCGACGTTCATGTTCGTCGTCGATGACTTTAACGTACTCGCCAATGTCGAAGAAGCCGCCGCCGCTGCCAAAGCGAAATGCCGCGTGGCCGTTTCTGTCTTCGCCGGGCTCACCCGCCAGGGAATCGCCAATGGCAAGCCCGCCCTCGAGTTGGCGCAAAAGGTCGCTGGGTCTAAAAACGTTAGCTTCGAAGGCTTCATGGCCTACTCCGGTGGCGCGTCGCACACCAAGGGCTGGACGGCTCGCAAGCAGAAGACGGCCGAAGATCTGGCCGGCGTGAATGAAACGGTCGCCTTGGCCAAGAAGGCCGGATTGAAGGTTGGCATCGTTAGCGGTGGATCCACCGGCACCTACAATATGGATCATGAGTACGGCTTGACCGAGTTGGAATGCGGCAGCTACGTCTTCATGGATTCCATCTACCGAAAGGTCGGCGGGAAGTCCGACGATGCCGTGTATACGGATTTCGAAAACTCGATGTCCGTGCTCACCACCGTTGACAGCAAACACCATGCCGGCCAGGTAACCACCGACTACGGCAATAAGGCTTTGGCTCAACTCACCGACGAAGTGAAGGGCAAGACGTGGCTGCAGGTCGACAAGCAGGGCGCCGAGTACGGCTTGCTGAAGTGGAAGGACGGCGGGGGCGAAATCAAGGTGGGTGACCGCGTCGAAATCTATTGCAGCAACCTCGACATGAGCACCAACGTTTACGACCGCTACTACATCGCTAAAGGCAATGACATCGTCGACGCCTGGCCCATCATGGGCCGCGCCGGCGCCGCACAACGCTAATTTCACCAGTGCATCACTTGGCCGCCATCCACGTTGATGGTCTGGCCGGTGACTTGCCGCGCTCGTTCCGACGACAGGAACACCACCATATCCGCGATATCTTCCGTCTCTTGCCAGCGTCCCAATGGCGCCACGGCCTTCACCTTGTCTCCGGCCCAATCCTCATAGGACCGCTGTTTCCCCGCTGGCTGCTGCGCATTCCAGGCCCGCCAGACATTCTCGTTTAACGGCGTCTTCACCATCCCCGGATTCACCGTATTCACTCGCACGCCATGGGGTGCCATGTCTTTCGCCAGGCATTGCGCAAAGTTGATATTCGCCGCTTTGCTCGCCGAATAAGGCGGGTCCGTTTGCGAGCCTATCTGGCCGGCAATGGAGGCGATAAACACCATCGTTCCCGCCTTCCGTTCCACCATTCCCGGCGCCATTGCCTGCGCCACATGCACCATTCCCATTACGTTCACGTCCATCACCCGCCGCCAATCCGCCGGTTGCAGATTCGTGAATGGAAACCCGAACTTCCCTGACCCCATCGCCGCGGCGTGAACCAGATGCTCAACCGGCCCTAACCGCGCCTCGGTTTCCCCAAGCGCCGCCAGCACGGCCTCGAAGTCGCTAATATCTACCCGACAATCGGCGCCCTCCGCCAAATCCCAAACAGCCACTCGGCATCCCTCCGCGGCCAGGCCCCGCGCGCACGCCAATCCAATCCCGCTCGCCCCGCCTGTCACCACCGCCACATGACCGTCCAATTGAAAATTCATAACTTTATAGCGTACCAATATCCACATAGGATACGAAGATCAAAACTCCAAATGTACAAGCTCCCGATGCTTCTCGTGTTCGGCGTCATTTGCGCGGCGCCGGTGCGTCTCGATCTCTCCGGCATTAAGCCCGGACCAATCGCCGTCGCCCCGGGTCGCAAGCTGCCTAAAGGCAGCATTGGGAAGCGGCATTCAATCTGGAACCGACGCCGCGCCACTCGATAACGCCACAATCGGGAAACGCCGCGGCGGCTTCGAACAATTCTTCGATTTTCCTCCCTCGCATCCCGACGGCACACGCAGCCATCTGGGTTTGGGGTGATGGGGTGCAGACTCATCGCCAAATACTGAGTCTGGAGACCTCCGGCGTGTTTGAAAACAGGAAGGTTGAATTGGAAGCCGATGCTCCCAGTTGGCGGTGGGCTCGTCTCGCCGTTTGGGATATCGCCGGCAATGGAGCGCTTGCAAACCCCGTCTGGAACCGAAAACAGAATTGAGCCGTACTGCGACTGCTAAATTGGGAACGCCTTGCTGACGTACGCTCAACAGCCCCCGCCATCGCATCTAGCCCCCTGGGTCGAGTGTACGTGGACCCTCGAAGGACTCGCCGATTCTGAGGAGGCTCTTGCAAAATCCGGTTTTGCGGCCCGTTCGGTAACCGCTCGCTCACGCTCACGGCTCGGAAAGTGAATCGAATCAACACAAGCCTTCAGAGCCGCGACCGTTAGGGAGCCGGTTAC
>Ga0105048_10007873_pt1 | contig 17084 bp, 16 predicted proteins | sample MAT05_FD_78382 | JGI IMG/M metagenome (GOLD analysis project Ga0105048, IMG submission 78382) | Freshwater microbial communities from Lake Fryxell liftoff mats and glacier meltwater in Antarctica - MAT-05 | ecosystem: Environmental > Aquatic > Freshwater > Ice > Liftoff microbial mat | place...
GAAAGATCTAAATTTTCTTGTCCCCCCAGAATTGGGGGCTAGGGGGCGGATTGGTGTTGACTTTGCTAGTTTCGAGACTTGTGTGTACACGGTAGCCTGCGGGAGAGGGGCTAGGGGTGAGGGTCTTAGAATACTTCCACGTAACATCAGTTATAAAATACTATTTACAAAATCAATCGGCTGAAAATTTGCTCAGGTGTAAGTTCTAGTGGAAATCCTTCAGGAACGGGCAATAACTCATTATTACGAAACTGAGAAATACGGCGATCGCGATCAATCACCAAAATACTTTCATCTTTGGAATCAATCAACCAGCCCAACTCACTACCATTCTCAATACAAAGCAATAATTTTTGAATCACTTTAGTAACACTTTGATCAGGTGATAGAATCTCGATCGCCCAGTCTGGATATATTTCAAAGCGGTTTGCGACCTTACCGATTTCATTGCGGGGGATACGTTCCCATCGAAAAATAGCAACATCTGGAACAATAGTTGCTCCTCCAAACACACAGCGCAACTCAGGAAAGGCGATCGCTAATTTCTGGATCTCAAGTATTTGATTAATCAACAAGCAAAGAATATATTGCAGCCGACTATGTTCTCCTTGTGGCATAGATTTATAAGTAATTTCTCCATTAATGAATTCTTGGGCAGGCTCAGTTTCTTGCCCTGTCAAAAATTCTGCAAGTGTTAACTTTTTATTTATTGCCAGAACCATATAAATATCCTCGATTTGTACAGCATTTTAGGCTCTAAAAAAAGATAATTAACCTGTAAAAGTTTGGTATGCAAGATTTTTACAAGTTAATCAATTTTAACAGATCCTCTTCAGAGAGAGTCTGCACACCCAAAGATTGAGCTTTTTCTAATTTTGAGCCTGCGTCTGCACCGACAACTAGATAATTCGTTTTCTTGCTAACTGATTCAGTGACTTTGCCACCTGCGGATTTAATCAAATCTTTGGCTTCATCCCGCTTGAGCGTTGGCAATGTGCCAGTTACCACAAAGGTTTTACCTGCGATATTAGGATTTATAGCGATCGCGTTACCCTCTTTTTTCTCACTTACAAATTGCAAGCCTGATGCTTGGAGCCGTTGCACAAGATTCTGATTAGAGGATTTGCGAAACCATTCATAAATGGATTGAGCGATTTCTTCTCCGATGCCATAAATAGAAGCGATCGCTTCGGGAGAAGAATTTGCTAATAATTCAATATTGGGAAAATTATCAGCGATACTTTGCGCGTTAACGCTGCCAACCTGCCTGATCCCCAGACCGTAAAGCACTCGTGCCCAAGGTTTAGATTTAGATTGAGCGATCGCGGCAATAATTTTATCAGCCGACTTTTGACCTAAGCGATCAAGAGACTGTAATTTAGCGCTAGTTAAATCATACAAATCAGCAACAGAAGCAACATGATTTTCGGTTACTAATTGTCTAACCAGCTTCTCACCAATTCCATTAATATCTAACGCATCACGACTGACCCAATGTTCGATCGCACCGCGCACGATCGCAGGACATTCTCGATTTATACAACGGGTGGCGGCTTCGTCTTCAGGTTTGAGAACGAGCTGACCACATTCAGGACAATGAGTGGGCATCACAAAACGAGTTGCTGCGTAAGGGCGCAATTCAGGCAATATCCGTACTACTTCAGGAATAATTTCACCAGCTTTGCGGACGATCGCCGTATCGCCAATGTGTAAATCTAATTCGGTTAAGCGATCGCTATTGTGCAGAGTAGCTCGTGAAACAGTTGTGCCAGCAAGCAGGACAGGACGCAATTCGGCAACGGGCGTAAGAGTGCCTGTACGACCAACTTGAACAGTGACAGCTTCGATAACTGTGGGCATTTCTTCGGCAGGATATTTCCAAGCGATCGCCCAACGTGGAGTTTTTTGAGTGAAGCCGAGTTCCTCTTGTTGAGAGAATCCATTGAGCTTGATTACCATTCCATCGGTCATGTAGGAAAGTTTCAGCCGTTCTGTTGACCAATATTCATAATAGTTTTGCAATTCCTGAATTGATTTACAGATTTGCTTATTCGGATTTACGCGAAAGCCAATTGTTTGTAAAAATTCGAGAGCTTCCCATTGACTTTGGGGATTGCCCTCACCCCCAGCCCCTCTCCCTAGGGGAGAGGGGAGATGGATTGTATAAGCGAAGAAATCAAGACGACGCTTGGCGACGATGCGTGAATCAAGTTGACGTAATGTCCCTGCGGCAGCGTTACGTGGATTAGCAAATAGGGCTTCGGCTTGTTGCGATCGCTCTTGGTTGATTTCATTAAATACAGCGATCGGTAAGAATGCTTCACCTCTGACTTCAAGCTGATCGGGAGGATTTTCTAAATTTAGCCGTAAGGGAATAGAACGAATTGTTTTAATATTTGGAGTGATGTCTTCTCCTGACACTCCATCGCCTCTAGTTGCGCCCCGCACTAACACGCCATGCTCATAAGTTAAGGCGATCGCTGAACCATCAATTTTTAACTCACAAACACTATCTAAAAATTCTTGCTTTTCTAATCCCTTTTGACAGCGCTCTTGCCAAGTTGTCACATCACTCGATGTAAAAGCATTTTCTAAACTATAAAGTGGAATATGGTGCTGAACTGAAACAAACTTTGTAGGACTTTCTCCCACTCGCTGAGTTGGACTATCGAGCGTGATTAGCTGTGGATATTGTGCTTCAAGATTCTGTAATTCATGATAAAACGCATCATAAACTGAGTCTTCCATCGTTGGAGTGTCAAGCACATAATATTCATAGCTAGCCCTTTGCAAAATCTTTCGCAATTCGAGCGCTCTTGATTGGATTTCAGGAGTGAGAGATAGTTCAGTCACAATGTTTATTGCAATGTTTATCGCAATTGGTAAATTACTTGTTTCTATTATTAACTTCTTGCTTAATTGCTTGCAATGTCCCGCCTAAAGCCTCTTTAAAGATGCCATAAAATGCATCAGCAGGAGTGGAATCATTGGGCTGAGCATTGACAGTATAAGTAATCAAAACTTGAGTTGGTGGACGGCGTGGCGCTGTAGAAACTGGTTCTATTTTCCAATAGCCTTCCATCTTGGCAAGATCGCCATCAATGAGACGGAAATCAATCTGTTTTTTAGCAGTTTCTTGAATGGCAAGCTTAGTACGTGAAATGATCGAAATTAAGAAGACTTGACGCGAATCCACTTGTTCGATCACCTTGCGATTGCCGCGACTTTCGAGGATTTTGCTGGAAGTCATGTTGGGGATAAACTTATAGAGATTTCCATAGTCGGTCAGGGTCTGCCAAACTGCATCAGTGGAAGTGGTAATTAGCACTCGGGCGACATATTTACCTCGCTCACCTGTTACTACTGTTTGCCCCTTACGCAAGGAGTCACGCTCAATGGATGATGGTAAGCGATCAACGGCTCCATCAAATAGCGCCGCGCGGGCTGGTAAGGCTGGGGTACAGCAAGCGATCGCGATCGCCATAACAACAGCCGATCCTTTAGAAAGTTTCATAATAATTTTTTTGGCTAATTTCTGCGGGTAATACATGGAAGTGGTTGCAGTTGTTGGATAGGATAAATACTCTGTCATAGAAAGTTTTTTGTCCCCTGTAGTTTATTGCCCCTGTGTATTGAGTGTATTGATTGTATGTATATCAAAATTTGCGGTCTTACGAAACTCGAACAAGCTAAGGCGATCGCGCAAATGGGAGCTAATGCGCTTGGCTTTATTTGTGTATCATCTTCACCAAGATATATTAGTGCTTCAGCGATCGGTCAAATCACTTCTAAGCTAACAAAATCTAATCTAACAAGTTTTAGCGATCGCCTAAATTTAGTTGGTGTATTTCTCAACGCCAATGCAAGTGAAATTTACCAAACATTAGAAATAGGTGGACTAAACGCCGTACAACTGCATGGTGATGAATCGCCAGAGTTTTGCTGCGAAATGCGATCGCATCTAAAGCAAACCAAACCGCATATAAAGCTAATCAAAGCTTTACGAGTTAAAGATCAGGCAGGTTTAGAGCAAGCTAAACTTTTTAGCGATGCGGTTGATGTGATTTTGCTGGATGCCTACGATCCGCAAATGGCTGGTGGCACTGGCAAAACCTTAGATTGGCAAATGCTGCGCGATTTTCGTCCCAATTGTCAGTGGTGGTTAGCGGGTGGACTATCCCCTGAAAATGTTGCCGAGGCGATCGCATTAGTAAGCCCCGATGGACTAGACGTATCAAGTGGCGTCGAACTTTCCGCAGGCGACAAAAATTTATCTAAAGTCGAAAATTTTTTAGCGATCGCTAAGGGCTAAATTGAGCAGCGTTACTTTGCGCTAACTCTTAATTTGTCGTAACTATACTTATGGCAGATTAAAAACTAAAATATAGTAAAGGAGCTATTTCACGTTTGTTTGCGTCAAGTGTGTAGGCTAACTTAGTCAACAACCTTAGTCAACACCGTTTAGGAGCGAAATTATGAAACTTCCAGTTTTAAACAAAGTCACTTGGTTTGGACTAGTTGCAGCGGCTATAGTTGGTGGCTCTGCGACAGCAGTACTGATCAATGGCACTTTAAATCAACCCACTACTCAGCCTAACCCTCAAGTATCAGCGCCAACTTCTACCAATCAAATTACCCAATCATCAACCTCATCACCAACTCCATCACGAGCCGTTGATGGGCAATTGGCTGTGTATTGGATCGAGTCCAGCAAGAATAAGCTGCTCGCAGTCCCGATCATGGTTAAAGCTAAAAGTAATAACGAAGCGATTAGCTCAGTTCTAAATACTTTGATTGCTGAGAATCCACCTGAATCAACTCTTTATAGCGCTATTCCTGCCAATACCAAAGTCTTGAATGTAACGGCAAAAAACAAGGAAATTCGCGTAGATTTATCCAAAGAATTTACCAAAGGCGGCGGCTCAGCCTCAATGCAAGGACGAATTATTCAAGTTTTGTACACAGCAACAAGCTTAGAACTTGATGCTAAAGTCTACTTGTCAGTTGAAGGCAAACCTTTAAAATATATCGGCGGAGAAGGTTTAGAAGTACCACAACCGATGACACGTAAAGATTTTGCGCTAGAGTTTTAAAACCAGTGATGATGAATTGCACAGAAAGTTTCTCATCTGCGTCTCTCATCACAAAAGCAGTACTTTCGAACTAGTTAATTATGCCGCCGTTCAACTTGCCTGATATAGATCGCCTTAGCCTTGTTGAGCAAGTCTCGCAAATGGTAGTGGTTCGTGCTTGCGGAATGCTGTACGACCACCAGATTCAATACCCAAAATGGGAATTACCAAAAGCAGACTTGCAAACTCTGATCGGAGAATATGGGATTGGCGGTGTAATCTTGCTCGGTGGAAGTGCGCCTGAAATTGCTTTAAAAACACAGCAGATGCAGTTATGGGCAAAAGTGCCTTTGTTAATTGCTGCCGATATTGAAGAAGGTGTGGGACAGCGCTTTGATGGGGCAACATGGTTTCCACCGCCGATGGCTTTGCAGTCGGTAGCGATGAAATATGCGGAGGATATGGGCAGGATTACAGCTGAGGAAGCTTTGGCGATCGGCATAAACTGGTTACTGGCGCCGATTGTCGATGTTAATAATAATCCTGAAAATCCTGTAATCAATGTTAGAGCCTTTGGAATTACCGTCGGTGAGGTAATGGGCGCAACCAGAGGATTTATCGCTGGAGCCAAGCAATATCCTGTACTAACAACTGCCAAACATTTTCCAGGGCATGGAGATACATTGGTTGACTCACATTTGCTAACGCCAATGATTCTGCATGATCGCCAAAGATTTAATGATGTCGAGCTTCCCCCTTTTATCAATGCGATCGCGGCTGGTGTCGATGCGATTATGACTGCTCATATTTTGATTCCAGAGTTAGATCCTCAAAATATTGCGACTTTATCACCGCCTATCCTCACGGGTCTTTTGCGAAATGAATTAGGTTTTGAAGGGATTATTACGACTGATGCGCTAATCATGTCAGGTATCGCCAATCTAGCTACCCTTGAAGAGGTCGCTGTTCAAGCAGTAAAAGCAGGTGCAGATATTTTGTTGATGCCAGTTGATGCGATCGCCACAATTCGGGCTGTTTGTGATGCAGTGGAATCTGGGGAAATAGCGCGCGATCGCATTCGCGAATCAGTAGAAAGAATTTGGAAAGCAAAACAAAAAGTGTGTGGTACTCCCACTGATTTAAGTAAACTTGGCAATCCTGCGAATTTAGAAATTGCTAGAGCGATCGCCACAAATTCAACTAGTGTTTATTCTTCAATTCCACATTTACAATCTCCAACTGGTCAAGAACGATCAGAAAAGGATTATCTCAATCTGATCATCGTTGATGATCCACTTACATGTGGAGAGTTTATTAACTCGCGATCGCCTGCGGTGTTATTACCAACAAACAACGGTTATCAGCGAATTGTTGCCGATGGATTGACTTTAGCCAATCTTCATTGCGATTGTTTTGCCCATATATTTATTCAAGTCTTTAGTCGTGGCAATCCATTTCGGGGCAGTACCAATCTCCATGCAAAGACTCTAACTTTGTTGCAAAAACTCTTAGCTGAGCATAAGTTAGAAGCAATAGTTGTCTATGGAAGTCCTTATGCTTTGGATCAATTGTTACCAATGTTGCCATCTGAAACACCTTGGGGCTTTGCCTATAGCCAACAACCAGAAGCACAAGCAGCGGTTTTACAACAATTAGGTTTTGGATAAAGCCAACTATGGCAAATTTATTGCGTTTGATTTTAATAGCTGTAGTTACATCATCAACATTAGCGGCTTGCAGTTTTTTATCTACTAACAATTCATCTTCGCTAAATAAATCATTAGAGAATACTCCACTGCCATCTGTTGCCAACATAGATCCTAAAAGCTTTGAACCAGAGCGTATTCCCGATGCGCCTTATCTCCAAACTCCTCAAGAGGTTGTGATTGAGATGTTGGAAATGGCAAAAGTGAGCAAAAATGATCTAGTTTATGATCTTGGTAGTGGTGATGGTCGAATCGTGATCACTGCCGCGCAGAGATTTGGGGCAAAGGCGATTGGTATTGAGATCGATCCTGAATTAATTAGAGAATCTGAGCGAGAAATGAAATTAGCGATCGCTCAAGCACCCCAAATTCGCGATCAAATTAAATTTATTAAACAAGATCTTTTTAAAACCGATTTGGGTAATGCTACCGTAATTACGCTATATCTACTTCCACAAGCAAATCTACGGGTGCGGTCAGATATTTTACCTAAATTAAAATCTGGAACGCGAATTGTATCTTATGAATATGATTTGGGAGATTTACCGCCTAATCAAGTCAAAAAAGTTAAAGTTGGCGATCGCGAACACACGATTTATTTATGGATTTTATAAGTACGGACAAGGGGCTTACGCCCTTTATTTTCAAATTTTTGATTGCTAAATTTTTAGTTGCAGTTCCTCTGATTGCAACACTTCCCCTCCAAGCGCAGAGCGATCGCTTATGTCCTGCTCAAGTGCAACAAGAGGTGGAAAAAATTGCTCAATCACCAAAATTGCAATCAGCCCGAGTTGGTGTGTTCATGCAAACCAATGAGCCTAATCCTAAAATATTAGCTAATCTCGATGGCGATCGCTATTTTATTCCTGCCTCAAATGTCAAACTATTTACAACCGCGATCGCTTTAAAAACATTAGGTGCAGATTATCGTTTTGCGACAAGACTAATGTCAAAAAATTTGCCTAATACTCAAGGAATTCTTGAAAATGGGTTATGGGTATTTGGTTCAGGCGATCCTAGTTTTCACTCGGCGACGGGTTTAAAATCTTTAGTGACACAACTTAAAAATAAAGGGGTAAAGCGCATCAATGGCGGACTTTGGGCGCTAACATCTCGTAAAGGTGCTGAAATTGCAGACAGTTGGGAATGGCAAGACTTACAGGAATATTATGCGGCGATCGCTTCACCATTCACGATTGATGAAAATGCCTTAAATTGGACAATCCGTCCTACTAAAATTGGCAGCCCTGCAATATTTGAATGGGAAAATCCTGTCTTGGCTAGCGACTGGCGCGTGGAAAATCAATCGATCACAGTTACTGCTGACGCTAAGGATAGTTTGCCTGAATATGATTTGAAAGTTGTGCGTCCCTATGGTCAAAAAGTTGTGATTATAAGCGGACAAATTCCTGAGAATTCCTTGCCAGATTTAGGCGGCGTAGCAATTCCTAATCCTGAAGCCAATTTTTTGGATAGATTGCGTCAAGAGCTAGCCATCCAAGGTATTGAAGTTTCGCTAACCACAAACATTTCTAGCAGGCTTCCACCAGTTCAAGACTTAGCGATCGCTTTATCACTACCGCTTTCTGAACTAATCATTACTACCAATAAAGACAGCAATAATCTCTATGCCGAATTGTTACTCAGAGCTTTAGGCGATCGCTTTCATGAAGTTACACCTGATGACAATATACCTGATGAAAATATACTTAATGACAATGTAAGTGGCGGTATACTTGCCATTGATAAATATCTGCAAACTGTAAATATTCCCACTACTACAGTATCCCTTGTCGATGGTTCAGGACTATCGCGCCAAAATTTAACTACTCCAAGAGCGATCGCTAAACTTTTGCAAACCGTTGCTAGCGATCGCTCTATAAATCAATATTTCCGTAAATCTTTAGCGATCGCAGGTGTTGATGGCACATTGACAAATCGGTTTAAAAACACTGCGGCTCAAGGATTACTTCAAGCGAAAACTGGCTCATTAACCGGCGCGATCGCTTTGTCAGGATATATAAATCCTCCAAACTACAGCGAAGTTATTTTCAGTATTATGATAAATAACAGCAATCTTACGACTAAAGAAACTCAGCAATATATTGATGCGATCGCTTTACTATTAACTCGCCTTGGAACTTGTCGATGAAAAGATGGCGTACTTCTCAATCTAAATTATTAGTAGCTGCGATTGGGGTTGTAGCGATCGGAACTTTTTTCCTGTTCACAACAATTTTTCAGTCTATGTCTACAAATCCTTACCTATGTCCAGCAATGACAGAAACACAAAACAATTCAAAAGGCAATTTAATAGGCAATTTAAATGGCAATTCAAGAAGCTTGCAATTCCACCCTATTAAAACTGTGGTCAAACCTTGGCGGGGTGAGCATAATGTTTATGCCATATTTGCTTTACCTTTGCAATATCAAGACATCTATTATCGTTCTCAACTACTAGTCAAAGGCACTGATACACCTTGGCTTATTACGCCTACCGATGGTCGTAAATATGGTGCGACAGCTCCTGAAGGCTACTTTTTAGTGATCGGGTTTTTTCGTACTCGTCTGGCTCTGTTGTACTTTGTGACTGGTAAGTTTAGTGAGCTTCAACAACCCTGCAATTGGACACTCTATCTTTTTCCCGAACAGTAGTATCAGTACAGCCTATTGAGGCTTTAAAGGGTGCAGAGAGATTTGTGAAAGTGCCGCTTCGCGGCACTTTCACAAATCTCTCTGGGTTTTATAACAGCACAAAGCGCTGTATAAAGAGTCGCCGCTAAATTATCTGGATTTCATTTAATAATCCAGTACAAGGTTACGATGAACAACAAAGATTGTTTATGGCTTGTCTGAAAGGAATAGGAAAGTTAGAGCATGGGAAATTTTGGTGGTTGGTTAATTAAGCTTGGCAAAAGTTTTCTACTCATAGGACAAATCATCACCCATGTTTTGATTTACCGACGTTTTCATTGGCGCAATACCCTTGAGCAAATGTCAATGGTAGGGACAGAATCACTGCTCATAACTTTGATTACCGCTGCTTTTGTCGGAGCCGTATTGACAATTCAAGTAGCAAGAGAATTTATTAACTTTGGCGCTCAACAAGCGATCGGTGGGATTTTAGCGATCGCCTTAGCCCGTGAGTTAATTCCTGTTCTGACAGCAGTAATTATTGCAGGACGCGTTGGTTCCGCATTTGCTGCCGAAATTGGCACAATGCAAGTAACAGAGCAAATCGATGCGCTCTATATGTTACGCACAAATCCTGTTGATTATTTAGCTACTCCTAGAGCGATCGCTTGTTTATTAATGTTGCCAATTTTAACTATTTTAGGATTTTTAACAGGTATGGCGGGGGCTTTATTCTTAGCTCAGGCTACTTATGCAATCCCATCAACCATGTTTCTCAATTCTGTACAGAACTTGCTCAAACCTTGGGACTTAATTGCCGCCCTAATTAAATCAAGCGTCTTTGGAGTTTTAATATCGGTGATCGGCACAACATGGGGCTTAACAACTACAGGCGGTGCAAAGGGTGTAGGCGTGGCTACCACAACGGCCGTTGTCACTGCTTTACTAGCTATATTTGTTAGCAATTTTTTCTTGTCATGGATATTCTTTCAAGGTATTAGCTCATCTTTGACTAATTAATAGTAACGATCCACACAAATTTAAGGCGCAAAGCTCTCTAACTGAATATGCAATAAATAATGAACTTTAGCTCTAGCTTTTTTACTCCGAACTTAATAATTTTTTGCGGATGGATTTTTTCCGTCTGTTTACACGAATGGGCGCATTCAGTCGTTGCTTATCTGGGAGGAGATATCTCTGTAAAACAAAAAGGATACCTATCCTTCAATCCTCTTGTCTATATTCATCCTATTACTAGCATCCTGTTACCACTTATCGTGCTAGCGATTGGTGGAATACCTTTAACTGGTGGCGCTGTATATATCGAGCAAGCAAGCATTCCTAGTCGATTAATACAATCAGCAGTTTCTTTAGCTGGACCAAGTGCCAATATTATCGCCGCTCTTTTGTTTGCCATAATTTATCATTCCGCCCCCTTAACTCCAATTGCACTTAATGCACTAGGGTTTTTAATTTTTTTGCAGTTTTATGCTGCCATCCTTAATTTAGTGCCCATACCATCTTTAGATGGATTTGGCATTATTGAACCTTGGCTCGCACCATCTCACAGAACATACATAAGAAGTCTCGGTTTTAACTTCGGTTTTATATTCTTGTTGGGTCTATTAATACTTGTTCCAAATTTTAGTAAGAGTATCGTTAATACATCTTTGCAAGCAACTATGGCTTTTGGAGTGCCATTACGGGCAGTTGGATATGGATCTGAGATATTTTCTGGGATCACTAGCAAAGCAATTTTTGGCATATTGACACTGGTAATGTTAGTAGGATTTTACTTTCATCAATATATCTTCAATGTCCACTTGCGATATTTTCAGCGTGGTTACAAATTTTTCATGGCAGGTGAATTCCATAAAGCACTGAAAGCTTACAAAAACTCAGTTGAACAAAGCCCACATTTTTATGAAGGATGGAAACAAATGGGATTTGTTTTGTACTTACTTGGTCAATATGAACAAAGCATAGCTGCTATCCAGAAAGCAATCAAACTAAACCGAAGCGACTGGTCACTATATCTTTTCAACGGAAACAGTTACGCAAAGTTGGAAAAGTTTGCTAAATCTGACAATGAGTTTTCTACGGCTCTTAAATTTTCACCGAATAGTCCTTATGTATATCATGATCGCGGTTTTGCACTCACGGAACGAGGCAATTATCAACAAGCAATCTCAGTTTTTAATAAGGCTATCCAAATATCAAGTGATAATGCTTTTATTCTTTCATTATCTTACAGCAGTCGAGGATATACATTGTATCTTCAAGGTGACTTTGAATCTGCCCTGATCGATACTAATAAGGCATTAAGCATCAACCCGTCCAATAACAATGCCTATTACAATCGCGGACTCATCTATTTGGCAAAAGGATTAAATTCTGCGGCAAAAGAGGATTTAGCTCGATTCATTGAGCTATGTCAAACCCCTCAAAACAAGCATTCATTTCAAGTTCAAGAGTTACTCGAAAAAGCGAATTTACAGCTACAAAAACTTACATAATTCTTACAACGATTTATTAATCGATTAATTATAGTGATCTTAACTGGATTTTTAAAGAGCGGAGCATTCGACTAGTGCCAAGTTTGATGGCTTGCTGTACTAAGGAAGGAATCAACTCAGTTAAGGGTAAATCTGGAAACAGTAAGCTGGTCTCTGTTTCAATGTAATGAGCGCCCTGAAGGATATGAATGGCTAACTTGCGATCGCTATAAATCCAGACTTCTGGCACAAGGATCGATTCGTATGCATTGAGCGCAGTTTTTGAAGTTACATCTGATTCGATCGCAAGGTCTGGCGGCGGATAGATAGCTAAATTCATGTTGGTACAATCGCGCACAAGTTCAGCATTTTGGATATAAAAGCAAGTATCTGGCTCAACTCCTGCAATATCTGGACGTTTGAAAGTGGTCGAACCAAAGTCCTCCCAGTCGCGCTCTTGTATTTCTAAGATAGTTTTCACAATATCGGCAATGATCCGATGCGGACGTTCGTGGAGAGCGAGGGGCGACATAATCTCTAGGGTTCCTTTGTAGTAAGTCATGCGAGTGTTACGCCTTTCGCCTGCATCTAAAAGAATTTGCTCAAAGTCTTGCCATGTTAAATTCGGAATGCTAATCCGACTGCCAGCACTAAGGGCGATCGCTTTGATTGGAGTTGTTATGCTCATTGGTTTTATCTCATGAACAATTTTGCCGATTTTTTATTGGCTATTTACCGATGAATTGGTATGAAATAGGCGCGAATGGCTACATTTTTCGCACTCAGTAAAAAACTGTAAACCACTTTTTCTAATTTTTTCGCGATCGCCACAAGACGGACAAATATTTTTGATCACCGTATTTTTACCGCAATCGTTACATTTGAAGAAGTAACTATGAACGTATGCGATCGCCAGATTTGTGCTTTGGCAATGGGAGCAAGTATGATTTGCAATTGGGTTTACGACTTTGACGACTGGCTTAGGACTAATGTCTGATTTCTGCTGATTACTTGCGGGGATAATTTTTTTCTGAGGTGCTGCTAGTTTTGCCGTAGAGATTGCATTAGAAATAAAAGGAACTTCAATAACTGAGCTGGTTTGATTTGAATTATTTGTAGGCTTACTGTTTGTATTGTTTGAAGATGGCTTAATTTTTGCAGGTTTATTATGAGTCAACAAAAATTGACTGATTCTTGGGATCTCATCCTTCGCAAGTTCATAGGGAGGATCTAGACTGAGTAATCCATTTTTTTTACGATATTCAACTGCGATCGCTTTGACTTTATCAGGAATATGATCAGCTTTACAGACAATATCAAGCTTGTCATTTTTTGGTCGATTAATAATTCCCGAGTCAGAAATAGCTACCAATATATCTATCGGCATTTTCGTGAACTGCGATTGCATCCCGAAAAGTATTTTATTGAGTAGAGTCTCAACATGATCTTTCAAATAGTCTTTGAGAAATTTTCCTTGGCGTTGAGCTTGTAAAATTGGGGAAGGCATTCCTTGCCACGCATTATTAAACCAACGCTTCCATTCGCCGAGTTGATTCACCTCGACAAGAGTTGTCACACTTTTACTCTCAATGATGATCATTCCATAGCGATGCAATATCAAATGATCGATCTGGCAAGCATCCCCCGCTTTTTCCAAACGCAGATTATTGAATACTAGAAACAGTGGATCGTTTTGAAATTCACGTTTGAGATAAAAAGCTAGCTGAGATTCAGCGTAATATCCTGCTTGCTCAAATTTATCGCTTGTTTCGATGCGCTCTAATTCTTTAACAATCATTACTTTTACAAACCCCTAAATGCTCTCTAATTTTAAAAAGGGTTGAGTACACTTCGCGCACTCAACCCTTTTTTAAGAGTTATTCGTTAGCAGCAGCTTCGGCGGCAGTTCGAGCGGCGGCAGCTTCATCGGGATGAATGCCCAAACGAGTTAGGTTAAAGCGTCCGCGATTGTCAACTTCGCGGATTTTAATCAAGACTTCATCGCCAACAGCAACTTCGTCTTCGACTTTGCCAACCCGACCTTCAGCAAGTTGCGAAATGTGCACCATGCCTTCTTTACCTGGTAAGAACTCCACAAATGCGCCAATCGGGATAATTCGCGTTACTCGACCAAGATACACATCACCAGCACCAACTCGACGAGTCATATTTTCAATGATTCGCTTGGCTCTGAGAGCACCTTCACCACTCATTGAAGAAATCATCACCGTACCATCGTCTTCAATATCGATCTTGGCGCCTGTTTCCTCAGTGATGCCCTTGATGTTTTTACCACCTGGCCCAATGATCATCCCGATTTGTTCAGGATCGATCCGAATTGTTAGTAAGCGTGGTGCATTTGGCGATAGTTGTTGTCTTGGCTCAGGGAGCAATTCCAACATTTTCCCCATGATATGAGCGCGTCCAGTTTTGGCTTGCATCACCGCCGCCCGAACCGTATCCATGGAGATGCTAGTAATCTTCATGTCCATTTGTAGCGCCGTAATACCCGTATCAGTACCTGCAACCTTGAAATCCATATCACCAAGGAAATCTTCAATGCCTTGAATATCAGTGAGAATGCGAACCTCATCGCCTTCTTTGATCAAGCCCATTGCTACACCACTTACAGGTTTTGTAATCGGTACACCCGCATCCATGAGCGCTAGGGTCGAGCCACAGACTGAACCCATCGAGGTCGAGCCATTGGAAGACAAAACTTCTGATACTACGCGGAGAACGTAAGGAAATTCAGCTTTGGAGGGTAGGACTGGTAAAAGAGCACGTTCAGCTAAGGCTCCGTGACCAATTTCACGACGACCAGCCGATCGCATGGGTCTAGCTTCACCAACTGAATAAGGGGGGAAGTTGTAATGGTGCATATAACGCTTTTTCGCGTCAGGATGCAGATCGTCCATTTCCTGTGCATCTCCTGGTGTGCCAAGAGTGGCGATCGATAGTACTTGAGTCAAGCCACGGTTGAATAAGCCACTACCATGCACGCGAGGAATTACACCTACTTCTGTCCAGATTGGACGCACTTCATCAAGTTTACGTCCGTCAATGCGAACGCTTTGCTCGATCACCTGTAATCGCATTAACTTTTTGGTGAGATCTTTATAAGTGGCGCTGATTACCTTTTTATCGGCTCCCAGTTTCACAGGATCGTCATCAGGCAAGGCAGCGATCGCGGTTAAAAGTTCCGCTTTAATTGCATCAAGCGCAGCATCTCTGACACTACGATCCTTTTCACAACTAGCCACCACTTGAGCAACTTTGTCTTTTACCGTATTGGCAATAAAGTTCTCTAAGGTGAGATCGGTTTCGGGCGTGATGATTTCTGGCAGTGCAATCCCTAACTCTTTCAGCAAATCGATTTGAGCTTTGATCAGTTCTAATACTGCTTCATAACCAAAGTCGATCGCCTCGATCATGTCTGCCTCGGGTAACTGATTAGCCCCAGCTTCAACCATGATGATCCCTTCAGCAGTACCTGCAACCACTAAGTCGAGGTCACCTGCTTCAACTTCAGCATAGGTAGGATTGATGATAAATTCATCGCCCACCAAACCAACACGCACACCTGCCATTGGACCCATAAATGGTAGCCCTGCGATTAATGCAGCGATCGATGCGCCAGTCACGGCTAAAACATCAGGCGGTACTTTTTCATCGATCGCCATAGTCGTAGCAACGATCTGCACATCATCACGCAGCCAATTGGGGAACAAAGGACGCATGGGGCGATCAATCAGGCGACAAGTAAGAGTTGCTTTTTCAGGGGGTCTACCTTCACGACGCAAGAATCCGCCGGGGATACGACCTGCTGCATATAAGCGCTCTTCATAATCAACAAGGAGTGGTACAAAATCTACGCCGTCACGAGCAGGACCTCTGGTCGCTGTGACTAATATGGCAGTTTCACCACACTGGACTAATACTGAGCCGCCAGCTTGAGGTGCAAACGTGCCAATTCTTAAATTAATTTCCCTGCCATAAAAAGGGATGGTTTTTGTTACGGCATCCATCTATAATCTTCTTCCGTTTTGACTTTTTTCCGTTATATATCACGCAATGTTAGCACTGATGTAGTATCGTCTGTTATTTAAAAGCCAGAAAGTAGAGAACAGCACTTAGCCCCGCTCTCTACTTTCTGGCTTTATGGTTCACCTTATAGTTCACTTTATGGGTTTTACGTCTTAATCTTGTTGACGTTGGTTGGCTTGCAATTGAATTAATGAACGTTTAATTAACATAATTGCCGTTCGCTTTATAGAATTTAATAATGAGCCGATCCCCCCAAAACTGCCCATCATATTCCAGATAAACACAACCCAATGCCAACCCTTGCCGATCTCGCCCCAAAGTGTAATCTTTTCTTGTTGTAGCTCTTCTAGTAGTGTTCTAGCAGAAGGTTCTTCAGATAAATTATTCAAGTTTGATTCTAAAGACATAAGTTTAATCTCACCTAAATAGCACTTAAATAGCAAAGGCACACCCCTCTACTATCTGAATATCTAATTTTTAATTTATTTTAAACATTATCGCGCTCACTACAATACTCAGAATTGTCGATCGCTATAAAGAAAATGTGAATTAAAAATAGGTTAAAAAATTAAGAAATTTAAATATTTGGAGGCTCTCTTAATTATTAAAATGGATTATGTAGAAAATAAAATTTTCTCAAATCCAAAATTTGATAACCGAATTACAGTGTTAGGTAGGAATTATGTTTAAAACTGTTTTATTTCCTTTAAACAGAAGCCAAGAAACCAGCCAAGCTGTAGCCGTAGCTATCGATCTCGTTCAAAAGTATCAGGCTTCTCTATATCTACTATCGGTTACTGAGCCTGATGCAACTGAAAGCGATCGCGATTCATCTCAAGATTTGATCAAAGAAGTAGAGGCTTACTTTGATCAGGTTGGCATTTCAGTTAAAACCAAACTTGCTGAGGGTAAGGCCGCGTTTATAATTTGTGATTTTGCTGATGAGATTAATGCAGATTTAATTGTGATGGGTTCGCGGGGAATGAGTCTTACCGAAGAGCATCCCGATGGCAATAGTGTTAGTCAAAAAGTGATTAATCTTTCACCTTGCCCCGTATTAGTAGTTCCTTAAAAACATAGAGACTACGCTTAGGGTAGCCTCTATGTTTTTAAGAGATGTTTTTAAGAGA
>Ga0105048_10007878_pt1 | contig 17082 bp, 8 predicted proteins | sample MAT05_FD_78382 | JGI IMG/M metagenome (GOLD analysis project Ga0105048, IMG submission 78382) | Freshwater microbial communities from Lake Fryxell liftoff mats and glacier meltwater in Antarctica - MAT-05 | ecosystem: Environmental > Aquatic > Freshwater > Ice > Liftoff microbial mat | place...
GGTGGGGCGAAGTCTATTTGATTCCGGGAGTAGGTGCCGGGCTTGTTATTGGCGCGGCTGGCTCGCCAGTAATTGCTGTGGCGGGGGGAAGGGGACCGGAGCCGCTGGCCTTGCTGTCGTACGCGGCGGCCTGAGCTTCTATGCTCTTTTTGCGAGCTACCTTGATGGCGGTTACACCGATGAACGAGGCGACGAAGAGGGCAAGAACATAAATGAATCTGGCGCGGAGCAAGGTAATTCCTGCACCCAGTGCCGCGAAGCTGGCGGCGATGGCATAGAGGGCGAGCACCGCGCCTTTCACGCCGAGCGCTCGCTTGAGCATGTGGTGCAGGTGCTGATCGTCTGCGGAGGAGATGCTTTTGCCCTCCATCTTTCGTCGGACAATGGCCAGGCTAGTATCGATGATCGGCACGGCGTAGATAATGACACCGGCGAGCACGAGGAAGGTCTTGCCCGTATCGCCTAATGTTAATATAATCGCGCAGGTGCAAAAACCCATCATTAGACTTCCGGCGTCGCCCAGGAAGATAGTCGCCGGATTGAAGTTATGTGGTAAGAAGCCAAGGCACGCGCCCAGAAGCGCAAGACAGAGAACGATGCGCTGAGCATCGCGCGGACCGTCGTCAACGAGTGCCAGGCCGAGCGAGACTACCAGCAGCCCGATCGCCGCGATGGCGGTGGTGCCGGTGAGAAGTCCGTCCAGCCCGTCGATGAGGTTGCTGGCGTTGCACAACCCCAGTACTGAGATTCCGATGATCGCCGTTCCGATCCAGTAAATAAAGTCGATGGGGATGTGGTCGATCCCGGCGATGGGGATTGGTAGCGGAATGCTTACCATCAGCGTTTCGTAGTTGCCCGTGAGCGTGGTAATCGGCACGCCGAGCATTCGTGCGATCGGAAGCATGAACCCTTGTGCGAGCTTCACGCCAACGTTATCAATCGCGAGCGCGGCCGCCGCGATCAACTGCCCGCCCACTTTCACCCTGGGGCTGATGTGGGCGATATCGTCGATGACGCCCACGAGAACGATAACCGTCAGGCCCAAGAGGATCGAGATGGGGACTCCGATTGGAGAGCCAAAGTCGTCAAGATGAGCCGAGTTGGTGATGGTGTGCCAGGAGATGAGTCCAGGGAATCGCTGGGCGAGATAACTAAAGAGCACCCCGGCCAGTATTCCCAGGTAAACCGCTACACCACCGAGGTAAGCGATGGGCATCCGGTGAACCTTACGAGTTTCACTGGGTCTATCGATCACGCCGTGCCGCACGGCCATCCTCCGCATCAGGGGCGTTGCCACCAAACTGATGAGGAATGCAACTACCAAGACGCCGATGTAACCTTCAAAGATAGCCAAGCGGCCCACTTCGTGCAGTTCGGGCTCGGCTATCAAGGGGGTTACACTTTCGATCCGTGCCGCGGAGCCTACCGGAGGGGCGGTCACTGGAAGCGCGCGGTTGAGCGTGTCAAGGACGTCCGACGGAGTTTGCAGGAGGGCGAAAAACATAAGTTTTAATCTTGGAAGTACCGGTTATGATGGCAGTTCGCGCTCTCTAGTTGCCAAACCCTCGAAATTTTGGACAACGGGATTGCTAGATCCCTCATCTGCGCCAGCCCCCATCTGTGGGAGCGCATCGTTGCCCTGCTGCCAATCCACGCCTGAGAGTTTTCCCGCGATGATCCATGCTGCGGTATCGGCGATGGTCTGGTCCAAGCTCCACTGCGGGGAGAATGAAACAGCGGCGCGCAGTCTGCTGGTATCGGGCCGGCGGTGGGCGAGGTCCTCAAATCCCGGGCCGTAGACCGCCGCGTGGGGAAGATACTCGATTGCGCCCGCGCTATGCGTGATCCGGAGTACCGCCCTAGCCAGGTCGGATATCGTAATTGATTGTTCGCTTCCGATATTAAATATCTGTCCTAGCGCGGGGGTGTGACCCAGTAGAACCGGGAGAATACCGGAGACATCACGCACATCGCAGAAGCAGCGAGTTTGCTTACCATCGCCGTATACCGCAACGGCCTGGCCGTTAAGCGCGGCGGCGATGAGGCGGGGGAGGACCATGCCGTAATCGCCTACCTGCCCGGGCCCCACGGTATTGAAAAAGCGGGCCACGACGACCGGGAGTTGGCGCTGGGAGGCGTAGGCGAGAGCCAGGTGCTCATCGACTGCTTTGCTCATCGCGTACGACCATCTCGCGACGGTAGTGGGGCCGTATACCACATCGTCATCCTCTCGGAAGGGCAGTGAGGTTGACTTACCATACACCTCGCTGCTGCTGGCCACGAGCACACGCGGAGGATTGCGGAGCTGGCTAAGTGCCGCGAGCAGAGCGGCGGTTTGTGTTATGTTAGTTTCGATCGACTCGATGGGCTTTCCGACGATAAGCCCTACGCCTACCGCAGCGGCGAGGTGATAAACCTCATGGAGGCCGTCGCTGAGCGCGGCCGCGTGCGATAAGAGGGCCGTGCTTACGTCCGCGACGATCATAGTGAGCCGCGGGTGAAACGCGGGGAGGTTGACGGCACGGCCGGTAGAAAGGTTATCAATTACGATTACCTGGTCGCCTCGTTGCAGCAGTTTGAACACCAGGTGCGAGCCGATAAACCCCGCCCCCCCCGTGACCAACACGCGACGGCCCGACGCGGCGGGGAGCGCCTCGCGAACCGAATGGGCCTGAGGAACGGCGGGATTGGCGGGAGAGTCAATCATTACTATTCAAGTGGAACGCCCGCCTTTGGGCGGTGAGGAAGGCAACTGGGGTTGGCCCCAAGCGGCGTGAACGCCCGGAGGCCTTAAACCGCCGAAGGCCGCCAGCACCCGGCGGTTACAAGCTCAAGTAGGTCCGAACTGTTGAGAACGAACCGGAGCCGGACATCCCAAGTCATAAACATAAGCGTAGAATTGCGGTGGGCGAGCGCACGCCAACAACTTATGACTATTCCAGAACCCGGCACGACTGCAATTATGACTTGGCGTAATCCGCTGCCGCCTTGATATTGCCCCGCATGTAACCGCCGGAGGAGCCCTTCACGCCGTTGACGATGGCGCCAAGGAACTCGCCGCGGGTCTCGCCGAGTTCATTGCGGATACGGGAGACCATACCCCGCTTATCGGACATGGCCCGGACTACGAGGATGCTCGAGTCAACGCGTTGCGCCAACGCCATCGCATCGCCCGCGACAATGGCGGGGGCCACGTCAAGGAATATTACGTCATACGTCGCCTTTGCTTTTGCGAGTAGCTCGCTCATTGCGGGCGCGGCGAGCCGTTCCACAACACGGAGTTCCTTTGAGCCCACGGAAAGCACATCGACGTTGGGCGTGCTGGATTTTTGGATCGCCGCGTCTAGCGTTTTGGTGCCAGCCAGAACGTCCGCAAGCCCGGGAGATTCCTGGACTCCGAAGACGCGCTGCTGCATGGGCCGACGTAAGTTAGCATCGATGACGAGGACGCGCTTGTCTGCGGCGGCCATGGCGAGCGCCATATTAGCAACGACGGACGTCGAGCCCGAGCCTGGCATGCCGCCCAGTATCAAGACCGTTTTATGCCCGGCGTTATCGAGGCGTTTGGCGACGGTTGAACGTAACTGGCGAAAGCTCTCCGCGACTACGCCCTTGGGCCGGTCGCGAAAGGCGGTCTCAGCCGCGCCCTTGCCTTCGGGGTCTTCGCTCGCGTCGGGCACCCAGCCCAGCAGTTTCATGCGGGGCATGAGATTAATATCGCTGGGGCTCTTCACGCGGTTGTCGACGATTTCACGCAGGAAGATCGCCGCGCCCAGTAGACCAATGCCCGCAATGATGCCCACGGGGATCATGAACTTCAACTGTGGGAAGGACATTTCGGAAGGCGGACGTTCCGCCTGATAGACGACCACGCGGTTGGCGTTGGAGAGCTGGCTAATCGAGATGATTTTCTGAAGATCTTCGGAGGTGGTAGCGCGAGTTTTAAACGCGTTGTCCACCTGTTGCTTAATGTCGGTGACTTCGGTCTGGAGCTGCGTGAGCGAAACCTGGCGACGGCTGGCCTCTTCGCGTGACTGCGTGAGGCCGACCCGCTGGGCTTCGAGGCCGATGATGAGCTTGTTCAGTTCATCGAGCTGCGAGCCAAACAGCTGCTTGAGCAGTCGCTGCTTTTCTTCGTCGAGGCTCTCTGTAGCACCGGCGAGCCTTGCTTCGATCGCCTTGTACTCGCGGTGCTCGCGGCTCTTGCCCATGTTAAGCATGCTCTTGAGCTCGTCCTCGTAACGACTTACCCTGCCCTTCAGATCGAGAATGAGGGGATCGCGCTCGACGGCCTGTTGTAACTGATCGTTATAGACATAACCGCTGGGCCTGTCCATCTCCGCGGCCATTGATTCCCGGCTGCTGGTGGCCTGGCGCAACGCCTGTTCAACCTGAAGCAACTGCTCATTGATTTGCTGCAACCGCTGTTGGTTGGCGTCGGCTCGTTCGTCTACCGATTCGAGGCTGTCGGTTTCGATGATGCGCTTGCGGCGGAGCTGCAGTGCCTGGGCGTCATCATCGATTCGCCTCAGCGTGTCGCGGAGTGATTTGGTGCGGGCATCGAGAATTTCCTGACCCTGGCTGGCGAGCATGGCCATGTATTTTTCACGGACCAGCCCGACGATTGCAGTTGAGTCCGGGCGCTGATGGCCCGTGAAGGAAAGCTCAATCAGGGTGGTGCTGGGAAGAGCGCGAGCACTGACATCTTTTTTAAGGAGTCGGAGAGCGCGGACGGAGTCAAAGTTTTCCAAGCCTGATGCAGGGTCTTTGCGCTTAAATCGCTGTGACCATGCCGGGGCCGCCTGCTGCAACTGCGGATCTTCGGCAACTCGTTGAAGCACTGTATCTGAAGTCATGAACCGGATCTGCGTTTGCATGAAGCGGTTCATTTCGATGTCATTGATTCCACCCCCGCCAGAACGGACGATGTCCTCGATCGGGCCGGTCGTTTGGAAGAGGGCGATTGGCTTCCAAAGCGGCCAGAGCTCTTCGAGCGCGTAGTTCAGACCCGTTCCCGCCGCGCCGCCAAACACGCCCGCTAGAACGAGCAACCATTTATGGCGGTTCAGCAGTTTAACTGGATCAATCGAGGAAGCGCCCGCGCCCGCCGGACCGGCCGCTGGCCTAGGGCTAGCACCGCCCGGGAAGGGTGTTGAAGGGATCGTCGCAGTAGTTGTGGGAACCGTACTCATGAGTTCAAAATCCTCTTAATCGAATCAAACGTGGTTCCGTACCGACGAGTGTTCGATTTGCCGCCGTATGCCATACAAAATCTTATCGAATACCAGCCGGCGAGCTGGCGTCTGCCTCGTTACCCGATCTGCTGCGTGTCATTCACCGACTTCTAAACGATTTGCCAAAGACACGAGGGGACTCGCTTGAGTTTATCCGCAACCGCATCTGGCCGATCGTCCCGGCTGAAAGGCCAACGATTTTGGGACACTCTCGCCCAATATCCGCCTTCACCGGAAGACGACTTATCGGCGGCCAAGGGTAGTTCCGGTAAAGCGGCGGCGTCAGTTAGTCTGGTGAAGTTTCGAGGCCGCGTTACTGGGTTTCCATCTTTTTCTTGACGACCTCAAACTCGGCTAGGGACTTTTCGCTGAGTGCTGAGGAGTTGGCGTCGACGGTTCTCTGGGTATCTTTCAGCAGTAGCCGAGCCTCGTCCTTGCGGCCGGAGCAGAGCAGTGCGTCGATCAAATGGTTTGCGTAGTTCACAGTCTGTTGGGGGGTGCTCGAAAGAAGTAGCGCTTTCCGGAAGCCATCGACTGCCTTGTCGCACTGCTTGGCCAAGAGGTAGACCATGCCGTAGCTATCTTGAATATCGGCCACGGCGGGCGTGAGCGATACCGCTTTTTCGATAAGCGGGATGGCATCTTCGGCCTGATTCAGGTGAACAGCCAATCCGTACGCGGCGTTATTCAGCAACTCGACATCGTTGGGAAACTCGCCCAAGCCTTCGCGCATCAGACGGATCGCGGCGGGGTAATCTTGATCTGAGTAGATCGCTGAAGAAATCGAACGAAACAAGAGCTGGCGGATAGAAGCATCCTCGGCCTTGGCGAGCAGATCTCGGCCTTGACCGATGGTGGCGCTGCGGGTTGAGGGATCCTCGAGATTAGCACTGACCCGGAAATAGTTTAACCAATCCTGGCTCTGCTGGGCCGAAGCAAGCTTGGCGGTAGCTTCGAGATACCGAACCAGTTCATCTTTCTTGGGGAGGAGTTTGCGCAGATCGTTGAACCAAGCGAGCATCATGGTGGGCTCGGTGTTCTTCAAGAGGCGGAGGGCATCGCTCGCTGCGGCGTTCGCATCTTCCTTGCGGTTGAGCTTCATGGAGAGTTTGGCCAATGCCATCAAGAAACCTGGGTTGCCTTTAATGCGTTGCTCGCCGACGGAGATGAGCACCTGTTGTGCTTCGGCAGTGTTGGGCGGGACGGAGTTAAGCAGGCTATCAAGATAGCGCTGGACGATGAGGTCCTGCTTATCAAGATCGAACGCCATTTTAAAGAAGCGGGAGGCTTCAACCTGCGACCCCGCGCTTGCGAAGACGGTGCCGATGGTTGCGATGGCTTCAACATCGCGGTTACGTTTAGCAGCGACTTCGGTTGCAATGTCCATCGCGTCATTTACTCTGCCCATCCGGAGGAGATCGGCGAGCAGGCCGAAGAGGAGCTCGTTGTTGTAGGGGGCGAGCTTGACGGCGGAGCGGAGGTCCTTGATGGCCTCGTCAACCTCATTAATTGTGATATTAGCAGCCCCACGCATGCGGTGGGCCTGCCAAAGATTAGGATTAAGCTGAATGGCGCGGTTAAAATCGCTGATCGCATCGCGTGCACTTTTGCTATCGCCCATCAGCGATTGACCACGCTTCAAGAAGACCATCGCGTCGGTGGGGAAGCGGGCGACGGCGAGGTCCAGGATATCCTTCTGACCGCGGATGTCGTTGAGCCCTCCCTTAACATCAGCGATGAGCAGAGTTGTGATGGCGTCGGGCTCTTTGCGTTTTTGCAACTCTACGAGTTCGGTGTCGGCGTCTTTGTAGTTTTTAAGCTTCACGAGCGATTCGACCAACCGCTTCTGATAAAGGAAGCCGTCCGTATCCGCGCCGGCGTTAACGATGCGGCGGCAGACCGCAGCGGCGTCTTCGTAGCGCATTTCCTTCATGAGGACTTCGACGATAGCTTTGTCGACCTCGGCGTTCTTGGGGTCTTGCAGCTTCCGGGCCTCCTCAAGAACGATGAGTGCGCTCTGTGTATCGTTGCGCTGCGCGTAAAACTGAGCCTGGATCATGGAGGGGTAAGAGTTGAGCTTATCTTGAGGTGTCGCCGCGATGAAATCGGCGAAGAGTTTGCGAGCGACTTCGCGCTGGCCCTGTTCCCAGTTCCAGCTCGCGTCGAGCGAGAGAATATCTAGTCCGTCGCCGATGGCGCGGGCGCGATCGATCACCGGTCGAGCCTTAGCCCATTCGCGCTCTGAGATGTAGAGCGCGGCGAGGGAGATGAGATTGGCACGATCGTTGGGCGCGGTCTTAGCGATCGCTTCGCGTTTGTCGGTTGCAAAGATTTTGTTGCCGACACTTGATTCCAGCGCGAGCCATGCGGCGGTGAAGGTTGGGTCGCCGCCTGCATACTTTTCGCTTTCGCGTGCAAGCGCGAGTGCTTCCTCTGACCGCCCGATGGCGTTGAGCGAGGCGAGGAGATCGTTGATTGTTCCCACGTCAGTGGGGCGAAGGCTAAGGGCCTGCTGGAAGGAAAGGACCGCAGCGGAGCCAAGCCCGGCAACAGATTCCATGCGACCTTTGAGGCGCCATACCTCGGGCAGCGCGCCGCCCTTAGCCACTGCTTCATTGATCGCGGCGAGCGCCTCTGTAAGTTTGTTCTGCGAAGCGAGGAGGCGGGCTTTAAAGGTGAGCCCTTCGGTATCGTCCATATTGTCTTTGACGGCGATATCTGTCAAGCGCTGTGCCTCGGGCCAATCCTTGGCTTCCATCGCATCGAGGAAGAGGTACTCAACTACACGCTTATCGCTGGCGTCGATTCCGACGGCGAGGGCCATTTGCGTCTTGGATTCTTCCGCCTTGCCAGCGGTGCGATAGACGTAATAGCGGGCGAGCGCCTTCTCTATGGGGAGGGCTTCTTTGGAATCAATCAGAGCGAGCTGTGCCTGCAGCGGGTCGGTGTTGGCCAAGTTAATTTGCAGGTCTTTGAGGTCGCGGTCTTGGGGGTGAAGAGTGAGAGCCTGCTTTACGATGGCGATCGCCTCGGCGCGATTGTCCTCTCGTGCGAGTGCCTGGCATAAGGCGCGGACGATGCGCGGATCATACTTAAACTCTTCGACCTTGCGCTTGAGAAGTGGGATAATCTCGGTGGAGCGGTCCTTCTCGCCAGCTTTGTTGCTGCTCATGTTGCGAACTTCGATGAGCGTCTGCATCACTGGGTCATTGACTTTGGTTGCACCGCCAGCGAGGCTGGCGAGCAGCTCGATACGTTCTTTAATTGCTTTGTTGTCGGGGGAGAGTTGCTGCAGGCTGGTGTAAAGCTGAAGTGCTCGATCAAAGTTCTGGAGGCGGGTTTCCATTTCTGCCAGTGCGTAGAGCGCGGGCAGCTTGGTGGGTGCGGCCTTCAGGCACTCTTCCAACATAATCTTAGCGAGACCGGGCTGGTTGATTCGTTCGGCGGTCTGAGCCGCGAGGAAGAGTGCATCGGCGTTGGGGCGCGCCTTGGTCGCCTTGTTGTATCGGTCGAGCAACTGGTTAGCGCGGCCGAAGTCCTGTTCGGCGTAGGCGATTTGTGCATCAACGAACTGGACAGGCGGAGAATCGGCGGCTTCAACCGCGGCGAGGCTTTCGCGTAAAGACTTCGCCGTGGCAATCGCCCCTGCACGCTCGGCTTGCGGGGCTTCCGCGGCGAGGCGACCGGCCCAGAGCGCTTGTAAGTATCGGGCATTGGTTCGTAACGCAAACAAGCGGAGCCCCTCAACCGAAGTAGGGGGCATTTTGAGATCGAGGATCTGCTTGAGCGCGGCGCTCGCGGCCGCGAGATCGTCACGGTTTGCAAGAAGGTCGGCCTTGGAGGCTAACAGCGTTGCTTCGGTCGGACGGTTTGCAAGGGCAAGGTTGATCGTTTCTTCGCTGTAAGGAAGCTTGCCGGTCGGATCGAGATACATCTCCGTACCTCGCATCGACTCGATGATCCGCTGGTCAATTTTCGCGGGATCCATCGCGCGTATAGACGCAATACTGGCTTCGAGGTCGGGCCTGAGATCTGCCTGTAACTTGCGAATTAATTCGACGACATTGACCGGGGTGGCGGCACGATTGCGAGCCGCCTCGCGCTGCGTCTTGAAGAGATCTCGCCTGATCTTGCCCAGACGAACGAGCGCAACATCGGGGCTTGCTTGCAAGAAATCGTTGATAAGTGCGGTGGCTTTGGCTTCGTAAGCTGCGGCTTCGTCGATCAGGCTCTTTTCAGCGGCGCGGTTTGCGAGGACGAGATAGAGCGATTCGAGGGCGATCGCCGATTCGCCATCGGCAGGGTCGGCCGCGAGGGCAGCGAGCAGATCGGTTTCAGCCTCTTTAGCTGTTTCGGGCTTGGCGTCACGGACAAAATTGACGATCTCGAACTTGGCGGCACCGCGGTAACGCTTAATTGTCTCCCACGGTCCTCCGGGGGGCGAGTCTTTATGCATTGCGAGGAGCGCATCGGCCTCGCTAATCATTCCTTCGTGGTCAGCGCGGTTGAACTCGTAAGGGGAAATAGTGCCGCGGACGAGTTCAAGGTATTCACGTTGGGAGGCAACGTTGGTTTGTTGCACGCGCGCTAACTGGCGAGTTGCCCGGCGCCACTGGTCTACGTATTCACGGTAGGTGACGAGGCTCTCGGGGGCCAAGTTCCGGAGTGACTCACGCCATGAGTTAAGGTAGTTGGCGTTGGTCTGTTCTTTGTTGACCGCCTTGGCGTAGAACTCTTCTGCCTTGTCATACTGCTTGGCGGCCATCTTGGAATCGCCGGCCTTCGCCAAGTCCTTGGCACTGTTCTTCAAGAGGAAGACCGCAGCACCCGCGACCAGCAAGAAGACCGCCCCGAGTCCGAGGGCGAGGGTGACGACAAACTGTTTATTAACGCGACCAGCCATACCTAAACGACTCCTGTTCTCAACCACTATGCGGAGCGGATTGGCCGCTCCAGCGAAAAATAACTTATGTCCAACGCGGCCTTGGCCGCCGGGCGGAAAAAAGGCCAGACTAAACTACTCGTCTGCGGACACTTCCTTGGGTAGCTGCACAATCGTCCCAGGGTGACCAACGCCCCTCGCTTTGTTTCTCTCGCTGGCCGTCTTGGGTTGTTGATCGATCACTGAGTTTAAGACTGCTTCTGCGTTGGCGCTAGCCCTGCGGGTTTTTCGGCGGGATATCTACCTTCCTCCACCTCGACCCAATCTGGAGTGCATCGCATGATCTCCGCGAAATATTCTTTTAGAAATTTCGCCGACATCTCAGCGAGTTCTTCCTCGGACTGAACGTCCTCGCTCTGAAACTCTACTTTGAGGAAATACGCGTATGTACTGCGGAGGTCAAAGGCGAGCAATCTCACATCCTCTGCGGCTGAGACAGCTCCGCCATTGGCGATAAAGAAGTACCCCGCGTATCTCCGATTGCCATCGGGATCCTCGAAGGTCATTGATCGTAGCTTAATATCAGCGGGTTTGCGGGGCAGGCGGAACGGGACCGATTGTAAGTCGGTGTAGTTTACAGCGCGGTTTTGATCGTCGAGATTATTGCTCGTACGCACACGAAAGATCTCGCCGCGGAGGTGTGGGGGAACGTGGTCGTCTTCCGTCCAACCCGAAGTGTCAAAGGGGATCGGTAGATCGCGAATCTCGCCCTTACGCAGCATACCGGCGCCCACCATGCAGCGATCGGGGACGTGAGGCACGGTATCAATCATGCCGGTGTAGTAGGCGAGATGTACGTGTAGAATGCGAGGCTGTTTGCCCTGGGGCGCGGTTCGCTCGCGGTAGACCCGCGACAGATAGTTAGTGGTTCCCAAGACTTCTTCGATATCTTTCCCCATCACAGCATCGGTACCTATTCGAACGAAAGACGGGCTTTCCGTGGGGATAGCATTCACCAACCGGCCGTTGGGCGGATAGATGGGCAACTTCTTCAGGTAAAGTTTAAAGTAACCGATCGCGCCGCTGAGAGTCGCGGCGGATGCAACGAGCACAAAAAGGGTTACCCAGAAGGCGGGCGTGCCGAACGTGGTGCGTTGGCCTTTCACGCGTGGGGCCTGGTAGTCGCTCACGAGATGACCTCCTTTGTGGCGGAACTGCCTGTGTTGGGAAGAGGCTCGTCCTCGTGGACGATCTTGTTCAGTGCCCACACCACTCCCATGAAGAGAAGCAGACTGGGAACCAGGAGTATTGTGCCGATAAGAATGTGGGCCTCTCCCGCGGCGAGGTTAACGTTCGCAAGGCTCAGCAGCCCCAGCACAACGACACGGATGATGTTCATAAGAATGGAGACCGGGCCTGCTAGCAGGATCAGGGCGATCCGCTGCCACCAGTGTTTGCTCCCTAGAACCGCGACCGCAGCGGCGAGGGCGTAGAAGGCGACCAGCATCCGCATGCCCGAGCAGGCTTCGGCCACGCTTAAATTATTGCCGCCGACGTTTAACATATTACCGTTCAGATCAACGATAAAATTAAATATCCCGCCGATGATGCTTAGCAGAAACCACGAACCCTCACTTGCGATCAGCTGCAAACGGAAGGTGACATCGTTCATGATCCGTTCAGAGACCGTGACCGAAAAGATCAGCATCATAATGGGCAGGAACAGGAAACGGAAGGTGCGCGGGCCGAGCAGAAGCAGCGCAATCGATTGTAATGTTAAAATGAGCGAGACGCCCTGGAGCATGTGATTAGGAACGCCAACAATAAAGAAGAGGTAGCACATCAGCCCCAACAAAAACGGAGCAAGCGCGGGCCAGAAGGCGCGCGGCGAACTCACCAAAATGTCTTTGCGCTTTAGCCAAATCAGATAGACGGCCAACCCTGGAATTAGGTAAGCGTGGCCCCAATCTTCGAGCGCACCCCAACTGTGCTCATGCTGTTTGGCGATCCAACGGAAGAACATGCCCGCAAATGCCAGCGAGAGCAGTCCGATCATGATCCAGGTGCTACGCGCTAGTTTATGTTTTGTCGCAGTTTCGTGGATGGCGGGGGAAACATCGCGCTGGGCGGGATTCGGCGTAGCGATCTCGGCAACCGGGGCGGACAACAGGTCAGCCGCCTGGCCATCGAGGACGATTGTCTGGCTCGCCTCCGCTGCGGGTTGTTGAGATCCTAATGATGACATACGTACTCCACCAACCCATAACCACTCCTCGCCTCAGCCGCCGCGTCCACTCGATTCGGGCAGAAAGGTTGCTCGCTCCAGTGAAGATCGTGGACTTCTTCACGCTTCTCCGACTCCTGGGGGCGCCGCTCCCCGATTTCAGTACGCCTAAGTGGGGCAGGTGGGTTCGGAATTCGTCCACCAGTAGGCGGCCGCACAAATTGGGCCCATTACCGCTCCGAGACCCCCCCGGAAAGCCAGCAGCCACGCCGAGACCGGGAGCTAGGCACGGTAAAGAGTGCCTACCCGAACGGTTTTGGAGTCGCTTACGCGGCACGACTGCACTCAGAAGGTCAAAACCAGATACGCCTAGCGAAACAAAGCTCAATCTGAACCTATTGACAGGCCTTAGCAGATTCGGTGCGGGTCTCTCGTTTAGTTAGCCCTCTGCTAAGGGATGCACCAACCAGACTACTGCGATACCGCGTGCAAGCACGCCGATCAATTAATCCTCGCGGCGGGCCTCCGAAGGATTAGTTGAACTGCCGGTTGCTATCGGGTGGCGGACCAAAGACGTCGTTCCCGAAGTTGCGATCAATTAAGAAGCCAAATCCGTAGTTCATGCGGAAGCCGTTGCGGATGACCGCGACAGGTAACGCCCAAAAGCTGGTTCCCACGTTGATCCGGTCGTTAGCCTTGAGATATACATCCGGCTGAGTCTGCTCGGAGACAGCCCGACCATTCAGGGTAATAGTTGCTTGGCGATCGCGGCCGATCATGCGGGTTAAGTCGATGCGCTCAGGGATTGCGATGGTGGAGAGCCCGCCGGCGGCATCAAGTGCGCGGAGCAACGTAAGCCCACCGGGGGGAATAGTGATGGGACCGGGACGGCCGACCTGTCCGGCCATGTAAACGAGCCCACCTGGGGGTGCTGGCACGCGAATCACGTCGCCGGGGCGAATTACGATATTGAAGCGTTGCTTTCCGGCGAGTAGTTCTTTGGTGGGGATCCGGATTACTCGCTGGGTCATCGTGGCTTCGCCGTCGCCCGGCTGATCAGCCATAAGACCACTCGGAGCGGTTGGGGTAACCTGGATCCACTTGCCGTTCAAAAAGACCCACCTGCCGGCGGCGGAATCTGCGGGGGTGACACCAGTGAAGAGGGATTGGCCGGGAGTTACGTTAGAGTTGTCGTCCAAATCTACTGCGGGGGCAGGTCCTGCGGCTGGGAGCGAAGGCGGCTGGCCGGTGATCGCTGGCGTTCGCTTTGCGGCGATGTCTGAATCGGGCTGTGTGTCGCCTGGCAGATCAATTATGTCATCCAGGGCTATGTTTTCTGTGGCGGGGGGAACGGGGCGGGGCTTCGCAGCCTCTGGCTGGCGGGCGTTGTTCGCAGTTTGACCAGCGTGACCCGCAGCGAAGACCGCGGGAGAACCGCTGCTCTTTTTGGCATCCGGACCAGTGACCTCATCTATTATTTTCAGGAGATCATCACCAGAACTTGGCGTAACGGGCGATGGGGTCATTGGCGTAAAGCCGGGGCGAACTGTGCTCGTCCCGCCTTCGCCAACGTTGTTGAGAGCCTCATCGCGAGTTTCTAATGAGATTCGCCGAATGACGTAAATGTCTTCGATGTCTTCCTGGAAACGCCCGCCTGAGGTGAGCGCTTCGAGCAAGTGGTAGTTGGAGTTTGGAATGATAAAACTCCCAGCGCGCTCGACGTTCCCGACTATGCTGTAAGTATCGCCGCGTTGATTAATGACGGTCACTTGGGCGAGCGGATTGCTCACGAGCCGCTTCATGAGTGACTCGAGTTCTGCCACCGCCTCCTGCGAGGTTTTCCCGCCCACGGTTACCCGTCCCAACTGAGGGACATCGATCATCCCTTTGGAGTCAACCAGCACGGGATAGACGTCCGCTCTATCGGTTACGATCAGATCATACAGCGTGATTTCGAGCGCGTCGCCGGGGGTAATTCGATACACAAACGCTTGGGGAATGAGGTCTTCGGGCAGTGGGTCAGAGTAATCGGCGCTGTTATCGCTATCGTCTTCAATGGTTGCGATGCGATCCAAAATCGGAACGATGGTGGGGGTGTTTTCCCACCGCCCGGTTACGCTGGGATCAAGAAACGAGTCGTTGCATCCGAAGAGGCCTAGCGTGCTGCCAGCAGCAAGGGCGAGCGCCGTCAGAGTGTGTGATACCCTCCGCGCCTTTTGACCCCACGACGACGGCAACGCTGGCCCGTAAGGCTTCGAAGCTAGATTCGAAGACCGAGAGGATCGTGTAAGTTTGCTGCGATAAAGATCCGGCACGAATCACTCCTGAGTATCAGAACCGAGAGTCGCCCCGCGGACGACTTCCCACCTTCGCCAAACCGCCTATTCTCACCATCCGGCCGCCAAGCTTGCTCAAAACGGCCCCACCTATCTTCGGAGCCACGCCGCGAAACCCATTGCGAAACCCACCTCGAAGCCAGTAGCAAGCTCGCAACATGGTCGCCATCCTAAAACGCCGTTGCCCGCTCAGAGGGGCCATCGTAGTCCTGGTCCCTATTTCATGGACGCGAGAATCGACTATCCGAACTATCCCGAATGAACGTGATAGGCCAGTTTCCACGCCGCGGCCCGACCAATAGGGTGCGATTTATACCCGGTGGATCATCGGCTGAGAGCCATCGTACATTGCATACTTTAGCCGAACGAACCGCCTGATCGGGTTGATAGTAGCTTGTTAGTAAATCCCCCACCCTTGGGAGCACAGCCGTGGCCCACACTAGGAAAAAGGTTGGGTTTTTCGAAGGCAAAGAAACTGGTGTCGTTAAGTGCGTTTGAAAAACCTGGAGAGTCGCAGGGGTCACGATTGTGTGGATGACACACTTTCAGTGGTGTTTGCTCCGATCCGGCCCCTAAACTTACCCACATGGCATCGCTGCACCCGCAAGAGGAACATACCGCTGGCTCAACCGCACCGATTGTCCAGCGAGCGGTGACAATTCCTCGACACCCCAGGCCGCTGGGAGGAGACCCGCTTCGGACGATCGATCCGCCGCTGCTAAGCCTATCTGACATGGTGCTTAACAATGCCGGGGGTTTTAAGGATCAACTGGCTATTAAGCGCAAGCCCCCGTGGCTTCGTGCGAAGGTCCCCGGTGGGCCGGGGTACACGCGCCTCAAAGCGATAATGGATGAGCACCGGCTGCACACCGTGTGTGAAGAGGCCCGCTGCCCCAACATGGGTGAGTGCTGGTCGCGGGGTGTTGCCACCATTATGATTCTTGGGGATACCTGCACTCGGGCGTGTGGATTCTGTAATGTCAAGACCGGGCGGCCTGGAGTAATTGATAAGGATGAGCCGCGGCGGGTAGCGGCGAGCCTAGCGCTGATGGGGCTCAAGCACGTCGTAATTACGAGCGTGAACCGCGATGAACTGCCGGACGGGGGTGCGGGGATCTGGGCGGAGACGATCCTTCGGACTCGCGAGGCGTGCCCAGAGTTAAGCGTTGAGGTGCTTATACCGGATCTTGAGGGTAACTGGGCGGCGCTACAGATGATTATTGATTCGCGGCCCCATATTATTAATCATAACTTGGAAACTGTTCGGCGCATGTACCCCGCTGTGCGCCCCAGCGCGAAGTTTGACCGTTCGCTGGAGCTGCTTCGCAGAGTACGGGAGCAGGGCGTGGTCGCGAAGACTGGAATTATGGTTGGAATCGGCGAGCGCGATGAGGAAGTGTTGGCGCTGATGGACGAGGTGCAGGTGAAGACCGCGAGCATAAGCGTTGATGGGGGAACGCGGGCCTCGTGCGATATTCTTACGATCGGCCAATATTTACAACCCACCCGGAACCATCTGCCTATCGACCGCTGGGTGACGCCCGAGCAGTTTGATCGCTTTAAGGCGGAGGGGCTGACGCGGGGATTTAAGGTGGTCGAGAGCGGAGCGCTGGTGCGATCCAGCTATCACGCGGATCATCAAGCGGATGTGCTGGTAAAGTTTAATAATAATGTTGACGCACCACCTCGCGGGTGAAGTAATGAGGGTGTGGGGCTGCTGCGCCATTGGGATGCAAGGCACTATTTGGGAAGCGTGTATAACTCTTCCAGATTTTGTAGCAGTTCAGCGGGAGTTAAGTCAGCGTTTCGGTTCGTCGCGAGGAAGGCGATTATTTTTTCGCGTGCTTTATTGGGTGGCGTCCCCGGCCATTCAGCACAGACGCGTGTAAAGTCCGCGAGCGGTTGAGCCTTGATCGTTCGGAAGTGAACAACCAAACCATTGCCGGCCGCGTTTAGTTTAAGCTTGGTCGCTGCGAGCTGCTCCCGATAGCCCGCGAGTAATTTCTGCGGAGCGTTGGGCAGGTTTGGGTCGCCGACTCCTGGCGCCATACCTTGCAACGGACCGATTACGGCTTCCAACCTGCTAATGCTCGAGGTTAAGCGTGCGGCGTCTTCGGCTTGCGACTCAAACCCTACTAACGCAATGCGTACTCGCTCCAACGAGATGCCGCTTCCCTGTTCGACGACGGTAAAGGTCAAATATTTACTATCACTCCCTGCGTTATTGCTCGCTGTTACCTTCGTCATAGTAGTTTGCGCGATGGTGGGGGTGCCTTGAATCTCATCGCCTTGCAGTCTCAGGCCCACAGGAAGGTCTTGGACAGCGAGCGGGGCCGTGGAGGGGACCGAAGTTGTAATCTTAAACTTGTAGGGTTTGTCTACGGTAGCCTCGGGCGGATTCAGCGA
>Ga0105048_10007879_pt1 | contig 17081 bp, 15 predicted proteins | sample MAT05_FD_78382 | JGI IMG/M metagenome (GOLD analysis project Ga0105048, IMG submission 78382) | Freshwater microbial communities from Lake Fryxell liftoff mats and glacier meltwater in Antarctica - MAT-05 | ecosystem: Environmental > Aquatic > Freshwater > Ice > Liftoff microbial mat | place...
ACGCCTCGAAAGCGTGTGAGGGGGCAACTCCTCCGTGGGTTCAAATCCCACCGCCACCGCCAACGAGTAAGGGTCCGACCTTCTGGTCGGGCCCTTACTCGTTTGTCGTGCTTGGGGATTTGGGAGGAGCGACCGCAGGTCGCGACGGTTCCCACCGCCACCGCCAACGAGTAAGGGTCCGACCTCTTGGTCGGGGTAGATGAGCTGAATTTCGATCATGGCGGAGGGCCACGAAGCGCTCGCTCTCAGACACGGTCGACGTAGCGGGTGAAGGCGCGCAAGTGGTTCTGACTCGCGGCCTCGAGCCGCGTGAGTACTGTCGCTACGTCCTCCGGGGGCGAGGAGGCCAACGCATCGCGGAGGTCAGCGATGTCGGTCTGCTCCACAAGGATTCCCACCTGAGCCGCTTCGGCCTCGGACGTGGCCACGCGTGCGGCCAGCGCGGTGTAGAGAGTCTGGATCGCGGGGTCGACGAAGACGCCAGGCGCCTGGCCCGCACTCGGGTCTGGCACGCCATAGGTGACGAGCAGCTGTCGAACCGATGTCTGGTGGGTGGTCTCCGATCGGGAGATGTTGGAGAAGACCTGGCTGCTGTACAGCGATTCGCCGAGAACGTAGAGGTCGAGCGCGAGCTTCTCTTCTTCGGCGAGGTAGGTGAGCTGTGAGGTCAGTTCAGCGCTGGCGGTCAGGGCCTGCGCCGCCCCGCCGTCGGCGACGGAGGTCGAGGCTGTCGACGTCTCCGGCGTCGTGCCATTGCCCATCAGGACCCAGGCACCACCAGCTGCAAGAGCCACCGCAGTAACGGCAGCGACGATCAGCCCGCCACGCCTGCGGCGACGTGTAGCGGGGATGGGCTGGTCAACCATGGTGGGAAGTTCCTGGTGAGCGGTGCCGGTCATCGTGGTCTCCTGGGGTTGTTCTTGGCTTCTGCCACTCTGCCATACATACCCCCAGGGGTATGTATGGCAGAGGTAAGGACTGGAGTGCCCAGAGGGGAAGTCAATGCCGGCGTGCGCGACGATGCCTTGGTGCCCACCGCCCCCGAGTCGTCCACCACTCCTGAGTCGCGCTCGGCCCGTGAGGGCGCTGCCCCGTTCGTCGTCACCGTGCTCGCCGCGATCGAACGCCGAGCTCCGGCCCTTACGGGGTTCACTGACGCGACGGCGGCGGTGTTCGCCCGCTACTCGCGGCACCGGGGCAGCGTTCTGGCCGCCGGGTTCGCCTTCTACTCCCTGCTGGCCGTGGTACCGGCAGCGATCGCCCTTGGTTCCATCGCCGCGCTGACCGGGGATCCGCAGTCGCTGATCGCGGCGTTGGAGCGGGCCGTCGAGCGGGTGCCATCGCTGGCGGGCCCTGGCCAGGACACCGTGACCGGCCTACTGAGCGTGGTCGAAGAAACCTCGTCTGCATCGTTCGGACTCACCACCATCGTCAGCACGCTTCTTGCGGTGTATGCGTCCTCGCGCGTCTTCGTGACGGTGACCGCCGTCCTCGATGTTGCCTTTCATCGCCCCATGCGCGAACGATCATGGTTGGTGCGCGTGATCGCCACGGCGGCCACGCTCGCTGCCCTAGTGGTGATCGTCCTTGGCTTCGTCGCCCTGCAGGCACTTCCCCCTGCGCTGGACGCGCTGGGGGTTGACGCCCGTGTCGCATCCACGCTCCGGTGGATCTCGCTGCCGCTGCTGGTCGTCGCCGGATTCGTGGCCTTCTCGCTGGCCTACCGGTGGGGTTCGCCGCGAGCGGTTTCGGTCGGTCGATTCAATCGCGGCGGTGCCGTGGCGATGACGATCGCGTTGGTCGGCACCGGTGCCACGTCGGTCTACATCAGCTACTCGTCGGCGTTGGGCTCGGCCATTGCTGTACTCGGCGGCGCGATCATCGTGCAGCTCTGGCTCTATGTGATCGGTATCGCCCTGATGGTGGGCGCCGAGGTCGAAGCCGTCCTCACGGACGAGCCGCGCGCTCCGGAGTGATGCAGCAGTCGCGCGGGCACTGCTGAGGCCACGGTCCGAGCGGGCTCATTGCCGTCTGCGCGGAGATCGCAACGCCATTGATCTGTTCGCGCACCAGGTCGACGATCATCGCCACGAAACGTGGATCGGTTCCGGGCGTCGACACTCGCGCGAACGGGAGTCCAAGGGAAGCGGCGTGCTCAGCCGCAGCGGTGTCGAGATCCCACATCACCTCCATGTGGTCGCTGACGAATCCGATCGGAACCACCACGACGCCGGGAACACCTTCGGCCACGAGCTCATCGAGGTGATCGCTGATGTCGGGCGCGAGCCATGGCTGCGACGGCGGACCGGATCGCGATTGAAAGACGAGGTCCCACAAAAGGTCGCGGCCGGTTTGGTCGGAGGCCGCATGCGCCACGAGCTCGGCCACCGCTCGGTGCTGGCTCACGTAGGCGCCTTGCTCGAACCGACCGGGGGGCCCACTGGCGGTAGCCGCCGACAGCGGGAGCGAGTGAGTCGTGAAGGCCAGGCGAGTTCCCACGGGCAGTTGCTCAACCGCCTCGACCACTCCATCGATGAAGGGCTCGATGAACCCGGGGTGGTCGAAGCCATGCCGAAGCTTGTCGATGCGGGGCGAGCCCGCGTCTCGCATCCCGTTGTCATCAACGTCGGCCGAGCCCCCGCAGGCCGCAGCGATGGCCTCGCGGTAGCGGCGGCAGCCTGGGCCCGATGAGTAGACGCTGGTGACGAAAGCGACCGCCTTGGTGATGCCGTCGGCCCTCATCTGCTCGATGGCGTCGGGCACGAAGGGTTCGGAGTACAGGTTGCCCCAGTAGATCGGCATCCCGAGAGACGCGTCGTCGAGGGCCGGGCCGAGTGCGGCGATCAGCGCCCGGTTCTGCGCGTTGATCGGGGAGACGCCGTCGAAGTGGAAGTAGTGCGCGCCGACCTGCTTCAACCGTTCGTCGGGGATTCCGCGTCCCGAGGTCACGCGTCGCAGGAACGGCACAACCTCGTCGACCGACTCCGGCCCACCGAAGGAGACCAGCAAAAGCGCTTCGTAGGGCTGCTCGTCGCTCACGAGGTGATCAGGGCAGGTCGTTGACGAGTTCGGACAGCGGGCGGCGCCTGCCGGTGTAGAAGGGGATCTCTTCACGGACGTGAAGCCGTGCCTTTGATGCGCGCAGGTGACGCATCAGGTCGACGATGCGGTAGAGCTCATCTGCTTCGAAGGCCAGAATCCATTCGTAGTCGCCCAGGGCGAAAGATGAGCACGTGTTGGCACGCACGTCGGGGTACTCGCGTCCCATCTGGCCATGCTCGACGAGCATCGCGCGGCGCTCCTCGTCTTCGAGGATGTACCACTCGTACGAACGCACGAAGGGATACACGCACACGTAGGCGCGCGCCTCCTCCTCAGACAGGAAGGCTGGCACGTGTGACTTGTTGAACTCTGCTGGGCGGTGCATCGCGACGTTCGACCACACTGGCTTCAACGCCCGACCCAACTGCGTGCGACGCAGCGCGTTGTATGCCGACTGTAGAACGTCAATCTCTTCGGCGTGCCACCACAGCATGGTGGTTGCATCCGCGCGCAAGCCCGCGACGTCGTACCAACCGCGAACCACAACGCCCTTGGCCGCGTAGTCGTCGATCACCTGCTGGGCCTCGGTGATGATCGCCGAACGGTCGGCGCCGAGCTCGCGAGCATCGAACACCGACCACATCGTGTAGCGGATCGTGTCGTTCAGGTCGCGAGCCTTGGGCTTAGCGGCTGCGGTACCGGCGGCGGTTTCGGTGCTGGGTGCTTCTTTCGAGGTCATGTGTCCAGTATCGGCCACCTGTCACCCACCGGCAGGTCGGCCTCATGATCGCTAGCTCACGGGGGGCTGGGCTACCGCCTGACGGGCAGCAGCTCTACCGCTGGCCACGCAGGCGGCGATGCCCACGCCATCAAGGGCCGCTCCGCACATCGCCAGCCCATTTAGCCCATCAAGCCCTGCGCGGACCCGCGCGACTCGCGCCCTATGCCCGACGAGGTACTGCGGCAGTGAGTCGTTCCAACGCTCTACATGCGTGTCCACCGGTGGCGCCGTCAGGCCAACCGCGGTGACGAGGTCGGCGTGGGCGGCGGCGATGATCTCGGCGTCCGACAACTGCAGCGAGGCGGTCTCGCGCCAGCGGCCGACGCTCGCGCGCAGCATCAGCAGGCCATCACTTCGATCCACACCCGATGCGCAGCCGGTCCACGCCCACTTGATCGAAGAGAACGTGGAGGCCTTGATGAAGTGTTCGTCGATCGAGGGCACCAGGAATCCGCTTCCCTGGGGAAGATGTCGACGCTGCTCGGCGGGGTAGGCGAACGAGACCACAGCGACGGAGGCGTAGGGGATCTCCCGCAACGCTTCTGCCGAATCGGCCGAGTGCGCTTCGAGCAGGTCGGCGGCGATCGGTGCGGGAACCGCGAGGACAACCGCGTCGCATGTGATGTTCTCCGAACCTTGGGCGCCGTCCGCAAACTCCGGCGCCACGGCGACCGACCAACCTCCGCTACCGACGCGGTGCAAAGCCGATACCCGCGATCCCTTGCGGATCCACACTCCACGCGATTCCAAGGTGGCCGCCAGGGCTGGAGGCAACGTTCCGATGCCGCCATCGATCCCGGCGAACACAGGAACGCTCGGCGACCTGCGGGCCGCAGATGCTGCGCCCGTCAGGGTTGAATGCTCGGTGGCGGCCTTGGCCAGGCTGGGTGCTACCGACTCGAGGTCGAGCGCGTACGGATCGCCGGCGTACACGCCCGCTAGCAGTGGATCCACGAGGCGATCGACCACCTCGCGGCCAGCGAGGGATGCCACGTAGTCGCCGATCGAGGTCGATCCGATGCTCGCGGTGCTGATCGGCGCTCGACGGCGAAGGGTGCCGGCGCCCATGGCCATCACGCCGGCCGCGCTCAGCACGCCGCCCCGCGCCACGGATGCGAAACCGCTCGGTGCGCCCATCACTAAGCCAGCGGGCATCGGGTGCATCCGGTCGCGGGACCACAGCCAGGCCTTTGCGGTGGCCGGATGCACGACGCGATCGCCGAGTCCGGCTTCACGGACCAGGTCGACAGCCTCGGGACGAGTGTTCAGCAGCGACTCGGCGCCGGTATCGATGCGTACGCCGCCGACCTCTGTCTGCGCGAGCTTGCCGCCAAGCCGTGACGAGGCTTCGAGCACTGTGACCCGAACTCCAGGGATGAGAGAGAGCTCAGCGGCAGCGGCCAGTCCGCTGATCCCGCCTCCGATGACCACGACGTGCTGGGATCCCGTGCCGGTCGCCGTTGTGACCTCCGAGGCCGAGGAGTCGCTCAGGACGTCGTCTCCTCGTGCACAAGGTCGGTGACCTTCTTGAGCATGTCGGGATCGGTCTCCGGCAGGACGCCGTGCCCCAGGTTGAAGATGTGCCCAGGTGCCGACTTGCCGGCGGCGAGGATCTCGCGCGTGCGCTGCGCCACCACCTCCCACGGGGAGAAGAGCATCGCCGGATCCAGATTGCCCTGAACCGATCGACCCGGCACGCGCTTTGCGGCCTCGTCGAGCGCCACTCGGAAGTCGACGCCCACCACATCGGCTCCGGCCTGACCCATCGAGGTGAGCAGCTCGCCGCTAACGACACCAAAGTGGATGCGGGGCACGCGATAGTGCGCCACATCGCCAAGCACGCGAGCCGAGTGCGGCCGTACGTAGCGCTCGTAGTCGGCAAGCGAAAGCGCACCGACCCATGAGTCGAAGAGTTGCACCGCACTGGCGCCGGCTTCGATCTGCATCGAGAGGAACGACGAACAGATCGAGGCAATGCGCGAAAGCAGGTCGTTCCAGAGTTCGGGGTCGGAGTACATCAGGGTCTTGGTATGCACGTGGTCGCGCGATGGGCCACCCTCGACCAGGTACGACGCCAGGGTGAACGGCGCACCCGCGAAGCCGATGAGTGGAGTGCCGCCGAGCTCGGTGGTGAGAGTGCCGATCGCGTCCAGCACGCCACTGACCATGTGAGGCTCGAGTTCACCGATGCTCTCGACGTCGGCTCGGGTGCGGACGGGGGAGCCCATCACCGGTCCGACACCGGCCACGATGTCGACGTCAACCCCAACGGCCCGCAGCGGAACGACGATGTCGCTGAACAGGATGGCCGCGTCGACGCCGTAGCGGCGAACGGGCTGCATCGTGATCTCTACAACGTGCTCCGCGCTGAAGCACGCCTCGAGCATGCCAACGCCTTCGCGAGCCTTGCGGTACTCCGGCAGGGAACGCCCGGCCTGGCGCATGAACCACACCGGGGTGTGCGTCGGTGTGCGACCGAAGGCGGCCTCAATGAGCGGCGCCGACGCGGTGCGCCCATCGATGAGTGGGTGGTCGGTGGCTAGCGACGTGGTCGCCGGTGTGTCGTTGGTCACGTGATGCTCGTCCTCGATCGTGGCTAGGTGCGGTCGGGCCCGGAACCGTCGGTGCTGAACCCTCGTGCGCCCATCGTCCCAGGGCTCCCTCACGGCTGCGCGATGAACACCGCGATCACCGACCGGATGCGCACCGCCACGCCCCGACGCCTACCCTGGTGAGGTTCGGAAGCCGTTCGTCCCCACGAAGCGGCCACCACCTCGCCCCTTCCCGGAGGTCGTCCATGACGCTGCTTTGCGTCGGACTCGACCACCTCAATGCTCCGATGACATTGCTGGCGCGGGCCGCGCTCGATGGAGTCGGTGCTCGTTCGCTGCTGCTCGATGTGGCAGCCGACGAGTTCGTCGCCGAGACGTTCGTCGTCGCCACGTGCAACCGTCTCGAGGTCTACGCCGACGTCGATCGTTTCCACCCCGCCGTCGATGCCATCACCGAGATTCTTGCCAAGCGCACCGGAGTGGATCGAGAGCAGCTCGTCGATCACCTTCACGTGCGCTACGACGAAGCAGCCGTCACCCACTTGTTCGGTGTGGCCGCTGGGCTGGAGTCGGTGGTTCCTGGTGAGACGCAGGTGCTCGGTCAGGTGCGCTCGGCCCTCAGGTCGGCACAGGACGAAGGCACTGCCGGGCGTTCGCTGAACGCTGTTGCCCAGCACGCGCTTCGCACCGGCAAGAGGGTCCACACCGAGACGTCGGTGGCTGCAGCCGGTTCCTCCGTCGTTTCCGCGTCGATCGAGCTGATCGCTGCCCACGTGGATGGGATCGCGGGTCGCAACGCCGTGATCGTCGGTGCGGGCGCGATGGGGCTCCTCGCCACCGCCACGCTGCGTCGGTCGGGTGCAGCGTCGATCACCATCGTGAATCGAACCGTCGAGCACGCCGAGCGCATCGCCGCGAACTACGACGCCGCCGTGGCCGGGCTCGATCAGTTGCCGGAACTCCTTGTCGATGCCGACGTGGTCGTTACCGCTGTCGGTTCCGGGCATGTTCTTCTCGCAGCTACGGCCGTGGGCTTAGAGCGGGCCCGACCGTTGGCTGTCATCGACCTGGGCTTGCCTGCCGACACCGATCCTGATCTCGCGCTCGTGCCCGGCGTTCTGCGGATCGATCTTGAGACGCTGCATAACACCTCGCTCACCAAGGCGTCCACGGAAGATCTCGCCGCTGCCCGCGCGATCGTGCGCGACGAGGTCGAGGCTTTCGCCACCGCCCACGCGGCACGTAGCGTCGAGCCCACGCTCGTGGCTTTGCGCGCGATGGCTGCCGAGGTGGTGGCGTCCGAGTCGCGTCGTCTTCGCCACCGTTTGCCCGACCTGAGCCCCGAAGAGTTCGACGATGTCGAACGCTCACTGCGCCGCTCGGTCTCGGCCCTGCTGCACACGCCGACCGTGCGGATCAAGGAGTACGCGATCGGCCCTGAAGGTTCGGTGTATGCCGAGGCGCTTCGGGCCTTGTTCGATCTGGACCCCACGACCGTGCGTTCCATTGAGCGCGAGCTCGGCTCCGACTCCGACTGACACCGCGTTGCGGTCTCCAGGTGAGCGTTTCCGCCGCGAAACGCTCACCTGGAGACCGCAATCGGGGGGTTTTGCGTTCGGATGCGCGAACGGCGCCGGTCCCGGTGAGGGGAACGACGCCGTTGAGCGCGGAGGATACGAGATTCGAACTCGTGAGGGTGTTACCCCAACACGCTTTCCAAGCGTGCGCCATAGGCCACTAGGCGAATCCTCCGTCGCAGAGGTTACCTGCGGGCTCGCGAGGCCCTTGCGCCCCTACCGCTTACACTCGACAGCGACCCCCCGTGCGGCGGCATCCCACTGAACTCCCCCAGGGCCGGAAGGCAGCAAGGGCAGGTGGGCTCTACCGGGTGCGCGGGGGGTCCCCGCGTGTCCGGCCATCGCCGTAGGGTGGCGCCCGTGTCGCTTGCCTTGTACCGCCGCTATCGCCCGGAGACCTTCGACGAGGTCATCGGTCAGGAGCACGTGACCGGGCCGCTCGGCCAGGCATTGGCCAGTGGACGCGTGCACCATGCGTTCCTCTTTTCAGGCCCTCGCGGCTGCGGCAAAACGACCAGCGCCCGCATCCTGGCGCGCGCCCTCAACTGCGAGAACGGGCCGACGCCCACGCCTTGCGGGCAGTGCCAGTCGTGCCGCGATCTGGCGAACGGCGGACCGGGCAGCCTCGACGTGATCGAGATCGACGCTGCGTCGCATGGTGGAGTCGATGATGCCCGCGATCTGCGCGAGCGCGCCTTCTATGCGCCCGTCTCCTCGCGCTACAAGGTCTACATCATCGACGAGGCCCACATGGTCACGCGCGAAGGTTTCAACGCGCTGCTGAAGCTCGTCGAAGAGCCGCCGGAGCACCTGAAGTTCGTCTTCGCCACCACCGAGCCCGACAAGGTGTTGGCCACGATCCGTAGCCGCACTCATCACTACGCGTTCCGGCTCGTCGCCCCTCGTGTGCTTTCCGACCACCTAGCGCGGGTGGCGGGCGAAGAGGGCGTGAAGGTCGATGACGCCGTGCTGCCAATGGTGGTGCGGGCCGGGGCCGGCTCGGTACGAGATGCGCTCAGCGTGCTCGACCAACTCATCGCTGGATCCACCGATAACGAGATCACTGCGGCGTACGCCTCCGGCCTGCTCGGCTACACCGATGCCCGGTTGCTCGATGATGTCGTCGATGCGTTCGCGACGCGGCGGGGTGCGGCGGTGTTTGAGACGCTCGACCGCGCGCTCGACAGCGGGCTCGATCCGCGCCGGTTCGTCGCCGACCTGCTTGAACGTTTCCGCGACCTGCTCATCGTCACCGTCGCCGGCGAAGACGCTACTCACCTCGAAGCCCTCGTCACCGCCGCACCCGACGAGCTGGAACGGATGAAGGTGCAGGCGGCGGCCTTCGGTCTGGCCGAGCTCACACGCAACGCCGAGGTGCTGGCCCAAGGCCTGATCGAAATGCGCGGCGCCACGGCCCCGCGCCTGCTGCTCGAGATCATGGCGGCGCGGTTGCTGCTGCCCGGTGCCGACGACGCCGATCGCGGGTTGCAGGTGAGGCTCGAACAACTCGAACGTCAGATCCGCCAGGGTGCATCCGCTGCATCGGTGGCGGCGGCAGCTCCGGCGATGCCGGTGCCCCCAGCTGCCGCTCGTCAATCGGCCGCCCGACCGGCGCGCGAGCCCGAATCGGCTGCCCCGCCAGCACCGAAGGCAACGGCGGTCATTGGGAACGACGTGCCCCCTGCCGACGAACCGGCTGCCGCTCCGGCCGCAGTGGCATCCGAGAGTGGAACAGAGATCGAGCTCGTGCGTCGCATGTGGCCTGAGATCGTCGAGCGCGTCAAGAACGTCAAGCGCAGCGCGTGGATTCAGCTCAATCGCCCCGGCGCCGGCGTGCTCTCGGTCGACCAAGGGCGCGTGGCGCTCGGCCTCCCGGACGCCGGGACTGCCAAGGGCTTTCAGGCCGGTGGCTACGACACCCTGCTCGGCATCGCCATCTCCGAGGTCATCGGTCGTGAATACGTCGTCGATGTGGTCGGTAGCCCGGCGCCCGATTCGGTCACTCTGGCCGGTGCAGCCGAAGTCACAACCCCCGCGGCACCGACACGATCGGCGGCCCGCACTGCTGTGCCTGAAACACCCGAGGCCGGCGTGCCGGCAGCGGTCGCATCGTCAACGCGCGGCCGCGACATTCTCGACGCCGAACGCGACCGCGTCGACGACTCGGTGGATGATCATCACCCCGACGTGATCCACATCGACTCGCAGGACGACGCGCTCAGCGGCGAGAAGTTGCTGGCGGCGGCGTTCGACGCCAAGGCGATCGGCGAGATCGAGACCGACTGATCAGGGCTCGATCGTGGGTCGGTCGGGCGGTGGCACGAAGCGTGCGGTCCACGTGGCGCGCAGCGACTGTTCGGAGACCGGTGCCGAGGTGTACTCCTCGGTGATGGCCAGGGCTTTGGCCGCAGGACTAGGGTGCCGCGCAGGCACAAGAAGGCCCGATGGCCCAGATTCTCCAGCTTGCGGCGCTGGAGGCCGCGGCATCCCAGTTTCAGCAGCGAGCCCCAGGGATCGAGGGATTTCCTGGGGTTCGCTGCTGTCCGGCCGCGTTTGCTCATCGGCGATCGCGGCCGCGAGGCCATGTGGGGTGATGCCCGCCGCGCGTCCCGACCCGGCTCCGGGTGCCGCGGCGTAGGCTCCCCGCGTGTACGAAGGCGTGGTTCAAGACCTCATCGACGAGCTCGGGCGACTGCCCGGGGTCGGGCCGAAGGGCGCCCAGCGCATCGCCTTCCACCTCCTGAACGCCGACGCCGCCGACGTCAACCGGCTGGCCCACGTGCTGATCGAGGTGAAGGAGAAGGTCCGCTTCTGCGAGATCTGCTTCAACGTGGCGCAGGAGGCCCAGTGCCGCATCTGCGCCGATCCTCGTCGCGACCTCGCCAGCCTCTGTGTGGTGGAGGAGCCCAAGGACGTCATCGCCGTCGAGCGCACGCGTGAGTTCCGTGGTCGTTACCACGTCCTCGGAGGCGCCATCAATCCGATGGAGGGCATCGGGCCCGACGATCTGCGGATCAAGGAACTGATGAGGCGCCTCGCCGATGGCACGATCACCGAGATGATCCTGGCCACCGATCCCAATGTCGAAGGTGAAGCCACAGCGACGTATCTGGCTCGACTGGTCAAACCCATGGGAATCGCCACCTCGCGGCTGGCCAGCGGCCTGCCGGTGGGCGGCGATCTGGAGTACGCGGACGAGATCACCCTCGGCCGCGCGTTCGAAGGAAGGCGACTTCTCGATGTCTGACGACCTCTCCGACTTCACCGACGAGATCGCCGACCAGATCCGATCGTTCAACATCGCGGTCATGGAGATCTCCAAGGGCGAGCATCCTGAGCAGACGGTGTCGCTGCTGCTCCTCGAGGTGTCGCAGTTGATGCTCGCCGGCGGGCGCCTGGGTGCGATCGTCGACGTTGTTCCCGACGAACGGTTCGAGCCCGACGCTGGCCCTGACCCCGACGTCCAGGCCATCCGCGAAGGGCTGGCCGAGCTGCTGGGTCCGATCGATGAGTTCGCCGAAGTCTTCGACCCCTATGCCCTCGATCCCACGGCTGATGTTTCGCGGCTTTCGGACGACATCGCCGAGATCGTGGGCGAGTTGGCTCATGGGCTGCAGCACTACGACGACGGCCGGTGGCTTGAAGCCTTGTGGTGGTGGCAGTTCTCCTACCTCAGCGCGTGGGGCAGCGAGGCCGGCGCAGCGCTGCGTGCATTGCACTCGATCGTGGCGCACGTGCGCCTCGATCGTTCCCACGTCTGAGCACACCGCCGCATCGGTCCAGTCGAGTCAGCGGGGTCGCGGTGAGGCCGGCGGGTTGAATGCCGTTGATTCGGGCGCGGGGAGCCGCTTCACGAACACGATGGAACCGCTCGGAAAGTTCGCGCTCGCGGGAACGCCGTCGGGGAACAGGCAGTAGACGCCCTGTGCCACGCCCTCGCCGCTCACGCGGGCGCAGGTGGCATCGGGAAACTTCGCGTCGACTGAAGGGCCGAGATACTCCACGTCGGCGCGGCCCGCGGCGATCGCCGGAAGCGTGATGGCCAGAACGGCGCGCAGCGCAGGGTCCAGTGCGGCGGGTGGCGTCTGACCAGGGACGGCGGCCTGCACACAGATCGCTGTCTTATCCGGCGACGTCTGGCACGAGATGGCGCCCTTGGCACCCGAGATGTTGGTGGCCACACCGCTGCCGGTGGTGATGTCGAGGCGCAACTGGTCGGGTACCCGAGCCACGTCGACGGTGGCGGCGGTCTTCTGGCCGGTGGTGTCGAGCCGGTACTGGGCCGCCCAGGCGGTTGCCGCACTCACCCCGGCACTGTTTCGGAACGCGGTCACCTCAGGATCGGGCGCATCATTCGAGCCGCAGGCCACCAGCGTTGCAGCCACCAGGAGGACGCCGGCGGCGGCGATCGTTGGTTTCCGCCGGAAGCGCCCGACCCGGGTGCTGGCACTGCTCACGGGGCTCGACACCGGTTCAGGATAGGTATCCGTGCGCCTCCGTTAGACTTGCCGCTCCGTCCTGTTCGCGCCTTCCCCGTCTTGGAGCAGCCCCGTGGCACTGGTTGTGCAGAAGTACGGCGGCTCCTCGGTCGCCGATGCCGACTGCATCAAAAGGGTGGCCCGTCGCATCGTCGAGACCAAGAAGGCCGGCAACGACGTCGTCGTCGTCGTCAGCGCCATGGGCGACACCACGGACGACCTCATCGACCTCGCCCAGCAGGTCAGCCCCCTGCCCCCGGCTCGCGAGCTCGACATGCTCCTCACCGCAGGTGAGCGGATCTCGATGGCCGTGCTGGCCATGGCGATTCACGACCTCGGGTTCGAGGCCCGCTCGTTCACCGGATCGCAGGCCGGTGTGATCACCGACAGCGTCCATGGCAAGGCCCGCATCATCGACGTCACCCCGGGACGGCTGAGTGGCGCGCTCGCTGAAGGCGCGATCGCCATCGTTGCCGGCTTTCAGGGCGTCAGCCAGGACACCAAGGACATCACCACCTTGGGCCGTGGTGGATCCGACACCACCGCAGTTGCTCTGGCCGCCGCGCTCAAAGCGGACGTCTGCGAGATCTACACCGACGTCGATGGGATCTTCACCGCCGACCCTCGCATCGTTGCGACCGCTCGTCACCTGTCGCGCATCACCTATGAAGAGATGCTCGAGATGGCGGCGCAGGGTGCCAAGGTGCTCCATCTGCGGTGCGTCGAGTACGCCCGCCGCTTCGACCTACCGATCCACGTGCGGTCCTCGTTCACGATGAACGAGGGCACCATGGTGATCGGCCGCACTGAAGGAGACGACATGGAGCAGCCGATCATTTCGGGCGTTGCGCACGACCGGAGCGAAGCCAAGGTCACGGTGGTCGGCGTGCCCGACAAGCCCGGTGAGGCGGCGGCGATCTTCCAGGCGTTGGCCAAGGCCGAGGTCAACATCGACATGATCGTGCAGAACGTGTCGGCTGTAGAGACGGGCCGCACCGATATCACCTTCACGCTTCCCGTGGCCGACGGTCAGGCGGCGATGGCGGGGCTTGAGCGGGTCAAGGACGCGATCGGCTTCGAGCGCCTCCAGTACGACGAGAACATCGGCAAGCTATCGCTCATCGGTGCCGGGATGCGTTCACACCCTGGTGTCTCGGCCACCTTCTTCTCGGCGCTGGCCGAAGCGGGCGTCAACGTTGAACTCATCTCGACCTCTGAGATCCGAATCTCCGTTGTGGTTCGTGATTCCGAACTCGACGATGCGGTGCGTGCCGTGCACACCGCCTTCGGCCTTGACGCCGAGTCGGGCGAGGCTGTGGTCTACGGAGGTACCGGTCGATGAGCGGGCTTACTCTCGCCGTCGTCGGCGCAACCGGTCAGGTGGGTGCCGTCATGCGCCGCCTCCTTGACGAGCGTGATTTTCCGCTGGCCCAGGTGCGCTTCTTGGCCTCGGCGCGCTCAGCCGGCAGCACGTTGCCTTGGCGCGGGGAGGATGTCCTCGTCGAGGACGCGGCCACTGCTGACCTCACCGGCATCGACATCGCGTTGTTCTCGGCGGGCGGTGCGAGTTCGAAAGCGCTGGCGCTCAAGTTCGCCGCGGCCGGCGCGGTTGTCGTCGACAACTCCAGCGCCTGGCGGATGGATCCCGACGTGCCGCTCGTGGTCAGCGAGGTGAACGCGCAGGACGCTGCGGCGAGGCCCAAGGGAATCATCGCCAATCCGAACTGCACCACGATGGCCGCGATGCCGGTGCTCAAGGTGCTGCACGACGAGGCCGGCCTTCGTCGCCTCGTAATCAGCAGCTACCAGGCGGTCTCTGGCAGCGGACTGGCCGGCGTCGAAGAGCTCGACTCGCAACTGCGCGCCGCACTCGACCAGGACGCCACCGCGCTCGTGCACGATGGCGATGCGCTGACCCTGCCGGCTCCCAAGCAGTACGTACGACCAATCGCCTTCGATGTGATTCCGATGGCCGGCTCGATCGTCGACGACGGCTCCTTCGAGACCGACGAGGAGCAGAAGCTGCGCAACGAGAGTCGCAAGATCCTTGGCATTCCCGATCTGCTGGTCTCAGGCACGTGCGTGCGGGTGCCGGTGTTCACCGGGCACTCGCTCTCGATCAACGCCGAGTTCGATCGTCCGCTCTCAGTTGAGCGGGCCACCGAGCTGCTGTCGGCTGCAGCGGGCGTGGAGCTGTCCGACGTGCCGACGCCGTTGCAGGCCGCCGGGCGGGATCCGTCCTACGTCGGCCGAATCCGTCAGGACGAGGGCGTCCCCGATGGTCGTGGGTTGGCGCTGTTCATCAGCAACGACAACCTGCGCAAGGGCGCAGCGCTCAATACCATCCAGATCGCCGAGCTGGTGGCCGCCGAGCTCTCGGCCTAGCCGGTCGGGGTGGCGGGAACCGTCGCGCCCTTTGGCCGCTCCTCCCGAATCCGAGGACCACGCCAAATGACAGAGGGACCGACCAAGTGGTCAGTCCCTCTGTCATTGGTCGGGGTGGCGGGATTCGAACCCACGGCCTCTTCGTCCCGAACGAAGCGCGCTACCAAGCTGCGCCACACCCCGTGCGACCGACGCACTCTAACCGAGCCTTGCGCTTGCGCCGTCAGCGGGCGGTGAGCGTCAGGACGATCGCTTCGGGACGGCAGGCGAGCCGGATGGGGGCGTATGGCGAGGTGCCGATGCCGGCCGAGACGTGCAGCCACGATCCGTCGTCGCCGTATCGCGAGAGGCCCTTGGCCCGGGCCCGGTCGAGATCGCAGTTGGTGACTAGCGCCCCGTAGCCGGGCAGACACACCTGGCCGCCATGCGTGTGGCCGGCAAGGATGAGGGCCCGCTCGTCGAGAGCCATCGCGTTGAGCACGCGGCGGTAGGGGGCATGAACCACGCCGAGTGACAAGCCAGCCTCGGGTGCAGCGGACCCGGCGACGTCGTCGTAGCGATCGCGAAGGATGTGGGGGTCGTCAACGCCCACGGCGTCGATCAGCAGGCTGCCCACCTTCACCTGGTCGCGACGATTGTTCAGATCGGTCCATCCGGCGGCGACGAAACCGTCGTGCAGGTCTTGCCATGGCAGCCAGCCGGCATGCCTGGTCGGAGTTCCCCCGCGACGCAGATACGCCAGGGGATTCTTGAACACCGGCTCGTAGTAGTCGTTCGAGCCGAAGACGAACATGCCGGGGAGTTCAAGCAACGGTTCGAGAGCATCTAGAAGCACCGGCACCGAGTCGCGATGGGAGATGTTGTCGCCGGTGCTGACCACCAGGTCCGGCTGCAGGTCGACAAGGCTTCGCAGCCATGCCGTGCGCTTCAGATCGTTGGGCATCAGGTGAATGTCTGAAAGATGGAGCACCCGCACGTCGTCGCTGCCGGGGGGAAGCACGGGCACCACCTCGTGGCGCACTTGGTAGGCCTGGGCCTCCCACAGCGCGTAGCCGAGGAGCCCGGCGCCGGCGCCCACAACTGCGGCGCCAGCGGTGAGGAGCGGTCGGTTGGCCATGACCAGATCGTCCCAGACAACAGGCTGAAGGGGAACTAGCCGAATGACCGGTGATCGGGTCATCGCTGGGCGCGACTGCCACACTGCCGTCATGGCCGCTATGAAGGATCGACTCAAGTCCGACCTGACCGATGCGATTCGCTCGAGGAACGAACTCACCTCCGCCACTCTGCGGATGGCACTGACCGCCATCACCAATGAAGAGGTCGCGGGTAAGCAGTCGCGTGAACTCACCGATGACGACGTCATGACGGTGCTCGGCCGCGAGGCGAAGAAGCGCCGCGAATCGGCGGAGGCCTTCGACGCCGCGGAACGACCTAAGCTGGCCCAGCGCGAGCGCGACGAACTGGGCGTCCTCGAGACGTACCTGCCCACACCTCTGACCGAGGACGAGGTCGACGCGATCATCGCTGCCGCGGTGGCCGAGACGGTGGCCGGCGGAGCTGAGGGCGGCCGTGCCATGGGTGCGGTGATGAAGAACGTGACCGCACAGATCAGTGGTCGAGCCGATGGTTCGGTGGTAGCCGCGAAGGTGCGCTCTGCCCTAGGGATGAACTGATACAGCCAGCGGGATCAGCCGCCACATGGGTCCAAAGGTTCGGGACCGATCGATGAGTCTCGGACGATCACGATCACGGTCGCGCGATCGTGGCTCTGGGAGTTGGTGTCGGTGATGCCGTGTTCAGCGGCCCTTGCGTCAGCGTGGGAACCGGCTGGACGGGCGGGGGCGGCGGGGGCGGCGGCAACCCATCGCTCAGGTAGATCGTCACCACGCGCCCTGACGAGAGCCGCGCACCGGATCGCGGCGACGAGAAGGCCACCGTGTTCTCGGCCTGAACCGAGGTCACGCGGTACTCGGCCACTTCGGACTTGAGGCCGGCGGCATCGAGCGCCGCCAACGCCGCGGATGGGTCCAGGCCGACGATGTTTGGAACCGTGGTGAGCAGACCGGAGATCTGGGCGGGATCAGGCTTGGTGAACTTCACGACGGGCAGATCCTGCATGCCGGCGAGCATCACGTCCTGCCAGATCGGGCCCGCCAGGAGGCCACCGAAGCCCTTAGAGATGAAACGTCCATTGATGGTGATGCCGCGGATCGGGTAGCGCTGACAGACGAGCGGATCGACGATCCACACGGACGTTGCCAGA
>Ga0105048_10007880_pt1 | contig 17080 bp, 14 predicted proteins | sample MAT05_FD_78382 | JGI IMG/M metagenome (GOLD analysis project Ga0105048, IMG submission 78382) | Freshwater microbial communities from Lake Fryxell liftoff mats and glacier meltwater in Antarctica - MAT-05 | ecosystem: Environmental > Aquatic > Freshwater > Ice > Liftoff microbial mat | place...
ATTCTCTTGCCCCAGGCTGATATGCGCGAGCCTTTCAGGCTCAGTCGCAGCACTCACATCGTCGATCAACGCCAACACATGTAATGCACAAATGTCACCGCGCACTTCATTTGTCGATGAACCGAAAGTCGCTGGCGCTTGACTTACAGAAATATGTGCCCTGCAAAACGAGTTGCGCGCCGAGGCTGAACTCTGTAAATCGACGCCGTGTCTCGAGAGTCTGCGATCACTCTGAAAAAAGCAACGCATCACATGATGATTAAGTCATTTTGCTACGCGAATGCAGGCTCGGCAAGTTCACTGTCTGAATAGTCTACTGGATTGATCCATGAGTCATTGTTGTCAGGATCCTCGACATGCAGTTCAGCGACACTGCTTTCGACCGCGACCAGCGTCACGATCAGATTTCCAACTCGAATCGACTCTCCCGGAACAAGGTCAATCTGGTGGAGCATGATAAAAGGGCTACCTTTGTAGAAGACAACACCACGATCCATTGGCGATTTATGAATCGCCATGCGTGTGATGAAACCGGACAATTGAATATTTGCAATGAAGTATCAGCAGAACGCTGAAAGGACTCTTCAGTGGTTAGACAGTCGCAAACATTCTCAAAGAGAAGTGAGCGTTATACCGACGACTTCACAATCCATCAATCTCGATTCAAAACTCATTTCGATGTTCGTGACAGCTTTTTTTTACGAGAGAATTCCCGTGTGTGACCCTTTTATTTTTTCAGAAAATGATTCTCGCTCTACCTTGACAGAGCACTAATCCTGTTCCTTCAAATGCCTTTGCAGTTTCGCGATCAGTTCCTGGCGCGCGCGAAAGATACGGCTGCGGACAGTGCCCAGTGGGATATCGATGATCTCGGCGATTTCTTCGTAGGAGAAGCCATCGATCTCCTTGAGGACGAGGGGCTGCCGGAATTCTTCTGCGACTTCCTGCAATGCTGTCTGGACCATTTGAATCTGCTCCGCCTGGAGCATTGAATATTCCGGAGAAGATTCTGAGTGTGCATCGACAGGCTCAAAGCCAGCGGCTTCCTGCAGATGATCGAGCGACCCGGAACTGATCTTCTGGTGCCGAATCCGGCTGATCGCAACGTTGCGTGCAATCCGGTACAGCCAGGAATAAAAACCTGCCTCGCGACGAAACGAATTCAGCTTCTTCCAGGCCAATACAAAGGCCTGCTGCGCGACATCCAGCGCATCTTCGCGGGAGCCGAGCACATGTTCCAGACTGTGCACAAGCCGATCCTGATATCTGCGAACCAATTCATCAAACGCGCGCGTTTCGCCTGCGAGCGTCGCATCGATCAATTGCAGGTCAGAAGAACTATTCACCGTGTGTTACTCGGCGCGACGAGGAAACAAGTTGTTGAACAACTTCGCAGCCCCTGGAGATCTGTCAGGAATTCTTTCTGCGAGGTCTATCGCGGCGTCCTGGTCAATTTGCCGCGTTTTGAGAAATAGTACATGGCACAGATTCCCGTGATCAGCAGCCCGAGGCTGATCAATTGAGAATATGTGAAAGGAGTGCCCCACCGTTTCGGCTCGTCGTCGCGGAGGGCCTCCAGCACGAAGCGATTGATCGGATACAGAATCCCGCCCATTGCCAGGACCGCTCCGTCAAACGGACGGCGGCGAAAATACCATGCCAGTATTCCGGCGAGCACAAAGGCGGCAAATGAACTGTAGAGCTGCGTTGGATGCAGTGGTATGGTTGACAACGGATTCTCAAGGATTCTGCCCTCCGGTGCCAGTTTTTCGTAAGTCAGGCTGTCCGGCGGAAATCGCACGGCCCAGGGCAGGTCGCAGGCTTTTCCGTAACAGCATCCATACAAAAAGCAGCCGATCCGTCCGAATCCTTCGCCGACAAACATGGATGGGCTGATCACGTCCAGCATGGCGAGAGGGTTGATCCCGCGACGCCGACAAAAGTAGACGACTCCGACGATGCCGCCCATCACGCTTCCATAGAACACAATGCCACCGTCCCACAGCGCGAACGGTGCCACCAGGAATTCGATCCCGTGCTTGCCTGCGAAGACCTGATGCCCATACTGCATCAGGTAGTTCAGCCTTGCGCCGATAAGGCCGGGAATCAAGGCCCACATCATCATATCCCAGATCACTTCCGGTGGCTGCCCGATTAAGCGGACTCGACGCGACGCCAGCCATGTGGCCGACGAAAACCCGGCAAACATCATCATGCCGTAGCCGAAAACGGGGATGCCTGTTTTCACGATCGGCAGTTTAAGAAACCACGCGGCTGCAAGAGCTGCGGGGACGACGAGCCAGAAACCCGCAGACATCGCGGACTCAGCGGCTTTCTTTGTCTGCGCGTACATCAGGCCAAATGTCACACCCACGATTGTGACGGACAGCAACATCAACCATCCGGCACCGACGTGCAATTCATTCCCCACCGCCTGCCATTGCCAAAGATTGTCGAATACAAAACGCAGCAGCACTTTCCGCATAGCGGCAGGATCTCCTGTGGGCTCAATTGACGCTTTAAAAACAATGCCCCGCTTCCGGGCTAAGATGAATTCTGCATCGGCCGTATCGGCAGCAAAAAAATGTGCGGCAAAAAGACAGGAAGTTATTTTTCTGCCGCACATTTTTCTGCATCGAATGCCTTTCCTTCCAGAAATGCCTGTCGAAGCTGTCGTAGGCGTGGATTCGTGAGCTTAGCCTTGCAGCGTGCCGTTGTTTAAAAAGGGTCAGGAACCAATCGTGCGGAGCACCCTCTGGGCCAATTTGGCTATTGGTTCCTGACCCTTTTTTAAAGCCCTGACCCCTTTTTTAACGCCAGCATGTCACGAATCATAGCGGATTTGCCGACATTAGCGGAACCGCAGGATTTGGTTGTCAATCAGACGTGTCGAACCAACCTTGACAGCGAGCAACGCCACGGCTGGATTTGATCGATCTGTGAGCAATTCCAGGGTCACAGCATCAGCGATCACCGCATACTGGACCTCGATTCCTTCCACAGATTTCAGGTGGTCGGCCATTTGCCTGGCAATCTCCGGCGGTGACAGCGTGGAGTTTTCGGCAAGCGTTTCTGCGAGTTTCAGAGTTTGAAAGAGTCGCGACGCCTGTTGCCGTTCAACGACCGACAGGTAGCGATTTCGGCTGCTCATCGCCAGGCCGTCTGCTTCACGGATAATCGGGCAAGTGATGATTTCCACAGGCAGGTCCAAATCCACGGACATCTGCCGGATGATCAACTGCTGCTGAAAATCCTTCTGGCCAAAGTACGCGCGTTCGGGTTCCGTGACATTGAACAGTTTTGCGACGACGGTGGACACACCGTCGAAGTGTCCAGGTCGATGCGCTCCTTCCAGTACCTGAGCGAGTTTTGTGACCCGTACGATGGTCTGGGCCGATGCAGCGCACATGGCGGACACAGGCGGCGTGAAGATCAAATCCGCACCCGCAGCGCGACACATCTCCAGATCCGCATCCAGTGTGCGCGGATACCGCGTGAAGTCTTCGTTGGGACCGAATTGAGTCGGATTCACAAAAATCGTGGCGACGACGAAATCGCACTCCTTTCGTGCAATTTCAATCAGACTGACGTGGCCTTGATGCAACGCACCCATTGTGGGAATGCATCCGACCGACCGCCCCTGTTGGCGAGCGGCGCGCACGATGCATCGGGTTTCCGTCAGCGATGATTCAACGATCATGCGTTAGTAATTGTAGCTGGGGTTCTTTGTGTCAAAGTCGCGGTCCGTCAGTCGCACTTCCGCTTTGATGTCTGTGAATGTGTAGTCTTCAATTATCGGGGGTTTCACGCCTTTCTTTGCAGGAAAACCGAACTGCTGCACGCGGACTGGCAGGCCGGATTTCTCATCGATCCAGACTCGTGTCATATGGAACTTGAATTGTTTGCGAGGCTCCGGGTGAGAACTCTCGATGACGCGGCACTTCATGTCGCCGATCTTCGCGTCTTCGAAGTATTTGACTTCAGTTTCGCCGTACTTCGTTTCGGCTTCCCACTGTTCAATCACACCCTCCATCATTTTCTGGATACCGGCTTTTGTGATCGGATAACGATTCTCGGACATCGCCTGACTGCTGGTCGGTACCAGTTCCAGAGTTCCGATCAGGGATGCGAAGCCTGCTTCATGCACCAGCAAATTGTTATTGTTTCTGCCTTCGACAAAAATCACTTCACGACCAGCATGAGGCTCGGCAAAATACAAGTAGACGCTGAACGGTTCGTGCCGCACTTTCATTTTCATCGACTGTGAAACTGTTTGTTTCCCTACGACTTCCGTCTTGGTAAACTTGCTCTCGTAGCCACTTAGCTTCTTCAAAGTTTCCATACAGATCCTGGCGTGAGCCAGCGCCGGAGCCAGGGGATGTTCGGTCGCTTTCGATGTTGTCTCATCTGCGAAAACCGATTGTCCGACAATTCCAAGCATGCCGACTGCTGCAAGTCTGGTGGCAAAAACACGACGTGAAAACTGTGAGCGCGAGAAAGATGAAGTCCGTGCCATGTGTGTCCTCCTGAAACGTAATTCTGGTCTGCGTCGGCAAGCCTTGAATCGCCAAAAAATTGCTGCTGGAAACCGCTGTTCATCAAATCGCCCGAGCGCTGGATACAGTGCAGACCTTGTTTATCAATCGCTGTTTGTATCCAGCTGTCATCAGTCAAAGTCTAAGTGAGCCATCATACGCCAGGCAGTTTTCATCATGAGCCTGCAAAGAGCGAATTTTCCTGCCACATCTTGACAGTGTAGACGTGACGTGGCGGCATCAACCAGTCGAAGAATCTTTGGAACTGATTTTTTTCGGCATTTTTTGCTGCTGAAATTGCAATTGTGGCAAATTGAGGTCTGTTCTAGACTCCGGCAGAATCTGCTCGTTGGAGTAGTAAAAAACCTCGTGATGATCGGAAGAGCGGGAATGGATTCCTCTCGCAGCGGTCTGCTGTCAACATTACTCATGACACTACCACTGATTGTGGTTCCGGCAGTTGCCCTGCTCCGCCCGCCGGGGCAGGGCAGTGTCTCATCGGTGGAACTCGCAGCTTCCGAACGCGAGGCTGATGATTCGCTTTTTGATGGTTTCCCCGAACTTGAATCGGATACTGGCGGGGCAATCACGAAGGAGTCGCCAGGACATTCTGATCCACCTCCGAATGGGGATGACGATCACGGATCGAATCCAGAAGACTTCATGTTTCAGGAAGTGGATTCTTCCGATGTCGAATCTCCGGGAGATGTCTCGCCTCGTGCTCTGCCGCCGGGGGGGTCGAGCAAAGATCCGTTCCTGCCCGACGTCGGGCCACCGTCAGCACCGCCGATGGAACAACCAGGACCAAAGGCGGAAGTACCGCTGATCGAACCAGACCCGGATCCTCAGAAGCCAGACGCCGCTCAGGTCGTGGAACAGCTGAATGCGATGGGTGCGTTGAAGACGATATGGTTTGAGGCTGGCGACAAAACACCGGTCGGATTAGCCGTATTCTTTCGCGGCCCGGAGGAACAGACGCGATTCCGTTTCGAAGCCGTTGGAGACAGCCGCGGAGCCTGTGCCCGCGACGTGCTGGAGCAAGTCACCCGCTGGCAACAGCAGAATCCTGTACAATAGAGCCATCTCAACCGCATGCGGCCTATGTGGAACACAACACAACGAAATACGGCAATCATGTCTTGTGGAAGTGGACAGATTGCTAATCCTGAACTCTGCGGGACACATCAGCCTCAGCGTGAAAAAATGCGTTGGCTGGATCGATTGTTCCGCTTGCGACGGTCTGCACTCGCGGCACTGCAGATTCTCCCTGACGGTGGCCTGATTCGATCCATACGCATCGCGCGTCTGGAAGCCGCACTCCTGATCGCAGATGGAGCAATCCCTGCCCGCAAGCTCGCACAAGTGGCCCGCCTGATCGACGCCAGAGAGGTGCAGCAATTTGTGCAGGTTCTGAATGGCAGCTACGATCGAACACGATCGGCGTTCCGCATCGAACAGACAGCCGCGGGCTATATTTTCATGACACGCGCTGCACTTTCACCGTGGCTCGATCGTTTGCACAATCGTCCGGCGGAAATGAAACTGTCATCCCCGATGATGGAGACGCTCACAATCATCGCCTATCAGCAGCCTGTCACACGAGCTGATGTGGAAGCTATTCGCGGGGTGCAGGCGGCAGAGATGATCCGTCAACTCATGGATCGCAGTCTGGTCCGCATCGGCGGTGAGGACGATTCGCTCGGTCGCCCGTTCCTGTATGTGACGACGCGGCAATTCCTCGCCTTGTTCGGGCTGCACCGCCTGGAAGACCTTCCAAACTACGCCACACTCCGCCGCCAGCGCACCTTGCCCGCGATTGCAGAAGCGTTTCAGGATGAGGACGATGAGCACGATGTGCAGGAGCATGCAGCCTGAACCGAGATTGTGGCGCTGAATTCCTCCCATGGTCTTCAATATACTTCGCGCGGTCCAGAATGAGGTCTTTCCAAATCAACGTTCCGCATGTCCCTTCTCCCCCGAGATCGGGGGAGAAGGTGGCCGGAGGCCGGATGAGGGGGCTGAGCTGGAGTCAACATCATGAGCAGGAAATCAGAAGACATTCGTGCCCCCTCACCCAACGCCGTTAAGGATTTGATAGCGTCAGAACCCGCGAATAACCCCCTCATCCGGCCTATCGGCCACCTTCTCCCCCTTTCCAGGGGGAGAAGGGACTGCGACAAAGCCGCTGAAAACATGATAATAAATCCTTAACGGCGTTGCCCCTCACCCTGGCCCTCTTCCCCCGTCGAACACTTGTGAAGTTGGAAAATTGTTTGCGGGGGGAGAGGGCACAATCGCAAGACACTTGCAGACTCATTCATGACCGTGTGAAGTATAAATCCAGTTGCACTCGTAATCCGGCGAGCGCCGCATAGCCGTAGACGAGTGTCTGCCAGGCAAAAACTGCCGTGAGTGCATGATATCCGATCGTCAGAAACCAGTTTCGAAGATAAGGTTGCGCGTCAAAGAAGAACAACTGAATGACCAGGCGGATTCCCCAGAAGACGCAGATGAAACCGCAGACTCCGCGGGCGAGTGGTTCGCCAGATGCCAGTTGCCCGGCAAACAGCAAAGACAACAATCCGAAGGCGACGATGTCGAGTACGACGTATCCTCCGGCCACCAGAATCCAGTGCTGCAATAACGGATTCAGTTTCGGCAACTCGTCGCGAAACTTCAATTCCTTTGGGACCTGTGCGCTGCCCAGCAGTGTGCCGAGGTGAAGGATGCCCGAGATCATGATCAGAGTCTGCAGCGTTGGCATGTGAAGTCTTCCTTCGTCATTTTCTCGTGAAAATCTGAGGAATCAGCGGAACAATCACATCGCAGACAAACCCAGTGTGAAAGAGGAGTCCTGCCGGAGCCACGAGAAACAACGCCGCGAACAACCATCCTGGAACGCCGGATCGCAGGGGCCATCCGCGCCGGGACGCGTACCGTTCCAGCGTGATTCCGATCCATTGAACGACAAAGTACGCGAAGGGCAATCCATAGCCACTGCCGGCAGGCACGGAGATAGCCAGTTCGTGAATCATCCCGGAAAAGATGAACGATGCCAGTGTGGCGACCCGCGAATTCGAGTGTCGGCACAATGGCCGAAAGATGTGCTCATGTGCAAAGTCGCGGAACCCCGTATTCCAGCGATTCCCCCAGAAATCACTGAGAGATGAAGCCTGCAACGGCTGCTGCATCAAAGGTCGAAGGTCCCGTCCGCGAAATCGCCACCACAGGACAATCAGTTCCAGCAATCCAAAATGCAGCATCAGGACAATGCCGACCATGGCAACCCATCCCGCGACGATGACATGGCCGTGAACAAACTGACCAGCGACGATGAAAAACAGAATCGCTCCGACAACGGCCTTAACAGTGGCGAAGACCCATTGCACTGCTCCGGGTCGATTTCCAATTGAGAGCCTTGCAAAGAAGAATCGATCTGCGTCCAACGTGGGAGTGAGAAAGAACCATTGAAGTACCTCCGCGTTGCTTAATCCATTCACAGGTCGTTTGCTAATTCCCTGCATCGCGCGGAACTTTACCACAAAAAAGATCCAGAATGCAATCACCACCATTTTCAATGGCGGTGAGTTATACCATGTCAGTCCCCAGACGGCTGCAGCGAAAAGGCCAAGGAGCCAGGAGGTGTTTCTCATGATCTCGAACAGCCTTCGATTGATTTGCCTGGAACCAACATTGGTCTCGAACCGCGAAGTGTTGCTCGACTTAACTCATCTGGAATTTTTCTGTTTTTTCGCACCAGCATTTGTAAACTGGATTGATCACCCAGAGCAAATGAACTTCAAATGATTCCATGCGAAAATACTCAACCTGGTCTTGAGCGTTGCGACACCTTACGCGGCGGTCCATATGCTGCTGGTAGTTCGGACATCAGCCGGAATTGCAGCCTGAAGGAGGGATTGCAACCCCATCAATCGCAGTAGATGGAGATCACGCTGGACAACGCATTTCGGAATGTCAAGATTTATCAGACAGCAGCATCTGTTTCGAAAGGCTCCCATGACATTCCCTCGCGTTTCCACATTGAAAACGCCACACCAATTTCAACAGCGTCTCGATGAGCTGAAACTGGACCTGCCCTTTGATGCGACGCTGGAAACTGGCACTCACGCGCCGCTCGATCTGCCGCTGAATTCGATTTGCGGAAGAATTGGCAATCGCTGGTGTATCCTGCCGATGGAAGGCTGGGATGGAACAACTGACGGACGTCCGACAGACCTGACCCGTCGTCGCTGGAAAAACTTCGGACTCAGCGGAGCGAAACTCATCTGGGGCGGCGAAGCAGTCGCCATTCGCCCGGATGGTCGAGCAAACCCCAATCAGCTCATGATCAATTCGCATACAGTGGGCGATCTTGAAGCGTTGCGAAAAATTCTTGAACGGGCACATCAGGAACACATCGGCAGCACTGACAATCTGTTGATTGGCTTGCAACTGACACATTCCGGACGCTTCGCCAGACCGAACGACAAGAAACGACTTGAGCCGCAGATTGCTTACCACCATCCCATTCTCGACGCAAAACTTGGAATCACGAACAGTGACGCTGTGTTGTCAGATGATGATATCAAGCGGCTGATCGATGATTTTGTTGATGCCTGTCGCCTCGCTCAGAAGGCTGGTTTTCGATGGGTCGATATCAAGCATTGTCACGGTTATCTGGGGCATGAGTTGCTGTCGGGATTCGATCGAATCGGAGAGTTTGGTGGCAGTTTTGAAAATCGAACGCGATTCCTGCGAGAGATTGTCGCTGGCATTCGCACAGAAGTGCCGGGGCTGGGTATCGGAGTGCGGTTGAGCATATTTGATTTTGTCCCGTTTCATCCTGGTGCCACCGATGATCGGACAGGTGTACCGATTCAGGCACGAGACTATCGCTTTGCATTTGGCGGTGATGGTACCGGACTGGGAATCAATCTGGACGAGCCGCAGTTGTTTCTGGCATTGCTTCGTTCGCTGGAGATCGACCTGCTGTGTTCGACGTGCGGCAGCCCCTATTACAACCCGCATATTCAGCGCCCGGCGTTGTTTCCACCCTCGGACGGTTATCAGCCGCCGGAAGATCCGCTTGTGGGAGTTCATCGCCAAATTTCAGCGACTGCAGAGCTCAAACGCCGTGTGCCGGAAATGATCGTCGTCGGCTCCGGCTACTCGTACCTGCAGGAATGGTTACCACATGTCGGTCAGGCAGTGCTGCGCCTAAAAATGGCTGACAGTATCGGACTTGGCCGGATGGTCCTGTCGTACCCTGACCTGCCTGCGGATGTCACATCCGGTCGCACTTTGACCCGCAAAAAAATCTGCCGCACGTTCAGCGATTGCACCACTGCTCCGAGAAACGGCATGGTCTCTGGCTGTTTTCCGCTCGATCCCTTCTACAAGGCTCGACCGGAACGGGCCGAGTTGAAAAAGTTGACTGAGGCATCTCGGGAAGCAGAATCGTCACCTATTCCCTGAAGTAAAGAGAAAACGGAATCGATGTGACTCCGGCGAGACATTCCGTCATTATATTGGCACATTTCAAGTGCCCCGATCATTCGTCCGTAGTAGAACTGTCATGTCCAAATCCGTGAACAAGAGCATGTCAAAATCTGTACGTCTGGATCCTGCCCGTTGCCTTGCAGGTATTGAACAGGAAATTCATCGCCATTTGAATTTCACACTGGGGCACCATGATCAGCATGTGGATCCGCATTATTTGTATCGAGCCCTCGCCATTGCCGTGCGGGATCGGCTGGTCGCCCACTGGAAAAACACGCATGAAAGGATCAGTCATAGTGGCAGGAAGCGTGTCTTTTACCTGTCACTCGAATTTCTGGTGGGACGATCATTGACCAATGCTGTCCTGAACCTGGATCTGGAAGACTCCGTGCGCGAAAGCCTGACAAGTTACGGCATGACTCTGGAAGAGACCGCCGAACTGGAACACGATGCTGGTCTCGGAAATGGTGGTCTTGGGAGACTGGCTGCTTGTTTTCTGGACAGTTGTGCCAATCTACAGCTACCGGTTGTTGGTTACGGCATCCGCTACGAATACGGAATGTTCAATCAACACATTGAAAACGGACGACAGATCGAAGATCCGGATCACTGGCTGCGAGATGGCAATCCCTGGGAACTGGAGCGTCCCGAAGATACACGACGCATTAGCTTCTACGGTTATTCCGACTACTTCATCGACAGCAACGGAAAACCTTCTGCGCGCTGGGCCAACACTCAGGACATTTTGGCGGTCCCGTGCGACATGCCGATTCCAGGACACAAAAATGGAACGGTTAATACACTGCGACTTTGGCGTGCATCGGCAACCGATGAATTTAACCTCGCAGAATTCAATTCCGGAGGTTACTCGGAAGCGGTCGCCGAGAAAAATCTGGCCGAACAGATTTCGATGGTTCTGTATCCCAACGACGCCAGCGAAAACGGGAAAGAGCTGCGTCTTAAACAACAGTACTTCCTTGTCTCCGCCAGCCTGCAGGATGTGATGAGTGAATGGATCGGCATTCACGGTGACGATTTCAGTGAGTTCGGCAAGTACAACTGCTTTCAGCTGAACGACACTCATCCGGCCTGTGCCGTCCCTGAGTTGATGCGTCTGCTGATGGACGAACAGGGATTCGAGTGGGCTGACGCATGGAAGATCACCACGCAATGCCTGGCGTACACGAACCATACATTGCTGCCCGAAGCTCTGGAACGCTGGTCCGTTTCTCTTTTCAGTCGCTTGTTACCACGCCTGATGGACATCATTCGTGAGATTGACAGACAATTCAAAGTACAGCTTGCACATCTGTGGCCGGATGATTTGGCGATCAGAGATCGCATGTCGCTGATTGAAGGTGGTGATCATCCGCATGTTCGCATGGCATTTCTTGCGATCGTCGGCAGCTTTTCTGTCAATGGAGTTGCCGGGCTGCACACAAAGTTACTGAAGTCCGGTCTGTTTGCTGACTTTTACAAACTGTGGCCCGAGAAATTCAACAACAAGACGAACGGTGTCACGCAACGACGCTGGCTGAGTCATTGTAATCCGGGTCTGCGGGACCTGGTGAACGAGACAATCGGTACGGACTGGCAGATGAATCTTGAGAAGATTTCTCTCCTCGTTCCATATGCCGACGATGCTGCATTCCGCGACCGTTGGCAGGCAGTCAAGCAGTCCAACAAGCAGGCCTTGATCAGATACGTGAATGAACGCACGGGTGTGCGCTTCGATCCGGATGCACTCTTCGATGTGCAGGTCAAACGAATCCACGAATACAAGCGACAGTTGCTGAACGTCCTGCATGTGATCCACCTTTACGACAGGATTCTCCGTGGCGACACGGTCGGGATGGTTCCACGCTGCGTCCTGATCGGCGGTAAGGCGGCACCCGGTTATCATGTCGCAAAGCTGATTGTCAAACTCATCAATGATGTGGCTGTGGTCGTGAACTCCGAAATGAAAGCTCACCGACTGCTGAAGCTGGTGTTCCTGCCGAATTATCGTGTGTCTGCGATGGAGGTTATTTGTCCGGCAACGGAACTTTCTGAACAGATTTCGACAGCCGGTAAAGAAGCCTCCGGAACCGGCAACATGAAGTTCATGATGAATGGGGCGCTGACGATCGGAACACTGGACGGCGCTAACATTGAAATTCGTGAACAGGTCGGCGAGGAGAATTTTTTCCTGTTCGGACTGACGGCGGATGGGGTCACGGAGATTCGCCCAGGTTACGATCCGAATGCGATCATCGCGCACGATGCAGACATTCAGCGTGTGATGAGTCTGCTGGAGAGTGGACACTTCAACGGATCCGAACCGGGCATCTTCAATCTACTGACCTCCGGATTGCGAAGCGGGCACGATCCGTGGCTCACGATAGCCGACTTTCGCAGCTACATAGATGCACAGAACAGGGTCAGCGAAGCCTACAAGGTCAGGGAAGACTGGAATCGCATGAGTATCCTGAATACTGCTGCCAGCGGCTGGTTTTCCAGTGATCGCACGATTCAGCAATACGCGGATGAAATCTGGAACGTCAAACCCGTGAAATCGCGAGCAGCGAAGCGCTGATTCAATGGCACTCAGTTTAGTCCAGCGTCGTCTTTCGCTCCGCGAAACTAACGCTACTTTTGCGGAGCAAAAGGCGACACTGAACCAACTACCCCGCCAGGCGCGCGAAGTGGTTCTGGATTTCGTTTGCACTGTGGCCTTGTTCGCCCATTTCAAAAGCGTGCTTGACCGACGGATTCAGGAGAACGATCAGGCCATAGACGAACAGTCCAATCGCGGTCGGCAGACAGTAGCAGCCGGCAAGTGAAAGGAGTCCGCTGGACAACGCTACTATTCCAAATGTTCTTCCCCGGAATCTCATCATACGAATTCCAGCCCAGATCCCGAGCACACCGATCACGAGTGATACCAATCCCATGCTGCCGTAAAGGGCGAGCATCATCCATTCGAATCCGACGGGAAAAGGCGCGACAGGCATCGGCGCGACAGGCATCGGCGCGACAGGCATCGGCTCTTCAGGTATCGGCTCTTCAGATTCGGGATCTTCAGGTATCAGCTCTTCGGGTTTGGGCTCGACAGGTGCCGACTCGACGACAGGTGCCGGCGCGACACGCATCCCACCCTGAGCCTGCATGATTACCGGCATCACAAATGCCAGGACCCCCAGGCCGATTCCGTACAGCGTGACCAATACTCCCTGCACGACTGTGAGTATACTCAAGGCCGTCACATGATGAACCAATCCTCGTTGCATATCAGGCGGTAGCTGAACCTGCGGCGTGTCTGAGAAACTGAACGGATTGTGCGCATCTGTACCGAACGGGTCGTTGCTTGACATGGAAGTTTTTCCTTTCAAAGCCTGGAAATCCGGAGTGTAGAAAGGGTTCATCGACAAATGAAGGGTTCAACGACAAATCATGTGAGCGAGTGCTGTTGATGGCCAGATTGGTTATGTTGTGGAGGTCATCGTGATTTGTGTGCTTTACCGCGAAGCGGTTCGAGAAATTAGTCGGTGGTAAGCGGAGCGCCACCACCGATGACGTTGCAAAAATTGTGTTCGCACCCTGATAAGGGTGCCAGACTCGGGTTTCTGGCATCCTTTCAGGATGAATCGCATTTATGGCGATCAATGTTCGCACGCGCACTTCATTTGGCATTGAACCACAACCTTGGTACTGTACAGCGGATCGATCGAGGTCGTAACCTGATCAAACTGGTTGTAGATCGCTTTCGATACCTGATTCAGTTGATCATTTTAGACCGCGTACAAATTGCCGCTCGAATTGGGCAGAAAAGGACGAGGCTCCTGCCGAGCCGTGCATTTTGGCATCAGTCGTCGGCTCGGCAGGAGCCTCGTCCTCCCAAAGTTGGCGCGGCACAAGAGCCTCGCCCTCCAGGAAGTTCATCATTGCCAGTCCTGGTTTCCCGACGTATCCTGACTCAGTATGTCGCTTCAGCCTTTTCATCCTGTCGTTGTTCAATGGTTTCAGTCGCGGTTTGCCGGGCCGACGGAGCCGCAGGTTGAGGGCTGGCCGCATATTCATGCAGGCCGGGATATTCTCATCGCGGCACCGACGGGAAGCGGCAAGACTCTGACCGCGTTTTTGTCGGCGATCGACCGGTTACTGCGGCTCGCAGAATCTGGCGATCTGTTGGACGAGATCCGTGTTGTCTATGTCTCGCCGCTGCGTGCCTTATCGAATGACATGCACCGAAATCTGCAGCAACCGCTGGATGAGATTCTGGCACTCGCCGCACAATCCGGCCTGCAGATTCCACCAATTCGAGTCGGCTTGCGGACGGGTGATACGACAGCCGCGAAACGCGCGGCGATCGTCAAACGCCCTCCGCATATTCTGGTGACGACTCCCGAATCGTTGTACCTGATGCTGACGAGCACACGTAGTCGTGACGTGCTTAAGACAGTGGAAACGGTCATCGTCGATGAGATTCATGCACTGGTTCGCGACAAACGAGGATCGCATCTGGCGCTGTCACTCGAACGTCTGGCGGAAATCTGCCCGAGCCGCCTGCAACGAATTGGATTGTCGGCGACTCAGCGTCCAATTGATCAGATCGCACAATTCCTGGTGGGTGTGCCGGATGATCGGTCGTCTGCCGCAATGCCTGTGATCATTGACATCGGTCATCAGCGGCAACTGGATCTCGGTATTGAAACGCCGTCGAGCGATCTGGGTGCGGTCTGTATGCACGAACAATGGGCGGAAGTCAACGCGCGCATCGTGGAGTTGATCAATTCGCACCGGGCGACACTCATCTTTGTGAACACTCGGCGACTGGCAGAACGATTGACGCATCAGCTCAGCGAAATCCTCGGCGAGGACGCCATCAGCAGTCATCACGGTTCATTGGCATACAAGCATCGACAGGACACCGAACAACGATTGAAATCGGGGCAACTGAAAGCCGTGGTCGCCACGGCGTCGCTCGAAATGGGGATCGATGTCGGCTACATCGACCTTGTGCTGCAGATTGGTTCACCGCGCAACATTTCGACTTTCCTCCAACGGATCGGTCGTTCGGGCCACGCCCTCGGACTGACACCCAAAGGCAGGCTGTTTGCGCTGACTCGCGACGAACTGATCGAGTGCATGGCGATGATCCGAGCGATCCGACAGGGGAATCTTGACGTGATTCCCATTCCCGTCGCGCCAATCGATGTCCTGGCTCAGCAGATCGTCGCGGAAGTGGCATGTCAGGAATGGAGTTCTGACGAACTCTTCGCGTTGTGTCGGCGGGCTGCACCCTACAGGAATCTGGAGCGTTCGATATTTGACCGTGTCGTGGGATTCCTGAGCGAAGGACTGACACCTTCCGCCGGTCGGGGCCGAGTCTTTCTGCATCATGATCAGGTGCAACGACGACTGAGAGCACGTCCCAGTGCAAGGATGGCGGCCATTGCCAATGCCGGTGCCATTCCCGAAGTGTTCTCGATCCGCGTTATTACGGAAGAAGATCATACAACGGTCGGTACAGTCGATGAACATTTCGGCAGCGAGACCCAGGCCGGGGACATCTTTGTGCTGGGAAACACGTCGTGGCGGGTGCGATACCTACGCGGCGGCGATTTGTTCGTCTCTGACGCCGGCGGGGCGCCTCCATCGATTCCGTTCTGGCAGGGTGAAGCGCCGGGTCGGACAGCCGAACTTTCCGCAGCAGTTTCGCAGCTGCGTGAAGAACTCGAGAGGCGCGTCGTGGATCGGACTGCGGCACAGGACTGGCTGATCGCTGAGTCCTGTGTGACGCCGGATGCAGCGCGGCAGGCTGTTGAGTACGCTGCCGCCCAGAAGGCTGCGATTGGATTACTGCCCACATGCCGCCGAGTCGTCTTCGAACGATTCTTTGACGAGAGTGGCGGAATGCAGCTGGTCATCCATGCTCCTTTCGGCACGCGGATCACGCGCGCCTGGGGGTTGGCGATGCGAAAGCGATTCTGTCGTTCGTTCGATTTTGAGCTTCAGGCAAACGCCGACGACGATGGGATAGTGCTGTCGCTGGGACCCCAGCACAGCTTTCCGTTGGAGAGCATGTTTCCGATGCTCAACTGTCGCAACGTGCAGGCCCTGTTTGAGCAGGCGATTCTGATCGTCCCCATTTTCCTGAATCGCTGGCGCTGGAACGCAACTCGCGCGCTCCAGGTCCCGCGTTCCCGGAATGGAAAGAAAGTTCCCCCCGCGCTACAGCGGTTTCGCAGTGAAGATCTTCTCACAGCCGTGTTCCCGAAGCTGACGGGTTGTCAGGAAAATGTCGTGGGAGATATTGAACTTCCCGATGATCCGCTGGTTCAGCAAACAATGGATGACTGCCTTCACGAAGCTCACGACATGGAAGCTCTTAAAGAGGTGTTTTCAGCGGTCGAACGGGGAGAAATCGAATTCATCGCACGCGATACCCGCGAACCGTCGCCATTCAGTTATGAATTATTGAATGCCAATCAGTATGCGTTTCTGGACGGTGGGGAGGCCGCAGAACGCCGAGCGCGCGCAGTCACGACGCGACGATCGCTGTCGGTCGATGACGTTCGAGACCTTGGCCGACTGGACGCCTCCGCGATAGCTCAGGTTGTTGCCGACGCTCAGCCGCTGATCCGGAATGCGGATGAACTGCACGACACGTTGCTCAGCAGAATTCTGCTGCCGGTCGACGAAGGAGTTGAATGGTCGGGCTGGTTTCATGAACTGGCAAACCACGGACGAGCGACGCTGGTCACATTTGCAACGCAGGTCACATCGGCAACGCAGGCTGTGCCCGAAGAAGTCGTACGTTCAGTGCGAGCCTGGGCGGCAACGGAACGAGTTCCGGCCGTCGTGGCGGCATTCCCGGATTCGGTGATCACGCCGGTCGTTACCGTGCCGCAGGGAGTGAAAATCGACTGGGAATCGACAGACGCCCGCGTCGCCATGGTCCGCGGGCTGTTGGAAATCTGCGGACCGGTGACGACGAACGCCGCTGCATCGCGGATTGGCATCACGGTGAGTCAGACGGATGCCGCATTGGAAGCTCTGGAAGG
>Ga0105048_10007884_pt1 | contig 17072 bp, 12 predicted proteins | sample MAT05_FD_78382 | JGI IMG/M metagenome (GOLD analysis project Ga0105048, IMG submission 78382) | Freshwater microbial communities from Lake Fryxell liftoff mats and glacier meltwater in Antarctica - MAT-05 | ecosystem: Environmental > Aquatic > Freshwater > Ice > Liftoff microbial mat | place...
AAGCCTATAACTGCTTCATGGAGATGATTATCCGTATCCGTGAGGAAGTTGTGGAGCGTATTTTCTGGGTGCAGGTTGAAAGTTCAGAAGAGATTGAAGAGTTGGAAGAAGAACAGCGCAGCAAGAAGATGGTTTTTAATATTGCCAGCGATGAGGAAAGGCCAAAAGAGTCTGGCAAGGGGCAGAAGACTTCTGGTCGAAACAGCACCTGCCCATGTGGTAGTGGGAAAAAATTTAAAAAGTGCTGCGGAAAGTAACAACTACAGGCTGAGGTTGAGATTAAGGTTGAGATTTTAAAACTTCTAAACCTTACCCTGAACCTAAACCTGTCTCCAAAGGAGACAATATGGTTTTAAATGGATTTCAGTTCTCTGCTGTTGAAGCGGCGATTAAAAAACCTGGCCGCAAGGATCTTGCATTAATCTATTCGGAGGTCCCTGCCAAGGGATGTGCCGTATTTACAATAAATGCCGTTAAAGCCGCTCCTGTGCTTGTTTCAATGGAACGTATCAAGAGTGGATCAGTTCGGGCAGTAGTGGTCAATAGCGGTAACGCCAATGCTTGTACCGGTGAGCCTGGTATGGTTGTTACATTGGCGACATCGCAGTTGGTTGCTGAAGGCTTAAATATTCCGGTTGAAGGTATTCAAGTCTCTTCTACCGGGGTAATTGGTGTGCAGATGCCCATGGAAAGAATTAGTTCTGCAATTCCGGCCCTGATTGACGGATTGTCCTCAGGTACGCTGGATGATGTTGCACAAGCCATAATGACCACCGACACATTTGCTAAAATGGAGGCACGTTCTGTTGAAGCAGGTGGAATCAGTTACACGGTGGCGGGCATAACCAAGGGTTCTGGTATGATCATGCCAAATATGGCAACCATGCTGGCATTCATCATGACAGACGTAGAAATAGAAGCATCTCTGCTGGAAAAGATGTTCAGGCGGGCAGTTGATACATCTTTCAATGCCATAACGGTTGATGGTGACATGTCCACTAACGACACCTGTCTTATAATGGCTAATGGTATGGCTGGTAATCCTGTGATCTGTGAGTCCACACCGGAAGCTGCTGTTTTTGAAGAGCTGCTTAATGATGTGCTTTTATCACTGGCCAAGCAGATTGTCCGGGATGGCGAGGGGGCTACAAAGTTTGTAGAAATTCGAATCACCGGTGCTGTTAATGATTGTGATGCCAAACTGGCAGCCATGTCTGTGGCAAACTCCAGCTTGGTTAAAACCGCCTTTTTTGGGCAGGATGCCAACTGGGGAAGAATCTTCGCAGCTGTAGGTTACTCTGGAGCAAAGCTCGACCAATCACGTTTGTCATTGCATTTTGATGAGGTCTGCATGGCGCGTAATGGTGTTTTTACCGGTGGCGATGCTGAACAGCAGGGAACCGTTGTCCTTAAAAAGAAAGATTTCACTGTTACGGTAGATCTTGCTGTCGGAACCGGCTCGGCTACTGTTTATACTTCCGATCTTTCTTATGATTATGTTAAAATTAACGCTGATTACAGGACCTGATTCAGTTTTTTAGACATCATTTTTAAAACTAGCCTCCGAAAGGGGGCTTTTTTATGGTTTGCCAAGGGGAACTATTTTGAATCTTGCAGGGCTGATACTGATATTATTTATGTTTATACCTGCCTTTCCGCTTCATGCCTCAGATGATTTAATGGATGCTGGTCGTGAGGTAAACATTGATTTTTTGCTTGAAAATGCTATCGCACATAATCTGATTGCTGGCGGTGTAGTTGTTGTCGGTAATCATCAGGGCATCCTCTATAAAACTTCCCGCGGACGCTTGAACTCGGATCCGGGTTCTCCTCAGCTTAACGAGCGAATAATCTTTGATATCGCTTCGCTCACAAAAGTAATTGCAACAGCTCCAGCTGTCATGAGGTTGCTGGAGGTTGGTGCAATAAATCTGATGGACCCCATTTCTCGCTGGTTTCCGGAGTTTGTTGGTTCCGGTCGTGAAGAAATTACTATTCTGAACCTTCTGACGCATACCTCAGGGCTTGATGATATTGCACTTAGCGCAGATGGACCGATTAATAATGCCATCCAGAAATTGATTGATCAGAGTTGGAAGTTACCGGGAAACCGTTTCCGGTATGCAGATATAAATTTTATTTTATTGGGAGAGCTGGTTCTAAGAGTATCCGGAATAGCACTGGATCAGTTTTGTCAGCAACAGTTGTTTGAGCCGCTTAAGCTGAATGACACAATGTTTACACCTCCTCATGAAATGGGCAATGTGATTGCTCCAACTATGGAGTCAAATCATGTCATGGTCAGTGGAACGGTTCAGGACTATAATGCCCGTCGCCTCGGAGGTGTGGCAGGTCATGCCGGACTGTTCAGCTCTGCTAACGATTTGGGCCGTTTTTCCAGGCTTTTGCTTGGTGGTGGAATTATAGACAACAGGCGGATCTTTTCAGAGCGGGTAGTGTCTCAAATGACCGCTCCGTATTTTTACAGCAATGGAAATGTGGTTCGAGGTTTGGGCTGGGATATTGAGTCACCCTATTCGGCTCCCAAGGGGATTAACTTTTCTGAAATGTCTTACGGACATACGGGTTACAGTGGATCATCAATCTGGATAGATCCTCATCAGGACCTGTTTGTGGTCCTTCTGACAACACGTTTGGATTATCATGACACAAGGCGATTCAAGCGATTACGCAGTGATATTTCCACACTTGCTGTTGCGCTGTTTGGAAAATCCAGAAACCCTTTAGATTAATCATTAACATGCCAAGTCTTTGAATAGCTTAAACCTTGACAGGTTAGCATCGGTATGCTAGTTGTTTCTCATCTTTTTCTTAACTTCCGCACCTACTAATCAGGGGAGGGGTCGATGAGTATCAATATACTCCTAGCAGACGACAGCATCACCATTCAAAAGGTGATTGGCATTATTTTCGGTGGTGACGAGTACACAGTTACCGTTGTTGATAATGGAAAGGCCGCTGTTGATAAGGCGATTGAAATTAAGCCGGATGTTTTACTCATCGATGCTCTTATGCCCGGAATGTCCGGATATGAGGTCTGTGAGCAGATTCGTACAATTTCTGAGCTGAAAGCAAAACCGATTATCCTTCTAACAGGTTCATTTGAACCTTTTGATGAGGATAAAGCAAAAACTTGTGGTGCTGACACTTTCCTGTCAAAACCGTTTGAATCTCAACAGATAGTCAACAAGGTTGCAGAAATGTATGAACTTGGTAAAACAAGATCTTCTGCCGCTGAAATTGTTGAGTCGGTCACTCCACCTCCACTCCCTGCCGAGCCATTTGCAGTTCCGGCAGAGGCAATTGCGGCAGCGCCAAGTGATATCTGGGGTGCATTTACACCTCCTGCTAAAACATTGGAATCTCATCAGGATGATGCTGAGTTTACAGCGGTAATTGAAGAGTCAGAATTCAAGTTGGAGGAACCGGTTGTTGCGGAGACTCCCACTGCCGATCAGATCGGCTCTGATTGGGTGCCGGTTGAAGAGCATACTTTTGAGTTTGAAGAAGACACTCTGTCCGAACTGCCTGCGGGTGTCCCGGAAACAGCAGGTGTCAAGACTGAGTCTGCATTTGGTGGGATCTCCTTTGAAGAGGCTCCAGAACTGGAGTCACACGAAGAAGCACCGGTTGAAGAAGCCCCTGAACTTGAGTCACACGAAGAAGCTGTTGCAGAGTCGATTGTTGAGACCGCATTTACTGAGAAAGCTATGCCGGAATTACTGGCATCTATTCCTACTTTTGAGGAAACCGGTAAGGCAGATTTTGTTAGATCAGCAGCAATGTCGGTTATTCATCCCGGTCCATCCATCGATTCCGCCCCCCCTGCTTTTGAATCGGTGCCCGAATCGGCTGTTTCACCTGCAGAACCGGTAGCTATGTCGGAAGAACAGCTTAGGGCTGCGATATCTCTGGTTTCAAAAGATATTATCGAGCGTATTGTCTGGGAAATAGTTCCTGACCTAGCTGAAGCAATGATCAAGGAAGCTATCCGCAAAATCAAGGAAGGTCAGTAAACACTTCCGAAACAAGAAATCATGTTTATGATGGGGATGCTTCAGCATCCCCATTTTTTTAACTTAAACAGCACTTACTACAGGGTAATCGTATGATAAAAAAAGCCATAGCCAGAATAGTTGAAAAAAATGATCTGACTGAAGGTGAAATGATCGATGTGATGAACCAGGTCATGTCAGGAGAGGCAACTCCGGCTCAGATAGGTGCTTTTATCACCGCTTTGCGAATGAAGGGTGAGACAGTAGAAGAAATCACTGGTGCTGCCCGCGTAATGCGGGACAGGGCCACTCCGATCAGGGTCGGTCGTAAAATTCTGGATATTGACCGTGACGATATTAATATTGATCAGGAAACGATTCTGGATGTTGTGGGAACTGGTGGAGACGGCACCAACACCTTCAACGTATCAACTACGGTTGCTTTTGTTGTATCCGCCTGTGGTATCAAAGTTGCAAAGCATGGTAATCGCTCCGTATCATCTGCTTGTGGCAGTGCTGATGTTTTGGAAAAACTGGGTATAAATCTTGATATAACACCAATGATTGTTGAACAGTGTATTGATGAAATTGGCATAGGATTCCTTTTTGCGCCTGCTCTGCATGGTGCAATGAAGCATGCCATCGGCCCCCGGCGTGAAATTGGTATTCGTACTATCTTCAATATCCTGGGCCCCCTGACAAATCCTGCCAGGGCTGATTCTCAGGTTATGGGTGTTTATCGGGTCGATCTGGTGGAAAAACTGGCTGGTGTGCTGCATAAACTGGGGTGTCGTCATGGATATGTTGTACATGGTAGTGACGGTATGGATGAAATTACGCTAACCGGTGAAACTATAATAGCAGAGGTGACACCTGGTGGAGTTGTGATGTCTACTATCAAACCGGAGCAGTTTGGTTTGAAAAGTTGTTCAATGAATGACTTGAGGGGTGGCGATGCTGCTGCGAATGCAATAATTGTTAGTTCCGTACTCAACGGCGAAAAAGGTCCTCGTCGTGATATTGTGTTGTTGAATAGTGCTTTTGCATTGATGGCTGCTGACAGGGTAGCCACTCCCGGGGAAGGGTTAGTCATGGCAGCTGAAGCGATTGATTCAGGGCGCGCAATGGATCAAATGAAAAAACTGGTTAAAATGACAAATAGCTAATGAGGTAATGACATTGAGTAATACGCCCGATATCCTGAAAAAAATAATTTCAAAAAAGCTGGAAGTGCTCAAAGAAAGCAAGTCAACCAGGCCGCTTAGGGACATTCGCAGTTGTCTGGGCGATCTGCCGGATTCGCTCGGATTTGAGAACAAACTGCGTGATACTATCGCTGCTGGCGAAACAGCCATTATAGCTGAAGTCAAGAAAGGGTCACCCAGCAAAGGGATCATCAGGGCTGATTTTGATCCTCTTGCCATAGCAGGAATCTATGAGCAGAATGGAGCTGCCTGCCTATCTGTATTGACAGAAGAACACTTTTTTATGGGTAGTCTTGCCTATTTGAACGCCATTCGTAAAACTGTAGCCATACCTTTGTTGAGGAAAGATTTTATAGTTGATACATATCAGATCTATGAGGCAAGGGCAGCTGGTGCCGACGCAATTTTGCTGATTGCTGCCTGCCTTGAACTGTCTCAATTGAGGGACTTTCATGCATTGTCTCAGGAGTTGGGGCTGGATGTTTTGCTGGAAGTGCACGATGAGTGGGAGATGGAAATTACATTGCAGACTGATTGTACGCTTGTAGGTGTCAATAACAGAAATCTGCGGACATTTGTAACTGATCTTGAAACAACGGGCCGTCTGGCCCGTATGCTGCCGTCAGAGCGTTTACTTGTAGCCGAGAGTGGTATCAACAGTCGTGCGGACATTGAACGCCTTGCAGGAGATGGTGCTGCGGCCTTTCTGATTGGCGAGTCAATGATGCGTGAAGCGGATATTGGTGCGAAGCTAAGAGAGTTGCGTATAAGCTAGTTGTTTTCGATTGCAGACTCTGCTCCATTATAAGATAACTCCTTAGCCCTCTGCATGGTGGATCTGCCATCAAATTTAGCACCGTCTGCAATTGACAGGCGAGCGGCAAAAATGTCACCACACACATCACCACTGTTCTGTATATCAACGCCCTCTTCCGCACGGATATTGCCAACAATCCTTCCGCCAACCACCATAACTCTGACAACTGCATCACCGGCTATGCTCCCATGTTCACCTATAATTACACAGTCGGAATTGATTCCGCCTTCCAGCACGCCATCAATTTTAACAGTTCCTTTGCTGTTAATCTCGCCACGAACAATTGATTCACGCCCGATAACAACTTCAAGTTTTTGCTGTTTATGGAAGAACATTAAGTTTGGCTCCTGACTTTTAATGAAATTTTAACACAAAGAACTGCTTAACCTGGTGTAGCAACTTTCGGCTTGGAGTCGTTACGTTCACCGGAAAAGGTTGCCGGATTGACCTGCTGACCGTTTTTCCAGACTTCATAATGTACATGAGGTCCGGTTGAGTTGCCTGTACTACCGCTGGAAGCTATTTGAACCCCCTGTTTGACAGTTTTGCCTGCTGAAACCAACAGGGCACTGTTGTGGGCGTATACTGTACTGAAACCATTCCCGTGTTCAATGACTACGACATTTCCATTACCACCGCTCCAGCCAGCAAAACTGACAATTCCATCTGCTGTTGTCTTGACAGATGTGCCGGTAGGGACGGAAATGTCAATACCGCTATGGAACTGTTCCTGACCGTTTTGAGGATGTTTGCGATTTCCAAAGACAGAAGTGATCTTTCCGTCAACCGGCCATCCTTTCGGAGTGGAACGGTAGACGTTTTGTTCCCGGGCCAGATAACCTCTGATATCTGACACGGATGCCATTGACTCGCTGATCTGACGTTTCAACTCCTCCACATCTACCGATCCATCATTGTTGCCGTATTTTGCGGCTTCAAGAACCTGTTTTTTGGAACCAAGTGAAAAGAGTCTTTTGAATTCAAGTTCCGATTCTTTCAAAGAACTGATAGTGGAATGCATTGTTTGAAACTGATTAATCAGGGCGGTATATTTGTGTTTCATGACGAAATAGTCAACTGCGTGGTAAGTAAGAGATATGGTATAGATAAAGCCGACTAAACCGAAAATTGCAAGCATGCTGAGTATGGCAAACGGCATTTTAAAGTTGAGTGAGCCCCTGCTGGAGTGTGGAATCAGCATGATGGTGACAGGTGTAAACAGTTTCTTTTTCAATGGCCGGAGTAGCTTCATAAAAACTCCTGTGTCACGGAAACTATTTTAAAAAGGAAGAGGAAGAATGAGTTTTGTCTTATATCATGGATAGTTGCGAATGTTCAATCAAATTGATTCCTGCCCAGGCTGGTGGCAGAATGGAAGATAGTTTTTAAAGTTGTTAGTAGATTGTGTGTTTTAGATGTTATGCGGCTGCAAAACAAAAATCAGTTTTGCAGCCGCATACCTCTATTTTTCTTTTATAAAACGCGGGTGAAGAAGGTTTTCAGTGGAAAGAACTTCATCAAGCAGTTCCTTGCCCATTAATTTCTTTTCCAGAACAATATCATAAACAGATCTGTTTGTTGCCAGTGCTTCTCTAGCCACCGCAGCCGAATTTTCATAACCGATTATCGGATTAAGGGCAGTGACGATTCCAATGCTGTTCAATACCATTTGACGGCAATGCTCTTTGTTTGCCGTAATGCCATCTACACATTTATCTGCCAGCACCTTGAAACCGTTGCAGAGCATGGATATGGACCTGAACAGGCTGTTGGCAATGACCGGTTCCATTACATTCAGTTCAAGTTGCCCGTTTTCTGCGGCCAAGGTTACTGTCAAGTCAGTACCGATTACAAAATAGGCGATCTGGTTGACGACCTCCGGAATGACCGGATTTACCTTGCCCGGCATGATTGATGACCCGGGCTGGAGCGGTGGCAGGTTGATCTCATTCAAGCCGCAGCGTGGTCCGGAGGAGAGCAGGCGCAGGTCATTGCAGATTTTGCAGACCTTGACAGCCACCCTTTTCAATACTGCCGAAATCTGTACATAGGCCCCGGTGTCCCAGGTTGCCTCGATCAGGTTGGCGGAAGTTACTACCGGAATGCCGGTCAGGGTTCGTAGGTGATCGGTGACAATACGTGTGTAGTCTGGTGGGGCGTTGATGCCGGTACCGATCGCAGTCGCACCCATGTTGATTTCCAAAATAAGTTTCTGTGCCTCGCGAACCCGTTCAATGTCTTCACCGATGGTGGTGGCATAGGCGGCAAATTCCTGTCCCAGGCTCATGGGCACCGCATCCTGCAACTGGGTGCGACCCATCTTGAGTACATCTGAGAACTCAACACCTTTTGCCGCAAAAGATTTCTGCAGGTATCCCAGGCAATCTATCAGACTAAAGAGTTTTTTGTGCAGTGCTATGCGAAAAGCGGTCGGATAGGCGTCGTTGGTTGACTGTGAACAGTTGACATGGTTGTTGGGATGGCAGTACTGATATTCACCTTTCTCATGCCCAAGCAGTTCGATGGCCCGGTTGGCAATGACCTCGTTGGCATTCATGTTGGTAGAAGTGCCTGCACCACCCTGAATAACATCAACCGGGAACTGGTCATGCAGTTTGCCGGAGATGATTTCGTCGCATGCAGCTGTAATTGCCTTGCATATTTCCGAAGGAATTACGCCGAGTTCCATGTTTGTTATTGCTGCCGCTTTTTTCACCTGTGCTAGACCCCAAATCAGCTCAGGGGCGCTTGAGATCGGAATACCGGTGATCGGGAAGTTTTCCAGTGCCCGCAGGGTCTGGACTCCATAGTAAAAGTCATTTGATATTTCACGTTCACCAAGAAAATCATGTTCGAGTCTGAATGGCTTTGTCATGGTATCTCCTGAATTAATGTAAGTATCTATTTTTAAGTACAGTTTAAAAAGACAGAGAGGAACAGTCGTACACAGACCGTTCCTCTCTGGGAGGGAATAACTAAAAATGCTGATTCAAGAATGCTTTGATATACGCTTCAAAATCCGCTTCCTGATCGCCCATGTAAACCATGGCCGAACCAATCTCGGCAGCCAGTATGGCAAACAGGTATTTCTGCGGCAGCTTGGCTATCCGCTTGCTGTACTGGCTGTTTTCACTCAGGAACTTGGGCAGATGGCTCATGATCGCTTTCTTGAAGAGAGGTTGTAGGCAAATCTCGGGCCGCTTCTGGAAAAATTTGAACAGTCTGGCGTAATGGTTGTTGATCTCGGTGCTGATGGAATTGGAAATCTCGGTATAGAGCAGGTTTGGTTGCTCTTTGTGGCGCTTGATGATCAGGCTGGCTTCGTCGGCTGCCCTTTTCTCAAGTATCTGCAGAACATCGGCAACATACCGGTCCTTGTTGGACAGGAATTCTTCGTCTGTCAAAAGCAGGTTAGCAATAATTTCGTATGATGATGAGATAACACCGCACTTGTTTGCCGAGGCATCACGCATGATGATGACGCCCTTTTTCTGCAACTTGATTCGAGCATCGGGCGTAATAAATGAGTTGGCACCTTCTACAATTACTTTTGATGATGGAGTGCCGTCTGCATTCAGGAACTTCTCCCAGTTTAGAATATCAATGGTTTCCGGACGGCCGCCGCCGGGAATGAACAGGTCGGCCTGGACCGAGAAGGGCAGTTCGCCGAACTCTCTTGAAAATTCGTCAACAGAGATCCATTCTTCACTGAGTCCCTTGTCGGTTTTGGTGACTTTTCTGTAAAGTTCTTTCAGTCCTTCGGTCCTGCTGCCGGAGCGGAACAGCATCAAGCCGCCTGTGTGCAGTTTTTTGGGGTCAAAGGCCTCCAGATCATGGTTGAGTGTGATTCTGGCCAGTTCCTTGTGGTCGGCGCCATTCATGTCGCACAGGGCGGCGGTGCCGTCCAGGATCAGTCTGATCTGTACCTTGGGGCATCTCTCCAGCATCAGCCGGATGGCGTTGCCAGCCACATCACCGTTGGGACCACCGGTCAGTTTGACGGAGAAGGGGTCTTTGCGGATATTGATACCCAGTTCCCGCATGGTGATTTCAGCAAAGGTGACAACACCCAGGGAGGTGACACCGTACTCTTTGTGATTGATGCCGACTTTCTTGCTGGACATGATGCCGTTGCCGAGGATGTAGCCCCGCTTCTGGGACTGGCGGGCAATGGCTTCGATCATGTTGTCGTGCATGTTTTCGTCCGGACCGAGTTCGATTGGTTCGTCTTCACCATAGTAGTCAACCACATTGGGGTTTGTGGCTGTACCGTTCTCTGTGATGAAGATATCCAGAAAGGCGTTGGTAACGCCGTACTGCAGTTTATAGAGTCGCCAGGTTTCCTGGTCGCGCTCTTTGGCTTTCAGGTTGGAGGCGTTGAGCAGCATGACCATCTTGGAGCCGCCCTCATAGATGTCCTTGTTCTTGAGATGCTGGGTAAAGGCCAGTACGAAGTTCTCCCGGAAGAGGGTGTTGGCGTTGGTGATGTAATCATCTGGTGACCTTGCGATGACGGTACGCCAGCCGCCGCGGGCAATGTCGGAGAAGCCGATGTGGTAGCCAAAGCCGAAGCGGCTGAAGAAGAAGGTGATCCTGAATGGTGTCCCCTGTGGCAGATCACTGGTGTAGTCAGGACCGAGTTCGGCCAGGTAGGCCGGGTCAACTCTGAAGGAGAGCGCCTGTTTGACCAGGACGAAGAAGTTGGTTTTAAGGGTGTTACGTATAAAGGAGAGACCGCAGCGGAAGATGGCCCGGCGGATTTCGTCCAGGTAACGGTGACCGGTGTTGTAGTCATCCACTATGCGGGTGGTTTCTTCAAGGGTTGTTTTGTATACGGCCTCCCGGTTTTTGAATGCCGGATCAAAGCGGCTGCGGAAGAGTTTGACCAGCTCCATGGAGATCTCTGGCTGGGAGCAGAAGGCGTTGATGACTTCGTCGAGACCGAAACGGTCCGGCTGGTTATGGGCCAGGTTGGAGTGGCTGAATGAGATGAATGCGTTGATCAGTGATGCGTCTTCACCGCTGATGATATTGTTGGTGACAAAGTCGGTGTAGGTGTTGGAGATAACGTTGAGGATCTGGGTGTTGTACAGTTCAATCTGCAGACGGCGGAAGAGGTCGGAGTCTTTGGCCAGTACTGCGCCCTGTATCTTGACGTTGAAGGTGCTCAGGAAGTAAGGGTGGATGCCGTTGGAGATGTTCATGCAGTAGGCACGATTGACCCCCAGGCCGATCCGTTTGAATACTTCCATGACCTGCAGCAGGAAGTCTTTCTGGGGTGGGTTGCCGACTGCCAGCATGACTCTCGATTCGCCGGTTTCTTCCATCTGTTCCACATCCAGGTGCAGACCGCCCGCCTGATTGCCTTTCTGAAAGAGGTTCAGAAGGCGGGCGACTCGGACCGGCGGAGAGATGCGGACGTAGTTCTCGTTATTGAGCCAGATGATCCGCAACAGACGGTCGAATTCTTTCTGGTTGAAGTCAGGGAATTCGCGGGTAAGTTCGGTCAGGATCTGGCTGCGGATGTCGGCGGGAACGACAACTTCTTTGCCGCTCAAGATGTCCTGGTTGGATTTGCGGTCGAATTCAAAGCGCTGGATCTCCAGGGTCTGCTGCATGCCGGGCAGAGGCCCTTCGGAGTGGGCGATCATGGCGTAGGAGACTTCCCGCTCGCGGAAGCGGCTGATAGATTCGTAGAGGGTGCCGGGCATGTTGGCCATGGCTGTGATCTGGGTTTTGTCACGGTCGGCCAGTATCAGCCGGTGGTTGTGTTTCAGCACACCAAGTTCACGTTCAAGGATGCCCATGGCTTCAGGTTCGTCGCTCATGGCAACGAAAAAGTAGGGGTGCATCTCTTTTTTAAGCCAGCTAAGGTTCGATAATGATCCACTGTTAGTTGATTCAACTGGGGAGGAAATCTTTTTAGCCACAGCCGTCTCCTTTATCCATATCTGGTATGTAAAAAGCTACTGAGTAGGCATTCTTGAATTCAAATTTTAAGTATTCTGCTGCACCGGCTTAAAGAATGAAACTGAAAATTTTATAAATCAGCGTGTTACTGGTTTTGGCTAATCTGCTTTTCCTGAATTTAGGCCAAAAGAAAGGGTAGATTCGAATCTACCCTTTCCTGGTAATCAAATCCTGATTTTGCTAAGCCGACTCGATCGAAATTTCGCCGCTCTGTAGCTGTACATATTCCGGCTCACTTGCACTGACGCACTGGGCAATGACAAGGTCGCCAGCAACGTTCAAGGTTGTTCTGCACATATCGAGGAACCTGTCAACACCAAGAATCAGGCCGATGCCTTCTGCAGGGATACCGACCTGTGTCAGCAGAATCACGATCAGAGGCAGAGAACCTCCCGGAACGCCTGCGGTTCCGACGCCAGCCAGGATGGACATGAGAACGACAATTACTTGTTGACCAATCGACAGGTCAATACCGTAGACTTGAGCAAGAAATAAAACCGTTACGCCTTCGAATAGTGCCGTTCCGTTCTGGTTGGCTGATGCGCCAATAGTGAGAACAAATCTGGATATCTTTGGAGGAAGTTTCAGTTTTCTTTCTGCTGTTTCAAGGGCAACCGGCAGGGTGGCATTGGATGAAGCGGTTGAAAAAGCATACAGAAAAACTTCCTGGCAGATAGACATGAATTTCAGAGGATTTATCTTGCCAAAGGTACTCAGGGCGATTCCATAAACTACAAAGAATTGAATCAGCAGGCCCAGGACAACTACACCGGCATAGTAGGCGACGTTCTGCAGGAATCCGGCGCCCAGCTTGTAGCAGGTGTTGAAGACGATACAGAAAACTGCGTAAGGAGCCAGCATCAGAGCAAAATCGATAACTTTGAGTGAAGCGTCGAAAATGGTCTCCAGCATCTTGATAAAGACATTGTCTTCACCCTCTTTTGCCGTTAGGCTCAGGGCGTAACCAAAGATGAGAGAAAAGACCATCAGTGCGATGATCTCACCCTGGAAAGCACGGGCAGCAGCATCAATAGGATTTTGCGGGAGCAGGTCAACAATGTAGGAGTACCAGGCTTTGTTGGATACTGCGGCAACATTCTTCTGAATTGAAAGTACCGATTGGCTTGTGGCCAAAGCAGCCTTGTCAAATACCAGGCCGGCGCCAGGCTGCAGCATCTTGGTCAGGCCGATGGCAAGCATAACTGCTATTGAGCTGAATATCAGCGTAAAACCGAGCGTCTTGCCGGCAACCTTGCCAAGCCCCCGCCCCTTGGAGAGTTCAAATACGCCGATAATCAGTGCGGACACGATCAGCGGAACAACAACCATGAAAATCAAGCGTAGGAAAATGGAGCCGGTAAGTGTGAAAACCTCGGTAAGACCCTTCATGAATGCGAATTCTTTGATAGGCATATAATAATAGCCAATCAAGCCTGCGCAAATACCTAGAATGAACCCCAATAAAAGTTTGTTGTGCTGTTTCATGATTCTTCCCCCCTTGCCTCCATGTGATATTTGACTGTCCTGTATTGCTCACCTGATCTACTTTGGTTTTGTTACTATTTTGTAAAGAAATCTTTGCAATAGGATTGCCAAAATCAAATAATAGCTTCAAGTTATGGAAATAACGGCGTATTAGAATGTTTTCAGCAATAAGAAGTTGTGCAGGGGGGGTATAACCTTGGAGGGGTTCAAAGTAAAAACTGTTAAAATAAGTAATAAAAACAGTTAATTGTGATGTTGGTGAAAAGTTATGAGGGGTGTGTGGTTATAGCGGTTTAAGGTCGTTTAAACCGCTGTAATTCATGCGGCTTAATGCGATTCAACACTCTTTTTTAAACGCTTACTTAGTGCCGGCTGTGATATGCCGATCAGGCGGGAGGCTATGGACTGGTTTCCTTCTGCTCTTCTCATCGCTTCTGCCACCAGCAGATCATCAATTTCATGTAAAGCGGGTAGTGGTTCATGTGGAACAAACACCTGCCGTTCCTTTGAATTATTTTCTGTGTCTACACAAGTGTTAGTTGTTTTTTTGTTGATGACTTTTCTGAAAGAGTCCATCGAGAGCATGTGTGCCTGGTGCTGGCTCATGGCATCATATACCATTGCCTTCAGTTCACGGATATTGCCGGGAAATGGGTGATTGGCCAATAGAACGTAAAGCTCTTTGGGGACAGTCGGTTTTTTCTTTTCCAGACTGTTGGCAACCTGTTCCAGAAAGAAGTCAAACAGCAGTGCAATGTCATCCGGTCTTTCCCTGAGGGGCGGGATATGTACATGGTGTCCGCAGAGGCGGTAATAAAAGTCCTTGCGAAATTGACCTGTAGGGAGTTTTGCAGCCAGATCGTGGTGAGTTGCGACAACCACGCCCGCATTCATACGTTTGGGAATATCACTGCCGACCGGGAAATATTCCCATTCCTGCAGTAAACGGAGTAGTTTTACCTGGGAGGCGATGCTCAGGTCACCAATTTCGTCGAGGAAAAGAGTGCCGTTTGTGGCCTGTTCTATCATGCCGCTGCGGGCTGAATCCGCTCCGGTAAAGGCTCCTCTGGTGTGTCCGAAGAGTGTATCACTGAATACAGTGTCATCCAAACCTGAAACGTTGACTGAAACAAGCTTTCCGCTGCGTTTGCTTAGTGTGTGGACCGCTCTGGCTACTAGTTCTTTTCCGACACCGCTTTCGCCGGTTATCAGGATCGGCTGGCTACTTTTTGCTACCGCTTCGATATATTTGAAGATAGAAAACATCGCCTTGTCAACAGTTATGATGTCTGTAAATGCCTCGGGATGTTCTAGTCTATCGCTAAGGACGCGTGAACGCATTTCCCGGTTTTCCTGCTGCAGGTCTATCATTCTGATGGCGCGTTGAATCCCCTGGACAAGCCGTTCTTCGTCGACAGTTTTGACAAAAAAATCAAACGCTCCCTTTTTCATGCATTCAACGGCTGTTTCCACCTGGTTCAGGCCACTGATTACAATCACAGGAATTTCCGGATGCTCTTCAATGATCATGGGGATCAGTTCTTCGCCGGAGATTTGTGGCATGTTCAGGTCCAGCATTACCAGGCCGATATTCTGCTGTTTGAGGATGTCCATAACCTGTCGGCTGTCACTGCAGCGCACAACGTTGTTGATACCGCCGGACATGGCCAGTGTCATGCTCAGGCTGCGCAGCCAGGCTTCTTCGTCGTCAACCAGCAGAACTCCGTATGAAGGAAACATGTCATCAATCATGGTTTTACTATCCTTTCAGGATCGGAAGTGAGACGCAAACAGTCGTTCCCTCGCCGGGAGCTGACTCAAAAACCATCCGGCCGTTGTGTTCTTTGATTATTGTATCAGAAACAGACAGGCCCAGCCCGGTTCCGCCAGAGTCTCTCTTGGTCGTGAAAAAAGGGTTGGAGATATGAGGAAGGTTTTCTTCCTCAATTCCTACACCTTCATCCTGGATTCTCAGTATCAGTTCTTCATTCTCAGGATCATATAAGGTTGCCAGCCAGATTCCTTTGTCAGGGTTTTGAAGGGCCTGACAGGCATTCAGAATCAGGTTTACGATAACCTGCTCAATCCGTTGCGAGTTGCCTTTGAACCGCGGCAGGTTGTCGCCATAATCTGCGGTAAAGTGGTTTGTAGCATTTTTTATGGAGTTGTCAACCAGTCTGATGGAAGCCCTGACAATATTGTTCAGGTAGATGGATTCATCCAGTTTGGAGTTGTCCTGGCGGGCAAAATCCTTCAGATCCTCCACAATCCGCTTGATCCGGTTTGCTCCCTCCTGCATTTCTTCGATCATGCGGGGTATCTCCCCACGAATCTGGGAATACCTGAGCCCACGAATCATGAAGTCGCCTTCCAGCTGATAACGTTCTTCCAGCAGAACTTCGGTGACCTGATAAACATTTTTCAACACTGGTAGATTGTAGAGTAAAAGTCCGGTTGGATTGTTGATTTCATGGGCAACACCAGAGACCAGTATGCCTAGCGAAGCCATCTTGTCGGCCTGTATCAGCTGTTGTTGCTGGACCTGCAGTTTTTCCGTGCGGCTGGCAACTTCTTTGCGCAATGTTCTGTTCCAGACAACAATGCCGATTAGAGTCAGGATGAAAGGTGAGGTTGAAATGGCCCCGTATTTGAAAATTTTGGACCAGGAAACCGGCGGCGGTTCCAGTGCTCCCAGCCATTTGTCATAAATAACCCTGTAGCGGCCGGTGTTTTTGAGAATTGCCAAGCCTTCGCTAAACTGTGAGAGCAGTTCATCATTTCCTTTTTTGACTCCATAAGCATAAGGTTGACCGGCTAGAGGCCTGCCTACCGGAACAATATTGGATAGTCCCAGTTCCCGGTTAAGGTAAAGTCCCGGCAAATTACCTACCAGCGCATAGTCCCTCTTGCCGGCAGCAAGTTGACGCATGGCTTCATTATGTGTATCAACCAGATACAGATTGGCACCGACCTTCTTTTCGATCAGATAGTCATGCATGATGCCGCGATTTTGAACCAGCACATCCTTGCCGCGCAGATCACTGATGTCAATCATCTGTGGCGAGCCTCGACGGCCGAAAACCGAGTAGTTGATTATGGAATGGGGCGGAGAAAAATCAAACACCTTGTTACGTTCTTCTGAAGGAACCATTCCCTGAAGAATATCCACAGTTCCGTTTTCCAGGGCATGACGCATGTCGATCCATTTACCCAGGCGAATCTTGACATTCAACCCCATTATTTCAGCAATGGCTTGGGTCAGTTCAACATTAAACCCTGAAGGTTTGCCGTCGGAGTCGATAAATTCATAGGGCGGGTAATTGTTGTCACCGCCAACAATGATCAGGTTTTTGGATTGTGTCGCCAGGGAGACTGAAGGCAGACAGAGTAGCAGTAAGAGGGTTAGCGTCAGCTTGATGAGGCCCGTCTTGCGCATGACTGGGTATTGGGAAAAAATGTCAGGCAGAAGGTCAGCTTTGTCCACTTTATAATCCAGTTCTTTATGCAGAGGTGTTACGTTAATATAAGATATTTGTATTAAATGCCAATTATTTTATGCAACTAACTGCTTGATTCATA
>Ga0105048_10007887_pt1 | contig 17069 bp, 10 predicted proteins | sample MAT05_FD_78382 | JGI IMG/M metagenome (GOLD analysis project Ga0105048, IMG submission 78382) | Freshwater microbial communities from Lake Fryxell liftoff mats and glacier meltwater in Antarctica - MAT-05 | ecosystem: Environmental > Aquatic > Freshwater > Ice > Liftoff microbial mat | place...
AGATCGGGCTGGCGGTTGTGATTAAACCAATGAATCGTTTCCTGGATAGAGCTGGTAGCCGCTATTACATTGATATCAAGATTGAGTGATTCAAGTTTTAACAGCAAGCCTTCCAATGCTGGTTTCTCATCTTCTATAATAAGTATTTTCAACATAGCTAATAACTTAATAGGGGCAGTTTTACAATAAAATAGCCTGCATCCTGTTCGATTATAATTTCCTTTTTGGTTAGAATGCGGTATCTGTTGGATAAGTTATGTAATCCTATTTTAGAGGAAGGCAAAAAATATTTTTTCGGTACAATTTTGTTTTTAACGGTAACGAAATTATTATTTACCTGTATTAAAATGTATATAGGAGCATCATCTGTAAACTCGTTGTGCTTGATGGCGTTCTCTACTAATAACTGCAGGGAAATAGGGGGAATGAGGAAATTCTCCGTTTTAACGTCTGCGATTTCTATAACTAAGTTAACCGCCTGTTCGTAACGAATCCTGAACAGGTAAAAATTATGACTTACAAACTCAAGTTCTTCTTTCAGCAACACAAACTCCTTATCCTTATTAAATAAAATGTACCTGTAAATGGTGGCAAGATTATTATTAAATGAGTAAGCTACCTCCGGGGCGGTCTTTATCAGGTGGGAGAGCGTATTGATGGAGTTGAAAATAAAGTGTGGATCAATCTGGTTTTTAAGGGCGGTTAATTCAGCTTCGGATTTTGCATAATTCAGCTCTTCGGCTTTGAGTGTACTGGTTTCCCTTTCCTCAGTTAAATAAATTATTTCGTACACACAAGTAACGATGATTACGAATATCATGATTGCGCCACCCGTTTTAAATAGAATTCCAGCGTTACTTTTTCCTGCCAGATACATTAGTAAGGATAAACTAAGCAGGGATGTAAAAAAAGTAAAAAAGATATGGATAATGATCCGCCTTATAAAGTCGCTGTACACATTGCGATCCTTTCGATACCATTTATTTCTTAACTGGCCCATCAACTTTATATTTACTTCCCAGATAAAAAAGGAGATCAGGATACACGGGAATAGTAAATACAAAATAGTCGCCTTGGCTGAATAACCAATGTATTGGTATAAGCCTGTAAATAACGGTGTACATATACCAGCAAGTGGAATCAGCAGTGATTTTACAATTAGTTCAATATAGTTTTTTCCGGCCATGTGTTGTTAATGAAATGCTGCCCCCCCAGTTTTTATATTTGCCATGCAATTCTACTGATAACGAAACGCTCCCGTCATGCTTCAATTTGACCCGTAAAAATTACATTGTTTTTTTTTCTATTTACCAAACTAAAATTTATACAAATTGGATGAACGGTTATAATGTTTTAATTGAATTGATTATATACCTGAAATGCAGTGTGGTAGCCTAATTGATAAAATACGCCAACATTGGTTTGTCACAAAAAAATTACAATTCAGGCATGGCCTTAAACAACCGCCTGGTATAAAACGAGGGATGAATTTTCAGCATCCTTTTTAAGGGTTTAAGTTCAATAATTTCCTGCTTCGGTTATTTAGATCGTTATTTTTTGTTGAATGATATTTTTTTGTTGTCATATTGAGGTAGCAATTTTGTAATAGATAAACCCCTCATCTTTACCATGGAACAATTATATAAAATTGAAGAAAAAATTACCGAAAAAAGTAAAATCATTGCAAAAAGAGGCAATACTTATATTCCACTTAATATCAGGAATATTGCTGTTTTTTATTCTGTGGACCGGTTAATATTTGCAGTTGATTTTTCCGGCAAAAAATTTATTATCGATAAATGCCTAACCGAAATAGAGGAAACCGTAAATACCAAAAAATTCTTTCGGGTTAACAGAAGTGTTATAATTAATGGAGATGCTATCAAGGAGTTTAAAGTAATTGAGTATGGTAAAATTGTCATTCATCTTGCATCGCCTGAATGGATGAAAGGCGATATACAGGTAAGCCAGTACACGGCACCTAATTTTAAAGAATGGATTGCCAGTATATGATAGAGGAACAGTTGATAGATGTTACTTTGTAAATAGACAAGTGATCCATTGCCGTCAGTAAAATTTAAACGGGTAAAACCTTCGTTCACTATTTAATTATTGCCACATTTATTATCCTGCCTATGGGTGCATTGCAAATCCGAAAGCTATCGGATGTCGCACTTTATTTAAGAACTAAAGAATAAGTGAATCGCCGTTAAGGCGTTCAGACGTTGAGTTATTAGATAAAATAAAAACGTCTGAACGCCTTAGCGGCAAAACTAAGTAACCCGTGGATGCTGAGACATACGATAGCTGTCAGATTTTAAATGTATCCCCGCCTGGTTATATTAATCCACTTATCTGAAAATTGATTATTTTAAAGGAACGAAAATGCATTTTCGGTCGTTGCAGCTTGTTTTATAGTTGCCAGCAAAGCAAGCGGTCGGCAAATATTTCCCTGTTGAGCGTTAAACTGCATGGTCGTTTCAAATTCATTGTATGTATATTGACAGCCTTATTTTTTCAAACAAATCAAATTTTCGAATTTCACGCCATGTTTTTTTTTGGTTGGCTTGGATATCTTATTTTTCTGTGGAGGGTACACTTAGAAGATCTGAAATGTATAGTTTTCATGTAGCGTTTTTTTCTACCCTATCGGAAGTAACATCTTCCACGCCAATTGATATGACTTTTTGCTATACCATCATTTATTTTTTATTTCCACGTTTTCTATTCAGGGGAATGTACGTGAAGATGGTGCTTTTGTGGTTATTTTTTGCTATACTGGGTTTTTTTATTTACCACGGATTCAACATGTATATCGTGCCGCATATTCATGATTTTTACGGCATTAAGCGACTGAATATGAAGAGTCCCATTATCTGGCAATTCTTCTTTTTCTTTTTAACCTTTAATATGGAGGGCTGCCTGGCGGCAGCCATCAAATTGGGCAAGATGTGGCATATTAAAAAAAGTGAAAACGACTTGCTCACTCATCAAAAAGAGCAGATGGAAGCCTTTATTAACAGCGATCATGCACAGTCACATTTTTTGTTCCATACATTTTCAAGGGTCCACGATATCTCCCTTCAGAACTCACCTGAAATTGCAGGGATGGTTTCCCGGTTGCAAAAAATTACATTGTTTATATTAAGCCAATATCAAAATACCCAGGTTGACATCGAAAAGGAAATCCAGATTTTAAATGAGTTTATTGAGTTGGAAAAAGAGGGTACCCAGATTTATGGTAAATACAGTATTGAAGTTTCCGGCGAACTGGCCGGGAAAAAAATTGCCTCTTTTATCCTGTTACCTTTGGTAGAAAATGTTTTTTCGCAACAGGTAAATAAGAATATGGGAACTGATTATGTGGCGATCAGGGTTTCTGTCTTAAAAGATGTGTTAAAATTTGAAATACAAAATAGTAAACCGCACGAAACATCAACCCTTACCAATGCCAAAAGAGATACCATCTACCAGATAAAAAAAAGGTTGAATATTTTGTATCCCGGCAGCCACCAGTTGAGTACCATTATTGAAACGGAATGTATTAAAACATACCTGGAAATTAACCTTGGAGCAATTGTATTATCTTAAGTTGCCTGGTTGAATTTTCATACGATGATTGAATTATTTGTTCTTACAGCCTTTATAGTCCATCACCTTTTCACTTACTAAGAAAAATTCACAATTTCTCAACGCCTGATGGACTGCATATATTGGAAATGTATTCAGCCCATCAAACAACATATAGTCAATATGCAAATTAATATTCTGTATACATAATACCGGTATGCATCAAAATATTTCAGCTATTGTTTTTTGGCATTCGGTATATAAAAATCATGATTCAATCTATTTGTGATCGTTTATAAAATGGAATGTATTTATTTTTGATAAAATTATTGCTGAAGAATAAATTACCACAAAACTGAATTATCATATCTTATTCTCATGTGCCTAATTTTGTTTTATTTTATTAAAGCACAACGTCCTCTGTTTTTACAGGGAACCCTTTTTTATATCACCTGATGGTTTACTATTCATTTTTAAATATGAGCCTCGTCTTTTAACGGCCCCGTATCCCCTAATCTAAGAGTGGCTTTCAAAATCCTAAGCCTTTTGCACACACGGGTTCGAAAATTTTTGATGTCACGGATATCTCAATTTTAAGTTAAGAACTATTCCTTCTTTATATTCAACCCCTTGTTTTTCTAACTGGGTAATCATTTTTTATACTTCACACTATTACAAAAATAGTCAAGCGTTCTTTCGGCTAATTTGCTTGTATTAAAACTAATATGTTATTATCAATATCTGTATATCTGATGAATAACAGACATTATTGGTGATCCTGGTTATTTGTATTCATAAAACAAAAATTACAAGGTATGAGAAAGTTCTTATCACTTTTTATTCCGCTGCTATTCCTTGCAGCAATTTCCCGTTCACAAAATAAAATCATTACCGGAAAAATTACAGAAAGTAAGGACGGTAATTTATTAACCGGTGCTACGGTTAAAGTAAAGGGAGCGCCACAAGGCGCCCAGTCCGGTGCAGATGGCTCTTTCCGAATTTCCGTTTCTGCAAATGCAAAGAGTCTCGTATTTTCTATGATAGGATACATATCGCAGGAAATCACATTGAGTAATCAAACTAATTTCAACGTGATGTTGGTAAAAGAAGAAAAGAAACTGGAGGAAGTGGTGGTAACCTCTTTTGGTATCAGGCGCAACGATAAGGCATTGGGCTATGCCGTTGGTAAAGTAGACCCCGCATCTTTACTTCAAAAGTCGGAGCCGGATGTCTTAAAGTCGCTGCAGGGTAAAGTAGCAGGTGTTGATATTCGTTCGTCGCAGGGTACGCCTGGAGCAGCCACACGTATCCAGATAAGGGGTAATTCTTCCTTTTTTGGCGATAATCAGCCATTGATTGTGGTGGATGGAGTACCCTTCAGTAACGACCAGGTTTCTACCAGCAGTCAAACAGTAGGTGGTGCCGCATATTCAAGTGGTATCAGTAGTCTTGATCCAAACGATATTGCTTCAATGAGCGTTTTAAAAGGTTCTTCCGCAGCCGCACTGTATGGTTCAAGGGCTTCCAATGGGGTATTGATTATTACCACCAAATCAGGAAGCGCCGCAAAAAGTAAAAAGGGATTAGAGATCAGCTACTCCAGTTCAGCTTCTTTGGAACAAATAGCCAACCTTCCTGAATATCAAAATGACTACGGAACAGGTGCCAATTTTCTTTTTTCACCTGCATCCAATGGCTCCTGGGGGCCGGCATTCAACACAAGGGATTCTGTTCCTAATTTTGCCACTTACCGAAATGCCTACCCGGAATTATTTCCGGCCTCAGGAAATATTAAATACCAGTCCTTTCCAAATAATGTGAAAAATTTATTCAAAAATGGAAGTGTTTTTGAGAATTCCATTGGTTTAAACGGAGGGGATGATAAAAACTCTGTTTCGTTAACAGCTTCCCAGTTAACTCAGAAAGGGTATGTGCCAAATTCTTCATTTAACAGGGCCAATATTGGACTTGGGGGCGCTACTAAATTGAATATTGGTTTAAATGTAAGGGGTAATTTAAGCTATTCAAGGTCGGTGCAAAAAGGAGGCGTATTTGGTAACAATCAAACGGACGGCGCTGCTGCTTTGTTTGCCCGTTCCTTATTTTTGGGCCGTAACTGGGATACTGATTTGCCCTACCAGGATAAGGCAGGAAATAACCTTACCTGGAATGGAGGAGGTCAGTTTGATAATCCCGACTGGAGTGCAAGAAATAACATCGCCACCTCTAATGAAGAAAGGATGATTGCAGGGATGCATGCCGATTTTAATATCAATAAATGGATAAGGGTAGATTATAACCTGGGTAATAATGTTACATCGCTTGACAGGCGGGAAGTGACTGAAATCAGTTCCAGGGCAGCAGAAGGCCTGGGAAGGATCGTGTTGGATAATTACCGCAAGCAGGAAATAGAATCCAATTTACTACTATCTATTTCTCCAAACATTCACAAGGATTTTGCTGTAAACTTGGTAGCTGGTAATAATATCAACCAGCGTACAACTACCCGGAAAATAGCTACCGGTAACAAATTTATAACCCGTGGCATTTATACATTGGGCAATACTTCGCAGCAAATATTCGGACCTGTTGTAAGTGGCGTGCCCGTTCCATCTTTTGGCGATTTATACATTCGCCAACGGTTAACCGGGGTGTTTGGTGACCTTACACTGAGTTATAAGAACTTTGCTTTTGTAGAGGTTACAGGCCGCAATGACTGGTCATCAACTTTACCAAAAGCAAACAGAAGTTATTTCTATCCTTCTGTTTCCGGTTCATTGATAGTTACCGATGCATTGAAAATGAAAAGCCCTATTATAGACTTCGCAAAGTTGCGGGCAGGATGGGCGAAGGTAGGAAGGGATGCATTGCCCTATTCGCTGGATAATGTATTTGTACTGGGTGCAAATTTCCTGGGACAGCCAACAGCCAGTGCGAACAACGGGGCCAATGATCCTAATTTAAAACCAGAGTTTACCACCGAAATTGAAGTGGGAACACAATTGAGTTTTTTTAAAAGAAGAATCGAAGTGGATTTTTCATGGTACAACAGAAACTCAACTAATTTAATTGCGCCGATATCTATTCCATCCTCATCAGGCTACGCCACTTTTAATACGAATTATGGAAGGATCAATAATACTGGTATAGAGATAGACCTGACAGTTAGACCCATTCAAACCCGGAACCTTACCTGGAGCATACATGCAGCATTTACAAGGAACAGGAATATTGTAAAGGAATTGATTGAAGGAGTTGACCGGCTTTCATTAAGACCCGTGTTTAATAATTTTGGTCCTTACCTGGAAGCAGGTAAACCATTTGGTTTTTTACGTGGCGAAAAGGTAATCAGAGATAGTGCTACCGGTGCTCTATTGATCAATCCGGGCACGGGTGGAATGATCAAATCGAATGAACTGGATATGATTGGCGATCCCAATCCTGATTATAAATTGGGCATCACTAATTCTGTTTCTTATAAAGGATTTTTCCTGAGCGCATTGTTTGATATGACCATTGGCGGTGACTTAAATTCGGTAACTGTTTCCCAGATATTAAGCAGGGGCGTATCATTGGATACAAAAGACCGGCTCAGTAACTGGATCATTCCCGGCATTTATGGCGACCCATCAACAGGTAAAGCGATATTGAATGGTGGCAAGACTATACCCAACACAGTTGCCATTACCAGCAACGATCTTTACTTTTCTCCCAATACCAATAATGGTGCAACATTTGGTGGCAATACTGCCGCAGAATGGAATACCTATGATGCAACTGTATATAGGTTAAGAGAAGTAACCATTGGATACGAATTTCCAAAATCATTGTTTAAAAAACTACCTATTGGTTCTGCTACTTTGAGTTTATCCGGAAGAAACCTCTGGTTTGTAGCGCCCAATTTTCCAAAGTATACCAATTTCGACCCTGAGGTAAATGCTTATGGCGCCACTTCTACACAGGGTATTGAGTTATCCGCGGCACCCACCACCAGGAGGTACGGCATAAACCTAAAAGTTAATTTTTAACTACCAACATTTTAAACATGCTTAAGATGACTAAATTAATAATATACGCTATACCGGTAATATTTCTTTTTACCGGTTGCAAAAAGAATTTTTTAGATATCAATAAGGATCCAAATAACCCAACAAGGGTAGAAGTGTCCAAGCTGCTTCCAACGGCACAAAACGCTTTGGGAAATGCGTTGACGATTGGCAATGGAAACCTGGGAGGATTATCACAAATATTATCTGTGTATACACACCAGTTGACCACCAGGGAGGGCCAGGATCAGTATGGATATACCGGGAGTGGTTTCTATATAGGCACTACCTGGGTATCGGTGTACCAGGGTGCTCTTGAAAACCTGGAGCAAATAATAAAGATCGCAAGCGCCAGCGGTGACCGTCAATATGTGGGGATTGCCAAAGTTTTAAAAGCATACGCTTACAGCCAGTTAGTAGATGCATTTGGCGATATACCATTTTCGGAAGCGAACAGGCTGGATTCGAGTATCCGTTATCCAAAGTTTGATGATGATGCCGCTATTTATCCAAAGTTGTTTCTGCTGTTGGATGAAGCCCTTGCTGATTTGGGTAATACAACAGCACTCAATCTTAATAAACCAGGAACGGATGATGTAATCTATGGCGGAAATATAGCAAGGTGGATAAAGGCTACTAATACAATTAAGCTAAAATTATATACACAGATCAGGAAAGTAAAAGACGTAACCACGGAGGTTAACCAGTTATTGAGCGATCCATCCAAACTTATTAATGCCACCAATGAAAGTTTCCTGTTGCCCTATGGACCCAATGGCGCTACAGACGACAGGAATCCGGGCTTTGGTGATTATACTGCTACCCAACGCGGCAATCATGTAAGCCCATGGTTTTATGAAATTTTAAAAGGGTACAATACACGGCATTTTACATTTGATATTTCAGACCCCAGGGTACCCTATTATATTTATAACCAGGTAAGGAAAGCCACTGTAACAGCAGATCCGACCGAATACCGGGACAGCGCTTTCATTTCTATTTATTTTGGATCGAGGGGGCCCAACCGCGACAGGAATGCACAAAATGTTATCAGCCTGATGGGGATATATCCTGTTGGAGGCAGGTATGATGAGGGGCTTGGCGGCACAGCGAATGCAGCAAGTGGAACCGGAGCTGCTCCTTACCGGTTTATTACTTATGCTGACAGGCTTTACCTGGAAGCAGAACTAATACAGACAGGCATCGTTACCGGTAATGCCAAAACAAAATTGCAGGCTGCCATTACAGAATCATTTAAACAGGTAGATTATGTAATTACAACTTACATAAAACCTGCTCAAACGGTTCCCGTATTAAGCGGCACGGTACCAGTTACAAATTATATCAGCCAGATCATATTGCAATACGATGCAGCGAGCGCTGCATTAAAAATGGAAATGATTATAACGGAGAAATGGATATCCAGTTTTGGTAGTGCGGTTGATCAATATACTGATTACAGGCGTACAGGTTATCCAATCATATTTAATCCCAATGATCCGGTAATGGCACCGGGAGGTTTTGTACAACCTCCTTTAAACGGCAATCCGCAGATTGTAGGCCCACAGCCTGTAGTATTGGTACAGTTACAAAGACCTTACCCAAATTCCCTGCCCTGGTACCAGGCAGAACTGGAAACCAATTCAAATGCACCCGGGCAAAAAGACCTGGTAAATAGTATGAAGGTTTTTTGGATGCCGTAATAATAGTTAGGATTGCATGAATGATTATTTACCAGTCTTGCTTTATAAAAAAGGGATTGGTATTCTTCTTCTATCACCGAATAAAATATAATTGATCATAAAAAATATTAGTATGAAAAAAATAGTATTGTATAGTTTGCTGGCAGTTACTGTACTGGTTTCCTGTCGTAAATCGGATAATCCGAAAGTGCCCGGGTTAACAAGGGTGCCGGTGCCGAAAATCGTAACGGTTGCAAACAGCGATGCAGTAATTGATGTTAGCAATAATCCGGCGTTGTTTAAAGGGAAGTTTGATGTGGGCTTACTTTTTCCTCAGGATATAGCACCTCAAAAGTTTGACATTGTGATTATAAAGAATGGCAATAAGGCCATCGTTAAAACATTTAAAACGGATGTAACCACATTTCCAACAACGCTTGAAATTACAGGGGCCCAGTTAATTGCTTTGTTTGGAGGTTCTATTGTGTTGGGTGATTTTTTTGATATTGGTGCGGATATTACATTACCCGGTGGGCAAAAACTGGAGGCCTTTCCGGCAGTGGGTACGCAATTCGGTGGCGGTACAGCCAATATACCCGGATCAGGCACTTTTCTCCGGTATGCCGCTATTTGTAAATTTAACGCCGATGATTTTACGGGCAACTTTAAAGTAGTGGCAGATGATTGGCAGGATTATTTGCCCGGCGATATTGTAACACTTACTAAAGTGGACTCAACACACATATCTTTTGTGTATCCAACAGCATTTGATGTAAAGCCAATTGTGATAACGATTAATCCAAATAACAGCACGACCATTACCAAGGTATCATTTGGGCGTTATACTGCAGGAGGTACGTTATACGTGGCAGAGCCTGCGGCAGGTGCAGATAATATTGTGTTGCCCTGCGAAAAAACTATTTCTGTCAGGATAAACTTTTCTTCATCTACAGGTACCAACTTTGGAATAGGGTTGTTTAAATTAAAGAAGCAATAACCATCTTTTTAAGAAAAATACAAATACAACGAATTAATGTATCCCACGATAATGTTATAGGCTACATGGATTCGTTGTAAGATCGAAAATATGGAAAACAATAACTTCCAGCAACTATTCTGCCGTCCAACAATTCTAAACCGGGGGGTTGTGCTTTCCAATGGAATGAAGCATGGTTGAACCAAGCCGGTCTTTTCAGAGAAATGTTTAATGATACAACCATTGATCATATTTTATCAATGTTTCCAAGATTAAATTACCCTGTAACTACGCTCACATCTACATCTTTATTGTCATTTAAAAATACCGCCATATCATCATTCATAGTAAAACCTGTTTCTAAACTGTACATGCCTACCCTATAATTATTCCTGATATCGACAATATTAAATTTCAATCCTGTTTTACCCGGATTGGCTTTAATGTTTTGTTCCATAAAGGTTACAAAATGGTTGCTTATAAATTGTGGCTGCACTTCAATGGTTACCTGTTTTGTCAAAGCTGGTTTAACGGTTTCCAGCAAATGTATCCGGGATAATTTAAACTCATATTGGTCGCTGTTGTACCTGGTTTTAAATCCGCCTTCCACCAACACAATTAACCCCTTTTCGAGGTAATCTTTATACTTCACATAATCTTCACTCCATAGCATAAATTCCGTTTTACCACTATAATCTTCAATAGACAGGATGGCGAAGTTTTTACCGGTTTTGGTGAGCCGCTGTTGTGCATCCACTACCAATCCGGCTACCCTGAATTGTCGTCCCGGGTTGGCATGTGTATTAACCGCTGCCTTAAATTCGTTATAATCAGCCAGCGGCGTAATGTTGTAATGCCGCATTTCAAACTTAAAATTATCCAGGGGATGGCCACTCATATACATTCCCGTAACTTCTTTCTCATAATCTAACTGGGTTGCCAGCGGCCAGGGTTCGCAGGGTGATAATTTGGGTGGAACAATATCCGGCATTTGCAGATCGCCAAACAGGGTGTTGGTGGCAGTAGCATTTTGAAACTGGAAAACACTTCCAAATTTCAGTATCTTTTCGAGTCCCTGTACATCGCCGGGAGCCACATAAAAATATTGGGCCCGGGTGATATCCTTAAAACAATCAAATGCCCCCGAATATATTAAACTCTCCAATGATTTTTTATTGGCTGCACGCTGGTTTACCCGTTTCGCCAAATCGAAAATAGAACTGTAAGGACCATGTTTTGTTCTTTCTTCAATAATACATTCAATCGCATTTTCTCCTACACCTTTTAATCCGCTAAATCCAAAACGTATTTCACCTTTTTTATTTACGGCAAAACCATTGTTCGATTCATTGATATCCGGTCCCAAAACAGTTAACCCCATTCTTTTACACTCTTCCATAAAGAAGGTGATTTTATCAATACTACCGGCGTGATTTAAAACAGCAGCCATGTACTCGCTGGGGTAATGGGCCTTTAGATAAGCAGTTTGATAAGCCACAAAAGCATAACAGGTAGAATGCGATTTATTAAAAGCGTATTGGGCAAATGCCTCCCAGTCAGTCCATATTTTTTCCAGTTTGTCTTTTGGATGCCCTTTGCCAGACGCACCATCTACAAACTGAACTTTCATTTTATCAAGAATGGCTATTTGCTTTTTCCCCATCGCTTTTCGGAGTATATCTGCATCTCCCTTACTAAAGCCGGCGAGCTTTTGCGACAGCAACATTACCTGCTCCTGGTACACGGTGATGCCGTAGGTTTCCTTCAGGTATTCTTCCATATCCGGCAAATCAAATTCCACCTGCTTCTTGCCCAATTTCCTGTCAATGTATTCCGGGATATAGGCGATAGGGCCGGGACGGTACAAGGCATTCATGGCAATCAAATCCGCAAATTTATCAGGCTTCAATTCCCGTAAATATTTTTGCATACCCACACTTTCAAACTGGAACGTTGCATTGGTGTCGCCTTGCTGGTATAATTTGTAGGTGAGTTCATCATCCAGCGGAATATCATCGATGGCAATACTTACGCCATGATTTTGTTTAATTAATGACAAAGCGGTTTTCATGATACTCAGGGTTTTTAAACCCAGGAAGTCCATTTTAATAACACCAGCTTCTTCAATTGATCCGCCTTCAATTTGGGTAAGCCATAATTCAGATTCTTTGGATGACGCTACCGGTAGCAGGTCAGTTAAATCCTTTGGTGCGATAATAATTGCGGAAGCATGAATACCGGTATTTCGAACGGAACCTTCTAAAATTTCCGCTTCATGCAGGATAGTACTGTGCAGGTCGGTTCCGTTATAAATTTCTCTTAGCTTTTTTACATTTTCTATATCATCCGCCTGCAACTGTTCTTTTTCTTCCAGCGATTTTGTGCCATTCTTTGCCTCTTTGGTAGTGTAGGGAGCATGCAGTAAACGCTTTAAATTGATACCCGGTTTTTCAGGTACCAGTTTCGACAAAGCCCTGCTTTCTGCCAGCGGAAGATCCATTACCCTTGCTACGTCTGCAATACTCGATTTGGCGGCCATGGTGCCATAGGTAATGATCTGTGCTACCTGGTTTTTGCCATATTTCTGTACCACATAGTCAATAACTTTTTGCCTGCCTTCATCATCAAAATCGGTATCAATATCCGGCATGGATTTACGTTCCGGATTTAGAAACCTTTCAAACAGCAGGTTGTATTTTATAGGGTCAATATTCGTGATGCCGATACAATAAGCTACTACGCTCCCTGCTGCGGAGCCACGGCCAGGCCCTACAAATACGCCCATTTCCTTGCCCGCTACTATAAAATCACCTACAATAAGAAAGTACCCCGCAAAACCCATCTCCCGGATTACGCCCAACTCAAAATTGATGCGCTCTTCGGTTTCAGGAGTAAAAATTTTATATCGTTCTTTGGCACCCGTCCAGGTAAGATGAGATAAATATTCATCCTGGCTGGTAAAGTTGGATGGAACAACAAAATGGGGGAGGAGGATATCTCTTTTCAGATCCAGCAAATCTACTTTAGCAACAATCTCATTGGTATTGTCAATTGCTTCCGGGATGTCATCAAATACCTTGCTCATTTCACCGGCAGTTTTTAAATAAAACTGGTCGTTGGGAAAGGCGAACCGCTTGTTTTTTACCAGTACATCATCATCCGAAGTCTCACTCCACTTTGGCGTAGCCTGTTTTTCTCCGGTATTGATGCATAATAAAATATCGTGGGCATTGGAATCCTTTTGATCCACATAATGTGAATCATTGCTGGCGATTATTTTTACATTGTATTTTTTAGCAAACTTCAATAATACCAGGTTTACCTTATCCTGGTCGGGTATGCCATGTCTTTGTAATTCGATGTAATAATCTTCCTGGAAAATATTCAGCCACCATTTAAATTCATTTTCACCCTCCGCTTCACCTTTTTTTAAAATGGTTTGCGGCACGAGCGCTCCAAGGCAACAGGTGGTAGCAATCAAACCCTCGTGGTATTTATGTATCAGTTGTTTGTCAATCCGGGGATATTTGGAATACATTCCTTCAATGTAGCCGAGAGATGTAAGCTTCACCAAATTCTTATAGCCTATTTCATTTTTCGCCAGTAAGATCTGGTGGTGGCGTGGATCTTTTTCATCCTTGCTGAAAGTTTTACGGGTTCTGTCGGTAGTAATGTAAAACTCGCAGCCTACAATGGGCTTAACCTTTAACGATTTATCGTCATTCCGGTGCTTGTAAGCTTCTTTTACAAATTCAAAAGCGCCAAACATATTGCCATGATCACTGATTGCCAATGCGGGCATTTTTTCAGCAATGGCTTTTTGATACAGGTTTTTGATAGATGCTGCACCGTCTAATAAAGAGAATTGGGTGTGCACGTGAAGGTGTGAAAAATTCATATAAGTCAGGATGATATTGGGTTAATGTTTTAAGGGTGTAAATATATTAACCAAATAATTTATTTTTAATTATTTGAAATCTGGCCGGATATGAATTACAGGATTACCGGTTAGAGTAAGCAAATATCGTACACAATAATATGCTTGACTAATCCGTTTTTCCACATGAGTAACCTGTTAAAAACCAACTTACTATTTCAAAAGATTGCTTTTATGGGTTTGCGACATTACCTTTGCGACGCATTTAAGAAATTTATTTATTAATTGTTTGTATTACAAGGTTCATAGAAAAGAAAAGATAAATAGCGTAGTTAAAGAATTTTAAGATGATTGAATAACACAAGATTAAGTTGTACTTACGTGTAAACCCAAAATTTTACGTATGAAACACTTATTTTTTGTTGCTGTTGCCACTGGCATTTTTTCAGGAACATCAATATCTGTAAAGGCTCAAACCAATGTCAATATCGAAAGATTTGCTAACAGAGCTCAACCAAAAAGTTCCCTTAAATTTATTGAAGGCATTGAAATTGTGCCGGAAGCTTCTTCCAATACAATAATTGTCGCAGATGAAAAAACGAAATTGAACGAACTATCTTCAAAGCCATCGGTTCAACAATCCGGTTTCGTTGGTAACATTGAAAAATGTTCCAGGCTGCAGTTTAAGTATGCAATGCTGATGGACCAGGAGGTGGAAAGCATCGCTAATTTTTCCCTGTATAGTTTTATTGATGAATGGTGGGGTACCCATTACCAATATGGAGGTTCAGACCGCAGTGGTATTGATTGCAGTGCCTTTACCGGAAAATTGTTATCGTCTGTTTATAGTTTAACTGTACCCCGTACTGCAAAGGAGCAGTTTAATTTATGTGAAAAAATGCCTACTGAAGATTTGGTGGAGGGAGACCTGGTTTTCTTTAACACCAGAGGCGGCGTTAGTCATGTCGGTTTATATCTTGGTAACAATTATTTTGTACATGCCAGCTTAAGTAATGGGGTAACTATTAGCAGTTTAACAGATGAATATTATAGTAAGAAATTTGTTTCAGGTGGAAGAATGCCCCAATCGCTTAAATTGGAGTCACATATTGGCGCTCGTCTTTAACATGAACCGCTCATCAATATAAATTGGCAGAGCGTAAATTCTGACAATTTTTAGTGGAAGGATTGGGACAAATTTGTATTCAAATTCTCTGCGAAATGCGATTCCGGGTCGTTAGCCTTTTTTTAGTCCTGTCTTTTTTTGTAATGTTTGCCAAATAGGTAAAATATCAGAAGATAACTTTAATAAGAGAGTGCCAGCTCCATATATGGTAATAAAGCAGCTACTCCTTATCACCAGCCAACCCAATCCCTGGTATTTATTAAATAAAAAGTAGCAACAATAAAAAGCAGCAATGCCGAGTAGAATGGTGTAAAACGTTTCTTTAGTAAACGGCTGCATGTTAAATTTCTTTTTTAAATACCAAAAACGAATGGAATTATAAATTGTAAATGTAAATAGATTGGCTATTGCAGGACCGGCTACATCAAAATAGTATTTGGTTAATACATAGTTTAATGGCAACGTGATTAATAACAGGATTATCCCGGTAAAGAATTCAAATTTCCAAAGTGTAGAGGTTGCGATGATTTGGCTATTTACACCTGTACCCATATCTACAATACGCATCAGGCCGATAAAGAAGAAAACCCATTTGGCATCCAGGTAACCGGTTTGTAAACGAAATGTAAAAATACCATCCGAAAAATTCAGCCAGATTAATGCAAACATTCCCACGGCAAATATTAACTGGTTGATGGATGACTGCCTGTAAATCCGGTTGATCCTTGTGTAATCTTTATCTTTCCATGACTGGGAAAGCGCAGCAATAGAAGAGGAGATAATGCCACGTTGAGGAGCCTGTATCAGGCTGGCCATATTTTGGGCCAGGGAATAAACCGCAACTGCCGCCAGTCCATTCACCGAAACGGAAGCTAACAGTATGGTGTCGAACACCCCGGCTATGGCATACACCAGTGTACCACCATATATAAATTTAATGAGCGTAATTACTTTTTTGTAATATTTTTTAGTAACGATACTTACCTTAAATGTAAGATGTATATAACCTTTTGCAAGAAGGTAAACCAACAAAATAAGCGCAATGCCCAAATAGGTAAATGAATAAATTTTTATAAACAAATCGAAATCGCCCAACCAGCCCAGGAAGGTTAACACGATCAATATAGTTGTGAATGCCCGAAACTGAACTTCCCGTAAAAAATTGGTAAAGATTGATTTCTTTAGTTGCCATGCATAACTTTCCAAAATACTGTAAAGCGTTAGGCCGAGGCCAAACGGAAATATCCAGTTGTAGTATTTTATAAACTCCGGGGAGCTTTTTCCGAACTTGTAAGTAATGAGATCTTTAAAATATATGCCACCAATCACAACCAGGCAAAACCCAACGAGCGACACCAACAATGCCCAGGTTAAAATGTCATTTCTTCGCTTATCTAAATTATCGTTGTAATAAGGATAAAACTTATAAATGTAAGAGGGCATTCCCAGGTTGGCCAAAGAAAACATGAGATTGGCCACTGCAATAAAAATGCCGGTAAGTCCGTACTCCTCTTTTGAAAATCCACCTTCTTTTGTAAACAGGTAAGTATTGAAGAAGCCAAGGGCAAAACCAACATAAACCATAGCCGATGAAATAATACTTTGCCGTCTTATTTGGCTCATACAGTTGTTTGACGCTAAATTAATCTACCTTTTTCGTTTTGATATAAAAATTTACATCCATTGAAAATTTGTTATCCCCTTCCGGATATACATTTAATGTTTGCCATGCGGTCGTTGGTTTGATCCACTGCTGCTTTTTAAAATTAATTTTTAATGGCATATTGAATCC
>Ga0105048_10007891_pt1 | contig 17066 bp, 15 predicted proteins | sample MAT05_FD_78382 | JGI IMG/M metagenome (GOLD analysis project Ga0105048, IMG submission 78382) | Freshwater microbial communities from Lake Fryxell liftoff mats and glacier meltwater in Antarctica - MAT-05 | ecosystem: Environmental > Aquatic > Freshwater > Ice > Liftoff microbial mat | place...
GAGCCGCTGAAATATGCATTTAAAACGCCCACGCTACGCCATATTGCCCAAACTGCGCCGTATATGCACAATGGCGTGTACAAGACGCTCGACGAGGTGATTGAGTTTTATAACAAAGGGGGCGGTAATGGATTGGGGTTTGCGCTAGAACACCAAACCATTACCGGCGACAAGCTCAATCTGACCCAGGGCGAGAAAAAGGCATTAGTGGCGTTTTTGAAGGCGTTGTAGGGAGATGAGGGATCACTGTTTTATCAATGCAAACAGGCCATACGCCCCCGCCATCAGTCCCACAAAAATCAGGGTCAGCATGAGGTTGAAATACACAATGGCGATCAAACAAATTAGGCCCAGAACCAGAGCCAGGCCCGGCAGAAATGGGTAAAGTGGCGCGCGGAAAGGCCGTTCCATACCCGGTTCGCGCTTACGAAGCACGAACAAACAGACCAAACTAATCAGGTACATCACTACCGTTCCGAGCGCCGACAGCGTAATGATTTTATCGGTGGTGCCCGAGAACAGGGCTAGTAGGCCTATGATGCCGCCAACGATCAACGACCAGTGAGGGGTGCGATAATGGTTATTAACAATACCCAGCAAACGGGGCAAATAACCATCTCGGGCCATCGCATAAATCTGCCGGGAATAGCCGATGGTGGTGCCATGAAAAGACGCAATCAGCCCGAACAAACCAAGTCCGGCAAACAGCTTGGCCCACGCACTGTTGCGGCCCAGTACCATTGCCAGTGTTTCGGGCAGGGGGTAGTCGCTGTTGGTGATCTGCCGCCAGTCGCCCGCACCTGCCGACAGAATCATGGTGCCCAGCGCCAGCACCACCAGCGTTCCAATGGACAGAAGATAACCACGTGGAATGGTCCTGACCGGGTCGCGAACTTCTTCGGCCACCACCGCCACTCCCTCGATACCAATGTAAAACCAGATCGCAAATGGAATGGCGGCAAAGATGCCTGTAGGGCTGATCCCACTGTTATGAGCCAGCAAGTTTTCGGTTTCGTAGGCCGGGCTTACCAGGCCCATAAACACGACCAATTCCACCACCGACAACATAGTAATGATGACCGATAAATTAGCGGACTCTTTGATTCCCAGTATGTTGATAGCGACAAAAACAAAATAAGCGCCAATGGACACCCATATGGCGGGAATGTCGGGGTGCAGGAAATGGGCGTAGGCACCCAAGGCGGCAGCAATGGCCGGTGGGGCCATCAATATGCCAATTATGCTGGCAAACCCTGCCAGAAAACCAACCGTTGGCCCGAATGCCCGCGATGCGTAGGTGAACGGGCCACCCGCATCGGGCATACTCGCCGTCAGTTCGGTATAGCTGAAAATGAAGGCGACATAAAATACTGATACCAGCAGCGTTGCCACAATAAACCCTACTGTTCCGGCTACCCCCAATCCGTAATTCCAGCCGAAATATTCACCCGAGATTACCATCCCCACGGCAATGCCCCAGAGTTGCGTTGTGTTAATTACTTTCCGGAGGGCGGGGCTAGTTGTCAAAGTTCAAAAACACGCTTTAACGAGTTCCAGAGTAGTTTTTTTAAGGCTTGATTAGCCTCGATAACAGGCAGTGAGTCGGCCATCAGGAACGTGATGCCATCGAACCGGATGGGATGATACCGATCCATCATAATGTCCAGGTTGATTCGCTGAAACGGCACGCCAAACGTGATGAAGTGATGAATATGTTTGTGGCGCAAAACAGCCGCAAAGTCCACATCCGAGACCCCGTATACATTCAGCAAGTCGACTCCGTTGATGTCCAGATTAACGGCTTTCAGAATACGTTCTAAAAACAGCAAATCGCTCGGCGACAGGCCTTCATCAGCCAGCAACAGCACTTTGTGCTTAATCAAGGCTGGTTTTTGAGCCTCTGTTGAGCGTACTGGAGGCCGGGTATCGGCTATTGGAGCGGTTTCCTCGGTCTGCCGAACGTGGCCCGATGCACTCACAGACTGCTCATTGCTAGGTTCAACAACAACCTTCTCCACAATTATCGGCAGTTCGGGTAAAAGAACGGGCGGCACCTTCGGCACAGGCGGAATCACAACTGGCTCAACCAGCGCCGTCGGTTCCTGTCCCCAATCGGTGAGGGTTTCGGTGGGCACCCGGAACAGGTGTTCCGTCTGATAAAGGTTCTGGTATAGTACTTTTGATGACATGTATCGCTTAGTTCCACTTCTGCTTTGGCAACGGCAACCTTCTCCCGTCGAACGAGTGGTCTTGGGGACCGTAATACTTCACTAAATAATCGAGAACAACGGGTTCCGATTCGCCCAAATCCCAGAGTTTCTGGGTGCGTTGCATCCAGCGAATTTTTTGCCGCCAACCGTCGCGGGTAAGGTGCGATTGTAAAATCAATTTGCTCGAATGGCAGGCCGTACATTGCGCTTTCACCAGATTCAGCCGCTCGTCGATAACCAACTTGGTTTCCTTGTCGAGTTGTAGGGTGTCGGTTGTTATGTACGAGGCCGACAGGCCAACTACAGCATTTAAACGGGTTTCGGGCGCTGGCCTGTCGGCCCGACGGATGGCTAATCCATCGTACAGCAGTATAGATAGGGCCAAAAAAGACCCAAAAATTACTTTTTCCATGTTGACTTTGAGTTTCTCCGCATGCGTTCTTTCATCCGTCTCAAACCACTTTCAGCGCTATCCGATGACAAGCATTATTACAGTAACCTTCGGGGTTCCATTGCGGCATTACCATTGGTTGCGCTACCCCTGCATCGTCGGTGGCCCGCGCCCAGAGTTCGTAGTAGCCGGGGCGGGGCGGTTTCACCTCGGCCGACCAGTGTTGCCAGGCCAATCGGTTGCGTGGTGCGTCTAGTTTGGCCGGTTGCCAGGTGGAGCCAAAATCCAGCGAGATTTCCATCTTTCGCACAGCGTGGTCGCCTGCCCAGGCGTGGCCTCGAAGCGCAATGGGTTGACCTGTTTTAATCGATGTGCCCGTCTGTGGAAACGTAATCAACGACTTTACGGGCATCGACTCAATAATCTTGAACTTGTTTTCGGGTGGGTCGACGCCGGGTTCTACCGGGTCAATAGGGGTTTTATAGCTCTTACCGGTCATCTTGGCTCCGTCGTGAACTTTGTTCCGTACACTGATGGTGTGCAGCCACTTGCCCGATACCGACGCGGGCCAGCCGCCTATTACCAACCGTAAGGGAGCTCCGTGCGCAAGCGGAATATCCTGCCCGTTCATGGCCCAGGCTACGAGGGTTTCGTCTTCGAGGGCTTTGTGCATGGGCACCCCACGCGAGATTACCGGCATTTTCGGGTCCTGACTCAAATGCAGGTCGCGACCGTAATAGCCAATATATACGGCGTCGGATTTCAGACCTACGTCGGCCAAAATATCCTTGAGCCGAACGCCTGTCCATTCCGCGCAGCTTATAGCCCCTTCATTCCACTGATTACCAGCCGTTTTTGGGTAATATCCAGCTCGTCCGTTGCCCGCGCATTCCAAAACCAGCTGATAGGTTTGCGGCCGAAATTTCTTTTTAAGATCGGCCAGTGAATAGGACTTTGATCCCTTCACCGACTCGCCGTTGATGGTGAGCGTCCAGGTTGTGGGATCAATTTTTTCGGGCATCAGGCCATTGTTGCGGATAAACATCCGGTCGGCGGGCGTAATACGGTCGTCGAGCAGGTGCGGGGGCGTTTCCACATTCCATGGTTTGTCGTTTAGCACAATCATGTCCCTGTGCTTATCGGCCATTGGATCGGCCGGGCCGCTGACGCGGTCGAAAGCCAGCGGGAGGTAATCAGGTGGCAACCGGTCGGCAAAAACCAGTTCGGTACCCAACATCGTGGCAAGGGTGGCAAGGGTACTTTGGCGCAGGAAACCCCGCCGATCAACTAGCGGGTTTGATGAATCAACGTTAGACATACAGGCAGAATCTTCCGGTAAATGGAATAGTCAAAGATACAAGAAAAGGTTAGGAACACGGCTGGAATTGTGCCTCCCACCTGTTTAAACCGGAATGAAGGGCTCATAGACTCGTGCTTTCTGTTGCAGAGGTTTTACTACTTACAGATCGGGTTTACGTTCATACTACCTTTGGTGTTTACCAGAAAACAGTCATTCCATCTAATGAGCCAATTACCAAAACGAGTAATAGCATTGTGCTTGTGGATACGCGCTGGGATACGAATCTCCAGATGGGATCTTACCTGCCGATCTGCATGGTGGCTGTTTTGTAAAGAGCAGAGGAAAGCAAAACCCGGCTGCGAGAAACCAGAAAAGTCGCTCACCGTCGGGTTTCTATTCGGTTGATTTTTGCGTCTCTACAAACCGTAAGTATCCAATAGATAAACCAGGGCAGCCATAGAGGCTCCACCCAGTTCGAGTTCGCGTTTGTTTACGGCTTCGAACGTGTCGACGGGCGTATGATGGAAATCGAAATAGCGCTGTGAATCGGGTTTGAAGCCAAATAATACGGTGCCAATATTGACCAATGGCCCAATATCAGCTCCACCACCGCCGGGGCCGATGTCGTGTAGCCCATAAGGAGCCAGGAGTGGTTTCCACTGAATGACTTTTTCTTTTTGCTGGGCCGTGCCAACAATACCAAAACCACGGGGTGTAAATCCGCCTTCGTCTGATTCAATAGCCGCGATATGCTTTTCGTTATTCTGTTTGGCCAGATCGGCATATTTGATACCCCCACGCAGGCCATTCTCTTCGTTCATGAACATAACGGCCCGAATGGTACGTTTCGGTTTAATACCCAACGACTTCATAATCCGTAGCACTTCAATCGACTGTACACAGCCCGTACCATCATCATGAGCGCCCTCGGCTAAATCCCACGAATCGAGGTGGCCACCCACCACTATGATCTCATTGGGTTTTTCGGAGCCTTTAATCTCACCCACCACGTTGTACGATTTGGCGTCGGGCAGAGACTCGCAGCTTTGTTTGAAATAAAAAGTCAAGCCAGGGTTATCGGCCAGGGTCTTGCTCAGCAAATTGGCTCCATTGGTGCTGATGGCAGCCGTCGGAATCAGCGGCACGCCGGTACCATAGCGCATACCGCCCGTGTGCGGATTGTCGTCCTGGGCCAGCCCCATCGACCGAACAATAGCACCAACAGCGCCCAGTTTGGCCGCTTCGGTAGCACCATTGGCCCGTTGTTCGACCGCGCCACCATAGGCCTCAAACGTGATGGTTTTGGTAGGGTCCATTGGCCGGTTAAAAAACACGATCTTGCCTTTCACCTTTTCGGCCCCCAACGCCCGTAGTTCAGGAAAACTCTTGACCTCAATGACCTGAGCCTCAACGCCCTTAGCCGGTGTGGCAACCGACCCGCCCAAAGCGGCAATGGGTACGCTGGTTTTCTGTTTGCCATTCTGAATATAAGCAACTTCCTTGGCTCCCCGCACCCAGTGAGGCACCATCACTTCCTGTAAAAACACCCGGTCGAAGCCCTGTTTCTCCATGAGTTGTTTGGTCCAGTCAACAGCCTTTTGTGCCCCCTCCGATCCACTTAACCGGGGACCGATCTGTTTGGTCAGGTGGCGGAGCCATTCGTAAGATTTACCATTGGACAGGGCTTCGTTGTAGATTTTCCGAATGGTCAACGAGTCTGTATTTTGACCGTAAGAATAGAACGAAACAGAAAACAGGAATAGAATAATCAGTTTTCTCATTGACTTGTGCTTTTTATGATGGTTGTATTGTTAGGTTGATTCTGCGATTGTAATCTAGGCAAAAACCATGAAAATCCTGCTGACTCCGGATGGGCTGGAAAAACAAACACACCGGTCTACCAATCAGAAATACAAATGTGTATAGCATATGAAGCGGGTGGCCGTATACCGTGGCAATGAGTTATGACTGTTCGAGTAGCAACAGAAGCGAACTGTGATCCAGGTCGCCTAAACCCCGATTCATAGCTTCTGCCATTTGTGCCGCAACCAGTTCTGTATTCTTCAACGACACTGAAAATTCTCTGCCAATGGAAAGCGCAATACTGATGTCCTTCATGTGGAATTTGAGCTTGCCGCCTGGTTCGAAATTCCGTTCAATCATCCGTTTGCCGTGTAGGTCGAGAATGCGGCTTTGGGCAAAACCACCCAGTAGCACTTCCCGCATTTTCTCCAGATCAACGCCCGCTTCACGGGCCAGTGCCATGGCTTCGGCAACGGCCTGAATGGTTATGCCAACAATCATCTGATTGCAGGCTTTGGTTGTCTGACCTGCGCCCGGCCCGCCAATGTGAACCACGCTTTTACCCATTGCCTGAAACAAGGGCAATGCCCGTTGAAAAGCCTCCTCACTTCCTCCTGCCATTATGGACAACGACGCAGTTTCGGCCCCAACTTGGCCACCCGATACAGGAGCGTCCAGGGAGTCAGCTCCTTTGTTGTGCATTCGCGTATGAATGCTCCGAGCGGCCGACGGAGCAATGGTCGACATATCAATAAAAAGAGATCCAGCCTGAATACCTTCCAGAACACCTTCTGGTCCTGACACCACTTGGTCAACATCGGGCGTGTCGGGCAACATGGTGAAAATTACGGCACACTGTTGCGCCAAAGCTTTGCTGGTTGGATACGCCTGAGCGCCAGCGGCAATCAGATCGCCAGCGGCTTTGTTTCGGATTAAAACGGCTACCGGGTATCCGGCTTTGAGCAGGTTAAGGGCCATTGGCTTACCCATGATACCCAATCCAATGAATCCTATTTTCTCCATGTTTAGTTGGTCGAATCGGGTTGTAGCCAGACTACTTTTTGTTTGGGAGTGTGCGGCTGGCTAAACCCAGTGCGCGACCGCCCTGTTGAGCGGCCTGGGTGGCTAGTTTCTCAATTACTTCCAGATTGTATGCCTTATCTCCGCTGGGGTTTTCAAATTGGGTAGTCACAATCTTTAGGTTTTGCATGACTGAAAAGATGGTGACTGACAAAGGTAGCGGGAAAATAGAGGGAATTCCCTGGCCGGATTATCAAAAACCAGTTAGCTATTCGTAGGGAGTTAGCCAACTCAATACGTAAAGTAAAAGCCAAAAATCGACATCTCTTTTTGCAGACAACCTACCGACCATTACCTTGTACCTTATTCATTCTCCATTAACGAATGCAATCCCTTCATTCCATTGCGCTGACACTTGTTCCCGGAGTTGGCGACGTTCTGATTCGCCAGCTTGTCAGTTATTGTGGCAGCCCTGAAGCCGTGTTTACTTCACCCGTTGCCAAACTTCTCCGGATTCCGGGTATTGGCGAAGTTATAGCCCGCGCCATTCGGCAACCCACCGTTCTGACCGAGGCCGAGCAGGTTGCGAGGCAAGTAGAAAAACTCAAAGCCCGCGTTCTTTTTTACACGGATGCTGATTTTCCAGCCCGGCTTCGCGGCCTTTACGACGCCCCCGCCCTACTTTACTATCTGGGCGAGGGCAACCTGAACCCAGCCCGAACTATTGGTATAGTAGGAACGCGGCAAGCCACCGATTACGGCCGACGGGTTACAGAGGAGATTGTGCAGGCCATGCAACCGTATGGTGCTACCGTAATCAGTGGGTTGGCGTATGGCATCGACATTGCGGCCCACCGGGCTAGCACAACGAATGGATTGCCAACCATTGCCGTAATGGCCAGTGGTGTGGATGTTATTTATCCCTCGCAACACCAGAAAACAGCCCAGGAAATGCAGTTTTTGGGTGGTTTACTCACCGAAAGTCGGCCCGGCGTAAAACCAGATGCCCGCTTGTTTCCGGCCCGCAACCGAATCATTGCGGGGCTGAGCGATGTGGTCGTTGTGGTGGAAGCTGCCGCCAAGGGAGGTGCCCTGATTACCGCCGAGTACGCCAACAACTACCACCGCGAGGTTTTTGCGGTGCCCGGCCAGTTGAATCAGACCTTTTCGATGGGGTGCAACAAACTGATCCGCGAAAATCGCGCTCAGATTTATACACGCCCCCAAGACCTTATCGAAGCCGTTCGCTGGGATGCTCCGGCTACACCCAGCGGTACTGTTCACCCGCGCACGGCGGCTCCTACCCTCCCCATTGATGTCACTGAAGAAGAGAGCCAGATTCTGTCGCTGCTGCGCCAGATACCCGACTGCCACATTGATGATTTAAGCTGGAAAAGCACCATTCCAATGGGGCAATTGGCTGCTCTGCTGCTCAACCTGGAGTTTAGCGGCTTTGTAAGATCCCTTCCGGGAAAAAAATATCAGTTGGTTTGAGTCACATGACCAACCAACGTAACTGCTTCGACAGCCTCGCGTACATCGTGAACGCGCAGTATGGACGCTCCTTTCAGCAGCGCAACTGTGTTCAGCACTGTGGTGCCGTTCAGTGCTTCGTCGGCGGTGACTCCAAGCGTACGCCAGATGGTCGATTTACGGGATACCCCCACCAACAAAGGTTCATTGAACACCTGAAAGGCTTCCAGTTGATCCAGGAGCGTGAAATTATGGGCGGGCGTTTTAGCGAAACCAAAACCAGGGTCCAGAATTATGTCTTTTTGGCCCAATGCACGGAGGTTAGCAAGTTGTTTACCAAGTTCGTCAATCACTTCCAGAGTTATATTGTCGTATTTAGCTAGCGACTGCATCGTTTGGGGAGTGCCCCGCATATGCATCAGTACGTACGGGACTCCCAGTTCGGTTACCGTTCGAAACATCGCCGGGTCGAGTGTACCACCAGCAACGTCGTTCACCAGGCAGACACCGGCTTCAACGGCTTGCCGGGCTACGTCGGCCCGGAATGTATCGACAGAAAGAAGGACGTCGGGCCAGGCGCGAAGAATAGCGGCAATGGCGGGAAGAATACGGTCGACTTCTTCAGCCGGGCTAATTTCGGGCGCACCAGGCCGGGTAGAGTAACCGCCAATATCGAGGAAAGTAGCCCCCGCTCGAAGCATTTGCCCGGCCCGTTCGACCACTTCTGTCGTTACCGATTTAGTATTTCCCAAGCGACTACCGGCATAAAAAGAGTCGGGTGTTACGTTCAGAATACCCATTACGGCAGGGCCGTGGCTCAAGTCGATGAGTCTTCCCCGGCAATTCAGCATTTTTTTCGTATTTTGCGACATTAATTATGAATACAGAAACCCAATATCGGCAGGTTGTTGATCGCTGCAAAGCGTTGTTCCTGAAAAAAAACCAGGACTATGGTACAGCTTGGCGCATTTTACGGCTCCCGAGCATTACCGACCAAATTTTCATTAAGGCTCAACGAATCCGAACCTTACAGGAAAAAGGTGTGTCAAAGGTAGGTGAAGGTATTGAGCCGGAGTTTGTCGGCATCATTAATTACTGCGTGATGGCCCTGATTCAGCTAAAACTGCGTGATGACCGTCGAACCGACATTCCAAGTGCTGAACTGGAACAACATTACGACGACCAGATGAACGGAGTAATGAACCTGCTGTTTGCCAAAAACCACGATTATGGCGAGGCATGGCGCGATATGCGAGTGAGTTCGATGACCGATATTATTTTGATGAAACTGCTCCGAACCAAGCAAATTGAAGATAATGCAGGAGCAACATTAGTCTCGGAAGGAGTCGATGCCAATTACATGGACATGATTAATTATGCCGTTTTTTGCCTTATCAAACTGAGCGAATAGATTACTAACTTACGAATGGAAACCAGCGTAGCTACCCCCAAAGTAAAAACCGGTACCACCGGAATGCTTATTGCCGCCCGAATCGCCCGCTATCTGGTCGGTGTCATCTTTATAATCTCGGGCCTGATCAAGCTCAACGACCCTGTCGGGACCCAGATAAAGCTGGAAGAATACTTCGAAGTGTTTGCCCAGGATTTACCTGCTTTGCACGGCTTTTTTGAAACACTCATTCCGGCAGCCCTGTTTATTGCGGTGGGCATGTGCGTGCTAGAGGTAGTACTCGGTGTGGCTTTGTTGACATCGTACAAACCCAAGCTAACCACTTGGATACTGTTAGCATTGGTGAGCTATTTTACCATTCTGACGTTCTATTCTGCCTATTTCAACAAGGTGACTGACTGTGGCTGCTTTGGCGATGCGGTCAAATTAAAACCCTGGACTTCGTTTACTAAAGACATAGTGCTGATGGTGCTGATTTTATTCATCATTGGCCACCGCAACCGGATGCCCTCTCGCAAAACTGGCTGGATTGTGGGTTTGGCAACCATTCTTTCGATTGGCCTCGGCATCTACGCTATCGAGTTCCTGCCCCCGCTCGATTTGTTGCCCTATGCCGTTGGTAAAAGCATTCCAACGCAAATGAAAGCTTCGGAAGAGCTTCGGTACAAGTATATCTTGACCAAAGATGGCAAAGAAGTAGAATTGGACAAGTACCCGACTGAGCCGGGCTACACATTCAAGGAAATGGTGTTGCTCAATGAAAACGCCAAACCCAAAATCACCGATTATCGCGTTTGGAACGATGCTGAAGGAGACTTTACCCAACAGACATTTGAGGGTAATAAGCTTTTTGTGATCATCAAAAATGTGAAAGACTTCGACGCGGGTAGTATGCCCGCTATTCGGTCGTTGCTGAAAGGTTTGCAGGGTTCCGCCGTTACACCTTACATTCTGACCTCTGTAAGTAACGACGAAATTACGGCCTTCATGAAAGAGTATCAGTTGGAAGCTAAAGTGTATCAGGCCGATGCAACCGTTCTCAAAACCATCAGCCGTTCCAACCCCGGTACCTGGCTCCTCAGTAACGGCACTGTTCGGGGCAAATGGCACGTTAACACCACGCCTACAGCGGAGGAGGTTAAGCAACTTGTTAATTGAGTGAATTAGTGATTGAGCGATTGAGTGATAAAGTGAGGGAAGCCCTGTTCGCTCAATCACTAATTCGCTCAATCGCTCAACAAAATGAAGAACATCTTCCTCATCGGAATGCCCTCATCGGGCAAAAGTACTCTTGGACGACGATTGGCTAACGAACTACATTATCGGTTCGTAGATACCGACAGGATTATTACTCGCGAAGAGAACCGAACAATTGCCGAGATTTTTGCGCACTCAGGTGAACCCTATTTTCGGGAGGTGGAAAGTCGCGCGCTGCACACTATTCGACCGGGTAATGCACTCGTAGTAGCAACGGGAGGAGGTATGCCCTGTTTTTACGACAACATGGCATACATAAAAGCCACAGGCATTTCCGTTTTTCTGGATCTATCTCCTGAAGTGCTGGCCGAACGTATGGTGGCTCATGCTGCCCACGACCGTCCCCTGTTCAATCATCAAGATCCTGAGCTAGTGGAAAGGCTCCGCCACCGATACGAAATTCGCCTGCCCTTTTATACCCAGGCCGACATCATTATCCCCGGCCCCGCCGACGAGCAGGCTCTACTCCGAGAGTTGGGAAACTGGCTATAGAGTAAATAGCGAAAGCGATAAAGCGCGGGTATCAATCATTACCCGCGCTTTATCACTTTCGCTATTTAACGTTTAAAAAAACGTCCCAACTGAGAGTGTCACATTGGTAACTCTGCTTTTTAGGGTTGCCCCGGCATAATCCTGAGGGTTGTTGACCGTATAAGGTACATAAGCAGTTTTCGATCCGTAAACTACGCCTGAAACGTCAGCAAAGAACCGCTCACTACGAAGGCCTAGGCCGCCCGAGAACATAACTGTATTCCGGTCACCATTTTTGGCCAATGCATCAAACGTAGATTTGTAGGGGCTTGGCAAGTAAGCCGCACCAGCCCGAACCCGTAACATCCCCGCCCGGATTTCAGCGCCCGCACGCAAGTTTACCACATTCTGGTAAACAGACTGAACATATCCACGGTTATCGTTCCTGAATGCCTGATTATCAGCGGCTCGCTCATAAACACTGGTACCAACACGCATTCCAGAATAGCCTACGTATTCGGCAGTAGCCGTAACAAACCCATATTTACCCGCGAAAAACGTAGCTCCACCCGATGCCCGCAACGGCGTTGTCATTGTATATTCAAAGTCGTTAGGAGGGAGATCATAGCGCTGAACATCGGGTACAAACCGAACAGGTCGCCCTTGACTATCTAACTCACGGATACCGATAACATCCACGCCCAACGTGCGGGTATATGTTTCGGTCATTGAGCTAAATGTAGGCGATTGCACGGTGGCACCTAGTTGTAAAAATGGCGTTGCTTTATAAATAGCGCCAAACGATAGGTTAATCCCATTACCACGAACCGACAATTCGCTTTGATCGCTGAGACCACGTAACTGGTCGGGGTTAGCAAAGGCTTCGTCGTATCGGTTGGTAAAATCATAACGCGACCGCGTAAGGGCCACAGAGGCTCCCAAATACAGCTTATCGTCGAGGTTACCGGCATAAGCAAACGTCCATTGTGTTTGACGACCGCGCGACGAGAAGCTTTGGGTTTGCTGCGCACCTCTAACCGAGTTCCCGACAAAACGGTCTGTCCGGCCATAAACACCATTAGTAGTTCCAACTGGCTCAACTAAATATAGCTGGTAAGCTGCCGACAAGTAAGCCGTATTTGATATCTCCCGGCCTGAGCCAGGATACAAATTTGTTACATTACCAGAGGCATTGTCGAACGCATTATTGAGGTCCGTTGAATTGATATTATAACGATTCAGGTCCTGAGCAAACGCATCAGCAAGCGAACTTTTGGCATTTAAGCCCGTAAACGTAAACTCATTCAGCAAATTGGCCTGCTGAGAGTACGTAACCCCGAACGTAGTACGTTTCCAGCGGGTGCCTCTCTTTGATGGATCGCCAGCAAAAATCAACGCAGCATGATTGATAGCGGGCGAACTTTTGGTTGCCGTTGTAGTTCGGTCAATATATTGACTCTCTACATTTAGCAGGCTGACGCCTGGGCTAATGCTCAATTCGGAGCGGTTATAAAACCCCAACCCAGCCGGGTTACCAAATACCGCACTTGCATCGCCACCAAGGGCAGCATGGTTGCCCCCTAGACCCTGAAAACGAGCAGTTCCAGTTATAGGCTGATTGGAAAAGCGAAAGACATCACCAGAATAATCCTGTGCAAAAGTGCCCCTTGCCGTGAAGAGAAGCACTGAAAACATTAGCAGTCGAGTAGTCATGTGTATAGTTGGTCAAAATGTACGATTTGGCTCTATGACAGCTGTTGTCAGCAAGCGTTTAATCGCATTGCATTATAAACGAAAAACCCCGTCAATTGTAGCCAATGACGGGGTTTTTCTTGCCAAAATTTTATGAGCGGTTATTAACGCGGACCACGTGAACCCCCTCCGCCACCACCCGAGGAGCTACCACTGCTCGATGGGGCTGAGTAGCTGCCACCTCCGCGTGAGCCACCACTACTCGACGGTGCCGAGTAGCTTGGTTGGCTAGACTGGCTTTGGCTTGGCTGACTATAGCTAGGGCGGCTCTCATACGAGCTGCGCTGCTGCTGCGGAGCCTGATAGCTTGGTTGGCTGCCACGGTTGTTATAGCCGCCACCATTGTCGCTGGGTGCCGGTGCTGTGTAAGTACCCCGGCTATTCTGGCGGGGAGCTGAGTAGTAGCCCCCGTTGCTGCTGTTACCCGAATTGTTGTTGTACGTGCTATTTGGTGCGGTACTGGTCCGGGCACTGTTGCCCGATGCTCCCGAACCGCCATTTTCGTAGTAGTAGCTACCCCGGCTGTTGCTGCGCGGAGCCGCATAATACCCATCGCTCGACCCGGTGTTTGTTGACCCTGCGTTGCCACTATAGGCCGGAGACGAGCCATTTGCCTGACGGCCACCTCCGTTGGGGTTATAATTCCGGGGCGTGTTGTTGAAGTCGCCATTGTACCGGTTTGTAGTGGCCGTACCACGGGCACCATAAGTACGGTTATTCCGATAGGGGTCAGCACCCGTTATGATCGTGTTGTTGACAATAATTGGGTTTCCGAATCCTCCGAATCCCCCAAAGCCTCCACCGTATCCCCAATTGTTATACCCAAATGGGCTACCGAAACCGCCAAAGCCAAACGGGCTGCCGAAACCGCCGTGGCCAAACGAATTACCAAAGCCGAAGGGGCTGTAGGCATAAGATCCAAAACCACCACCCCAGAATGGATCGTTGAATCGGTTATGAAAACCGCCACCGTATCCCCAGTTGTTAAACCCAAACGGACTTCCGAAGACAGAGCCAAAGCCAAGACCTAACGAGAGACCATTGTTGAAGCCATTGTTCCAGCCCCAGGGGTTCCAACGGGCACTGTTAAATGATGGATTGCCTAAACCGGCATAATAGCCGTCGGTGAAACCATCATTATACCCGCTAGCCCCACTACTCCAGCCTGGATCAGCCGAAAGTCCCCGCTTGATATTTCTGGTGCTTAGTTCCGTGTAATATTCGTCGCTGTTTGGATCATAGCTCCGCTTCTCGTCATTGGTAGCATAGTCGGGGTTAATATTCCGTAAATCTCGTTGCCGCGTGCTAAACCGTGGCTCTTCCAAACGGGCAGTTGATTGTGATTGTTGGCGATTGCCTTCATACACCACAGCATTAGCTGAGGTTGCGTATAGGTCGTCCATTTCGCCCGTGTTCTGAGCAGTCTGTCGGCTGGTTGAGCAGCCTGCCAGACCCATCAGGGCTGCCAGCGAAATATATGGCCAGGTGCGTTGCGTTTTCATCTGACGTGTAGGGTTTTTGTACAGTAATTGAATACCGTTCCTGTTAGTAGTATAACGTACGAAAGGGGCGGTTTGATTACAAATATAGCATAAAAAACTATCTTTGCAACCCCTCTTTACACTTAGACCCAACTAAAGTGTCAAGGGTTTAATTGGATTTAAAAAATCTTGTCATTCATGACCCCCCAATGGCAATTAATGACATAAAAGACATGACAAAATCACTTCCATCGCGTAGCGAAAATTATTCCGAGTGGTATAATGAACTCATTAAACGGGCCGACCTAGCCGAAAACTCCGCTGTTCGCGGTTGCATGGTAATCAAACCCTACGGCTTCTCTATCTGGGAGAAGATGCAACGCGCCTTAGACGATATGTTTAAGGAAACGGGCCACCAGAATGCGTATTTCCCCTTGTTCATTCCCAAATCGTTTTTGAGCAAAGAGGCCTCTCACGTAGAGGGTTTTGCCAAAGAATGCGCTGTGGTGACGCATTACCGCCTGAAAAACGCCGAAGACGGGTCGGGTGTTATTGTGGACCCAGAAGCCAAACTCGAAGAGGAGCTAATTGTACGGCCAACCTCCGAAACGCTTATCTGGAGTACCTACAAAAACTGGATTCAGTCGTACCGCGACCTACCGCTGCTCATTAACCAGTGGGCCAACGTAGTTCGTTGGGAAATGCGGACACGCATCTTTTTGCGTACCACCGAATTTCTTTGGCAGGAGGGCCACACCGCCCACGCCACCGCCGACGAAGCCATGTTTGAAACCCGGCAGATGCTCGACATCTACGCCCGTTTTGCCGAGGAGTGGATGGCCATGCCCGTGGTAAAAGGAACAAAAACGGCCAACGAACGCTTCGCCGGCGCTGTGGATACCCTCTGCATCGAAGCGATGATGCAGGACGGAAAAGCTCTGCAGGCTGGCACATCGCATTTCCTGGGACAGAACTTCGCCAAAGCATTCGACGTGCAGTTCCTGACCAAACAGAATCAGTTGGAATACGTGTGGGGAACCTCCTGGGGGGCATCAACCCGCCTGATGGGTGCGCTCATCATGGCTCACTCCGACGATGACGGACTGGTGTTGCCCCCAAAACTGGCCCCCATTCAGGTAGTTATCGTACCCATTTACCGGAGTGATGAACAGTTAGACGCCCTTTCAGCCAGGATAAAGCCGCTGGTGCAGGAGCTCCGCAAAGCCGGTATTTCGGTTAAATACGACGATTCAGACGCGAACAAACCCGGCTGGAAATTTGCCGAATATGAACTTCGGGGCGTTCCGGTTCGGCTGGCAATGGGTGGCCGTGACCTCGAAAACGGTACCATCGAAATGGCCCGGCGCGACCTCAAAACCAAAGAAACTGTTCCCTTCGATGGTCTGGTGGAGCGAATCAAGGTGTTACTTGACGATATCCAAAAGTCAATTTACGATAAAGCGTTTGCGTTCCGGCAGGAGAACACGCACAAGGTCGATACGTTTGAGCAGTTTCAGGAGCAACTCGAAAAGGGAGGCTTTTTGCTGGCGCACTGGGATGGCACCTCCGAAACCGAAGATGCCATTAAAGACGCAACTAAGGCTACCATCCGCTGCATTCAGTTCGATCAGGAAGCCGAAGAAGGCACTTGCATTTTCTCCGGAAATCCCTCGAAAGGCCGGGTCGTGTTTGCGCGGGCATACTAAATAGTGATGCGCTTCCGGGCTAAATTAGTCCGGGAGCACATTTTTCATCGCATAGAATAAAACGCTTTTTTTCGGTTGAGTAGGATAGGGAAGTGCATCTTAGGAACGTGTTCAAAATAACCCACACATCTCAGCGTACCAGTAGCGAAAATAGCGTGCGTCTTATTTGAAACCTGTTCCTTACCGCCAAGTATTCACCGCCAATCTCACTTTTCTATAAAATTTGAGATTGGCGGTCATGCAAAACAAAATATCTCCCGAACTATTGCCATTCTCCCGGCGTTGGACGGGGATAAACTGATTTTATAGCCCCTGCCCTGATCCTCTGTCGGGTATCTTTGCGGGAAACAAACACTAACTAACATGGCACAAGCAAAAGCTGGCGATACCGTTCAGGTACACTACACAGGCACTCTGGACGACGGTACAGTTTTCGACTCGTCGGCGGGCCGCGACCCCCTCGAATTTACGCTCGGTAATGGGCAGGTGATTCCAGGCTTCAATAACGGCATTCAGGGAATGGCCGTTGGGGAGAAAAAAACGATCAATATTCCTCAAGAGGATGCCTATGGCCCGGCTATTGAAGATCATGTATTCAGCATCGAACGGGGCGAAATTCCCGCCGAAATTCCGGTGGAAGAAGGTATGACGCTCAATATGCATCAGGACGGATCACCCCAGCCAATCCCGGTGATTGTTCGCGAGGTAACCGAGACCAACATTGTTCTGGATGCCAACCATCCCCTCGCTGGTCAGGACTTGACGTTTGAAGTTGAACTGGTTGGAATTAA
>Ga0105048_10007894_pt1 | contig 17062 bp, 12 predicted proteins | sample MAT05_FD_78382 | JGI IMG/M metagenome (GOLD analysis project Ga0105048, IMG submission 78382) | Freshwater microbial communities from Lake Fryxell liftoff mats and glacier meltwater in Antarctica - MAT-05 | ecosystem: Environmental > Aquatic > Freshwater > Ice > Liftoff microbial mat | place...
AGCACTTCCCCGGCTTTGGCGTACGCCGCGATCATCTGGCCATTCCACGACGCGATCAGCTTCGTATCGAGGAACGGCCGTTCGCGTTTGACGCGGACATCGAAAAGCTTCTTCTTCAGCGGTTCGAATTTCTTCACCATCTCGGCATTGAGGGGCTTGGCGAGCCGCAGGATGTACTGCTTCTCTTCGAAGTTCGGTTTCTCCAAACTGTAGACCTCGCGGAAAAGCTTGGCGTCCGCACTCGTGCCTAAGATCACGTCGAGTTCCTTGGCGGTCCAAACGTAGAACTCGCCTTCCTTGCCTTCGCTGTCGGCGTCGAGGGCCGCGTAGAACCAACCCTCGGGCGCGGTCATCTCTCGGGCCACGAAGGCCAGCGTATCGTCGATGACACGCCGGTAGTTCTCGTTCGGTTTCCGTCGGTACGCCTCGGCATACAACTCCACGAGTTGGGCGTTGTCGTAGAGCATTTTTTCGAAGTGCGGTACCGTCCACGTGCGCTCGGTGCTGTAGCGGTGGAAGCCGCCGCCCAAGTGATCGTAGATTCCCCCGGCCGCCATCTTGTCGAGCGTCAGTGCCAAATTCTTGGCGAGTTCCTCGTTCCCCTTTTTCCCCGCTTGCTGTTGGAAGAATTGCAGTGCCGCGACGCGCGGGAACTTCGTCCCCTTGAAGCCGCGGGCTTTGCTGCCGATGCCGCCGTGCTCCGGGTCGAATTCATAAGCGTCGGTCGCGTCCTTCACCATTTCGGCATCGAGCGCGATCAGGCTGACGATCCGCAAATTCCGGTCGAGGGCTTCGTTCGTCAACTCCGCGACGTGGTCGGCTTGCTCGTAGATCTCTTTCTTCTTGTCCTTGTGCAGGCCCATCACGGTCTTCAAAATCGAGTTGAAGCCGGGGATCGTGTCTTCGCCGACTTTCTTGTCGTCAGGCGGGAAGTAGGTGCCGCCGAAGATCGGTTTGCCTTCGGGCGTGAGGAACATACTCATCGGCCAGCCGCCACCGGTGCGGGTGACTTGCAGCGCGGTCATGTAAACGTCGTCGATGTCGGGCCGCTCTTCGCGATCGACTTTGATGCAGACGAAGTTTTCGTTGAGCACCTTGGCGATTCCGGCGTTCTCGAAGGTCTCGCGCTCCATGACGTGACACCAATGGCACGACGAATAGCCGATGCTCAAAAATATCAGCTTGCCGTCCTTCTTGGCTTTGGCGAAGGCCTCCGGGCCCCACGGGTACCAATCGACGGGGTTGTGCTTGTGCTGCAGCAAGTAGGCGCTGCTCTCCCCAGCCAGGCGGTTCGGCTTCGGCTTTTCTTTCACTGGCTCGGCAGCGAGCATTCCACCGGCCAACGCCAGCAGAAGGATCGAAGCCGAGATTCGACGGGGGAATCGTTCCATGATCGGCACTTCGCGTGTCTCGGGAGGGATTAAACGTTTACTATCTTGGAATTGGCCGCACACGCCAGCAAATTCCCTGCATCGATCGGCTTTAGGCAATTTTCGCCGCGTCGCATTCTCGATGTCGGCACCGGCAAACCCCGGTCGCTCCCCGTGGCTCGCGGCGCGCTCTACAATTTCTTCACCGGGGCATGTCGAATCGGAATCGCTCCGCCCATGAAAAACTACCGTTGGCTTTGGATCCTCATCGCGGTCACCGTGCTCGCCCTCGTGCTGCAGGCGGGGTTGGTCGCGTTTGCCGGGTACGTTGTCATCGGCGTGTATGTGCTCAGCCGGTACTTGGCGAAGAGTTGGATCGTGCAACTCGAAGCGACCCGGAAGGTGGATCAAACTCCGCGCGAAGTCGGCGAGACGGTCGAAGTCGTCGTGAAGTTGAAGAATACCGGAAAGCTCCCCATCGGCTGGCTGCTCGTCGAAGACATGCTCCCCGAGTTCGCCCTGCGCCAGAAGCCGCCGCGGCTGTCGATCAAGGGCCGGCGGATCGCCATCGTGATGATCGGCGCCGGGAAGACGAAGACGGTGAAGTACAAAATCATCTTCAATCAGCGCGGCTACTACCAGCTCGGCCCGACCTTCGCCGAGACGGGGGATGTGTTCGGCTTGCACCGCCGGCACCGAATCTTGTCAAGCCCGGCCTTCGTGCTCGTCTATCCGAAGATTCTCCAACTGGCGAAGTACGAATTCGCATCCAAGCGACCCATCGGCGAAGTGCGATTGGCGAATCGGTTGTTCGAAGACCCGACCCGCACCGCCGGGGTTCGGCCGTACGTCATGGGCGACCCGCTGCAGCGCATCCACTGGCGTGCCACGGCCCGGACCGGGGCGCTGCACAGCCGGATCTACGAACCAACTTCGCTCGCCGGGGCGACGGTGCTCGTCGATTTCCACTCGGGCGGGTATGCCAAGCGCGGCGAACCATACCGCTCGGAACTCGCCATCACCACGGCCTGCGCCATCGCTTACGCCGTGTCGATGTTGAATCAGCAGGTCGGATTGGCGAGCAACGGCCGCGATACGGCGGCGCGCATCCGCGATGAAGCTTCCGACAAAATCGACACGACCTCCGAAACGGCGGAGCAGGGGATGGAAACCCGGCAAGAAGCCCGCGGGAAATACGAAGCCCTCGGGCCGGATAAACGCCTGCGCCCGGTCGTCGTCGACACCCGCCGGGGCATCGATCAATTCTCGAAAATCCGCGATGCCCTCGCCCGGCTCGAACTCACCGACGGCATGACCTTCACCGGCTTGATCCTCGATGCCGGGCCGAGGCTGCCGAAGGACGCCACCATTATGGCGATCCTCCCGCAGGTGTCGGTGGAAGCTTCCGTGGCACTCGGCCAACTCCGCCGGCAAGGCTACGCGATTTCGGCGATCCTCATCGGCATCACCGACGACGACAAGCCTGTGTTCCTCGGGCGCCTCGCGGCCGAGGGAATTCGCGATATCCGTTTCGTGCAAAACGAAGAGGACTTGTTGAACCTCGGGGAACGGGCGTCGGGCGGCCCTTCGACCTACAATGTCGCCGTGAACCTGGCCTGAGCACCGACGCCCCGATGAAGAATTCCCGCCTGCTCGCGTTCGCCCAATTGCTGCGCTTGCCGAACGTCTTCACCGCCTTCGCCGACATTTTCATGGCGACCGCCGCCGTCGGCATCTTGGGGGATCACTTCCCCCTCGTCTTCCATTTGCTCATCGCGTCGGGTTGCCTCTATCTCTTCGGCATGGTGCTCAACGACCTTTGCGACTTCCGGAGCGATGAAAAAACGCAATCGTTCCGGCCGTTGCCGTCGAAGCGGGTGAGCCGCCGGATCGCGATCATCATCGCGGCGGGGCTGGCCGGGTTCGGCTTGGTGTCGGTGGCCATTTTGCCGCACCACGCGCGGGAACTCACCGTCGTCGCCGGCGCATTATTCCTCGCCATCGTGCTGTACGATGCGGTCTTGAAGCACTATTGGATCGGACCCGTCGCGATGGGCGCGTGTCGGTTTTTGAATGTGTTGCTCGGCAGCTTCGCGTTCATGCCCGACTCGCCGATCCCGTGGCATCTCGCGTGCGTCGTCGGGTTGTACATCGTCGGCGTGACGTGGTTCGCCCGGACCGAAGAAGGCGACAGCCGGAAGTGGCACCTCGCCGGCGCGGCGGCTGTCATGGCATTGTCAGTCGGGTTGGCCGCGGTCGTGCCATTGCATCTCGCGCCGGGGCGATCCCCCGTTTACTATCCGTATCTACTCGTGCTGTTCGCGTTCGTCGTCGGCATTCCGCTCGTCGCGGCAATCCGCAACCCGACGCCGAAGACGGTGCAATCGGCGGTGAAACGCAGCATCTTCGGCCTCGTGCTCTTGGATGCGATCCTCGCTTGTGCCTTCGTCGGCTGGCCCGGACTGCTGATCGTTTTGTTATTGTTCCCCGCCATCGCCCTTGGAAGGTGGGTTTACTCAACCTGAGTCCCGTTCATGCACGAAGTCACTTCAAGATCGCGTCCGATAGCTTGGCATCGACATCGCGGACGACTTGCCAATCTTTCTTGTAGTCGATCTTGGCGAACTTCACGCGCTGCTGCGACTGGAATCGTTCGCCGACGCTGTTGCCCTCGAACGAGAAGGTCTCGAAGGCGTCCATGATCTTCGCGGCGAGTTCGGGCTTCAAATTGTGGGCGATGCCGAACGCCAGCGGCGGGAACGGCCCGGCTTTGTGGATCGTCCGGAACTGGTCCGCCTTGATACCCCCGCCGCCGACGGTCCGGGCGAGCAGGTCTCCGGCGACGCAGGCCGCATCGTACTTGGCGCCCGGCGACTTCAGCGCCGTCGCTTTCTGTTCGGGCGTGCTTTTGGAGTTCGCCAAGATCGGGGCCGCGTCCCGGCCGACGGCGACGCCGTACATCGAGATCACGTGGTTGCCGGTATTCGTGTAGGTGAAGTCTTTGTTCACCACGAGGCCGAATTTATCGCGGAACTCGACGATCGACGCCTTCCAACCCGAGTTGGATGACAGCGACACGAGCGCGACTTGCTTGCCTTTCAAATCCTTGACGTCCTTGGCCGGGCTATCGGCGGGGACGACGACTTCCATCTCGTAGGAATACTGGCCCGCCGCGGTGGCCGGGGAATACAGGGGCACAAAGCCGCCGGTGTTCACGGCCATTTGGACTTGCCCCGTGCTGAAAGCCGCGATGTGGATCTTGCCCGTTTTCATGTGGTCGATTTGCGTCAGCACGTCGATGCCCGTGGGCGGTGTGGCCGGCGAGCCGTCTTCGTTCGGTTCCCGGGGGGGAGAATCGATTTTCAAGAACTTCACCGGCAGGCCCGTCTTCGCTTCGAGATGCTTGCGGAACGGCTCCCAATTCTGGGCCGTCTTTTCGAGATCGTCCCCCGCGACTTCGGTGAAGATCAACTCCTTCGCATCTTGGTACTTGCCGTCGTTCGGCGCGTCGGCGATCAAGTCGCCATCGCCGTCGGCATAACCTTCGCCGAGTTTGGCGTACTTCTCTTGATCCTTCAGGAAGCCCTTCAGCGCGGCGGTTTCATCCACCGGCGGCGTCATATTGGCGTAATAGAAATAGCCGTAGACGCCGCTGGCGATCGCGATGAGCAGCACGGCGATCAGCAGGAGTCGACCGGTGTTTGCCTTCGGCGCCGGGGTTGGAGTCGGAGTCGGTTGCGACGACATCGCGGATCCTCGGGAAAATCGTTGCGGATGATCTACGAAACAACGCTCTGGAGGTTCGAGAAGTTATCGTGAAGACGCTGCCGCGGCAACGAGTTTGAAGGAACACCTGCGTCCGGGCGGCTGAGTATCCCGTCCGCCCGATCTTTGTTGCGCCGAGTATTTTCGCCAACGTGCGGTTGACGGCGCTCGTTTCGCCGATTATTCATATAGAATTGGTGAAGAGACTGGCCGTAGGCCCCATTCCCTTATTCAGGAGTTCGCGTATCCCTCCGTTCGACCGCAACGCTGGCCCGCCGCGGCCGCCCACCGGCCCCCGCATGAATGAGCAAATCCGCATCACCCCGATCCGCCTCATCGGTGCGGAAGGCGAACAACACGGCATTTTGCCCACGCTCCAAGCCCAAGAGATGGCCCGCGAACTCGGCATGGACCTCGTCGAGGTCGCCCCCACCGAGCGGCCGCCCGTCTGTAAAATCATGGACTTCGGCAAACACAAATACGCCCAGTCCAAGAAGACGGCCCACAAGCCGCACCAGCAGAAGCTCAAGGAACTCCGCGTGCGGCCCAAGACCGGCGAGCACGATGTGGACACCCGGGTGAACCAAGCCCGCAAGTTCTTGGAGCACGGGGACAAGGTCATCATCAAGGTGCAGTTCCGCGGCCGCGAGATGCAGCACATCGAAGAAGGCCGGCGGATCATGGATCAGATGCTCGAGAAATTGATCGACGTCTGCAAGATGGAAAAGGCCCCGGCGATGGAAGGCAAGCAGATGACGGCTCTGCTCGCCCCGAAGACCACCGGCGGCAAGTGATCACGGGAGTAGTGCCATGTTGAAACACGAAGGTGTGATCCGCGACGGCGTCGTGGTTCCCGATGAGCCATTGGCTTTGAAGGACGGGACGCGCGCTCAGTTCGAGGATGTCGCGGACGAAACGCCCGAGGCGATTCCTGCGGCGACGTTCGCGGAAAGATATGCGGAGTTCTGCGGGTGCTTGCCCTCCGATACTTCTCCTGAGTTGTCTACCCAACACGAACTCGACCGACTCGGAACGCCGAAGCGATGACCGCGTTTTTCGACACCTTCGCATTCATCGCTTGGGCGAATCCCTCCGATCCGGCACATGGTGAAGTCGGGCAGTGGCTCTCTGGCTATCGAGGGCGATTTCTCACGACCGAATGGATATCAATGGAGTTCGCGGACGGACTCTCATCACGGAAACAACGTGCTACTGCGATAGGAATGATCGACCACCACTTCGAACAAGCCGGGTTCCGGGCCGCCTTCCGAGAATGATGCTTGACCGTACCGTCATGATCTCTTCGACTTCACCGGCTTGGCCAATAGCGCCGCAATCGCAGCTTCCAAGTCGGCGAACATGAACGGCTTCAACAGCAATGCTGTCGGGCCACCCCCTTCTTGGGTTGCAATCGCCTCGCTCGAATAGCCGGTACAGAACAAGATCGGCACGTCCGCCCGGATGGATCGCAGCGCCGCTTGGACGGCCAAGCCGTCCATGTCCGGCATCGTGAGGTCGAGAACGACGAACGCGATGCGGTCGGCGTTCCCCCGGAACCCTTCGATGCCGCGCCGACCGCAGTCGGCGGAGAGGACTTCCCAGCCGAGCCGCGAGACCATTTGGACTACCAGCAGCCGGACGGAATCTTCGTCGTCGATGACGAGCACCGAACGGCGCGGCGGAACCGGCTCGCGAACGGCAGTGGGCAACGCGACTTCGGGCACGGTTTCCAAGGCCGGCGCGGCCGGGAAAATAATTTGGAATCGGCTCCCCCGACCCGGTTCGGTATCCACGCGCACGGCGCCGCCGTGCGCGCTGACGATCCCGTGGACGGCCGACAGGCCCAAACCGCGCCCGAGGGTCTTGGTCGTGAAGAACGGGTCGAAGATCCTCGCTAACGTGGTGTCGTCGATACCTGAACCGCTGTCCGAAACGGTGACCCGGATCGTATAGCCTGGGCGAACGGCTTTGCCGGACAAGCAATCCACGAACGCGTCGGTGTCGAGTTCGATCCCCTCGGCGTGGACAACGACGGCGTTGGCACGACCGTCTTGCGATTGAACCGCGTTCAGCAACAAGTTGCGAACCGCTTGCCCCATCTGATTTTGATCGCCCATCACTGCGAGCAGACCTTCATCCAAGCGGAGTTCCAAACTGCAGTACGTCGGCAGATCCTTCTCCAATTCCTTGGCCGCGTCGCGGATCACAGAACCGAGGTCGATGCGTTTGTCGAGGAGCTTGCCTTTGCCAGCGAAGGCCAGCAGTTGCCGATTGGAATCGGCGACGCGGTGGGCGGATTCGATCACGCGATCCAAGTGCGGTCGGGCGGGCGAATTGGCCGGGAGCGTGGCGGAGGCCAAGTCGGCATGGCCCAAGATGCCGGTCAGCAAGTTGTTGAAATCGTGGGCCAACCCGCCCGCGATGAGGCCGAGGCTCTCTTGCTTTTGGGTTTGGAACATCCACTGCTCGAGTCGCCGATGTTCTTGCTCCGCGGTATGCCGGGCGGTGACATCGAGCCCGACGGCGTGGAATTGGTCCCCGAGCAACTTGCGTGCTTTCCACTCGATCCAGTGGGTTTCGCCGTCACCGTCGTCGAAAGGGGCCAAGATCGCGTAGGGACCGGGGCCGCTCAGGATCCGCTGCAATTCGACGTGCAGGCTTTCCGCTTTGGGTCCGCGCACCAACTCGAAGATCGACCGCCGTAGCATCTCATCGAAGGTCAGCTTCTTGAACCGGCAACTCGTGTCATTGGCGAAAGTGATCCGGCCCGCCGAATCGAAGCGGAGAATCAAAGCGGGATTGTCTTCCACGAGAACCCGATACTGCTCTTCGCCTTGGGCCAATGCGGATCGGATGGTTTCTTGCTCACCCATAACGGCCACGATCGACAAGGTCGTGATGCCGATGGAGGCGAAGAAGGCCCACAATAGGCAGACTGCGGTGTAGTCGGAAAAGCCCGCGAAGACGCCCCAGCCCTGCGAAGTGCCTAAGATTGCCAAAGCACTCACCATCAGAACGCTGTTCGAGGCGACCCAACCTCGGTAGGCGATTGCGGTGAGTGTCAATGAGAGCAGAGGTAAAAACGCGATGGGCAAGATTTGTTCGCCTGCGCCCGGCTGGTGCAAAAACGCAATCCCCGCGCAGAGCATGTTCAGCAGGACGATCACCGTTGAAGTCACGAGCTTGCCGAGTCGGAAATTCCAATGGCACCGTTGGAGCATCAGTAGCAAAACGGGGGCGAAGACCAGCACACCGGTCGCATCGCCTAGCCACCAGAAGAAAACCGTCCGCGGATAGGACGATGCCGGGATCACGCCGTTCAGCGCGAGCCAAAAGGGCCCGTTGAACGCCGAGATGAGCGTCGCTCCTAGTACCGCTATGCCGAGGAATTGCAGTGCATCCCGACGGTGGGGAAAGTGGCTCCGAAATCCGATGCGTTGGAGGCCCCACGCTCCTATCCAACTTGCGAGGGTGTTTCCCACCGATACCCCCGCGGCCATCCAGAATGGCCAGATGGTGGCTTCAATCAGGAATGCGCCGAGGAACACCGCCGGCCAATATCGCCCACCCCGGAGGTAGAGGATCGCCAAGGCCCACCCGGCCGCCGGCCAAAGCAGTGTGATATTCGGGCCAATCACGGCCGCATGCAGGCCTATCCACCCCCCCGCGGCATAACCGAGTGCGATCAACACCGACCAAAGGCCGTAACTTATCCAGCCCCCGTTGGGAGCTCTACGGAACTGGGGGATTATTTGCGAATCGGCGCTCACTCGATAACCTTTGCACCGAACGGGACTTCGAAATACATCTCTGTTCCTAGAACACAACCGTCAGGAATTCGCCGCCGCCACAATTGTTAGCGCGGGCGTTTCAAATTTGAGCCACCAACTCGCGGACGAGTTCGCGCAGCTTGGGTTCCGATTCCCGTGCCACCTCGAGAATCTCGGCTAAGCTCACCGGCTGCAGAGAATCGGGCAGGCAGAGGTCAGTTACGACCGACAAGCCGACGTTGCGCATTTTGGAGTGAACCCCGACGATCACTTCCGGCACCGTGGACATCCCGACGACATCGGCGCCGATGGCCCGCAAGAACCGATATTCCGCCCGCGTTTCGAGGTTCGGCCCCGTCACTGCGACATAAACACCCTGTTGCGCGGAAATCTTCTGATCCCGTGCGATCTTTCGGCCCAGCGCCAACAATTCGCGGTCGTACGCGAAACACATATCCGGAAAGCGCTCGCCCAAGCGATCGTCGTTCGGGCCGATCAGCGGATTGTCGCCGAGCAAGTTGATGTGGTCTTCCATGAACATGATATCCCCTTTGGAATACTGCGGGTTCATCCCCCCGCAGGCATTCGTGGCGATCAGCACCTCGCAACCGAGCGCGCGCATCACGCGCACCGGAAACGTGATCTGCTGCATCGTGTAGCCTTCGTAGGCGTGGAACCGCCCTTCCATCGCCACAACGGTCTTGCCGCCGAGGGTTCCGCACACGAACTGCCCTTTGTGGCTCGGGGAGGTCGAGCGGGGGAAATGCGGGATCTCTTCGTAGCGGATCTCGGTGCGATCCGAGATTTCGTCCGCAAATTGCCCCAAACCGGTGCCGAGAACGATGCCCACACGGGGCGTCCCGGCCCAGCGGGTGCGGATCGCCGATGTCGCTTCCCGAATTTGCTCAAATAGGGTAGTCATGTGAGTCGCCGGAATTTTATACCAATTCGAGCAATGTATGAGCTTACTTGGATTACGGCCGAGCTTGCCATCTCGGTTGAAACAAAATCCGACGCCCGCTGACTTCCGCCGAATGGCCCGACACCCGAGCGCCTACGGCCCGACCGCCGACGAGGTGCTGAACCCGGCCACCGTTGCGATGCCCGTGAAGATTGATCCGCAATTGCGCGCCGTGCTCGATCACCCGGACGATGACGCGGCGCGATTGGCCTACGCCGAATGGATAGGGACTTCCGATCCAGCGCGGGCCGATTTGATCCGTCGGCAGTTGAAGGGCGATGCGGCGGGATCGCTGTTGCAAGAACACGGCCCGCGCTGGAGTGAGGAGTTCGCCCCATGGGGAGCGCGCGACATCGTCTATCGCCGCGGATTCGCCGAAGCGATGTCGCTGACAGGCCGCAGCTTGATCAGCCTCGGAGCGACGCTGTTCGACCGGACGCCCCTGCGTGAAGTTCGCTTGATCGCGGTGAACTTCCTGATTGCGGAATTGAGCGATTGCGAGCACTGGGGGAAGTTGGAGGTGTTGAATCTGCGCGGCAACCAAATCGGCGATGAGGATGGGGAACGTTTGATGCGAAGTCCGTGGCTCGTCGGGTTGAAGCAGTTGATTTTGGAAGGGAATGGCCCGGCTCTATAATACGCGGCTATGAGGGACTAACGCGATCCGCGAGCCGGGATGCGTGAGCGTCCGGAGTATTGATATCTCCGGGCGCTCACGCATCCCGGCTCGCGGATCGCGCAGTATTGGCCCGGATCGAATCGTCACTTCCGCCGCTTCTTTTTCTTCACCGGTTCCGTATCCCGAATCGCCTTGCGAATTGGCTTGCGCTTCTCCACAATTCCTGCTTCACGCGGTTCGGTTATCGGCTTGCCGACGACCCGCAAATCGAGCATGCGTTTCTGTAATTCCACGCGGGCCACTTCCACGATCACCCGATCCCCGAGCCGGTAGCGCGTCTTCGTGCGGCCGCCGTACAGGCTCCGCGACGAATCGTCGAAACTGTAGTGGTCGTCTTTCATCGAGGCGACGTGGATCAACCCCTCGGCCGGGAACTCCTCGGCTTGGGCGAAGAAACCGTAGTCGGCGACGCCGGTGATTACGGCCGTCAGCTTCAAGCCGATGCGGGTGCTGAGGTGCTGGAGGATTTTCAACTTCACCAGTTCACGCTCGGCCTGCTCGGCCCGACGCTCCATCTTCGAGCAATGGTCGCCCAAGATGATCAACTCTTTCTCGTCGGCCGAGGCGCGGCGGGTGCGGATCCAGCGGTCGAGCAAACGGTGCACTTGCAAATCCGGATAGCGGCGGATCGGCGACGTGAAGTGGCAGTAGTCGAGGCTGGCGAGGGCGTAGTGCTGATCTTGAATCGGCGAGTAGATCGCCTGTTTCAAACTCCGCAACAGCGCGAAGTGAATGGCGGCCCGCTCCGGTTTATCGGCGGTTTCGCGGAGTACGCGCTGCAGTTCGAAGCGATCCTGCGAGCGCTTCATCGGATAGCCGAGGAGTTCGGCGAAAGCGGCGAAGTCCTGCAATTTCTCCGGGTTCGGCGCCGGATGGACGCGCCGCAGGAACAGCACCGGCAACCGCGACAGATGCTCCGCCACAGCTTCGTTCGCGGTCAGCATGCATTCTTCGATCATCTGATGGCTGATGTCGTTGACCGCGAAATGGGCCCCGCTCATCTTGCCGTCGGCGCCGTATTCCAGCACCGCTTCGGGCATGCTGAGCTCGAGGCTGCCGCGCTTCTGGCGCTTCTTGCGGAGCCGGAGGGCGAGGTCGCGCAAGCGGTGGAGCATCGCCAACACATCCGGTGTGGGCATCTCTGCGTCGCCTTTCAGAATCGCCGAGACCTGCTCGTAAGCGAAGCGCTGCCGCACGCGAATGGCCCCGTTGGCGAAACGGACATCGGCCTTCTGCCAGTTCTCGTCGAACTCGATCTGCACCGTTTTGACGTACCGGATCTTCCCCTGTTGCAAGCTGGCCAAGCCGTTGGAGATCACCTCCGGGAACATCGGGATGACCTTCTGCGGCAGATAGATGCTCGTCGCCCGTTTGCGGGCCTCGGTGTCCAAATGCCCGCCGGCCGTCACGAAGTGGGCCACATCGGCGATGTGCACCGTCAGCACCGTGTGCCCCGTCTTCTCGTCGACTTCCACGCTCACGGCATCGTCGAAGTCGCGGGCATCGACGGGGTCGATGGTGATGACGAGATCGTCGGTGAAGTCTTCCCGACCGGTCGCGGTTTCCATGAACGCATCGGCTTGGGCGCGGGCTTCGTTGAGTGCCGCCTCGGGGAATTCCTCCGGCAATCCGAAGGCGCGGATGACCGTCAGCAGGTCGACCCCCGGTTGGCTCAGCGGCCCGAAGACTTCGGTGATGACCCCTTCGCCGCGGTCCTCGGCCGTCGGGAAAGTGATGAGGTCGATCTGCACTTTGTCTTGCGGGCGGACGCCCTTGGCACCGGGGTCGCCGACGGAAATGGAGTGGGCGAAGACGATGCCGTCGACTTTGACGAAGCCTTCGCCGTCGCGCTCGAAATAGGTGCCGACGAAGCTGCGGGTGGCCCGTTCGAGCACGCGGACGATTTCCCCGCTGGCGTTGGCCATGCGGCCCGCGGGCATCAGCAGTTTCACCTGCACCCGGTCGCCCGAAGCCGCGTCGAGTTCGCGCCCTTCGCGGATGGCGATGTCGGGCAAGAACGGCTCACCCGGTTTGCCGTCGAGCCGGACGTAACCCGGCCCGGCGTTGGTGCGCCGGTAGGTGCCGAAGACGGTGCCGTGCGGATCCTCGGCGACGAGGGTCGAGCCGGAGCCGACGCGGATGCGGCCCTCGCGGATTAGGGTTTTCAAGGTGCTGCGGAAGGTTGGGTAATCCTGTTCCATCACGGCGAGGCGCTTGGCGAGCACCTTCGGTTTGATGGGGCTGTAGCTCGGCCGGCCGAGCGCTTCGAGAATCCGTTTGGAAATATCGGGCATGGTACCTCCTTGAGACAGTGCCTACCCGTGCCGGGTTCGCGTCAATCGTATGCGTCGCCGCCTTCGCTGTACAAATCGCCGTTGGCCCCGCCTTTATAGAACCGGCGTTGCAGCGTTTTGTTGTAAGGCGTCCACGCCGTCGCATTCTGGCGATCCTCGCGGATGTCGCGCAGGACCATGTGCTGCCGGGTGTCGAGGCTGTCGATGCTGTGGACGAGCATCGCCTCCGGCGTCATCGGCACCTTCGGGCTGCCGTATTCCAGCGTGCCGTGGTGGCTCAGGATGATGTGCTTCAAGCGCAGCATCAGGTCGCGCGGGAAATGCTCGCCGAGCAACTCCGGCACCTTGGCGGCCTTCTCCACGAGCATCTCGTAACCGAGCGGGATGTGCCCGATCAACTGGCCTTCGTCGGAATAGCCGAAGGCGCGGGTGTAGGTGAGTTCGCGCGTCTTCCCGGCATCATGCAGGAACAACCCCATGATCACGAGGTCGCGGTCGGTGCCGGGGTAGAAGGGCAGCAAGCGCTCGGCGATGTCCATCATTGTGACGGTGTGTTCGAGCAAGCCGCCGACGTAAGCGTGGTGCAGTTTCACCCCGGCCGGGCAAGTCGTGAAGTTGCGGACGAAGGCGTCGTCCATCAAGAAGCACTCGGAGAGCGCCCGCAGGGCCGGGGCGTTCATCCGCAGCAGGAACGCCCGCAGGCGCTCGAAGAGCTTGGGGATTTCGTGTTCGGTCTGGGGGAGGAAGTCGATGGTATCGACCTTCCCCGGCTCGATGCGCTCGATGGTGTTCAGGATGACCTGCAACGCCCCTTGGAAGAGCTGCACCTTGCCCTCGACCTGCGCGAAGTCGCCGTTTTCGAAGGTGCGGAACAGGCCTTCGCCGGCGTTCCAGAGCCTCGCTTGGATGCCGCCGGTACGGTCCCGCAATTCGACTTGGATGAACGGGTTCCCGTTCCGATTCGAGCGAAGTTGCTTATCGGTGATCAGGTAGACTTCGTCGAAGAAGTCGCCGTCTCGGAATTGTTCCACGAACCGCCTAGCCATCGAGATGCTTTCTGAGATTGGGAGAGAATCGAGCGGGTGCGGAAGTCCGAGCGCCGCCGATCATTTCTTGTCTTTGGCCTTCAACATCAGTAGATGGGCGTTACCCACGTCCCACATGTAATCGGGGACTTTGTATTTTTCCACGGCGTCGGTCAAGTGCGCCCGTACTTTCTTGGCATCCCCTTCGGCGTCGTACCAGAGGCCGACATACAGATTCGCATAGAATCGCGCCGAGACCCCAAGCGGCGTATCGGCCTTCACCTTCTCGGCCGCGGCGAGCACGTCCTCGGGCTTCAACTTGCCCGCGTAGAGCTTTTGAATCTCGGCCATCGGCACGCGGGTGTCTTGGGTCACGTCGATGAGCGCCTTCTGCGATTTCTCTTTGCCCGCGCCCTTCACGTTGCAGAGATAGTGCCAGGCGGCGTTTTCCACGTCTTCCGGGTTCACCGTCTTGTGCGTCTCGAATTGCTTCACGCCGTCTTCGAACTTCCCGGCATAATACAAGGCGATCCCGCGACGCCAGTGCTCCGGGGCGAACTTGGCGTTCTCTTTCAGGAAGGCGTCGTAATCGGCCACGGCTTCGGTGAACTTACCGAGCTTCAGTTGGGCATCCCCCCGGCGGTCGAACGCGGCAATCAAGGTTTTGTCGAGCTTCAATACCGCCGTGAAGGCCTCGGCCGCAGCGGCGTTGTCGCGCAGACCGAGTTGGGCCATACCGAGGAGATAGTTGGCGGTCGTGCTTTTCGGGTCGGCCTTCACCGCGGCCGCAGCGAACTCGGCGGCCTTGGCGTACTCTTTCTTGTTGTAGGCGCGGTCGGCATCGGTCAGCGGGTCGGCCGCGCGGACGAGCGTCGACCAGGAGATCAGCGATAGGGACAATAGCAGCAGGAAACGCATGGAATCGGCTCCGCAAGTGGGGATCGATCATCTTATTCACTGCGCGCCGGAATCGCCATGTGGGATGCGTATCGCCGCGCCGACTATCGGTTTTGGGAATCGACGGTTTTGGCCCCGGAGGCGGCTGCGGAGTGTAGCCTCGGGTGAAGCGATGTCCGGCGCAAGCCGGAAATCGCGGAACCCGTGGAAACTCCCCATGGAATCTGCCCCGGCAGGGGCAACGGCACAATCCGGAATCGACAAGCCTTCCGCATCGTCCACGGGTTGCGCTGCGCTCCACCCGTGGCTACAGTCCGCAGCCCCTCCGGGGCAAAAAACCGCCTACAATTGTGGTCTCCGAAGAAATCGGGAACCGCCGCGCCGTAGTGTAAAGGCACCGCATGCGACGGGGTTCCGAGATCGTGGAGAATCGCACTGCTTTCCGGCAAAAACTGCTCGCTTGGTTCGATCGCGCCAAGCGGGACTTGCCTTGGCGTGCGACCCGCGACCCGTACCGGATCTGGGTGTCGGAGGTCATGCTCCAGCAGACCACCGTCGCGGCGGTGATCCCGTACTACGAGCGATTCTTGCTCAGTTTCCCGACGGTGCAAACCCTCGCGGCGGCCGACGAACAGACGGTGCTAAGCCACTGGCAGGGGCTCGGCTACTACCGGCGCGCCCGCCACCTCCACGCGGCCGCCAAGACGTTGATGAACGAAGCCGGCGGCGAACTCCCGGACGACCCGGCGCTGTGGGCCGCGCTCCCCGGCGTTGGCCGGTACATCCTCGGGGCCGTACTCTCGCAGGCCTTCGACCGGCGTTTGCCGATCGTGGAAGCGAATACGCTGCGGGTACTCTCGCGCCTCTTCGGCAGCCGCCTCGATCCTCGGGCCGGCGCCGGCAAGGCGTGGGTCTGGAGCGCGGCGACGGCCGTGCTCCCGCGTCGGCGCGTCGGCGACTTCAACCAAGCGATGATGGAACTCGGCGCGCTCGTCTGCACGCCGGTGGCGCCGAAGTGCGCCGAATGTCCCGTGAAGCGCGAGTGCGTCGCGAACCGGCTCGGACTGCAAGCCGAGATCCCACCGCCGACGAAACGAACGGTACTGAAGAAGGTCGAAGAAACGGCTTTGATGATTCAACGGAAAGAGCGAGTGCTGCTGTGCCAACGCCCTGCAACGGCGGAACGGGGTGCGATGCTTTGGGAGTTCCCCCCGAGCGGCGAAAGCGTCGGGCTGAAAGTGGAACTCGGTCCGGTCGTGCTGACCGTCAGCCACGGTGTGACGCGGTTCCAAATTACGCTGACGGCGTTGGAAGCGACTTGGCTCCGTGGGGCATATGCATCGGACTTCTACTCGGCCGGCAGATGGGTAACCGCGGCCGAAATAGCGGACTACCCAATGAGCACCCCGCAGGGGAAGTTGCGAGCCGCGTGGTTGGCTACCAAGCCGCACCGATGACCCGGCCGGCCAAGTCGTACCCGTCGGCGGCCGTGATCTTCACTTTGGCGAAATCGCCGCCGCGGAGGCTCTTGCCCTTCACCCGGACTTCGCAGTCGATGTCCGGGCTGTCGGCGTAGGTGCGGGCCTTGAAGTGGTTGGCGAACTCGGGATCGGGCCCGTCGATGATGCACTCGAGTTCTTGACCGACGCGGTTTGCGGCCCAATCGAACGCGACTTGCTGCTGCACTTCCATGATCCCCGCGACGCGGGCGGCCTTCACGTCTTCGGGCATGTGGCCGTCGAGTTTCGCAGCCGGGGTGCTGGGTTCCAAACTGTACGGGAAGACGCCGGCGCGCTCGAACTTCTGTTCCCTCACGAACTGCTTGAGTTCTTCGAACTCGGCGTCGGTCTCGCCGGGGAAGCCGGCGATGAAGGTCGTCCGCAGCGCCAGATTCGGGATCGCCGCACGCATCTTGGCGATGAGCGTCTCGGTCGCCCGGCGGTCCACGCGGCGGACCATGCGCTTCAACACGCGGTCGTTGATGTGCTGCAGCGGCATGTCGAGGTACGGGATGATTTTCTGGGCGCTACCGAGCGTTTGCAGCAGATCGTCCGAGACGTGCTCGGGGTAGACGTACAGCACGCGGATCCAATTCAAACCGTCGACTTTGTCGAGTTCGCGCAGAAGTTCCGCTAGGCGGACTTTGCCGTAAAGATCCATGCCGTAGTAGGTCGTGTCTTGGGCCACGAGGATCAACTCGCGGACGCCGTCGGAAACGAGTTCGCGCGCTTCGCGGATCACTTCTTCGATCGGCTTGGTCACGTGCTTGCCGCGCATCTGCGGGATGGCGCAGTAGGTGCA